>Ga0182014_10000531_pt1 | contig 50657 bp, 57 predicted proteins | sample 612S2DmetaG_FD_120489 | JGI IMG/M metagenome (GOLD analysis project Ga0182014, IMG submission 120489) | Permafrost microbial communities from Stordalen Mire, Sweden - 612S2D metaG | ecosystem: Environmental > Terrestrial > Soil > Wetlands > Permafrost | place: Sweden: Stordalen | collected... | reverse complement strand
GCTGGTCAGTCAACTATTCGTGTGCCTACACATTTCAGAGTTTCCAGCGGCCCGCAGCGTGTTGACCAGGAACGATGTCATGCGGGACCCCCTAAGAGGCCTACGAGCCGCGGAACCCCGGTCAGTTACAGGTGAACAACAGAACTGGTGCCCGGGCCGAACGTGTGCCCGGCCCGGGTGTCCCGTCAGTCGTAGATCATGACGCCGCGGATGTTGCGGCCCTCGAGCATGTCGGCGTACCCCTCGTTCACTCCGTCGAGCGAGTACGTCCGTGTCACCATGTTGTCGAGGTCCAGTTGGCCCTGCTCGTACAGCCGGAGCAGGTGCGGGATGTCGTAGCGGATGTTGGCGGAGCCGAACACGGTTCCCACCAGCTGCTTCTCGAAGAGAGTGAGCCACGTCAGCGACAGGTTGACGGTCGTCTCGGCCATGGGGTGGATGTTGGTCACCACGACGCGGCCCCGCTTGGCCGTCAGCTGCATGACGCTCTCGATGAGGGAGCCGTCGCCCACGCCCATGGTCATGATCACCTTGTCGGCGTTCTTGCCCCACGTGACCTCGTTGACGAGCGGCGTGGCCTCCTCGATGCTGGCGGCCACGTGGGTGGCGCCGAACTTCAGGGCCTCGTCCCGCTTGAAGGCCACCGGGTCCACGGCGAAGATCCGCTCGGCGCCTGCGAGCTTGGCACCCTGGATGGCCGAGATGCCGAGGCCGCCGATGCCGATGATGACGACGTCGTCACCCGGCTTGACCTCGGCGGTGTAGACGGCCGAGCCCCAGCCGGTCGTGACGCCGCAGCCGATCAGGCAGGCCTTGTCGAGCGGGTAATGGGGCAGGATCTTCACGCACGACGCCTGGTTCACCACGGTGTGGTGGGCGAACGTGCCGAGGCACACGGCGGTAGTCAGGTCGATGCCGCTCATCGAGTGGTGGCGGTGCGTGCCGTCGTACTGCGTCCCCATCATGAGAGTCGCCCCGACGTCACACAGGTTGGAGTGGCCCCGTGCGCACGAGGGGCACTTGCCGCACGCCGGGATGAACCCGAAGACCACATGGTCGCCAGGGGCCAGGTCGGTCACCCCGGGACCGACCTCCTCGACCACACCGGCACCCTCATGGCCGCCGATGATGGGGTAGATGCCCCCGAGGTCGCCGGTGCGGAAGTGCTCGTCGCTGTGACACATACCGGATGCGGCCAGTTTGACCAGCACCTCGCCGGCCTTCGGCGGGTCGAGCTCGATGGTCTCGATCTTCCAGTCCTCGTTCTGCCCCCACAGGACAGCTGCCTGGGTCTCCATGGTCGGTCCCTCCTCGGACGAGCCCGACGGCCCGTTATCCGTTCCGCTGATCGTGGCACAACGTGGAAGGCCCCGCCCAGCCTCGTCGGGGTCGCCCCCGCGCCGATGGGGCTCCCGGGGTGGGAGGATGGGTCGTGGGTACTGTCGTGATGAGGAGCAGGTGATGGTGTTCTGGTGGTGCGCTCTCGCCGTCCTCCTGGCGGTGGTCTACATGGTCATCTATACGTTGCTGCGGACCTCCGGCGACGGGCGACCCTGGTACCGACGGCTCCGCCGACCCGGCGGCCGGTAGGCCCGGCGCCGTACCGGGGGGCGCGCATCCCCCCGGTGCGCAGGGCCCACCGCTACCGTTGACACGGCTGGTTTTCAGCAACGAAAGGAACCAGGATGCCGACAGAACCCGAAGTCGTGGTGGTGCAGGGCGGAGTGCCGAGCAAGGTGGTCTGGCAGGTCGAGCTGATCGTGGGTGTGATCACCCTCGGGCTCGGGATCGCACTGGCCTTCCATCCGTCGACCTCGCTCAGCGTGGTCTGTGTCTTCATCGGCGCCCTCCTCATCCTCGGCGGGATCTTCCACTTCATCCGCGCCCTCGACCACGACGAGCAGCACCGTGCGTGGGTGGCCACCGCCGGCCTGCTCGAGGTCGTCATCGGCGTCGTGATGATCCGCCACCTCGACCTCACCAAGTCCGCCATCGGGCTCCTCATCGGCGTGGTGTGGATCGTCCAGGGCATCGTCGCCCTCATGGGCGGCATCATGGGTGGCGCGAAGAACGTGCGCGGCTGGGCCATCGGCTTCGGCCTCGTCAGTCTGATCGCCGGGATCGTCGTCGTGTCCGTCCCGTCCTCGTCGGTCAACGCGCTGGCCACGCTGCTGGGCATCTGGTTCATCGTCATGGGCCTCCTGGAGCTGGTCGGGGGCTTCGTCCTCCGCTCCCAGCTCAAGAAGGCCGGCATCTGACGCCGACCGGTCCTCGAGTCGGGCACTGACCCCGGTCCGACCACAGGGCGCCCCCTGAGCCGACCCGCCGCGCTGGACAGCCGACGCGGGCCTATGGCAGCGTCCACGCCGACGGCGACACGGTGGTCGCCTGATGAAGGGGGAGCACGACGTGGGCGACGAGACGCTCGACGAGCAGTTGCAGGCGCTCATCGGCCAGCCGGTGGGTCGAGGTGGCCCGTCGGTGGCGCCGGACCCGGTGAACCAGCCGATGATCCGCCACTGGGCCGCCGCCTTCGCCGACGACAACCCGGTCTACGTGGACCCCGACGCCGCCGGCCACTCCCGGTTCGGGCAGATCGTTGCGCCGCCCCTCATGCTGCAGACGTGGACGATGCCCACCCCGGTACTCGAGGGCATCGCCGAGCGCGGCGGGTCGCCGGTGGAGACGGAGGGGGAGACCGCGCTGTCGGTCCTGGACCGGGCCGGATACACCGCCACCCTGGCCACCAACTCCGAGTTCGAGATCCTCCGCTACCTCCACGTCGGCGAGGTGGTGTCATCGAGCACGGTGTTCGAGTCGATCTCGGAGGAGAAGCAGACGCGGATGGGTCGGGGCCGGTTCGTCACGTGGGTCACCACGTACACGGTCGAGGCAGACGAAGTGGTCGGTCGCCAGACGTTCCGGATCCTGAAGTTCGACCCGACGGGGACGGCGGCGTGAGCCCGGTCCGCTTCGCCGACGTCAGCGTCGGCGACGAGCTGCCGACGCTGACGATCACGATGACGGCGACGCTCATCGCCGCGGGTGCGATCGCCACGCGTGATTTCATGCCCGTCCACCACGACCGGGACTATGCGGCCCGCCAGGGCGCCCCGGACATCTTCATGAACATCCTGTCGGACACCGGCTACTGCTCCCGGTTCCTGACCGACTGGGCCGGACCCGACGCCATGGTCACGCGCCTGGCCATCCGACTCGGCGTCCCCGCCTTCCCGGGCCACACCGTCGTCTACACCGGAGCGGTCGCCGGACTGTCGACCGAACGAGGTGTCGGTGTCGTGGACATCGCATTCCGGGCAGCCACCGACCTCGGCGACCACGTCTCCGGCACGGCCACGCTGACCCTTCCGCTCGACGGATGACCATGCGTCCGCGTCCCGTGCGACGGTCGGACCGTGCGTCCGGCACACTGGTGCCATGACCGACTGGACGGCCGTGGCCGAGCGCAACTCCCGATCGGTGCAGACCACCGTCGGCTGGATCTTCTGGGACCCGGGCGCCATCGCCCGCTACGAGCAGGCGGGGCTGCCCGAGGGAATCGCCGGGCCGCTCGGGTACATCGCCGCCCGGTGCGCCCCCCTGGCGCCGGTGGGACCAGCGGCCGTGACCGCCGCCTTCGGCTCCATCAGCCCCCTGGGGATCACTGCGGTGTTCGACCTGCTCGACGCCGACGGATTCACCCGGATGTGGGCGAGCCGTGACGATGCCGTCCTCGAGGGGCTGGCGATGCATGCCCCCGACCTTCTCGAGGCACTGACCGACTTCGGATCCGACCTGTGGGCCGTGGTCGACGTTCTCCCCGTCGTGGGCCGGGTGTTCTTCGGGTCGCACCTGAGGATGCCCCGACTGACCGATCCGGTCCTCTCCGGGTGGCACGCCGTGAACTGCCTGCGGGAGTGGCGGGGGGACACGCACTGGGCCCTGGTCGTCGCCGCCGGACTGACCCACGCCGAAGCGTCCATCCTCCACAACGCCTGGTTGGAGTACGAGGGCGACTGGCTGGCACGATCGCGGGGCACGACCCCGGAAGACCTCGAGGCGGGCTGGCGTGCCCTCGAGGACAAGGGCCTCGCCGCAGGGCGGGTCGTGTCCGACCGCGGGATCGCCCTGCGCCAGCAGCTCGAGAACGATACGGACCGCCTGACCGGCCTGCCGTGGCAGCTCCTGGGCGAGGAGCGGTCCACGGAGTTCGCTGAACGGTTCGAGCCACCGTGCGAACTGCTGCTCCGCCGGGTCGACGACACTGCCGGCCCCAACTACCAGCCCGCCTCGCGAGTGCGGGTCGGCCAATGAGCGGCGTCACCTCCGGCCCCCCGGTCGGCCGGCGGGCACTGGTGACCGGGGCGACCCGCGGGATCGGCCGCGCCACCGCGCTGGCATTGGCGGCGGCCGGATGGGATGTGGCTGTCACCGGACGGACGGCCCACCGGGGTGAGGGGCGCGACGACTCGGACACCGGCGCCGGTCGGGCGCTGCCGGGCAGCCTCGAGGAGACCGGCGAGGGCATCCGTACAGCCGGCGGACGTTCGCTCGAGCTGGTGGCCGACCTCCACGACCACGACGCCCTCCGGTCCTCGGTCGAGCGGGTGGAGTCCGAGTGGGGCGGGATCGATCTCCTCGTCAACAACGCAGTGGACACCGCACCCGGGAGCATGGTGCCCATCGCCGAACTGCACGTCGCCCAGCTCGAGGCGAAGCTGGCGGCCAACGCCGTCGCCCCCTTCGTGCTCATCCAGTCGGTGTTGCCGGGGATGCTGGCCCGCGGCGGCGGGACGATCGTCGACGTCACCTCCCACACGGCCACGGCCGACCCGCCGGGGCCCGTCGGCCAGGGTGGGTGGGGAGTCGCCTATGCCGCGTCGAAGGCGGCCGCCCACCGGTTTGCACCGCTGCTGGCGGTGGAGCTCGGCGACCGGGGCATCCGGGCGTACAACCTCGATCCGGGCTACGTCGAGACCGAGCGCCAGGTCGTGAACGCCGCAGCGCTCGGCCTGGTCGGCCACTACACGGGTGCCCCGCCGTCGGTCCCGGCCGCAGCCATCACCTGGATGGTCGACCATCCCGAGGCCCTCGAGAACGGGCAGACCGTGCGGGGTCAGAAGCTGGCACTGGTGGAGGATCTGCATCCCGACTGGCGCACGGCGTGACGGATCCGTCGGTTGCGGCGGACGGGAGCGACCAGCATGCCGGGGATCCGACGGTGACCGTCTACTGGCGCAAGGGCTGCCCGTACTGCGCGTCATTGCGGCGCGGGCTCCGCAGGGCCGGACTGCCCACCGTCGATGTCGACATCTGGAGCGAGCCCACAGCTGCCGCATTCGTGCGGGGCCATGCCGGCGGCAACGAGACGGTGCCCACCGTCGACGTGGCCGGCACCGTGCTGGTCAACCCCTCCGCGCGCACGGTCGTGGCCCTGGCCGAGGGCGCCGGCATCACCACCGGACCGTCGTCGGGCGGGTGGTTCCGGCGCCGGACGGGCTGATGGCGTTCAGTCGCCACGCAGCAGGGTCAGGCCCCGTATGAGGAAGGCCACCCCGGCCCCGAACGGGCCACCGGTGGCGAGGAGGGACGAGCGGGTCGCCACCGCAACGTAGGAGGCGTTCCAGTACTCCGGGTCACCCGGGCGGGCCTCCGTCCACGGGCCGACGTACAGGTACGGCTCGGCCACGCCCGCGTCACCGGACGAGCTCGCTCGGCACGTCGAAGTACTCCTGGTAGGTGCGGCTCCGCTCCCGCAGCTCGTCGGCGTCGAGCCCGGTGTCGGCGAACGTGTACCGGCTGCCGGCCCCGCCGCCGTCGCCGGGGTGAGTGTCCAGGAACGCCCGCATCCTCGACTCGGCGTCGGCGGTGAACTCGAGCCCGAGCGCGTCGTAGACCGTCCCGATGGTGGTGAACGGGTCCGCCATGAACTCGCCGAACTGCACGTCGACGACCTGGTCGGCCGGCAGCGTGCCGTCGACCCGCGCCGTCACCGAGCGGTCGAGGCCCACGAGGATGTCCTCGGCGTACTCGTCGGCCGCGTGCGCCACGCTGGCGTCGTCGCTCGCCATGCTCCGCAGCAGGGCGGCCAGGGCGCTCACGGAGGAGATCACCGTCACCGGGTCCCGGTGGGTCTGGATGACCAGGGCGTCGGGGTACTCGTCGAGCAGCGCACCGAGGCTCCACAGGTGGCACGGTGACTTGAGCAGCCAGCGGTCGCCGGCATGCCGGCTCTGGAGGTGTTGGAGGAAGATGCGGTGCCAGCGGTACGTGGGGGCCATGTCCGCCTCGTGGAGCAGCCAACGGTCGTAGGCCGGGATGTCGTACTGCAGCGGGAACATCATCGACCGGAAGTCGGAGCCCGTCATGCGGACGCACTCCTGGGCGAGGGTGGCGCCAAGCGGGTGGAAGTCCGTGAATCCGGGGATGATGAGGTCGGGCATGGCGGCCATGGCCTCCGACTCGGCGATCCGAGGGTCGGTGGCATAGGTGGCGGTCTCCGGCGGGGGGACCGGCTGGTCCACCTCCCAGGTGAGCGGGGCACGGTTGGACGGGTCCTGGGCCAGCAGGTCGTACAGGATGGTGGTCCCGGTTCGGGGCTGGCCCACGATCACGATCGGACGGGTGACCGCCCCGTCGGCCACCTCGGGGTGCTCCCGACGCCAGTCCAGGATCCGGAGCCGGGTGGTCAGGTAGTTGACCATCTCGGCCTCGACGATGGTCCGGCCCAGGTCGTTCAGACGTGCCGTTCCGTCGAGGCCGTCGAGCAGGCGGACGAGGCCCTCCTGCCAGGAGTCCTCGCCGAGGTCGCTGCAGCCGGTGGCCGCCATGGCGGACTCCACCATGGCATCGGCATCGAATCGTTCTGCGGTCACGTCAGGCCTCCTTGACGGGGAGGACGGCGGTGCGCACGTCGGGTGGTTCGGGGTTGTCGAGCCAGCGCACGCAGACGAAGCCGCGGTGACGGCCGCCGGTGTCGAGCCACTCGGAGCGCCCGTCGGCCGCCGACGGGGGAGGGGAGGCCGACACCACGACGCGGACCCTTCCGTCCGCACCGGGCGTCAACGCGGCATTGGTGACCGAACTGTGGCGGCGGCGGGAGTCGATGCACTCGTGCCAGATGTTCTCGATCGAGACGTTCCAGTAGCGGGTGCCCGGCGGCGTGAACTCGATGGTCAGCGCCTCGTCCTCGGCCAGACGGAAGGTTCCCAGGACGTAGAGGTTGTCCGGTGTGGTGTTCTCCCCGCCGAGGGCCGCGGCGGCCACGGTCAACAACTCGTTCGGACGCTCCAGTGCCTCCGGCAGTACGCCGTGGTGGAGTGTGAGCAACTTGGCCACGGTCCACCCCCAGGCCGTCATCTGTTCGGCGATCCGTTCGTCGGTGGGCAGGTCGGGTATGCCGGGTGGGTCGAGCGGCGTGATGGAGAACTCCGCCTCGACCTCCGCGGACCGGTCGCCGATGTACTGGCGCACCACGATGCCCGACGCATCCTCGGGCACCTGCACCCAGGTGGCACCGTCCAACTCGTCCGGCGCCGGCTCCTCGGCGGACAGCACGAGTGCGAACCGACCGTCGGCGTCGAGGACGAGGTCGGTGTCCGACACGTGGGCGGCCATGCGGCGCGGCGTCAGGCCGCGTCCGGCGAGGACCTGGAAACCGAGGTAGGTGACCGAGTTGCGCGAACCGCTGATCCGATACCGGTGGGTGCCGTCGATCATGGCCAGGTGGTAGGCACCGTCGGGGTTCGGGCCGCCCACCATCCGTGCCGGCGAATTCATGGGGAAGAACCACGGCAGGTCCGGGTCGACGTCGAGCGAGACCTCGGCGGACAGCGCCGTGACACGACCGAGTGCTCGGTAGCCCTCCAGTAGCTCGAGCTCCGTCTCCGACTCCGACGCGACCATGGCCGCCATGTCGTCGAGGATGGCGCGCACCACTGTCCACGCCTCCGTGGTCGCCTGCCCCCCGACCGTTCCTGCACTACTCATGTGCGTCCCCCTTCCGTCGCGACCGCAACCCTACGCACGAGTCGGCACCCGGCGCGGATCCGGGGCCGGGAGCGTTCAGATGTCCGTCACGACGTAGCGGGTGGCCGGGGTGCCCGGAGGGTGCGTGACCCCTGGCACGGCGTCGGGATTGGTGACGCAGACCTCACCCTCGAGGCCGTCGGGGTCGCGGAAGAAGATGCTCAGCACCGGCCCGAAGTCCGTCACGAACGAGTCGGCGGAACCCCTGGCGATGAGCCGCTCCCGGATCACCTCGAACGCCTCGATCGACGCGGCCTGCAGCGCGAAGTGGTCGAGTCTGCCGCGCCCGAACATCGGCACCTGGCGGTCGGCCTCGGTGTTGCCCTCGATCTGGAAGACGTTGAGCTCCGCCCACGGACCGACCTTGATGATGGAGAGGCGGACGGAGTCCTCGCCCTCCACCTCCGGGGCGTCCCGGACGACCTCCGCATCGAAGACCTCCTCGTAGAAGGCGTGCAGTCGGGCGGCGTCGTTGGTGAGGGTGGCGACGTGGTTGAGGCCGATGGTCAGCATGGTGGCTCCTGGAGGCGGACGGCGGTAGGGAACGGCGATGGCGGATGCCGGCTGAGGGCACCCCCCCGGGCTTCCAGTCAGCGTAGGGCGGGTGCCCGGGTGGGGCACCACCGCTCGACCGGTCTGGTTGACTTTCCCCATGACCGAGACCACCTCCGACCTACCCTTCCACGACCGGACCGATTTCGAGGACGCGGACCGTGGCTTCGTCGGCGCTCTGGAGCCGTGCGTCATCACCGACGCGTCGGGCAGGGTGGTGTGGGACAACGACGCCTACGGGTTCCTCCAGGGTGAGTGCCCCGACACCGCGCACCCGAGTCTCTGGCGACAGGGGCAGCTGGTGTCCCGCCAGGGCCTGTACGAAGTATGCGAGGGGATCTACCAGGTCCGCGGCCTCGACCTCTCCAACATGACGCTCGTCGAAGGCGACGAGGGCGTCATCGTCATCGACCCGCTCATCTCCGCGGAGACGGCGTCCGCCGCACTGGCGCTCTACCGCACCCACCGTGGTGAGCGTCGCGTGACGGCGGTCGTCTACACCCATGCCCACGTGGACCACTTCGGTGGTGTGCACGGCGTGCTCGAGGGGGACGTGCCCATCCTGGCGCCGGACGGTTTCATGGAGTCGGCCGTGTCCGAGAACGTGTACGCCGGCGTCGCCATGAGCCGCCGTGCCGTCTACATGTACGGCGCCGGGCTCGAGAAGGGTCCGGCCGGCCAGATCGGCTGCGGCCTCGGCATGACCAACTCCACCGGGACCATCGGCCTGGTGGCACCCACGGTCACCATCGATCGCACGGGTCAGGAGGAGGTCCTGGACGGCGTCCGCATCGTCTTCCAGGTGACGCCGGGTACCGAGTGCCCGGCCGAGATGAACTTCTACTTCCCGGACCGTCGGGCACTGTGCATGGCCGAGAACGCCACGCGCAACCTGCACAACCTGGTCACGCTGCGCGGCGCCCTGGTACGTGACGCCCGCATCTGGTCGGCCTACCTCGACGAGGCGATCGACCTGTTCGCCGCGGACACCGATGTGGCCTTCGCCTCCCACCACTGGCCCACCTGGGGTGGCGACCGTGTCGCCGACTACCTGGCACTCCAGCGCGACCTCTACGCGTACCTCCACGACCAGACGCTCCGGTTGATGAACAAGGGGCTCAACGGTGCGGAGGCCGCCGAGGCGATGGTGATGCCGCCCGCACTCGAGCAGGCCTGGCACACGCACGGCTACTACGGATCGGTCAGCCACAACGTGAAGGCCGTGTACCAGCGCTACCTCGGGTGGTTCGACGGGAACCCGGCGCGCCTGTGGCAGCACCCTCCCGTCGAGGCCTCGGTCCGCTACGTCGAGTGCATGGGCGGCGCGGACGCCGTGGTGGCCACGGCGCAGGGGTACGCGGACCGAGGCGACCTCCGCTTCGCCGCCGAACTGCTCGACCGGGTGGTCTTCGCCCAGCCCGACCACGCCCTCGCCAAGGAGCGTCTGGCAGGTGTCTACGACCTCCTGGCCTACGGTGCGGAGAACGGCACGTGGCGGAACTTCTACCTCACGGGTGCCCACGAGTTGCGCAACGGTGTCGGCGCCGAGTCGGTGTCGGTCGGCTCACCCGAGCTGCTGTCGGCCCTGACCGTCGGACAGCTGTTCGACGCCGTCGCCATCCGCATCGACGGACCGACGGCGTGGGACGAGGACCTGACCATGGACTGGCGCTTCACTGACCTGGGGGAGACCCACCGGGTCACCCTTCGCAACGGTGCGCTGACCCACCGGGTCGTGGTGGACCCGACGGCCCCAGCGGACCTGACGCTGTCACTCGCCCGACCGCAGATGTTGGGTGTACTGCTGGGCGGCAATCTCGACGGGATCGACACCGTGGGCGACGAGGACGTCGTGGCCCGGGTGGTGCGGGTCGTCGAGCTCGCCGACCGGAACTTCCCGATCGTCACACCGTAGGGCCGGCCTTCAGCTGACGAGGTCGACGATGTCCACGACGAGCAACGTGAACACCATGGCGCCGACGACCGCATAGAGCGCCGAGAACATCCACTTCTGGTGGTGGTCGGCCAGCCAGAACCGGCGGATGCCGAGGAAGTCGAAGGTGAGGGCCAGGACCCCGACGGGGATGGAGATGACCGGGCCGACGCCCTTCGCCAGTCCGAGGAGGGGGAGCAGGATCGGCAGCACGATGTAGCTGAGCAGGCAACGGGTGGCCGAGAGAAGGATCGAGGCACCGAAGATGCGGTGGGTGGACGACTCGGGCAGGGACGTGCGCTCCTCGGGGATCCGCAGCAGTGTCCGCATGGTCTGGTCCGCCCTCGACCGGTCACCGGTCGTGGTCGACACGCTGGTCACGGTGGTTGCGGTCGGTTCCACGGCACGAGTGTAGACCCGGTGTGGTGACGATCCGTGGGCGCGCGCAACATGTATGTTCCCGGTATGGGTGAGACCTCGTGACCGCCGACGCGTCCCGACGAACCCAGGCGGCGGCCAAGCGGGCGCCTACCGGGGGTGCCGGTCCCGGCGACACCGCTGCGGGCATGTGGTCCCTCCGGGGCACCGACGGGTCGATCGCCACGGGGTGGTACCTGCTTCCCCTCCGGGTCTTCCTCGGCGTCACCTTCCTCTATGCAGGCCTCCAGAAGCTGGCCAACCCGGACTTCTTCAAGAACTCGAGTCCCGTCTCGATCCACGCCCAGCTGGTCGGTGCCACCCACACCAGCCCGATCGGCAGCCTGCTCGGCCACCTGACCGGAGCCGCCTCGGTGATCGGCGCCCTGATCGCCATCGCCGAGGTGGCCATCGGCGCCGGCGCCCTGTTCGGACTGCTCACCCGGGTGGCGGCCGTCGGCGGCATGCTGGTGTCGTTCAGCCTGTTCCTGGCCATCTCGTTCCACTCCCGGCCCTACTTCACGGGGTCGGACATCGTGTTCGTGTTCGCCTGGGCCCCGGTCGTCCTGGCCGGAGCGGCAGGGGCCCCGGCCCTCGACACGTGGCTGGCGGGACAGACGGGGGGGGCCGACACGGCGTCAGACGCCACACGGGAGGGCGCGGTGTCCCGCGGGGCCATCATCGGCATCTTCGCCGCCAGCACCGCCGTGCTCATCGGCGCGGTGGTCGGGTTCGGGCGTGTCTTCGCCTCGTCGAAGACCGAGAATGCCGGTGGTCCCACGGTGACCACCGGTGCACCCACCACCACCGGTGCACCCACCACCACGGCGCCCGGCGCAACCACCACCACGACGGCGGCGCCGCCCAAGGGCAAGGCGATCGGACCGGCCAGCCAGGTGCCCGTCGGCGGTTCGGCGGCGTTCAACGACCCGAGCACCGGCGACCCGTCGCTCGTCATCCAGCAGACGGCGGACGACTTCAAGGCGTTCGACGCCATCTGCCCGCACGCCGGCTGTACCGTCGCCTACCAGGCATCGGCCAGCATCATCGCGTGCCCGTGCCACGGCTCCGAGTTCGACCCGAAGACCGGTGCGGTGATCCAGGGCCCGGCGACGTCGGGCCTGACCCCGATCAAGGTGATCAAGGGCTCCAACGGCGACCTCTACGTGGTGTAGTGACCGTCCGACCGACATCCTGCGGCTCCACTACGATGCGAGGGTCGTCGCCACCGAGCGGCAACCCCCTCCCATGACCGCAGCCACCGCTCAGACGCCCGCTTCACCGGTTCCCTCTTCGAACGACGCCGTCCACACGGACTGGGTCTCGGCCATCCCGTTCTTCGGGGTCCACCTCGCCCCGCTGGCGGCCTTCTTCGTCACCGTCACCTGGCAGGACTGGGTGCTGTGTGCCGTGCTGTACGTGACCCGCATGTTCTGCATCACCGCCGGGTACCACCGGTACTTCTCACACCGGGCCTACAAGATGGGCCGGGTCGCACAGTTCCTCATGGCGTTCGGTGGCACCACGGCTGTCCAGAAGGGGCCGCTGTGGTGGGCCAGCCATCATCGGATCCACCACCGCTACACCGACGTCGACGGTGACGTGCACTCGCCCCGGGATGGTTTCTGGTGGAGTCACGTGGGATGGATCCTCTCCACCAAGTACAAGGACACCGACCTCGACGGGATCAAGGACTTCGCCGCCTTCCCGGAACTGCGCTGGCTCGAGCGGTACAACTGGATCGGCCCGTGGTCGCTCGCCGTGGGCAGTTTCCTCCTCTTCGGGTGGGGCGGGCTGCTGATCGGGTTCTTCCTCTCCACCGTCCTGCTGTGGCACGGCACGTTCCTCGTCAACTCGATGGCCCATGTGATCGGTCGCCGGCGGTACGCCACGCCGGACACCAGCAGGAACTCAGCCATCATCGCCGTCATCACCGGGGGCGAGGGGTGGCACAACAACCACCACTACCTGCCCGCATCGGTACGCCAGGGCTTCCGCTGGTGGGAGTGGGACCCGACCTGGTACCTCCTGAAGGTCCTGGCCACCCTGCACGTCGTGCGTGACCTGAAGAACCCGCCTGCCCGCCTGCTCGACCAGGCCAGAGTCAGAGATGGTGCCTTCGACATCGGTATGTTCCGTTCCTACTGGGAGCGGGCCGCCAAGGTCACCGGCGAGCGGATCGCCGACCTGACCACCCGCCCCGTTCCTCCTTCGGCCGAGGTCGCAGAGGTGACCGAGGTGGTGGAAGTGAACGTGGTGGTGGAGGCGGTCGAGGTGGAGATCACACCGCGTGGTACCGAGCCTCCGGAAGGCTCCGAGGAGCGCTCGGCCCTGGCCGGGCTGATCACCCGTTCGCTCGAGTCGGCCAACCAGCTGGCCGCCGCGACGCGCCGCCGGAAGGGGACGAAGGTGGCATCGGAACCCGACGCCACCGAGCCCACATCCGAATGACCCCGATGCCGGCCGCAGTGGCCGCCGCCACCGTCTGGATCGTCGACCTCGACGGGGTTCTGTGGCTCGCCGGCGAGCCCATCGGTGACGTCGCCTCAGCTGTGCACGCGTTGCGGGCGAGGGGAGCACGGGTGGTCTTCGCCACCAACAACTCGGCGCCCACCACCGAACAGCAGCTGGCACGACTGTCGAAGGTGGGCATCGACGCAGACCCGGACGACCTCGTCACCTCGGCACGGGTGGCGGCATCCCTCCTCGAGCCCGGCCAGCGCGTCCACGTCCTGGGCGAGGCCGGTCTCGTCGAGGCCCTGGTGGAACGTGGCGTGGAGGTCGTCGACTCGGGTCCGCGGGACGCCGCCGTCGTCGGCTGGAGCCGGGACTTCGACTTCGCCGCCCTGGCGGCCATCTCCACGGTTGCACGCGAGACCGGGCACCTCATCGCCACCAACAGCGACCCGACCCATCCGACGCCCGAGGGGCTGCTGCCGGGGTCGGGCGCATTGCTGGCCGCGGTTGCCACCGCGTCCGGTGTCGCCCCCCTCATTGCCGGCAAGCCCAATCCGCCGACGGTCGACTACGTCCGCTCGCAGATCCTCGGTCCGGCGGGCGACCGGACGGCCGTCATGGTCGGGGACCAGCCGGGCACCGACGGCGCTCTGGCCGAGCGGCTCGGGATCCCGTTCGTCCTGGTCGACAGCGGGGTGACGCCGCCGGGAACTCCGGTCGACTGCCCGGTCGTCCTTCGGGCGGCCGATTTCGTGTCGGTCGTCGCCGCGCTACCTCCACGATGATGCACCCTCTTGCTAGCAAAGTGCTTGCTCGGCGCTAGCACTCGGGATACACTGGACCCATGGCCACCAACGACTCCCTCCAGCGTTACATCGACGCAGGCATCGCCTTCACCAACATGACCCGGAAGAAGGCCGAGGAGCTCGTCTCCGAGCTCGTCAAGAGCGGCGACCTCCAGACGGACGACGCCAAGGCGCGGGTCGACGAACTGCTCGAGCGCGGCCGTCAGGGCACCGAGGTCATCGTCTCCGCCGTCCGGTCCGAAGTGCATCGCCAGCTCGGCACCGTCGGCATCACGAACCTCGAGGACCTGGCCAACCAGGTCGCCACCCTGCTGGGCCGGTCAGGAACCGCCGGAACACCTGCCAGGAAAGCAGTGGCCAAGAAGGCCCCCGCCAAGAAGGCTGCTGCGAAGAAGGCGCCGGCCAAGAAGGCCGCCGTGAAGAAGGCGCCGGCCAAGAAGACCACCGCCAAGAAGGCGCCGGCCAAGAAGGCCGCCGCGAAGAGGGCCGCTCCCGCAGCGCCGCCCGCACAGGGATCGGCCGACTGACAACTCCCGCCCGCCAGCGCCTTGACCGCGCACTGGTCGCCCGCAGGCTTGCCGACAGCCGACCCCAGGCGGTGGAACTCATCGCACGCGGCGTCGTCCTCGTGTCCGGGTCCATCGCCGACAAGCCGGCACGGATGGTGTCGCCGGCGGAGCCCATCGAGCTGCTCGGCGCCGCCCCCCGCTTCGTCAGCCGCGGGGGGGAGAAGCTCTGGGCTGCCCTCGATCGGTTCGGCCTCGACCCGTCCGGTCTGCGCGCCCTCGACGCGGGGGCCTCGACAGGCGGCTTCACCGATTGCCTGTTGCAGGCCGGGGCCACCCACGTGGTGGCCGTCGACGTCGGGCACGGGCAGCTGCATCACCGGCTGCGTGGCCATCCCCGCGTAACCAACCTCGAGCGGCTCGACATACGGGACGTCACCGTCGGCACCGTCGGAGGCGACCCGGTCGACATCGTCGTGGCTGACCTGTCGTTCATCTCGGCCACCCGTGCCGTGCCGGTGCTGGCGGGTGGCGTCGCTGTGCCGGGGGCGCCGTTGGTCGTGCTGGTCAAGCCGCAGTTCGAGGCGGGCCGGGTCGAGGCGTCCCGTGGACGGGGGGTGATCCGGGACCCGGAGGTGCACCGTCGGACCCTCGGCGAAGTGGCAACCTCGCTTGACGCGGCCGGAGCAGTCATCATGGGGGCCATGCCGTCCCCGATCACCGGTCACTCCGGCAACGTCGAATTCCTCCTCTACGCCCGGACCCCCGGCGGGGTGCACCCTGCGGACCCGTCCGACGTCGACGCCCTGCTCGACGCCGCCGCCGCCGAGGTCCACGGCGGCACCGCCGCGACAGAGGGCTGACCGGTGGCCCGGATCGCCTTCGCCGTCCATCCCCGGCGCCCCGAGGCCGACGCGTTGGCCGAGCGCGCCGCCGCCTGGCTGGGCGAGCGGGGTCACGAGGCCGTGCGTGCCGGCGACCCCGAGGGCGGACTGGACCTCGACGGTATCGACCTCCTCGTCAGCCTCGGCGGCGACGGCACGCTGCTGCGGGCCGTGAACAGTGCCCTGGACGTCGAGGTTCCCGTCCTCGGCGTGAACCTCGGCCTGCTGGGCTACCTGACCGAGATCGAGCCCACCGGCCTGGAGGAGGGCCTCGAACGATTCCTCGACGGCCGGTACGAGGTGGAGGAGCGTATGACGCTCTCGGTGACGGTGCGCGGTGCCGACGGCACGCTGTCCGGCGAGCGGTGCGCCCTCAACGAGGCAACGGTCGAGAAGACGGTGCCGGGACACACGGTGCGGATCGCCGCGTCCATCGACGGCCACCCCTTCGTCACCTACGCCGCCGACGGTCTGCTCACCTCGACCCCGACCGGGTCGACCGCCTACAACCTGTCGGTACGCGGGCCGCTGCTGTCGCCCAAGCTACGGGCACTGATCCTGACCCCCGTCTCGCCCCACATGCTGTTCGACCGTCCCCTGGTACTCGACCCGGGCCAGCGGGTGCACCTCGAGGTGCTCGGGCCCCGACCCGCGGTGCTCGTGGTGGACGGATCGACGGTGGCCGCACTCGAGCCCGGGGCGACGGTCGACTATCGGGAGGGGGACCGGCCGGCCCGCCTCGTGACGTTCGGCGCCCGGGACTTCCACACCATCCTGCGGGCGAAGTTCCAGCTGGCCGACAGGTAGGGATCGCCATGGGTCGCCTCCTGGTGGAGCTCCACGTGCGCGACCTCGGGGTGATCGACGACGTCACCGTGTCGCTCGGACCAGGCATGACCGCGCTGACGGGCGAGACGGGGGCCGGCAAGACCCTCCTGGTCGGGGCCCTCAGCCTGCTGCTCGGCGGACGTGGCGACCCCGGCCTGGTGCGGGCCGGTGCCGACGAGGCCCTCGTCGAGGGACGTTTCAGCGACGTCGACGGTGCCGACGAGGTGACCGTGGCCCGGACCGTGGCCCGCGAGGGCCGCTCGAAGGCATGGGTCGACGGCCGGATGGTCCCGGTGGGAGCGCTGGCCGATGCGACGTCGGGCCTGCTCGAGCTCCACGGGCAGCACCAGCACCGGACCCTGGTGGTTCCAGAGGCCCAGCGTCGGGCGCTCGACGCGTTCGGTGCGGTCGACACAGGACCGATGGATGCCGCACGCAGCCGTCTGGCCGCCCTCCTGCGGGAGGCCGAGGGACTGGGCGGCGACGCCCACCAGCGGGAACGCGAGACGGAGGTCCTGGCTTTCCAGGTGGATGAGGTGGAGGGTGCCGCGGTGGCCGGCCCCGAGGAGGAGGCCGGACTCGAGGCGGAGGAGGAGCGCCTCGCCGAGGCATCGGCCCACCGGGCTGCGGCCGCCACCGCCCTCGTGGCGCTCACCGGTGCCGACGGCGGACCGGGCGGACCCGGGGCCGAGGAGCGACTGGGGGAGGCGTCGGGGGCGCTGGCCGGACGGGCTCCGCTGGAACCGCTCGACCGGCGGGTGCGCGGTCTGATGGCCGAGGTGGCCGACGTGGCGGCCGAGTTGCGGGACGTCGTGGACACCTGGGAGGACGACCCCGGGCGACTCGAGGAGGTCCGGGCACGCCGCCAGCTGCTCCACGAGCTCAAGCGGAAGTACGGCGCCTCGCTCGAGGAGGTCCTGGGGTTCGCCTCCGACGGCCGGGCCCGCCTGGAGGCCCTGCACGCAGCCGAGGCACGGGCCGTGGCCCTCGACGGGGAGATCGCCGACGTCCGAGTCGAGGTGGCCACCGAGGAGGCAGCCGTGGCGGCTGCCAGGTGCGCGGTGGCGCCGCTGCTGGCCTCCGAGATCGAGGCGACGCTCCACGACCTGGCCATGCCGTCGGCCCGGTTCGCCATCGAGGTGGCGGGGGATGCCAGTGGCGACCAGGTCACCTTCGAGCTGGCCGCCAACCCGGGTGAGCCCGCCCAGCCACTGGCCAAGGCGGCGTCGGGGGGCGAACTGTCCCGCACCATGCTCGCCGTGCGGCTGGCCCTGACCGATGCGCCCGGGGTCATGGTGTTCGACGAGGTCGACGCCGGGGTGGGGGGCCAGGCCGCCACGGCGGTGGGGGCGGCCCTGGCCGGGCTCGGTCACTACGCGCAGGTGCTGGTGGTCACCCACCTCGCCCAGGTGGCGGCCCAGGCCGACCGCCAGGTCGGAGTGCGCAAGATCGAGGACGGCGGGCGCACCCGCTCCGAGGTGACCGTGCTCGGCCCAGCCGACCGGGTCGTGGAGATCAGCCGGATGCTGTCCGGCAGCCCGGACTCCGAGGCCGCGCAGCGCCACGCCCGCGAGCTCCTCGGCGACCGTGCCGTCGACACGACGACCGGCGCGTGACGGGAGCGCGCAGCGGGGGCGTGGGGTCCGCACCCGGGCGTCGCTCGTTCCGGTAGCCTCGGTGGGTGCCCGATGGTGATGGACGCGACGTGAGCGGACGACAGACCAAGTACATCTTCTTTACCGGAGGGGTGTCCTCGTCGCTCGGCAAGGGGCTCACCGCCTCCTCCCTCGGACGGCTCCTCAAGTGCCGTGGCCTGAAGGTGACGATGTGCAAGCTCGACCCGTACATCAACGTCGACCCCGGCACCATGAACCCCTTCGAGCACGGTGAGGTGTTCGTCACCGAGGACGGAGGGGAGACCGACCTCGACCTCGGCCATTACGAGCGGTTCATCGACGAGAACCTGCACAAGGGGTCCAACGCCACGACCGGGCGCATCTACTCGTCGGTCATCGCCAAGGAGCGCCGGGGTGACTACCTGGGCAAGACCGTCCAGGTGATCCCCCACATCACCGACGAGATCAAGAACCACATCCACAAGCTCGGCCAGACCGGTGTCGACGTCGTCATCGTGGAGATCGGCGGCACGGTCGGCGACATCGAGATCCTGCCGTTCATCGAGGCGATCCGGCAGTTCCGCCGTGACGTCGGCCGGGCCAACGTGGCCTACGTCCACCTGACCCTGGTGCCCTACCTGCGTCCCTCGGGCGAGCAGAAGACCAAGCCGACCCAGCACTCCGTGACCGACCTGCGCAGCCAGGGCATCCAGCCAGACGTCATCGTCTGCCGGTCCGACCGGATGATCTCCGAGGACCTGAAGCGGAAGATCTCGCTGCTGTGCGACGTGCCCATCCAGGCCGTCGTGTCCTGCATCGACGCCGACAACATCTACCAGATCCCCCTCGTGCTGCACGAGGAGGGCCTCGACAGCTACCTGCTCGAGATCCTGGAGATCGACGTGGCCGACCACCCGATCGACCTGTCCCGATGGGAGCACCTCGTGGCCCAGGTGGCCGCCGCCGTGCGCCCCGTGCGGATCGGCATCATCGGCAAGTACGTCGACCTTCCCGACGCCTACCTGTCGGTGGTCGAGTCATTGCGCCACGCCGGCTTCCACCACGGGGCGAAGGTCGAGATCGAGTGGGTCCAGGCTGCCACCGTCCCGGACCTGCTGGAGCGCGACGGACTGCGCTCCTTCGACGGCCTGGTCATCCCGGGGGGCTTCGGCGAACGGGGTGTAGAGGGCAAGATCGCCGCTGCCCACTATGCGAGGGAGCACGACCTGCCGCTCCTCGGGCTGTGCCTCGGCCTGCAGGTGATGATCATCGAGGCCGCCCGGTCCCTGGCGGGCCTGGAGGGCGCCAACTCCCGCGAGTTCGAGGCCACCACCCGCCATCCGGTGGTCGATCTGATGGACGACCAGGTGGACGTGGCCGACAAGGGCGGCACCATGCGCCTGGGCTCTTACGACGCCCGGCTCCTGCCCGACTCGCAGGTGGCCCGCGCCTACGGCGACGTCGTGGTGTCCGAGCGCCATCGTCACCGCTACGAGGTCAACCCCCGGTACCGCGAGCGGCTCGAGGAGGCGGGGCTGGTGTGCTCCGGAATGTCACCCGACGGCCGCCTCGTCGAGTTCATCGAGCTGCCCACCCACCCCTACTGGGTCGGCACGCAGGCCCATCCCGAGTTCAAGAGCCGGCCCGACCAGCCCCACCCGCTGTTCCGCGAGCTGGTCGGCGCCGCCCTGGCCCGGGCCGAGGGACGCGACCCCCACCTGATCGACATCGGTGCCGTCGGCTGAGGTCGGGGGCACGCCCGGCCACGACCTGCCCGTCTTCACCCCGACCGGCGAGGAGACCGTCCACCAGGGCTGGTTCATCCGGGTCCAGCGGGCGACCTTCCGCGACCCGGACGGCGCCACGTTCGAGCGGGACATCGTGCGCCACCCGGGTGCGGTGGCCGTCGTGGCAGTCACGGAGGCCGACGCCGTCGTGCTGGTCCACCAGTACCGCCCGGCCGTCGACCGGTGGCTGCTCGAGATCCCGGCCGGCACCTGCGACGTCGACGGCGAGCCCTTCGAGGAGACGGCCCACCGGGAGCTGGCCGAGGAGGTCGGCCTGCGGGCCGACCACCTCGAACTACTGACCCGGACCGTGATCACCCCCGGCTTCTGCGACGAGTACACCAACATCTACCTGGCCACCGGGCTCCACTCCGTGCCGTCGGACCGCCAGGGAGCAGAGGAGCGGTTCATGGAGGTCATCGAGGTGCCCCTCGACCGGTTCGACGCCATGGTCGACGACGGGGCCGTCATCGACGCCTCGACCATCCTCGGGGTCGGTCTCGCCGTGCGCCGCCGGTCCACCCACCACTGAGGCGCCGTGGCCCAGGCCCTGTCGTCCGACGCCGAGGAGTACCTCTCCTGGTTGGCCGTCGAGAAGGGCCGCTCGCGCAACACCCTGACGGCGTACCGCCGCGACATCGCCACCTACGAGGCCTGGGCGGCCGCTGAGGGCGTCGCGGTGCTGTCGGCCGATCCTGGCGACCTGGAGCGCCACCTGGCGGCCCTTCGTGCCGAGGGGAGGAACCCGGCGTCGCTGGCCCGGGCCACCACCGCACTGCGCGGCCTCTACCGGTTCTGGGTGGGGGAGGGGACCATCGCCGCCGACCCCACGGCCGATGTGCGGTCGCCCAAGCTGCCCCGGAGGCTCCCCAAGGCACTCGACGAGGACCAGGTGCTGCGCCTGCTCGACTCGGTCGACGGGACCGACCCCGTGGACCTGCGGGACCGGGCCCTGCTCGAGGTCCTCTACGGCTCCGGTGCCCGCATCAGCGAGGTCGTCGGCCTGTCGCTGCTCGACCTCACGGGCGACGACGGCATGCTGCGGGTGTTCGGCAAGGGGGCCAAGGAGCGGCTGGTGCCGATCGGCCGTCCCGCCAGGGAGGCGCTCGACCGCTGGCTCGGTCCTTCCGGGCGACCGAGGATGACCCCCCACCAGTTCGCCCGACGTGGCGACGCCGAGGCGGTCTTCCTCAACGTCCGGGGCGCCCGGCTGTCGCGTCAGGGGGCATGGGCCGCCGTCCAGGCGCGCGCGGAGCGGGTCGGCCTCGGCGATGTCGTCAGTCCGCACGTCCTGCGGCACTCCTGCGCCAGTCACATGCTGGCCCACGGGGCCGACATCCGGGTCGTCCAGGAGGTGCTCGGGCACGTGTCCATCGCCACCACCCAGCTGTACACGCGTCTCAGTCAGGACCACCTGCGGGCGTCGTACCAGCGTGCCCATCCGCGGGCCGGTGGGGTCGGGGACGGGTAACATTGCCGGGATGCCGAGCGATGCCCCTACCGATGCCCCAGCCAGCGACTACCGGAACCTGCTGCAGCTCGAGCAGGCCCAGCTCGATGCCGAGCTGTCCGAGCTCGGGTTCGACGACGGCAAGACCGGGCTCGAGTACGACGCCAATTTCGCCGACACCAGCCAGGTCACGGCCGAGCGGGGCGAGGCCGAGGCACTGGCCGGCAAGCTGAAGGACGCCCTCGAGGAGGTCCACGCGGCCATCCTGCGCCTCGATGACGGCAACTACGGGACGTGCGAGGCATGTGGCGTGACCATCAACCCGGCCCGCCTCGAGGCGATGCCCGCGACACGCTTCTGCATCGACCACGCCAACCGGTCCTGACCGGGAGCGGACGGTGACGCCCTGGGGGTCCGGGGGGTCGGGCGCGGGCCGACGACGGCTGCCGGTGGACCAGCGGACGCTGATCATCGTCGCCGTGGTGGTCGTGCTGGGCATCGTGGTCGCTGCCTCGCACCGCATCAGCAGCGCCCAGCTCATCTACTTCCTGGTCCTGGTCCCCTCGATCATCATCCACGAGATCAGCCACGGGGCGGTGGCCCTGGCCTTCGGCGACAGCACGGCCAAGCGGGCCGGACGCCTCAACCTCAACCCGCTGCGCCACATCGACCCGATCGGCACGCTCCTGGTCCCGGCCGTGCTCTCGCTGTCGGGTCTGGGTGCCTACGGATGGGCCAAGCCCGTCCCGGTCAACCCGGCAAACCTGCGCAGCCCCCGGAACCACATCGTGTTCGTGTCGCTGGTCGGTCCGTTCATCAACTTCGCCCTGGCCGCGGTCCTGGGGGTCTGCTTCGTGGCGTCCGGCGGGCGGACCGCACTCCACGAGGTGGTGTTCTTCACCCAGTTGAACCTGCTCGACCAGGTCCTGCTCATCGGCGGGTTCGCCAACATCATGCTGGGCGTGTTCAACCTCATCCCGTGCCCGCCGCTCGATGGGGCGGCCATCCTCGAGCGCCTGCTGCCTGCCCGCCTGCTCCCGGGGTACTGGAACCTGCAGCCGTTCCTCATGTTCCTGCCCTTCCTGCTCATCCTGGTGTTCCGTGGCGCCTGGTCCGACCTCGTCAACCACCTCTACCAGCGGTGGGTGACCGCACTGGCCGGATGAGGCCGACCGCCTCCGGGCGACACACACGCCCCGACGTCGGCGCCGTGTCTCGCCGGGACCCGCGGGGTAGCGTTGCCACAGCCGGCCCGACCGGCGGGCGATGACCGTGGCGGAGCCGACCCGAGGGAGCGGGACAGGAGTGGACACCAGCGCGAACACGACGCCGCTGGGGACCGGTGTCGGCCCGTTGCCACTGTGGATCGCGGTGGGCGTGGTCGGTGCGGTGGCCATGGTCGTCACCGGCAGCGGCATCGGCGCCATCCCGCACCCGGCCGGCGACCGGTGGTGGTTCACCGTCCCGATCGGCACCGCCATCGGTGCCCACCTCGCCTTCTACACCTCGGTGGCGGTCCTCCTGGCCGCGTGGGTGGGCGTCGGGACCCACGCCTACCGGGGACGCCTGTCCGTGCCGACCGCATGGCTGGTCCTCGGCCTGTGGGGCCTGCCGTTCCTCCTCGGCGCACCGCTGTTCAGCCGTGACCTCTACAGCTACGTCGCCCAGGGCCAGCTCGCCCACCAGGGCTTCAACCCCTACCTCGTGGCCCCGACGGCCCTCGGCCCCGGCAACGTGCTCTCGTCGATCGCCACGGTCTGGCGCAACACCGCCTCGCCCTACGGGCCGCTGTTCGTCTCGACCGGTCGGGTCGCCGCCGAGATCGGCGGTACGTCGCTGGTCGCGCAGATCCTGGTCTTCCGGGTCCTGGAGCTGGTGGGTGTGGCCCTCATGATGGTGTCCCTACCCCCGCTGGCCCGGCGGTACGGCAACGACGCCGGACTCGCCCTGTGGCTCGGCGTCCTCAGCCCCCTCGCCCTGTTCAGCTTCGTCTCCTCCGGCCACAACGACGCCCTCATGGTGGGCCTCATGCTGGCCGGTCTGGCCCTCGGGACCGGCAACTGGCTGCGATGGGGTGTGGCGCTGTGCGCACTGGGCGCGACCATCAAACTGCCGGCCGGGGCCGGCATCGTGTTCCTCGTCGCCGACCGATGCACCCGGCTGGACCGCGCCTCCCGGTGGCGGGTCATCGCCGAGTCGGCCGCCATCACCGTCCTGGTGGTGGTGGCTGTGACCGTCGGGGCCGGACTGGGGTGGACGTGGCTCGGCCCCACGGCCCTCCACGTGCCGACCGAGCTCAAGGTGCTGATCACCCCGGTGGTGTCGGTCGGCTCGTTCGTCGGGGCCCTCCTCCACGCACTCGGCCTGCCGGTCTCGGTGTCGAACGGGATCTCCGTGCTCCAGGGGCTCGGCGCGGTGGCCGCCGTGGCCGGGATCCTGTGGATGGTCTTCCACGTCCGCGGTCGCGACCCGATCCGACTCTGCGGGCTGGCCCTGCTGCTCTTCGTGGTCCTGAGCCCGACCCTGTGGCCGTGGTACCTGATGTGGGGGGTGGCCGTGCTGGCCGCGTCCTCGGCGCAGCGGTCGAAGGCGGTGGCCGTGGTTGCGGCCCTGGCCATGCTGGTGGTCGGCGCCGGGGGCACGCCGCTGCTGAACGGCGGCGACTATTGGGTCGTCGGACCACTACTGGTCGGGGCCGGGGTCTGGTTCGTGGCGTCCGGTGCCTGGCGCGACGCACTCGGGAGGCCGGCCGGTGCCATCTGAGGCCACCCCCGAGCGGGCCCCTACCCGTACGGCGGGCCGGATGGCATCCCGGTCCGCGGGCGCGGACGACCTGTCCTCAGCGCCCACTGTGCTGCAATCAGTGGTCGCACCCGTGACGGCTACGCCCGAGGGCCCGGTGGGGGAGCGCGTCCGGGAACCGACGGGCGACCAGGTGCAGGTGGCCCATGCGTCCTCGGGGCGGTGGTTCCCCCGCACGGCCCTGCTCGTCTACGCCGGCATCCGGGTGGTGACGGTCGCACTGGTGGCCGTGGCCAACCTGTTCACCCACAACAGCCTCCTCTACGACCTCGACATCTGGGACGGGGCCTGGTTCCTGCGGGCGGTCCACCACGGGTACCCGGCCCACCTGCCCATGACGAACGGGCACGTGGTGGCCAACCCGGTCGCGTTCTTCCCCCTCTTCCCCCTGCTCGTACGAGGCATCGATCTCACCGGGCTTCCGGCGGGCTATTCGGCGCTCGTCCTGAGTGCCGCCACCGGGGCGACCGCCGTCTACGGGGTGGGCCGGCTCGCCCGCCGATTAGGCGGCGACGCTGCAGGCCTGCGGGCGGCTCTGCTCTTTGCCGTGTTCCCGGGCACCTTCGTCTTCAGCCTGGCGTACTCCGAGGGCATCGTGATCACCTGCGTGTCGATCGGGCTCATCGCCCTGCTCGACCGCCGCTGGTGGCTGGCCGGCCTGCTGGGTGCGGTGGCAACTGCGGCCTCGCCGGTGGCCCTGGCCTTCGTGGTCAGCTGCGTCTGGTGCGCCGGGCGCTCGGTGGTGAAGGACCGCCGGCTCGGTCCGCTCGTGGCGCCGCTCCTCGCCCCGCTGGGCTTCCTCGCCTACATGGCCTACCTCGACCGCCATTCCGGCACCCTGAACGCCTGGCGACTGACCGAGCGGGGCGGCTGGAAGAGCTACCCCTCGTTCGTCTATCCGTTCCGGATCGTGTGGGCCTTCCTGCACAATCCGGTGTCGCCCACCCTGACCGGCCAGATCCTGTTCTTCGGCACCGTGGCCGCCGTCGTCGGTGTAGTGCTCATGGTGAGGGAGCACCAGCCCATGGCGGTCCTGCTCTACGGCATCTGCGCGCTGGGGTCGGCCGCCGTCTCCCAGCCCGTCGGGCTGCGCCCCCGCTTCCTGATGCTGGCCTTCCCGATCGTGATCGCCCTCGGCACCCGCTACGACGGCCGGACCCACCGGTGGTTGGTGGCGGTCTCCGCCGTCCTGCTGCTCGGGTTCACCGCGCTGGAGCTCGGCTCGCGGGCGGTGTTCCCGTGATCCTCGACGCACCGCCGGAACCTGCATCCGACGAGGGGCCGGCCCGCGGGCCGGTGGCCACCACCGTGGACGGAGCCGTGCCCGGCGCCGACCGCACCCTCCAGCTCGTCCAGCAGTGCACCTGGTCGGTCGTCTGGCTGGGTGTCCTCGCCGCGGGTCTGGGCTACTGGGGCTCATGGTCGTCAGGGGCATGGGCCGCCGTGCTCGCGCCGCTGCTGGCCCTGGTCGCCCTCATCGGCTCGGTGCTGGTGTGGACCGACCGGCACCCGGTGTCGACTGCGCTGCAGTGGGCCGGACTGGGGGTCAGCCTGGTCACGGTGGCAGTTGTCCAGGGGACGGACATCCACAGTCGCCACTACTACTCGACCGACTCGGCCGCCTTCAACCAGGTGGCCACCCGACTGCTGTTGGACGGACACGACCCGTACACGTCGTCGATGGCGGGAGCGGCCCGCCTGCTCCACCCGGCGGCCGACTTCTGGACCTATCAGGTCGACGGCGCCCACACGCTCGCCGCGTCCTACCCGGCGGGGTCCTTCCTGCTCCAGGCGCCGATCATGGCCCTCGGGCTCACCCACATGGTCAGCGACTGGGTGGACCTGGCGGCCTGGCTGCTCACCGCCGTCCTCATCTTCTGCATGCTCCCGTCAGCGCTCCGGTGGCTGGCCCCGACGCTGCTGCTGACCGGGGTGTTCGCCGGGCCGTTCTCCAGCGGCGGCACCGACGCGTTGTTCGTGCCCTTCCTGGTCATCGCCATCTGGCGGTGGGACCGATGGCCGGCACGGGCCACGACATGGCTTCCGGCCTGGATCGGGCCGGTGAGCCTCGGCATCGCCTGCTCGATCAAGCAGACGCCTTGGTTCTGCGTGCCGTTCCTCCTGATCGGAGTGGCCTGGGAGTCCCGTCGGGCCGGTCGTGGCGGCATGTGGGGCGGAGTGGGCGCCGCCATCCGGTACGGCACCATCGTGCTCGGCACCTTCCTCCTGGTGAACCTGCCGTTCCTGCTGTGGGCGCCGTCGGCCTGGCTCAAGGGCACGTTCCTACCGATGGTCGACCCGTTGGTGGCTGACGGTCAGGGTGTCGTGGCCCTGGCTCTCCATGGCCTGACCGGCGGCGTGGTCCTGCCGTGGATGTCGGCCGCCGCCGGTGTCGCCCTGGTCGCCCTGCTCGTCGTCTTCGCACTGTGGGAGCCCCGGCTGCGCCGGGCGTGGCTGTTCCTCGTCCCCCTGGTCCTGTTCCTGCCCGACCGGAGCCTGGCAAACTACCTGACCGACTTCGTGCCCGCCGCCCTCGTGGCCGCCGCCAGCATCGCCACCGTCGGGGCGGCCGCCACGACCGACCCGACGGGCCCGGTCGACGCGGTGCCCTCGGCGTGGGCCGAGCGGCGTCCGTGGACGTCCCGGCTGGCCGTGGCGATACCGGTCCTCGGCGCGATCGCACTGGTCGTGGTGGCCCTCACATCGGCGCCTCTGGGGGTGACCGTGGACGGTGTGACCGCGCTCGGCACGCCCACCGTCGACGGGGGCCAATGGTTCGGCCACATCGACGTGTCCGTGCACAACACGGCGGACCACGCGCTGACCCCCCGGTTCATGGTCTCCTACGGCGGCGGCCATCCGACCGCATTCTGGCGGTCGGATGTCGTCCGGGGCCAGGACCCCGTAGCACCGGGCGGGGTGACGGAGTTCACACTCCGGCCGACGAGCTTCACTCCGACGCCGTCCCACGGGCAGTGGTGGCTCGTCGCCGTCTACACGACGGCGCCCGACGCACTCTCTACGTCGCCGCTCCAGCAGTGGCGGCTGGGCGTCGTGGGCCACTAGACGGGCGCCCGGCGCGCCGGCGCCGCAGGGTCAGCTGGACGGCCACGCCGACCAGGAAGGCGGCCATGAGGGCGAAGAACGACTGTCCGATCAGCAGCTGCCAGCCGTGCTCGTGGAGCTCGTTGTCCCCGCCGGACGGCACCCGGAGCAGCGGCGCCCAGACGAGCACCGCGGCGCCGACACCGGCCCAGGCCGGGCCCCCGGCCGGCCGGTCCGGGGCGAGGGCCAGCCACAGGAGGATCGGCACCGCCCAGACCAGGTGGTGCTCCCAGGAGATGGGGGACACCAGCATCCCGGTCGTCGCGCACACCAGGATCCCGAGGATCGACGACGACTCCCTGTAGGCCCACGCGGCGAGTGCGATGCCGGCCACCAGAACGAGGCCCTCGGCGGTCGTCACCAACGGCACCGACACGACACGGTGGTCGAGCCGGTCGACCGCGCCACGCAGGCTCTGGTTGCTGATGAAGAAGACGCCACCGACCCGCTGGGCGTCCGTCGCGTACTTGGTGAAGTACGACCAGGTGACCGACGGGTTGAAGAGGAGCGCCAGGAGCGTCGCCCCGGCGAATGCCGCGAGCGACGTCCACGCGGCGCGGAACTGCCGGGTGACGAACAGGTAGGGGACGAACACGAGGGGGATGAGCTTGACCGCCGCGCTGATCCCGAGGAGCACGCCGCGCGGCAGGGTGCGGTCACCGACCCGCAGAACGAGGGTGAGGTCGGCCAGGATGGCAAGACAGAGGACGAGGTTGACCTGGCCGAAGAAGAACGTCAGCCACACCGGCTCGAGCAGCATGGTAGGGCCCATGGCGCACAGCGCCACCAGTGTGCATCGTTCCCGGTCGATGCCGGGGGCGACCGCGCGGAACGACAGCACCAGGATCGCGTAGAGGCAGGCCACGTTGACCGCCGCCCACACCAGCTGTCCCGTCTGCCGGGACAGCGCCGTCAGCGGGATGAAGGCCAGGGCGGCGATCGGCGGATAGGTGAAGGGCAGGTGCGGCGGCGTCGGGAGCGACATGGTGTAGAGGCGGCCGTCGACCAGGTGGTGGGCACCGAGCACGTAGACGGCCAGGTCCAGCTGGTACTGGTGCCACGTCCGCCCCCATACGTCGACCAGGCACCAGACGAGCGAAGCCGCGCCGAGAGCCGACACGACGGCCACCCAGCGCCTCGACGGAGCGGTCCTCGCCGCGGTGGTCAGTCGCTCGACCGGCCCGTCCTCACGCACCGGGACGAAGGCGGCCCTGTCGGGCGCCGTGTCGGCATCCTGCGATTCGGCACCCGACTGGACGGTCCTCACGTGGAACGCGCTCGGGTCCGGTCGGCGCCGGGCTGCGGGGGCCGGGCGCACGTGTCCCTGGTCCACGCGTTCCCGGTCACGGCGTCCACAGGGGCCCGCCCATGGCCATCATGCCGAGCGCGGCCATGCTGAGCGCCGACAAGCCCAGCACCACCTCGAACCACAGCGGCGGCAGCTTCGCCCCGACGACGCCCAGCAGCGGGAAGCCCCGGAGTACGAGGCGGGGCGTCACCCCGATGACGGGGGAGAGGGCGCCGAAGAACAGGACAGCGACCACGTAACCCACCCACGTCGCCGGTGGTCGGGCCCGGAAGAACATCACCAGCAGCCCGACGGCGACGAGTGCCGACACGGCCTTGACGGCGTAGTCCGGGTCGGCGAAGAACTGGGTGAAGAGGTGGTCGAAGGACCCCGGGATGCCGCCGAAGTAGGTCCCGCCCTGCCAGCCTGCCCGTTGGGCCTTGAAGTACTCGAGCGGCGAGCCGGTGTGGACCCACAGGTACGCGAAGAACGAGACGATGCCGAGCGGCGCGAGCAGCGGGGCCCACAGGGACCGCCAGTCGCGACGGGCCCGGATGGCGAGGACGGCGGCCACGACGCACGGCACGATCACCGCGGCCGCCACCGGGTCGGCGCTGGTGACGACGCCGGCGCACAGGCCGGCGACCACCCAGCGCTCGCGTCGCAGTGCCATGAGGGCACAGGCCACGAGCAGGATGGTGGCCGCCTCGGTGTAGACGAAGCTGAGCACGAGCGCGCCGGGGGAGAAGACGACCAGGGCGGTGCCGCGATCGGCACCCGACTGCCCGAACACGTCCCGGAGCATCCACCAGACGGCCACCGTCGCGGCCAGGCCGAGCACGAACGTGGTGAGCAGGCCGGACACCGGGATGCCGAACCTCGTCACCTCGTGGGTGATCCTGGTCAGGACGGGGATGAGGGGGAAGAAGCCGAGGTTGGACTGGGCCGGGTCGCCGTGGCCCGGCGGGATGTGCCGGACGTAGCCCCCGGCCGCGATCGACAGATACCAGGTGCTGTCCCACACGGTCAGACTCTTCGACAGGGGCTGGTGCACGTCCGACGAGGTGGCGCTGGCGACGAGCAGCATGCCGCCACGCGACGCCAGGTACAGCAGCACAGGACGGAGTGACAGCGTCAGGAACCGGCGCACGGGTGACGCCGTCGTGGTCGCCGGGCCGTCGGCGCGCTCCGTGGCGTCGACAACCCTCTGCCCGTCCTGCACCTCCGGCGACGCCGGCACCGTGGTCGGTGCGGCGGCCCCTGTTGCCCCGGCGGGCGGACCTGCGCTCATGCCGGGCGGAGCAGGCCGACCGCCTCCGCCGCCCGGTCGTAGGTGGCGGAGGCAACCCCGGTGGCCTTCTCGGCGCCCCGGGCCAGGAGCGCGGCGACGGCGCCCGGGTCGGCGGCCAACTCCGCCCGTCGGGCCTGGAGGGGGCGCAGAAGCTCGACCAGGGCTTCGGCGGTGTCGGCCTTGAGGTCGCCGTAGCGCTCGTAGCCGTCCGCCACCTCGGTGGGTGTGCGCCCGGTCGCCACGGCGAGGAGCTCGAGCAGGTTGGCCAGTCCCGGCTTCTTGTCACGGTCGTAACGGACCTCGCCGTCGGTGTCGGTGACGGCCTTCTTGATCTTCCGGGTGATCTCGACCGGGTCGTCGAGCACGAGGACGGTGCCGAGCGGCGAGTTGACCGACTTGGACATCTTGCGCTCGGGGTGCTGGAGGTCCATGACCCGCGCCCCGGCCTTCGGGATGGCGGCCTCCGGCACCACCAGGGTGTCGCCGAAGCGGTTGTTGAAGCGGATGGTGACGTCCCGGGCCAGCTCGAGGTGCTGGCGCTGGTCGTCGCCGACCGGGACCCGTTCGGCGTCGTAGAGGACGATGTCCGCCGCCATGAGCACGGGGTACGTGAACAGGCCCGCCCGTACCGACTCCCTGCCGCCGCTCTTGTCCTTGAACTGGGTCATGCGCTGGAGTTCGCCCATCGTGGCCGTGCACTCGAGCAGCCACGCCATCTGCGTGTGCTGGACCACGTGGCTCTGGACGAACAGGGTGCAGCGTTCGGGGTCGAGACCGGCGGCCAGCAGGTCGATGGCGGTGTCGTGGGTGCGGGCCCGCAGGTCGGCCGGGTCGATGTCCAGCGTGAGGGCGTGGAGGTCGACCACGCAGTAGAAGGCGTCGTGCTCGTCCTGGTCGGACACCCAATTGACGATCGCCCCCAGGTAGTTGCCGAGGTGGAGGTCGCCGCTGGGTTGGATTCCGGAGAGCACACGTGCCATGAGTGGGACATCGTACGTCCTGGCCAGGGGGGTCCGGTGGTAGCCCACCCGGTGCACGAAGGCGCCCGCCGCGCCCGGTAACGTCGGTACCCGTGACCGCCACCGTCTCCACGCCCGCCTACCAGGGCCCGGTCGACGTCCTCCTGCAGCTGGTCAACAGCCACCAGGTGGACATCTTCGACGTGCCCCTGGCCGAGATCGTCGACGCCTTCGTGGCCGAGGTGGCTTCGTGGGACGTTGTCGATCTGCAGGTCCTGTCGGAATTCCTCGTCGTGGCCGCCGTGCTGATCGAGCTCAAGTCCCGGCGACTGCTGCCCGGCAGCGGCGACGTCGAGCCGGACGAGGAACTCGTCGGATGGGAGGAGCGCGACCTACTGCTCGCCCGCCTCCTCGAGTGCCAGGCCTATGCCGCCGCCGCCGACGGGTTCGCCCTCCTCATCGAGCAGGCCGCCCGGTCGGTGCCCCGGACCGCCGGCCTCGACCCGGACCTCGTCGTCCAGGCCCCAGACCTCCTGGGGGGTGTGACGCCCGACCAGGTGGCCGCGGCCTTCATGCGGGCCACAGCCGAGCGCCCCGCACCGGTGGTCGACCTCAACCACGTGACCGTCGACGCCGTGACCGTGGCCGACGCCGTGGCCGAGCTGGCGCTGCGCCTGCCGCGGTCCGGCCCCGCCACCTTCCGCCAGCTGACCGGCCACCTCACCTCACGGATCGAGATCATCGTCCGCTTCCTGGCCCTCCTGGAGCTGTGCAAGCAGGGTCGTGTCTCCCTCGACCAGGGGCACACCTTCGGCGACCTGGCCGTCGAGTGGGTGCACGGCGCTCCCGAGACGGTGTCCGTCGGCTTCGGACCCGCCGACGAGTACGAGGGCTGAGCGGTGCCGCTGTCTCCCGAGGCCCGAGCCGTCGAAGCCGTCCTGATCGTTGCCGTGGAGCCGGTCCCGCCCGGCCTCCTGGCCGAACTGCTCGAGCTCCCGGTGGACCGGATCGACCCGATCTGTGACGAGCTGATCGAGTCGTGCCGTGATGGCGGGCGCGGCTTCGAGGTCGTGCGCATCGCCGGCGGGCTGCGCATCCAGACACATCCCGACCTCGCCCCCTACGTCGAGCGCTTCGCCAACGTCGGGGTGTCGTCCCGGCTGTCGGCCGCCGCCCTCGAAACCCTGGCCATCGTCGCCTACAAGCAGCCCGTCAGCCGGGCCCAGGTGGCGGCTCTGCGCGGCGTCAACGTGGACGGCGTCGTCCGCCTCCTCGAGCACCGCGGCTACATCACCCCGGTCGGGCGGGCCACCGGCCCCGGCCAGGCCGTCCTGTACGCCACCACCGACGCCTTCCTGGAGCGCCTGGGCCTCGACCGGCTCGACCAGCTGCCGCCGGTGGAGGACCTCCTGCCCGGGCCCGAGGCCCTGGCCGAGCTCGAGGAGCAGATGCGCCCGGTCTCCGATGCCTGAGGGCGGATCGGACGGGGGCGGCATCGACGGGAGCGGCATGGGGGAGGGGCCGGAGGCCACCCTCCACACCGGCGAGCGGCTGCAGAAGGTACTGGCCCGCACCGGCGTCGGCTCGCGACGGGTGTGCGAGGACCTCATCGTCGACGGTCGGGTGACGGTCAATGGCGAGGTGCCCGTGCTCGGCCGCAGGGTCGACACGGCAACCGACGTGATCGAGCTGGACGGCGTGCCCCTGCCGGTGCGGCCCGGCCTCGTCCACTACCTGGTCAACAAGCCGGCCGGCGTGGTCTCCACGGCCGAGGACACCCACGGGCGCCCGACAGTGGTGGGACTCGTCCCCGAGGAGCCCCGCGTGTTCCCGGTAGGCCGCCTCGACATGGACTCCGAGGGCCTGATCATCGTCACCAACGACGGCGAACTGACCCACCGCCTCACCCACCCCTCCTACGGCGTCCCCAAGGAGTACCTCGTCCAGGTGGAAGGGGAGCCGTCGCCGGGTGCCGTGCGCCAGTTGCGCGAGGGCGTCGACCTCGAGGACGGCCCGACGGCACCGGCCCGGGTGGCCGTGGTGGCCCCGTCGTTGCTGCGCATGGTGATCCACGAGGGCCGGAACCGGCAGATCCGCCGCATGTGCGAGGCCGTCGGCCACCCGGTGGTGCGACTGGTCCGGACCCGGATCGGGCCGCTCGCCGACCCGTCGCTGACCCCCGGCTCCTACCGGCCCCTCACCTTCGACGAGGTCCGGGGCCTGGCCGCCGCCGCCGTGCCGGCGGACGACATCGACGACGCCGACCGCCGCGCCGGTGCGGCCGGGGCGGACCCGGTCCCGCCCCCTGGCTAACATGCCAGCCTGATGCCAGCCACCCTACGAGCCATCCGCGGCGCCACCACCGTCGACGAGGACACCCCCGAGGACATCACCGGTCGGGTGGTGGCCCTGCTCGGCGCCATCATGGAGCGCAACGACCTGGTGGAGGACGACATCGTGTCGATCCTCTTCACCGCGACCGACGACATCGTCTCGGTCTTCCCGGCGACCGCGGCCCGCACCATGGGCCTGGGCGCCGTACCGCTGATCTGCGCCCGTGAGTTGGCCATCGTGGGCTCGGTCCCGCACTGCATCCGGGTGATGCTCCACGTCACCACGACACGCGCCAGGGTCGACATCCACCACGTCTACCTCGAGGGCGCCCAGGGTCTCCGTGACGACCTCCCCGACTGAGGAGGCGGCGCCGCGGAGCGGCGGCCCGGGGCGGGCAATGGTGATCGGCACCGGACTCATCGGCGGCTCCGTGGGAATGGCCCTGCGGGCCCACGGCTGGTACGTCACCGGCACCGACGCCACGTCCGGGACGGCGGCCAGGGCCGTCGAGGACGACACGCTCGTGGCCGTCGTGTCCCACGTGCCCCACCTGACCGCCGCCGCCCGGCGGGCCGGGAGTGCCGGCGCCCCCCGACCCGAGGAACTGGTGGAGGTGCGTATCCCGGTGCGGGACCGCCCCGGCGCCCTGGCAGAACGGGGCCATCGGTGCAGCATCTCGCCGGTCGGGCCGGGACGATGAGCGGGCCCGGGACGCAGGCCCTCGAGGTACCGGGTGGTCGACCCCTGGTCGGCGCCGTCGGCGTGCCGGGCGACAAGTCGATCTCCCACCGGGCGCTCCTACTGTCAGCACTGGCCGAGGGGACGTCCACCATCACCGGTCTGTCGCGCGGCGACGACGTGGTGCGGACCCGGGTGGCCGTCGAGGCCCTCGGAGCACACGTGACCGCCGAGGGCGACCGGGTGACGGTCACCGGCGGGCGATCCCGCCTGTCGGCGCCGCCGACACCGCTCGACCTCGGCAACTCCGGCACCGGCATGCGGCTGCTGGCCGGTGTCGTGGCCACCGTTCCCGGCACCACCACGATGACGGGCGACGACTCCCTGCGGTCCCGGCCGATGGACCGGGTGGCCGATCCGCTGGGCCTGATGGGGGCGACCGTGGTGGGGGAGGGGGACCGCTGCCTCCCCCCGCTGGCCGTGTCCGGCGGTGAGCTGCGCGGGATCGACTACACCCCGCCGATGGCCAGCGCCCAGGTCAAGAGTGCCGTCCTGCTGGCGGGCCTCCACGCCGAGGGGGAGACGATCGTCCGCGAGTCCGTGGCCACACGGGCCCACACCGAGGAGATGCTGGCCGAGGCCGGTGCCGACGTGACGGTCGAGCCGGTGGGCGCCGGACGGGTGGTGCGCCTCCGACCGGGGCCCCTGCGCCCGAGGGCGTGGGAGGTACCGGGCGACCCGTCCCAGGCCGCCTTCTGGGTCGTGGCCGGTGTCGTCGTGCCGGGCAGCCGGGTCACCGTCGAGCAGCTGCAGCTCGGTCCCGAGCGCGTCGGGTTCCTGCACGTGCTCATCCGCATGGGCGGCGACGTCGTACTCCACGATGTCGGGGGCGATGTGGGCTCGGTCACCAGCGCCTCGTCGCGGCTCGAGGGCACGGTCGTCGGGGCCGACGAGATCCCGTCACTCGACGAGGTGCCGATCCTGGCCGTGGCCGCGATGGTGGCCGACGGACCCACCCGCTTCGTCGGCGTGGGGGAGCTGCGAATCAAGGAGTCGGACCGGCTCGAGGGCACCGCACAGTTGGTGCGCGCCTTCGGTGGTGGCGCCCATGTGGAGGGCGACGACCTGGTAGTGGAGGGTGGCACGACGCCGTCGCCGGGCCGCGTGGACGCCCGGGGTGACCACCGCATGGCCATGGCCGCCGCGGTGGCCGCCGCCGCCTGTCCCTCCGGTGCGCTCTCGGTCGTGGACGGCTGGGAATCGGTGGCCACCAGCTATCCGGGATTCGCCGACAGCCTCGACCGACTGGCCGGGGAGCCGACGTGAGCGGTCCGGTGACCATCGCCATCGACGGCCCCGCCGGCTCGGGCAAGTCGACGCTGTCGCGTGCCCTGGCCGCCCGCCTCGGGGTCGGACGCCTCGACACGGGGGCCATGTACCGCTCCGTGGCCTGGGCCGTGCTGCAGCGTGGGATCGACACCGCCGAACTCGACGCCGTGGCCGAGGTCGCCCGGACGCTCGACCTTGAAGTGGGGGACCGGGTGACGGCTGACGGTACCGACATCACCGAGGCCATCCGGGGGCCCGAGGTCAGCGCCGCCGTGTCGCCGGTGGCCGCCAACCCGGCCGTCCGGGCGGTCATGGTGGCGCGCCAGCGGGCCTGGGTCGCCGAGCACGGTGGCGGCGTCGTCGAGGGCCGGGACATCGGCTCGGTCGTCCTGCCCGACGCCGACCTGAAGCTCTACCTGACCGCGTCTCCAGAGGTCCGGGCCGCCCGCCGCTCGGAGGAGGGCGCCGAGGCCGTGGCCCGACGCGACAGACTGGACAGCACCCGGGCGCTCTCGCCGCTCGAGGTGCCCGACGGGGCCCGGGTCATCGACACCGGAGCACTCGGCGTGGACGAGATAGTGGAAGAGGTGGTGGCGTGGCTGTGAGTCCCGAGGGAGCAGACGGCACGGACGGGTCGGCCGGCGCAGCCGACGGGACGACGACCGGCGACGACGCCCCGCTCGCCCTCGACATCCGGGTGGACACCAGCCTCACCCCCGCGTACCGAGTCCTGAGGGTCCTCGTCCACTGGCTGAACCGGCTCGTCTTCCGCACGACCGTGCACCCGAAGGGGCTCGTGCCGGCGGAGGGGTCGGTCATCATCGCCCCGGTCCACCGCTCCTTCATCGACTTCTTCGTGGCCTCCGAGGTCACCGACCGCAAGCTCCACTACATGGCCAAGGACAGCTTGTGGGGCAACAAGCTCCTGGCCCGGATCCTGCCGCCCCTCGGAGCGTTCCCCGTCCACCGCGAGTCCGCCGACCGCGAGGCCATGCGCCGGGCCCAGCAGGTGCTCGAGGCCGGCGAGGTCCTGATCCTGTTCCCCGAGGGCGAGCGCCGCAGCGGCCCGGTCATCGAGGACCTGCACGAAGGGGTCGCGTTCCTGGCCGCCCGCACCGGGGCGACGGTGGTGCCGGTCGGCATCGGCGGGTCGGCCTCGGTGATGCCCAAGGGCACCAAGGTGCCGCGTCCTCGACACATCCACCTCGAGGTGGGCACCCCGCTGCGGCCCCCGGAGCGCACAGGCTCGGGACGCGTGCCCCGCAGTCGCATCCACCTGCTGACCGAGGAGCTGACGGCCGCCCTCCAGGTCCTGTACGACAGCTCGGTCGAGCGCGCCGGCCGCTACTGACGCGGCCGCTACCGACGCGGCCGGTGCGGGGTCGGCCGTCGCGACAGGCCCGGGAGTACGGTGGCACATGCAATTGACCCCCCGCTACGAGGGCGATCCGGTCCTCCGCTTCGACCCGCCCGTGGGGAACCCCGGCGTCCCCCTGTGCCGTCAGCGCCGTCGTCTGGTCGCCACCCTGGCCGGGTTCGACGCCGACCAGTGGGCAACTCCTTCTCGGTGCGACGGCTGGTCCTGCCGCGACGTCGTGAGCCACCTGTCGTCCGTCAACGCCTTCTGGGCGGTGTCCATCGCGTCCGGACGTGCGGGCCGACCCACCCGATTCCTTGTCGGGTTCGACCCCGTCGCGACCCCCGCACAGATGGTGGACACGGCGCCCGCAGCGCCCGACGACGAGCTGCTGGCCGACTTGGCGACCAGCACCGAGGCGCTGGCCGAGGCGCTCGAGGGGATCGACGCCGCCGGGTGGGCCCAGGTCGCGGAGGCGCCTCCGGGCCACCTGGCGATCAGCGAGGTCGCCGTCCACGCCCTGTGGGACGCCTGGGTCCACGAGCGGGACATCTGCCTGCCGCTCGGCATCGACGTGCCCACCGAGGCCGACGAGGTGGCCGCCTCCCTCCGCTACGCCGTGTCGATCGGACCGGCGCTCCTGGCCACCGCAGGTGCAAGCCGGGACGGTTCGTTCCGCGTGCAGGCAGAGGACCCCGAGGTGGACCTGGTCGTGGAGGTCGGGCCCGAGGTCGTCGTCCGTCCGGCCACGGCAGCAGACGAGGAGGTCCCGACGGTGCGCGGGTCGGCCGTCGGGCTCGTCGAGTCGTTCAGCCTGCGGGGCCGACGCCCGGTGGTGGCCGCCGACGCCCGGTGGATGGTCGACGCCCTGGCGGTGGCGTTCGACCAGGCCGGTTGAGTCAGCCCCTGCTGCCATGTTCTTGCGGCTCTGTCCCTACGGCGATGCCACCGGCTCCGGCTTCGTCGTGCCTGATGTCGCCGGGGACGGCGCCGTCGTCGTCGTCTTCGGGGACGGTGCCCCGTCGTCACCGACCGCCGCGTCGTAGCGGACCTGGCGCTCGACGAACGCGAGGTACAGAGCCATGGAACATGCCAGGCTCGTGAACAGGCTCATGACGAAGAAGATCCACGGGATCGCCAGGCCACGGCGCCGGCCGTCCACGATGGTCCACAGCGGCAGCAGGACGAGGTTCACGACCGTGTAGTCCTGGGCGGCCGAGGCTGCGGCCCAGTTGTCGAACAGGGCCCGGGTGTAGCTCCAGTAGCTGGCGTTCGCCGCGTGATGGGTGTACCGCACGTTGCAGTACCAGCCGCTGCACAGCGACACGACACCGACGACGTAGTAGACGGCCTCGAGGGACGAGGGTCGGCCGACGGTGCCTCCGGTGAAGAGGCGGCGGTTGGCCAGGACGGCCCACGCCGTGGTGAGGATCCCGAGCGCGCCGAATACGCCGAGCTGGATGGTCATGGTCCGCTCCGATCTCCCGTACTGCGGGGTCGCAACGGATCCTACGGAACAGCCGTCCCGTCCGCCCGGACTACCGCGGTCAGCGGCGGGTCCTGTTGCCCAGTGTCACGCGGGCCCACGTGGTGAGGATCACCCGGGCGTAGCTGAACCCGAAGACCAGGTTTCCGCCCTTCTTCGAGAAGCCGGATGCCCGGGGGTGCCACATGGTGGGCCGCTCGGCGATCCGCCACCCCCGGCTGGAGGCGGTGATGACCACCTCGGCCGTCTGGTACTGGTCCTGCACCAGGTGCGGGACGATGTCGTCGAGGACGTCGACCCGGAAGGCCCGGTAGCCGTTGGAGGAGTCGGTGAGCTGCTGTCGGGCGATGGCGTTGATCGTCCAGGCGTACAGACGGACCCCGGCCCGGCGGAACCGATCCGTCGTCTGGTCGACACCCAGGCGGCGCGAGGCGATCACGAAGTCGGCCGTGTCGTCGAGCAGCGGCGCCAGCATCGTGCCCATCTCGCCCGGGTCGTTCTGGCCGTCGGCGTCCAGCGTCACCACGTAACGGGCCCCGTGAGCCGAGGCCAGCTCGTAGCCGAGGCGGAGTGCGGCGCCCTGGCCCAGGTTGACCGGGAGCACGCAGGTGTACACACCGGCGTCGAGGGCGATCTCGGCGGTGCTGTCCGAGCCGCCGTCGATGACCACCAGGGTGGAGACCTCGAGGTCACCGACCAGGGTCGGCATGACCTTCAGGACGTCCCCGATGTTGTCCGCCTCGTTGTAGGCGGCCACGAGGGCGACCACCGGTCCGAAGTGGACGTTCGGGTAGCGGTCCGCGAACTCCGTCCGGGCCTGGGCGCGGACGTAGTCGACCAGTTTGGCGGACCGCTTGGCCGCCCGACTGTCCGGCAGCGAGAACCACCGGTGGTGCTGGGTCGCCATCAGAGCGAGTGGGGTGTGGCGAAGATGGCCCGGACCTTGGGCTCGAAGTGGGACAGCGGTTCGGTGGGGAAGTCCGGGTCGAAGCTCGTCTGGTCCCACTCGTCGGCGAAGCGCTCGGCAAGGGGATACCAGGACTCGTCCCGGTAGTTGTCACGGAGGTTCGGATCCATGTCGAAGTGGTGGAAGTAGTGCCTGCCCTGGAAGTCCTGGTGGTAGAGGATGGCCTCGGTCACCTCGTCCCGGACGTACGGCCGCAGGATCTCGGCTGCGATGCGGGGATGGTTGGGGACCGAGACGGCCTTGCCGATGTCATGGCACAGTGAGGCCACGACGACCTCGTCGTCCGCTCCGGCCCGTTCCGCACGGGTCGCAGTCTGCAGGCAGTGGGTGAGCTGGTCCACCGAGAACCCGTCCACCACGTCGGAGAGTGACTCGAGCATGGCCAGTACCCGGTCGGCGACACGCCCCTGGTTGGCCATCGTCTCGGTTCCGATGACCCCCCACTGGTCGGCGGTGGAGGTGTCCATGCTGGTGAACGATGTGGTCATTGTTACAGTCTCGCGCCAAAACCGCGTGGTGGGACATCTCCACACCCGTGGCGGCCCTGCACCCGGCTGACGTGGGCGGATCCCGCACGGCGCCACGGATGGTGGTGCCGTAGGGCGGCGGTGCTACTCCCGGTGCGAACGAGGACGCCGTGCCCCGGATGGCGGCCGATCGACCGGGAACCGGGCGGCACGACCCGCTACGCGAGCTGAGCAATCTCCTCCAGGACGTCGGCCGCCTCCGTCGAACGGTCGTCGCCCAGCACCCGATCGGCGGGACTTCCTGCGCCTGGCGCCCCGTTCAGCAGACCGAGTGCGGCCTCGAGGCCCCGCAGCAGGTCGCGGAGCTCTGGCGGTGGGGGGAAGTACTCCTCCTCGACCGTGACGGCGGCGCTCTCGACCCCGTGCACGGGAGCCAGGCGCTCGACGACTGCATCCACCAGAGCCTCCGGTGCCGAGGCACCGGCGGTCACCCCCACCGTGCCGCTCAGGTCGTCGGGCAGCTCCGAGGCGTCGTTGACCAGGACCACCCTCGGACAGCCGAACGCCGCGGCCACCTTGGTCAGGGCCACGGTGTTGGAGGAGTTCTCCGAGCCGATCACCACCACGGCGTCGCACCTCCCGGCCAGGGCCTTGAGCGCTGCCTGGCGGTTGGTGGTGGCGAAGCACAGGTCGCTGCGGTTCGGCATCCACAGTTCGGGGAACCGCTCACGGGCCCGGTCCACGATACCGGTCCACTCGTCGTGGCTCAGCGTGGTCTGGGCCAGGAGGGCGACCATCGGGTCGTCGCCCGGCCCAGAGTCCGGGAGGACCAGGTCATCGACATCCTCGACCCGCTCGAGCAGGCGCACGGCCTCGGGGGCGACGGCCATGGTGCCGACGGCCTCCTCGTGACCGTGGTGGCCCACGTAGAGGACGGTGTACCCCTTGCGGGCCCGGACCTTCAGCTCGTGATGGACCTTGGTGACCAGCGGGCACACGGCGTCGACCACCACCCGGCCGTCGTCGCGGGCCCGTTCCACCACCTCCGGCGCCGAACCGTGGGCCGACAGCATGAGGGGCGCACCGGCGGGGACCTCGGAGACGTCGTCGACGAACACCACGCCCTGGGCGACGAACTGGTCCACCACGTGTCGGTTGTGGACGATCTCGTGGTAGCAGTAGACGGGCGGTTCGAAGACGCGCACCATCCAGGCCAAGGCCTTGATGGCCTTCTCCACGCCGGCGCAGAAGCCGCGTGGCTCGGCGAGGATGACGCGGTCGACGGGCACGCCGTCCAGGCTACCGGGACGGGCCCTGCGCCCCGGGCGCGAGGGCGGCCACGTAGCGGCGGCGGGGTGCCGCCGGAAGCCCAGGTGGGAGCGGGTAGCCTTGGGGGCATGTCGGCGCCCCGGGTGACGACGGCGCCCAAGGTCGTCGCCGTCACCGCAACGTCCCCGGCCGCGCTGTCCGGACTGCGTTCCGGCGATGAGCTCCTCTCGCTCAACGGTCGCTCGCCCCGTGACGTCATCGAGTACAGCCTCCTGGTGGACGAGCCCGAATTGGACCTCGTGGTACGCCGTCGCGGGGTGGCGGAGCCCTTTGCGGTGGAGGTCCGCAAGGAGGCCGGCGAGCCGCTCGGCATCGAGGTGTCTTCCGCGGTCTTCGACCGGGTCCGCACGTGCGACAACCACTGCGAGTTCTGCTTCATCCACCAGCTGCCCACGGGCATGCGCCGCAGCCTCTCGATGAAAGACGACGACTACCGGCTGTCGTTCCTCTACGGCAACTTCACGACGTTGACCAGATTCACCGAGATGGACCTCGAGCGCGTGCTGACGGAGCGGCTCAGCCCCCTGTTCGTGTCGATCCACGCCACCGACCCCGATGTCCGCGCCGGGCTGCTGCGGAACCGGCGCGGCGCCACCAGCCTGCGGTGGCTCGGTGCACTGCTGGCCGGGGGCATCGAGGTGCACGGCCAGATCGTCGTGTGCCCCGACCGCAACGACGGTGCCGTGCTGGAGGACACCCTCGCCGGCGTGCTCGACCGCTACCCGGAGCTGGCCACCGTCGCCTGCGTGCCGCTCGGGGTCAGCACCTTCTCCCACGAGGACGCCATGCGGCCCCACACCGTCGAGGAGGCGGCCGCCGTGTGCGACCTCGTGGAACGGTGGCAGGGCACGTTCCTCGAGGCCATCGGCCGCCGGATGGTCTACGCCGCCGACGAGTACTACCTGATGGCCGAGCGGCCGTTCCCGCCGGCGGCCACGTACGAGGGCTTCCCCCAGCACGAGAACGGCCTCGGCATGGCCCGGGCCTTCGAGGCCGCCTTCGGCGGCGACGAGCACGCCGCCCTCGGGGTGCGTCCCGGCTTCTTCGCTGCAGTGGACGGCGCCCCGGCTACCGGCTACCGGGCGCCCCGCCAGGCTCCCGACGGGACGACCGCGACAGATGGGCACGACGAACGGAGCACCGGACGCCCCGTCGCCATCCTCACCGGTGAGTACGGTGCCAGGGTGCTCGCGCCCCTGATCGACTCGCTCGGCCGGGACGACATCCGCCTGGTTCCGGTGCGCAACGACTTCTTCGGGGGCAACATCGGCGTGTCCGGGCTGCTGACGGGCACCGACCTGACCGCCGTACTGGCCGACCAGCCGGCGGGCCACCGCTACCTGCTGCCCGACTCCTGCCTGTCCGAGGGCCGGTTCCTCGACGATCTGACCCTTGCCGACCTCCCCCGACCGGTCGAGGTGGTGCCCACCGACGGACTGTCGTTGCGGCGTGCGCTCGACGGCAACGGGCCGGACACCGCACCATCCCCCACGCCCGCCACGCCGGCGCGCGTGCCCGTCACGCTCGGAGCACCCCGATGACCCCCGCCAAGAACGAGATCCCGGCCCGCACCCTGCCCCTGGTGGTGGTGGCCGGTCGCCCCAACGTGGGCAAGTCCACCCTCGTCAATCGCATCGTCGGTCGCCGGGCTGCGGTCGTGGAGGAACGCCCGGGCGTCACCCGTGACCGCAAGGAGCTCGATGCCGAGTGGTGCGGGCACCACTTCACCATCGTCGACACCGGCGGTTGGCTGTCCAGCGACGACCCGCTCGACGCCCAGGTGAGCGCCCAGTCCGAACGGGCCATCGCCGAGGCGGACGTGATCCTCTTCGTGGTCGACGTGACCGTCGGCCTGACCGACGAGGACCTCGATGTGGCCCGGGTCCTCAAGAAGTCGCGTCGACCGGTCCGCGTCGTCGTCAACAAGGTCGATTCCGACAGCCGCGAGGCCGACATCTGGGACGCCCTGTCTCTCGGCCTCGGTGACCCGTGGCCGGTCAGCGCCCTGCACGGGCGCGGCACCGGGGACCTCCTCGACGATGTGGTGATGCTGCTGCCCGACAGCAGTGTCCCGGAGGCCGCCGACGAACCAGCTGCCGCCGACGACGACGGCCTGGTCGACCTGGTTGCCGCCTCCGGTGCGGCCGCCGGCTCCGACATCCCCCGGGTGGCGCTGGTGGGCCGGCCCAATGTCGGCAAGTCGACCCTGTTCAACCGGCTGGTGGGCGACGAGCGCTCGGTCACCCATGACGCACCCGGCACCACCCGGGACGCGGTCGACACCATCGTCGAGACCCCCGAGGGCACGGTCTGCTTCATCGACACCGCAGGCATGCGCCGCAAGTCACGGACCGAGCGGGGGACCGAGTACTTCTCGGTGCTGCGGGCCCTCGACGCGCTCGACCGGGCGGACATCGCCCTCCTGGTCATCGACGCCACAGCGGGCATCACCCACCAGGACCAACGGCTGGCCGAACGCATCGGCGCATCGGGCTGTCCCGTGGTGGTGGTCCTCAACAAGTGGGAGCTCGTCCCCACCGAGGAGCGGGTGGAGATCCTGACGGACGTGGGAGACCGGCTCGCCTTCCTGGGCGAGGCCCCGGTGCTGAAGATCAGTGCGTTGTCTGGTCTCGGGGTGCATCACATCCTCCCGGCCGTTGCCGCAGCCGAGGAGGCGTACCACTCGAGGATCCCGACCGCGGAGCTGAACCGGGCACTCAAGTCGATCCAGATGGCCCATCCGCCGGTCGGGGCCCGCATCCAGTACGGAGTGCAGGGCGCCAACGACCCCCCGACGTTCACGCTGTTCACCAACGGGCGACTGCAACCGACCTACCTCCGCTACGTCGAGCGTGGTCTGCGGGAGCGTTTCGAGCTGGGGCCGACACCGATCAAGATCAGGGTCCGCGCCAAGGGCGCCCACGGCAGCGGGGGGCGCAAGCGGTGACGGGCCACGCGTGCCGCGCCATCCACCGGGGAGCCGGTCGTGCCCTGGTGTGAGCAGTGCGATCAGCAACTCGAGGAGGCCGACCTGACCGAGGACGGCCACTGCCCCACCTGCGGGTCGGAGCCGCTACCGCACAGGAAGTCGCCGTGGTGGTTCAAGTTCCTGGCCGTGGCCACGGTCATCTACCTCGGCTACCGGGCGTTCCAGGGCATCACCTGGGTCGTCCACCACGTCTGAGGGCCCACCGCGACAGCCCATCCGCCGACCACCCGTCAGGCGCTCCCCGTCCATCACCCTCACTGGTCGGGGCACGCCCCAAGGGAACGGTCGGTGACAGACCATGCGGTGCAACCCGGGACCGCGGTAGCGGCCCGGGGGCAACGCGATCCCGTGCGTCGTGACGGCCAACACCACCATCCAGACCAACGTGACGAACCTCGTCACCGACCTGCACGCTGCGCTCGCCGCCAACGGCGACTCGTCGGCCCACATCGTCGGCATCACCCACCCCGACGTGATCCTGGGCGACCTGATCGTGCCGAAGCTGGCCTCGCTCTGACCCGTCACCCGGGGCACGGTCCCGGGTCGTGACCACGACGACACCCCCGGATCCCGCCGGGGGTGTCGTGCGCCCGGGTCACGTGCGCGCGTCGGGTGTCGGGTGAGCCCCTCAGACCAGGAACCCGCCGGACTGGTGCTGCCACAGACGGCCGTAGAGGCCGTGCGAGCCCGCGTCGAGCAGCTCGGCGTGGGTTCCCTCCTCCACGATCCGCCCCTGGTCGAGCACGACGATGCGGTCCATCCTGGCGATGGTCTACAGCCGATGGGCGATGACCAGTGCGGTCGTGTCGCGCATCAGCAGCCACAGTGCCTCCTGGACCAGGTGCTCCGACTCGGAGTCGAGCGCTGACGTGGCCTCGTCCAGGACCAGGATCGGGGCGCGCTTGGCCATGGCCTGGGCGATGGCGACCCGCTGGCGCTGGCCACCCGACAGCTTCAGGCCGCGCTCGCCGACCACCGTGTCGTACCCGTCGGGAAGCTCGCGCACGAACTCCTCGACGTGGGCGGCCTGCCCCACCTCGTGCACCAGCTCGTAGTCGACCGGCGGAATGGCCCCGGCGGTCGGGGGCGTCGAGGGCGCCGAGCCCGTAACAGATGTTCTCGGCAATGGTCCGGTGGAGCAGTTGGGGCTCCTGGGACACGTAGCTGACCCGGCTCCGCAGCGATCCCACCGTGACGTCCCGGACATCCTGGCCGTCGACCCGGATCGACCCGTCTCGCACGCCCATGAACCGCAGCAGCAGTTTGGACAGTGTCGACTTGCCCGAACCCAACGGACCGACGAGGGCCACGTGCTCGCCTGGCGCCACCGACAGCGACAGGTCGTGGAAGAGCGTGCTGGCCGGCCGGTAGCCGAAGTCGATGCGGTCGACATCGAGCCGACCGTCGCTCACGACCACTGCCGGGGCGTCGGGCGCGTCGCTGATGTCCGGCACCTCGGCGGCGATGGCCGCGTACTTGGCGGCGCGGCCAAGCGACCGCGAGAAGGACCGCAGGTGCTCGAACGACTGCTGGAGGCCCATAGCGAGCTGGGCCGAGTAGTAGAGGATCAGGTACAGCGCGGCGGTCGAGGCCCAGTGGTCGACGGCCATGGCCGTCCCCGCGATGAGGGCCAGCAGGGTGCCCACCACGATGGACGACTCAAGTTGCAGCTGCGTCCGGGCGAAGACCGACCGGGCCCGCAGGTCGGCCTCGACCGACTGGCCCATGAGGCCCTCGACCCTCACCCGCTCCTGGGACTCGGCCGCCGCCACCCGCACGGCCATGAGGTTGTTGATGGTGTCCGAGATCACCCCCGCTGGCCTTGGAGTGATAGCCCTCGAACTCCTCGCTGGCCGCCCGCACGAGCCGGAGCCGGCGGGACATGACCAGGACGAACAACCCGACCATCAGGGCCAGGGCGATGGCGGCCGGCCAGGCAGCAACGGCAAGGACCACGAGGGCGGACAGCACGATGACGGCCACCGGTAGGAGGCCCCACGAGAACCCGTCGATCATCTCGACGAAGGCCCACGAGAAGTTGCCGAGGGCGGCGATCACCTCGCCCGCCGGGTGGTCCATGTGCCACCGGTAGCTCAGGGTCAGCAGGTGGCGGTAGCTGTTGGTCGTGGCGTTGGAGAACGCCAGCAACGACGACCCCCACTGCCACCACCCGGCGATCCGCCAGAACACCACGGCCACCAGTCCGGTGATGGCGTAGGCGATCAGGGGCGCGCCGAACTGGTGCCACTCGCCCCCGACGGAATGGCGGGGGAGAGTGGCCACCCGTCCGAGGATGGCGGCGAAGATGAGCGGGGCGACCAGGTCCGTGGTGATCACGGCCAGGCAGATCACCACCCAGGACGCGACGAGGCGGCGGCGTTGGTCGCCGATCTGCTCCCAGCAGAATTCCAGTGTCGCCCGGGCCGAGGCCGCGGGGAAGTCGTCGAGTTCCATGCTTGGAGGTCCTGAAGAGAATGATGCAGCGGTTGCGTGGGCGTGCATGACGGTGGTCATGCGAGAAGCGTGCGCCACCAAGGAGTGGGGCGGGACGCAGGGGAAGGCGGGGCCGGGTCGGCAGCGGGCCGGTGGCGCAGCACGCACACCGACCTCACGACTGTACCAAGCCGGCACCCCGCCGCGGTCACGACCACCCGGGGCCGCATCCCGACCCGACCGGTCCATGTCCGGATCTGTGGGGGATGTGTCATTGACGCCACCCGACCACGCGCGCACGATGGGGGACGTGGCCGACCGGACCTTGGTGATCGTGGGGTACCCCGGGCTGCAGTCGCTCGACGTCACGGGGCCCTTCGAGGTGTTCGCCGGGGCGCGTCGGGCTGCCACGTCGTTGGGCATCGACGGTGGTTACGACGTCCGGCTCGTCGCCGCCGACCCTGGCCCGGTCACCTCGGAGAGCGGGCTCGCCCTCGCTGCCGGGCCGCTGCCCGTGCCCCGGTCCCGGATCGACACCCTGCTCCTTCCCGGTGGTGGTGGGGTCGAGGCCGCCCGACACGACCCGGGGCTCATCGACTGGGTGCGCCGTGCCGCCCCGCGCGCCCGACGGGTGGCCACCGTGTGCTCCGGGGCGTTCCTGGCCGCCGAAGCCGGGATCCTCGACGGTCGGCGGGTCACCACGCACTGGGCCCGGGCAGCGCAGCTCGCCAGCGACTACCCCTCGGTGGTGGTGGATGCCGACCCGATCTACGTTCGCGACGGCACCGTCTGGTCGAGCGCCGGGGTCACGGCGGGCATCGACCTGGCCCTGGCCCTGGTGGAGGACGACCTCGGCACCGATGTCGCGCAGCTCATCGCCCGCTGGTTGGTGATGTTCCTCCACCGACCCGGTGGGCAGTCCCAGTTCGCCACTCCTGTCTGGGTCCGCCGGGCCGTGCGCTCGCCGGTGCGGGACGCCCAGGCCCGCGTCGAGGCGGTCCCGGGCGACGACCACCCGGTGGCAGCTCTCGCCGCGTCGGCCGCCATGTCGGAGCGCCACTTCACCCGCGTCTTCGCCGCCGAGGTGGGGGAGACCCCGAGCCGGTTCGTCGAGCGGGTCCGGACCGAGGCGGCCCGGCGGGAGCTCGAGTCGACGGCCGACACGCTCGACGTCATCGCCGTCCGGTGCGGCTTCGGCACTGCCGAGACCCTGCGTCGTACGTTCCGGCGCCGCCTCCACACCAGTCCCGACGCCTACCGGCGCCGGTTCGCCACCGCACCGACGACCAGGAGCACGCCATGACCCCACGGACGACCGTCGCCATCCCGCTCTTCGACGACTTCACGGCACTGGACGCCATCGGTCCCTACGAGGTGCTCCAGCGGGTGCCCACCATCGACGTGGTCGTGGTCGGCCACGCACGCGGGGAGGTCCGCAGCGAGACCGGGATGCTGGGCATCACCCGGGATGCCACGTTCGAGGAGGTACCGGCTCCCGACGTGTTGGTCTTTCCCGGTGGTGTCGGTACGCGAGTACTCGAGCGAGACGAGCGCGTCCTCGACTGGGTCCGGTCGGTGCACGCCACCACCACGTGGACGACGTCTGTCTGCACGGGGTCGCTGGTGCTGGCCGCTGCCGGTCTGTTGACCGGTCTGACCGCGACCACCCACTGGGCCACCTACCCCGAGCTCGAGGCATACGACGTGACGGCGGTGCCCGACAGGGTGGTGGAGCACCTGGAACGGCGCATCCTGACCGCGGCCGGCGTGTCGAGCGGCATCGACATGGCACTGCGCCTGGTGGAGCTGCTGGTCGACACCACGGCCGCCCGGGCGGCGCAGCTCATGATCGAGTACGACCCGCAACCCCCCGTCGACTCGGGGTCCGTCGCCAAGGCGACCGAGGAGACGATGGCCCGGGTCATCGAGTACGCCTCGGCCGGACGGTCGTGACCACGGAGTGACGCGTAGCCGCTGACGCCGGGGACGCCGACCTCACGGTCGCAACCTGCGATGCTGGCACCATGACGCTCCGCCGCATGGCAGCACTGTTCGTTGGTCTGGGGCTCGCGTGTGTCGTGACGGCCTGTGGATCCTCCTCGCTGTCAGCGCCGACCACCCGTCCACCGGCCAGTGCGCGGGTCACCACCACCACGGCCCCGGTGATCTCCACCACGGTCCCTTCAACCTCCACGACGGGTGTCGCACCCACGACCACCGTGCCCACGGGACCGCCCTGCACGCAGGCAGCGATCGCGGCCGCGACGACCCAGGGCAGCCCCGGTACCACCGTGGTGAGCTTCGCGTGCTCCGGGCAGTACTCCTACGCCTTCGTCGACATCCCGTCACCCGCTCCACCTGCTGGTCCGGGCTCCATCGAGGCGACGTTCCTGTTCAAGGCCGACGGAGCGTCCTGGCAGCGAGCGGACAGGAGCACCGACTGTCCGTCGGTGCCGACGGCGATCTATCAGAATGCCTGCCAGACCAACTGATTCCGGCGGTTCCGCTCAGCTCGCCTGATCCGGGATGGGGGTCGCACGCCACGTGGCGTCGTCGCCGGGCCCGGGCACTACCAGGCCAGTTCGCCGTCGTTCTCCCAGAACGTGCCCGTGGGGCCGTCGGGACCGGTGGTCGCCATTCGCATGATGACCTCCGCGCCCTGCTCGACCGGCTGCCCGGTGCTGCTGATCGGGGTGAGGTCGGTCGCGGTGAACCCCGGCTCGACCGCGTTGAACTTGATGCCGGGCAGCGCCTTTGCGTACTGGACCGTGAGCATCGACACGGCGGCCTTGCTCGCGCCGTACACAACCGAGGGGAAGTGGAACTGGCGTCGTTCGGGATTGGTGACGGCCCAGAAGGAGCCGAGTGCGCTCGAGACGTTGACGACGACGGGGTTGGCGGACTTCTGGAGCAGCGGCAGTGCGGCCTGGGTGACACGGACGAGCCCGACGGCATTGGTGTCGAACACCCTTGATGCCTCCGGGCCGCTCACGTCCACCGACGAGCTGATGCCGGCGTTGTTGACGAGGACGTCCAACCGGCCCTCGCGGTCGGCGATCACAGCGAGGGCGGCCTCCACGGACGCTTCGTCGGTCACGTCAAGTTGTACGAAGTGTCCACCGAGCTCCGATGCGGCCGACCTACCGCGCTCGACGTCGCGCGCTCCGACGTACACGACGTGTCCGCGGTCGATGAGTTGGCGGGCGGTCTCGTAGCCGAGACCTTTGTTGGCCCCGGTGATGAGCGTCACAGGCATGTCTGGTTCTCCGTTGTAGGTAGCCGAGCAGGTACCGGTCTATCCGGTGATCACGAAGTGCAGGCCGACCCGGCGCGGACCCTTGCCGAGCCGTTGCCGTGGGACGTGAAGATGCTCGTGAGCAGCCCGCCGTTCGACGTGGGCTATCGATACCTTCGCCCGACAGGAACAGTCGGCTCGGTGACGGGCGGTGACGATGACCGGCCAGCACCTGAATGTGCTCTATAAGTACTCCGTCCGATGGCATCCATCGACCCGACAGAGTTGTCGGCCCTGGCTCGGCCCGGTTCCATGAGACTCCACATCTCATGGCCCAAGTTGACCATAGGCCGCCAGTGATTCCGGGTGCGAAAGTCACTTCCGAGGTAGGTTGCTCCACTAGATCAGTGCCGCCGGAGAGCATCCTGTCTCATGCTCGCGGGCGGGCGAGGGGCGGAAGTGCGGCGGTCTTGGGAAGTCCTAGTGGTCGGGGGATAGTGTCCACCCATTCTGGCGGGCGAGAGGGGGGAAGGGCTTGATGAAGGTTCGACGCACGGCGGCGACGGCACCAGGTCGACGGCCAGGTCTCAAGTTGGTCGCAGCCACCTGCTGCATTTGCTTGCTGGGAGCATTGGGCAATGTCATGTTGCCACCGACAACGGCAGAAGCGGCCACCGCTTCCTGGACGATCACTCCCAGTCCTAGCTTGAACAGCACTGGTGGACAACTAATGGACGTGACTTGCCTCAACTCGACCCTCTGCTTCGGGGTGGGGTATTCTGGAATCACCCCATTGATTGTATCTTGGGACGGTACCACCTGGTCATTTGTTCAGAACACCAGCCCGAGTGCAACCGCATACGGCAACCTGTATAGCATTTCCTGTGCCGATTCAGTTGATTGTGTCGCTGTTGGGAGTTGGGGTGACCCCAGTTGGGCCACCACAAGTTACATACAATCAGAGCCCCTGATTGAGGTATGGAACGGCATCGCTTGGTCGATAGCTCCCAGCCCAAACCCCTTTCCTAACGGTGGCAGTGGTGGGAATACCACAGCTGTCCTTTACGGAGTCTCATGTGTCTCGTCAACCAGCTGTACGGCAGTAGGGCAAATACAGAGTCGTCCTGGTTACAAGACGCTGATCGAATCGTGGAACGGCACTGCCTGGTCGATCGTTCCGAGCCCCAACCCGAATGCAAGCATTACCAGCAATCTGAACGGTGGGCGAATTCAAGCGGTGAGTGCAACGACGGCCGCATCGTAGCGGTCTTGGGCTGACTCCCAGTTGTGGATCCTCCGGGGCATGGTGTTGAGGCGGTGGCTAATCACGTCGAGGTCCTGTTG
>Ga0182014_10000530_pt1 | contig 50715 bp, 42 predicted proteins | sample 612S2DmetaG_FD_120489 | JGI IMG/M metagenome (GOLD analysis project Ga0182014, IMG submission 120489) | Permafrost microbial communities from Stordalen Mire, Sweden - 612S2D metaG | ecosystem: Environmental > Terrestrial > Soil > Wetlands > Permafrost | place: Sweden: Stordalen | collected... | reverse complement strand
TCGCCCGGAATCGAGATGCCGCCTGATGAGGCCGTCGCACTCGGCGCGTCGCAGCGTGTCGGTGAGCACCTTGTGCGAGACGCCATCCAGTACGTCATGGAGATCCTGGAAGCGGAGACCCCCAGCAGCCAGCTCCCCGAGCACCCCCGGAGTCCAGCGCCCGCCGATCAGCCGGACCAGGGCATAGGGCCGTCTCCACTCGATAGTCATCTCGATGGCCGGCCAGCGGTTCACAGATCATCTTCCCCGGCGCCGGGCCCGGCCGGACGGAAGAACTTGTCATCCTCCTGGATCGTCGCGACGTCTTCGGCTGCAGCCTCCTTGATCTCGTCCAGGCCCGGGTTGCCGCGGCCGCGGGGCCGGATCAGCAGGCTCAGCCGGCGCGCGTTCAGCGGGCGCGGGCTCAGGCGCCGTGCGTTCGGCAGGCGCGGGCCCACGCGGCGCGGGTTCAGCGGGCTGCTCATCACCAGCGACAGCACCAGGCCTATAACACCGATCAGAATCAGGATGACGCCCACGACGTGCACGTTCAGGCCGTGGCTGGATGTGGCGGCGACGGCGAACCGCAAGATTGCCCCGACCGCGATCAGGAGGAGGGCCGTGCCGGTTGACATCACGTTCCGCCGGGCCCGCGGCCCGGGCCGGACCCGTCGGCTGGACGTACTCACCGGTGCCCCCAGCCAGACTGCCGCCCGGTGCGGCCAGCGTTACCCGGGCTAGTGAGCAGGTGACAGGTCGGCGGCCCCATGGCATTCACCATCCCTGACCTGGCGCCTGGCCGGGACCGGCCGGCGCACAAAAAACTCCGGAACCTTGCTACACAGCCGCAACATCGCGGGCACAGCCGCCGGGGACCGGAGCAGTACTTTTAACGTACGCTCCGCCGGCTCCGGCGAACAGGGGCGGTGGAGTCAGCGCGATTACGCGGTCCGCGTGGTTCGCCTCACGGGCCGCCAGCCGGGCAGTGGCCATCTGCCCCGGCAGAACCCCCCGCTACCAGAGTCAGGCCGGCCAGCGCATCGGCCGCCCAGCCACGACGCCCGGTAGCCGCGCAACGTCGCCGGGACCCACCGGAGGCGCATCCTCCATCTTGGCGCACGACCAGCGCCGCTGGCGGTGCTCAGCGGTGCGCGAACCGGCGGGACACGGGCTCAGCCTCACCGGCTGACGCTGTCCCGCTCGAAAATAGGATTCGGCTGGTGACCTGCTGGTCATCCGTGCGTCAGGCGGCGTGCGTGTACCCGTCGATCAGGCCGCCCAGGACAGGTTTTCGGCGGATCTGTTGTGTGTCGACGTCGGTCACGGTGGCGCGGGGAGCGTCATGTTCGCCGTCGGGGACGCGCTGCCCGATGCCCACGCAATCGATTATTCGAGCGGCACAGGGCCAGCCGCGGGGCCGTGCTGGACCGCCTGATCGCGATGGTGCGCGGCGATGTCCGACCAGGTCCCCGCGGTCATCCCCGGCCGCGTGCGCCAGCCACTTCTTTGACTTCGCATATGGTCTCTTCCAGCGGCCGCCACGGGCCTGGCGGCCGTCGCTTGAGCTTCGCCAGCCGCAGAGCGCGCTTCGGGGATGAATGATCCGGGTGAGAGTATGTGGATCTTGGGACCACTTCTGAGTGGCCAAGGAGGGGGTTCTATGCCGGGAGTCACACATCCGGCGCGGGCCGGCCACCGAAGACCGTCCGACGAATTCGAAACCGTCGGGGTCAAGGCCATTCCCGGGCTGCCGGGCGCGCACGGTCGCCGGGCCGATCTGAGCGGTCCGTCTTTGGCACCGGTACAGCCATGACGGCCGCTTCCGGCGTGCCGGACGACCAGACGATCGGCAGCTCCCTGGCCGAGGTCGCCGAGGCATGGATCGCCGACGATCCCGACCCTCGGTGCCAAGCGGAACTGCGCGCCCTTCTTGATGCCGGTGACTACCGCGAGCTGGCCGATCGATTCCGGGGAAACCTGCAGTTCGGTACCGCCGGACTGCGCGGTCCCCTCGGTGCCGGACCCACCCGGATGAACGTGGCCACCGTCCGACGGGCCAGCGCCGGGCTCGCCGCCTACCTGGCGGCCTCGGTTCCCCGGGCAGCCGCGGCGGGGGTCGTGATCGGCTACGACGCCCGCCACGGCTCAGAGCGCTTCGCCGACGAAGCCGCCAGAGTGATCTCCGGGTCGGGACTGCGAGTCCTGCGTCTCCCCGGTCAGCTTCCAACTCCGCTGCTCGCGTTCGCCGTCCGACACCTCGCCTGCGCGGCAGGAGTGATGATCACCGCCAGTCACAACCCGCCACGAGACAATGGCTACAAGGTCTACCTGGGGAACGGAGCCCAGATCGTTCCGCCGGCCGACAACGAGATCTCCGCCGCGATCGGGAAGGTCGGGCCGCTGGCTCTAGTCCCGCTGGGTGATTGCGGCCAACCGGTGGGCGCGGACATCGTCGACGAATATCTCGACGCCGTCGTCGCCGCCCTGCCCGCGACCGATACCCACGACATCAGGGTCGTGTACACGCCCCTTCACGGTGTCGGCCGCAAGGTATTCCTCGCCGCGTTCGACCGAGCCGGCTTTGCCGCCCCGCACGTGGTGCCGCTCCAAGCCGAACCGGACCCGGACTTCCCAACCCTGCCCAAACCCAATCCCGAAGAACCAGGCGCTCTCGACCTTGCCATTGCCGAAGCCCGTGCGGTCGGCGCCGATCTGGTTCTGGCCAACGACCCTGACGCGGACCGATTGGCCATGGCCATCCCTTCCGGCGCCGAGCCCAGCGGCTGGCGGGTACTGCGCGGCGACGAGGTGGGGGCGCTCATCGGCGACTACCTGCTCGACCGGGCCACGAACCGGCATCACGCCCAGGTCGCCACCACCGTCGTGTCGTCAAGCCTGCTCCGCCTGCTCGCTCAGGCCGCCGGGGCGTACTACACCGAGACGCTCACCGGCTTCAAATGGATCATGCACGAGACGGCCGCTCGCCCTGATATCCGCTTCCTATTCGGCTACGAGGAGGCGATCGGCTACGCAGTGAACAACGTCGTACGCGACAAGGATGGCATCTCCGCTGCTCTGGTCGTGGCAGGGATCGCCGCAGAAACAAAACGTCAGGGACGGACTATCGCCGACCGGCTCGACGACATCGCTCGCCGCTTCGGGCTCCACGCCACCGACCAGTTTTTCCTCGAGCTTCCCGGAGAGGCCGGACGAGAGCGAATCAGCCGGATCATGGCAGCACTGCGCTCGTCGCCGCCAGCCGAACTGCTCGGCCATCCCGTGACCGAGATCGACGACGCCGCGACCGGGATCCGGCGAACCGCCGACGGTCACGAGGCAACGCTGGGACTGCCACGCGGCGATGTGCTGGTCTGGCACAGTGGAGAACGCGCCCGCGTGGTTGTCCGGCCCAGCGGGACCGAGCCAAAACTCAAGGTTTACCTTGAGGTCGTCCTCCCGGTGGGAGAACTCAACGACGTCCCCGCCGCCAGAAAGACGGCCGCCAGCGAGCTCAGCCGCCTCAGGCACGACCTGCACGCCGTCCTCGACCCCGACTGAGCGGAGCCCCGATGACCGGAACGCGCCGCGAGCTGGCAGCCATGATCGACCACACGCTCCTCAAGGCGTCTGGGGGCATCCGCACCGCCCAGGCCGCGTTGGCCCTGGTCGATGCCGGTACTACCCGCCTCGGACTATCGCCCGCCGCCGTCCTCACCGAACTCGACCAATCAGGAAGGCGCGTGTAGCGATGCACATCGTGGATCTCATCGCCGCCAAAAGGGACGGTCACGCCGTTAGTGCTGATGACTTGCACCAGCTGATCCTCGGCTACACGGCGAACGATATCCCGGATTATCAGATGGCGGCTTTCTTGATGGCCGGCTACCTGCGCGGGTTCACCTACGACGAAACAGCTGCCCTGACCGACGCCATGCTCGCCTCAGGTGACCAACTCGACCTCTCCCCACTCTCAGGGCCCACGGTTGACAAGCATTCCACCGGCGGCGTCGGTGACAGCACCACCCTCGTCGTCGCCCCGCTAGCCGCGGAGCTAGGCATGCAGATCATCAAGCTGTCAGGCCGGGGGCTGGGCTTTACAGGCGGAACCCTGGACAAACTTGAGTCCATTCCAGGCATGCGCACCCAGCTCACCACCAATGAGCTGATCGCTCAGGTCGGGCGCATCGGCCTTGCCGTGTGCGCCCAGACCAGCGACCTTGTTCCCGCCGACCGGGCCATGTACGCATTGCGCGACGTTACCGCCACAGTCGGCAACATAGCTCTCATCGCCTCCAGTATCATGAGCAAAAAGCTTGCCGGCGGAGCGCAGTCGATTCTTCTGGACGTCAAGGCGGGCTCAGGGGCGTTCATGAAGACCACTGACGACGCCCGAGCGCTGGCCAGAGTATGCGTGGCACTCGGAAAGAGCCGCGGTCGCGCTACCCGGGCGGTGATTACCGACATGAGCCAGCCGCTGGCGGACACGGTAGGTAACGCCATCGAAGTCCGGGAAGCGATCGAGGTGCTACGGGGCAATCGCCAGTCCCGCTTCGTGGACCTCTGCCTTGCCCTCGTCGGCCACCTAGCCGCCCTGTCAGGCGCTGCTGCAGACGTTGAGACGGGACAGGAACGAGCTGCTCACGCATTGCGCAGTGGCGCTGGGCTTGACCGGTTCCGGCGCCTGATCGAGGCGCAGGGCGGCGACCCGCGCGTCGTCGACGACACGTCGCTGTTGCCGATGGCACCCATCGTTCACGACATCCACGCCCAGCAAGACGCCTGGCTCGCCACGGTCGACACCGAGGCGATCGGTCGCGGCTCAGGCGCCCTCGGGGCCGGCCGGGAAACGCTGGACGACGTCATCGATCCCGCCGTCGGCCTCGCCCTCCACGCAAAGATCGGCGACCGGCTCCGGCGCGGCGAGGTGATGGGGACAATCCTGGCCCGGAGCGAAGAAGAAGCTCGCGTGGGCGAAGATGCCGTGCTCGGAGCGCTTGGCTGGTCGGACCGGCCCGTCGATGCGCCCCCCCTCATCTACGACGTCGTCGATGACGCTGAGGTCCGTCTGGCCTGATCCCCTCCGGGCCCGGGCGGTTCCAGTCGGCCCTCCCCGGCCACCGGAGGTCCCGGCGTCCCTTCAGGCGAGCCGCACCCCGCCCAAGCGGCGACCGCAACCCTTCGCTGGCCACGGCTGCTCTCGGCATTCCCCGGCTGACCAGGCATTCCGGCTGACCTGGCATTGCAGTGACATGGCTGGCACGCGTAACATTCGATGTCAAGACGGTCGTGTATTCGCCTTGGTGACGCCGTTCCAGACCCCGGCGAACGCCTCCTCGACGTGACGATCCCCGGTGCGCCTTGCACAGGCGGGGTGCCGAGTCGAGGAGCGATGGCATGTCGAAACCGGTGAACTGCTGGGCTCTGGAGCCTCACCCTGCCCGGCGCGGGCATCTCCGGGTGGGGTCTGATCGCCACCTTCGGGGCCGCCCTGGCGGTCATCCACGCCAATGCCATGAACCCGTACCCGTTGACGATCGCCCCGGCCTCAGCGCTCAGCCGCTCCCACCAGCCGCGGCGCTGGGAGCAGCTGGCGACGGTGTTGCGTAGAAACTGGAGAACTCATGGCCTCTGCAGACTCCACACAGCGAGAGAATCCCGTGCCTGAGCCACGCTCCCTGCGGCAACGGATGGGTGCCGACATCGAGACCGTCGGCGTGGCCCCTGTCCCCGAGAAGCAGCGGACGATGACACCGGGCAAGATGTTCATCGTCTGGCTGATGGCCTCGGCTTCAGCCACGACGCCGTTGATCGGATTTCTACTGTTCCATTACGGGCTGGCCTACATGATCGCGGCCATCGTCGTGGCGTTCCTGATCGGCGTAATTCCGGCTGGGCTGTTCTCGGAGATGGGCCGGCAGGTACCGCTGACGGCGCTGGTGGTTGCGAGGAAGAGCTTCGGGTGGGATGGTTCGCTGCTCTTCTCGTCGTTGTTCACCGTTGTGAACCTGGGTTGGTTCGGGCTGAATACGCAGATCGGCGCCTCGATCTTGGCGGCGATCACCCACTCGTCCACCTACCTGTGGGACGTCATCGTCGGCGGAGTCGAGATCATCTTGGTCCTGTACGGCATGAAGTGGCTTGAGCGTTTCTACCGCTACACCAGCGGCGTGCTCATCGTTTGCTACCTGGCCCTCACCATCTACCTGGTCACGCACTACACCCTGCACTACCCGAAGCAGACCGTGCCGATGAACTGGGGAACGGCGCTCACGACGGTGCTGACGTTCTCGCTGCTGGCCTGGACCTACAAGTTGTCCACCACCTCACGGTTCGCGGTGCCGTCGGCCAAGACCGGGGGGACCAAAGCCTCGTACTTCTTGGTGCCCTCGGTCGGCATCATGCTCGCGGTCCTGGTCATGGGCGTCCTCGGCTCCTACTCCCAGCAGGCCACCGGCAGCTGGAACATCGCCCTGCTCGGCGCCCACATCTCAGGATGGGGTTTCGTGGCCGCCCTGGGCGCCGCCCTGGCCGTCCTCCACACCAACGCCATGAACCTCTATCCGTCCACCGTGGACCTGCTGGTCGTGCTCAACAATGTGCACAAGCGGACGCGGTGGGAGCAGCCACTGGCGACTGTCATCCTCGGAATCGGCGGGATTCTACTGGCGGTCGCCGGGATCGTCCAACACGTGAGTACCCTGCTCAACGATGCCGGGGACCTGATCATCCCCTTCACGTTCGTGATGTTGATGGACTGGATCTACGTGCAACGGCGCCGCACGGCGGCCGAGGCGTTCTTCGAGCGCCCCCAGGGCCGCGCCGGCCGGATCGTGCCAAGCGCCATCGCCGCGGTAATCGTCGGCTTCATCATCAGCTACTGGGGAGACCACTTCCTGCCTGGCTTCTTCTACAACACGCTGCCCCTGCCGGTAGTGGGCGGGGTGGTCGCCGCGGTCCTCTACGGCGCGGCAGCCAGGGTCTGGCCGCGGGCGTCGGCGGCCACCGGACCTGCCCAGCCCGTCGTGCCTGCAGTGTGACGAGCACAACGGTGCGGGCCGGGGCGGACCTAATGCCACCTGGGGGTTGCCCGCGGAACTGTAACTCGGCACGGGCAGCGGGCGTCAGCAACTCGCCGACCGCCCCGACGAGCCGTGTCATGTCAAAGGAGACCTGCCGGGTGTCGCATTCCGGCGCGGCGAGGACCGCGAGGCTCGAGCCGTCGCTTACCGCCTTGACGAGCATCAGGCCGTCCTCCATTTCCACCAGTGCCTGGATGGGTGCTCCGCCCTCGAATATCCGCGCTGCCCCCTCCACCAGGCTGGCCAGGCCGGCGATGATGGCTGCGAACTGCTCAAGGGCGTCTTCAGGGATGCCCGCCGACGTGGCGAGCGGCACTCCGTCCACGGATACCACGATCGCGTGCGCGACGTCCTCGACCCGTGTGGTGAAGTCGGTGACAAGCCAGTTCAGGTCCTGGCGGTAGGGCTGGCTCATCGGTTGCCTTCCTCTGCTGCGCTCGGCGTCCCGGTCTCAGCCTCACGGCTGCCGAGCTGGAACCCGCCCAGGCGACTACGTGCCCTTTCGGGTGACCGCCGTGGGGGCGGTGCCTGGCGCGGGGGAATTGCCTGTCCCCCCGTCCCGGGGCTTTCGGGTTGCCAGCCGGGTGGCTGTGACTCGTCCGCGGCGGGGCCACTGGCCCTCGGGCCGCCGGCCGAGCTGGGGATCAGGTTCACCCCGGGTGTCCGCAATGGCAGCCCGGACGCCGTGCGGTCGCCGTCCGCCGGCGTGCGGATGGTCCGCATGCCGTCACCCGGCCGGCTGCCCAGGCCGGGTGCCTGCCGGGCCGGCCTGCTGGGCGCGCTCGGCGCGCTGTCACCCGGCGTATCGTGCACGGGGGTGGGCGGCATTCCGGGCGGGGACGTCCCGGCCGCGCCCGGCACGGGCAGGCCGGGCGCTGCCGTGCTGGGCGCCCGGGCGCCCAACGCGCTGCCGACGGGGGTGGCGGGCTCGACCTGGGCTGCGGCGGGCACGCTGCCGACCGCGCCGAGCTCGGTCGCGCTGAGGGCGGCGCCTTGCGCGCGACGGCCGGACGGCCGCTGAGCGCGGAACCAGCTGGACGCTCTCCGGGTCGCTGCCATCGGCTGTTCCGTGCCACCCCGGGCGCGCCGGGCGCCTGTCCCCGGCGAGGCGAAGGACGAGCCCTCGGCTAGCAGTCGTGACCGCTCCTGCACATCGCGGGCGGTTTCCCGGCCGGTGAGCTTGCGGGGCAGCCAGACCAGGGCGGACAGTCCCTGTGGGGTTGCGGCCTGCAGCCGGACCCGCACGCCGCGCCGCGCGGCCAGGCGGGATACCGCGAATAGCCCCATGTGCTGGGACACCGACACGTCGATGAGCGGCGGGTTCTCGAGCCGCCAGTTCATGCGGGAAAGGCGGGAAGGCGAGATGCCGATCCCGTTGTCCCTGACCTCGAGCAGCACGCCGCCCGCGGACACCTCATGCCCCGAGACGCGCACCGGGGTGTCGGCGGGGGAGAACATGGTGGCATTCTCGATGATCTCCGCGAGCAGGTGGACCACGTCGGCGGCCGCGTGGCCGGAGACGACGATTCCCGGCTGCAGGTCGAGCAGCACCCGGCTGTATTGCTCGATCTCCGAGGTCGCGGCCCGTACCACGTCCGTGAGCGGCACTGGCTCGGTCCACTTGCGCACCGGCTCTTCACCGGCCAGCACCAGGAGGTTCTCGGAGTTGCGCCGCATCCGGGTGACCAGGTGGTCTATTGAGAACAGGTCGGACAGCCGGTCGGGATCGTCCTCGGCCAGCTCCAGGTCGTCGATCATTTGACCCAGCCGGTCGATGAGCGGCACGCTGCGCCGGGACAGGCTGATGAACATGGCGCTGATGTTGCCGCGCAGCGCCGCCTCGTTGCCTGCCAGCCGGACCGCTTCCTGGTGCACCTGGTCAAAGGCGCGGGCGACCTCGCCGATCTCGTCGGAGGAGTCGACGTCGATGGGCTCTACGCCGGCCGGGACGCCGTCCCCGCCGGCCTCGCTGATCCGGCGGACCATCGCCGGCAGCCGGTCTTCCGCTACCTCAAGTGCCCCATTCCGCAGTCTGCGCAGCGGGCCCACCATCGACCAGCCGACGATGAGCGTGGCGGCCAGCGCGATCCCGAGCAGCAGGGCGACCGCGAGGCTGTAGATGATCGCCAAGGCGATTGCGCCGTCGTGCAGTGACCCGCCGCGGGAGATCACTGAGCCCGCGAACTGCCGCTCCGCCGACCGCATGCCGCTGACCACGTACCCCAGTGAGGAGCTGGCGTCGGAGATCGTGGGGTCAGTGGCGATGGGCGAGTTGCTCGACGCGAGCGAGATCGCCTGCTGCTCCTGCGCCTGCGCCTGCACGACGCTCGGGCTCGACAGCACGCTGCCGAGCAGCTGGCGCTGCGCGGCCGTGGCCGCCGTCCCGAACTCGTTCAGGTCGCCTTGCTGCTGGGCCTGCGCATCGGTAAGCGCCGACTGCTGGGCCGGCCCGAACTGCCCCAGGCTGACCAGGTCGGTCCGCAGGGCTGAGGTGAGGAGCGCCTGCTGCTGCGACGCCTCCTCCTTCATGCTGGAGACCAGGCCGAGCACGCGGACCGCGCCCGCCAGCGCCGAGTCGCTGCTGCCCACCGCGATCTGGCTCTCCACGGCCAGCAGCGCGCTGATCGCCGCTGCATACTCCTGGATCACGATCAGCGCGGGAAGCTGCGTGCCGGTCGCCGAGGCGCGGATGGCCGGCAGGTTCCCGATCACAGTGAGAGCCGACTTTGTGTCCTGCTGGGCCAGTGCCGGGTAAGAGCCCCCGATCCCGCCGGCCAGGGCCTTCACCTGGCTTGCCCAGCCGTTGGTGGCCGCGTAGTCCTGGCTGAGCAGTCTGAGCTCCGGCCCCGGCGGGATCGCCGACGAGGCCGAGGCGCCCCGGCCGCCATTGCCGTTGCCCAGCATGATGAACCGGACCGTGTCCTGCCGCTCGTTCTGCAGTGCCTGCACCAGGCCCGTGATCTTGCCGCTCTGGCTGGCCAGCGTTACCACGCGCTGGTCGACGAGGGCACTTTGCAGGGACGAGGCGATGAAGATCCCCCCGGCCGCGACCGCGGTGAGGGTCGGGATGATCACCAGCAGGAGCAGCCGCGATCGCACCCGCCAGTTCTTCAGCGCGCGCTGCGCCGACCCAGCTCGTGGCGGCTGGCTGCCGGCGCGGTCCGGGAGGGACCTGGGATTGTCCGGAGCGGCGGTGCTCCCTGCGCCTGCGGGCGGGCTATCATCGCGCGGCGCCCGCCTGACCGCCGCGCGATGGCTGCCACGAGCTTTCCTGGTCCCCGACGGCCCATCGGCGCCGCTCAGCATGAGACCGGCAGGTGTTCAGCGACATGCGGACGCCGCAGCGGGACCGACATGGGGTGCTCCTTCCCGCCAGGACAATTCTGCGTACACGGCGTGACCGACTACCCGAATGCCAACACTAACGGCGGCGAGCGGCAAACGGGATTAAATCACAACCATTGGGATACCCGGGTCTTGCCGAGGTGATGCCGGGATTCGCCCACGTGCCACTGAACCGGTATATGGGCTGGCAGATGGGCTGACGGCCGCGCCGCCGCACAAAAGGTATACGAAATCACGCAAGCGATACCACCAGCCAAAAGCCGAAACATAAGATTTTACAATGCCGAAGCTGGTCAACCCGCAAGCGATGGAGTAGCCTCTGGCGCTAGTTGTGCCCGGGAACATCCGGATTCTTCCCTTTAAGGAGGCCCTATGCGGCTGGCCTGCGCCAGTGTCTGCAACTCGGCCTTGCGCATCACGCTGGCATTACTGCCGGTGGCGGTGCTGGCTTCCGGCTGTGATGTCACGGGCACCGGTGCGTCAGGCGCCAGCGAGCCGGTCACGGTGGCCGTCGTCCCCGGAATCGACAACGCCCCGCTCCGGGTCGCCGTCCAGGACGGCCTGTTCCGGCAGCGCGGCCTGGACGTCACCATCAGGGACTACCCGTCCCTCGGCGCCGAGCTCCATGCTCTCACCAGCGGCCAGGCGACGATCGCGGTCGGCGACTATACGGGCTTCCTCTACGAGCAGGCCCTCGGCCGAGCCTCGCTGCGGCTCATCGCCGACGGGTACGACGCGGCCCCGGACTCGATGGCGATCCTCACCCTGCCCGACTCGGGTATCACCACACCGCAACAGCTCCAGGGGCAGAGCGTGGCCACGCTGCCCGCCCAGGTGGTCCCGTACTCCGCGGCGGTCCCGTACGACATGCAGACCCTGGCGGCAGCGGAGGTCCTGCAGAACGACGGCGTGAGCCCGAGCAGCGTGACCTGGGCACAGACGCAGGCGAAGGACATGATCGGGGCGCTTCACAGCGGCCAGGTGCAGGCGATCCTGGCCACTGAGCCCTACATCCTGCAGGCCGAGGAACAGCTCGGGGCGGTCGAGGTGGTGAACGCGAGCAGCGGCGTGACGTCCGGGCTCCCGCTGTCGGGATACTTCAGCCTCAGCTCCTACGCGCGCGCGCATCCGCCGGCCGTGCGGGCATTTCAGGAGGCGCTGGATCAGGCCCAGGCCGACTGCGCCCAGCGGGGACCGGTGCAGGCCGTGCTACCGCGGCTCACCGGCATGAGCACGGGAGACGCGGCGCAGGTCACCCTGGGCACGTACCCGGTATCCCTGGACGTCGGCCAGGTCCAGCGGGTCGCCACGCTGATGTACGACTCCGGGATGATCAGCAACCCGGTCAGCGTGAGTGCCCTGGCCTCCGGGTAGGCCGGGAACCGCGCGCCTCTATTCATATCCGCTATTCATATCCGCCCCCTCATTTGCTGAGATATGCCTCGGCGCCAGGCCACCGATCCGGCGCCAGTCAATACAGGCTGCGCGCGAAATGGAGATGTAACCTCATGCCGGTTCCCGGGAATCCCTGACAGATGCGCCACCGAAGGTCGTCAGATGCTCGGCTACCCCCAGGCGGGCCCCGGAATATTCGGCCGGTAACGCCCGGCTATGTCGGCACATAGCGGACCACCTCATTATGCTTACCGAGTCGCGGCGCCTGCCGGACTGCGGGCCGCGGGCCAAGCAGACCTGCCGCACGTCCATCGAGCGCACCATGCCGTTTTTCCGAGGAGGCCATTTCGTGAATCAGGCAGATCGCAGCAGCGCACCGCAGCCGGGTATCCCCCGCCGCCGGGTCCTGGCCGGACTCGCGGGTGTCGGCGTGGCGGCTGGCGGCGGAAGCCTCCTGGCCGGGTGCAGCAGTACTTCGTCAGTGACGGCCGGCACCAGCCGCCGCAAGAGCTATGGCGGGAACCTGCAGGTGGGCCTCACCGGCGGGTCGTCATCGGACACCCTCGACCCGCACAAGGGCGTTACCGACATCGATATCTCCCGGATCCAGACCCTGTATGAGCCGCTGGTCACGCTCGACATCCAGGCCAAGAAGGTGGTGTACCTGCTGGCCGAGGAGATCAGCCCTCAGGGCGGGTCGCTCACTGACTGGGTGATCCGGCTGCGGCCCGGCGTCACCTTCCACGACGGCAGGCCGTTCACCGCCGACGACGTGCTCTTCAGCTTCCACAGGATCATCACCCTCGCCGCGCCCGGCAAGATCTTCATGGGGCCCATCGACATCGGCAGCACGAAAAAGCTGGATAGCCACACCGTCCTGGTCAAGCTGACCTCACCGGTCGCCGACTACGCCGCGCAACTCGCGGCGGCCCCGTTTGACCTGCTCATCGCGCCCGCGACGCTCAACCCGGCCCGGCCGAACGGTACGGGCGCGTTCCGGTACCAGAGCTTCACGCCCGGCCAGCGCAGCGTGTTCACCCGCCATCCGCACTACTGGCAGCACGGCCTGCCCTACGCCGGCACCCTGACGATCACCGACTTCCCCAGCACCGTGTCCCTGGCCGATGCGCTGACCACCGGGCAGATTCATGCCGCGGGAACCCTCGACCCGCCCCAGGTCGCCGCGCTATCCAACACCGGCAGCATCAACGTCGTCGTCTCGAGCGCCGGGAGCATCATCCCGTTCACGATGCGGGTTGACCAGCCGCCCTTCACGGACGTCAGGGTCCGCCAGGCGATGCGGCTCCTGGTCAACCGGCCGCAGATGATCGACTCGGCGCTGGACAGCTACGGCACGGCCGCAAGCGACGTGTTCTCCCCCTACGACCCCGACTTCGACCACTCCCTGGTCCGCCAGCAGGACATCCCGCAGGCAAAGTTCCTGCTTAAGCAGGCGGGCAAGGAGGACCTCACGGTCACGCTGGTCACCTCGCCCGTCCTGTCCGGCGTCGTCGCGATGGCCACCGTGCTCGCCGAGCAGGCCAAGGCCGCGGGTGTCACGATTACGATCAAGAACGTCCCGCCGGGAACCTTCTTCGGCCCGGACTACTTGCAGTCGACGTTCTCCCAGGATTACTACAGCTACTTCCCCTACCTGACCCAGGTAGCCCAATCGATGCTGCCGAGCAGCCCGTACAACGAGACCCATAACAACAACTCTCACTACACCAGCCTGTACAACCAGGCCATCGCCACGGCGGACGCCGGGCTGCGCCAGGAGATCCTGCACGAGATGCAGCAGTACGACTTCACCCAGGGCGGCTACATCATTCCCGCCTTCACCGACACCCTTGACGCCTACAGCTCCAAGATCACCGGCTATGCCCAGTCCCGGCTCGGCCAGCCCTTGATGGATTACGGCTTCATGAACTTCGCGTTCGCCGGATGACATCCTCAAGGGCGCAGAGCCAGTGCCGGTGCTTTCCGCGGCCGGCCCCCCCGACTCTGGCTCACGCGTGGCTGGTCAGGATTCCCCGGATCCGGTCGTTCACGAGATCCGGCCGGTGACCGAAGGCCGACCCGTGCCCCAGGCCCTCCAGGAGGTGGAACGTGCCGCTGGCGGCCAGCTCGGCCACCTGGCGGGCACGTTGCGGAGGGGTCTGCACGTCCTCGCTGAAGCCGATAACGTGCAGCGGCACCTGGCAGTGCGGCAGGCGCTCGGTTGAGTCATACTCCAGGCACGCCTCCCACTGCGCCGCCAGCATCTCCCCGTCGCGCTCGGCGAAGTCGTCGGCGACCAGGTCGCGGAGCCGGGCCCACAGCCGGTCATCGCCGAGCGCGCTGGCCGGGTACAGCAGGAAGGCGTAATGGGCCAGCGCGAACCCGGGGGTGAGCCGGCCCCCGGCGCGCCGGAAGTCGATCTCAGCCTGCTCCCATTCGCGGATGAACCCAGTCTTGCGCACGCACGTGCCCATCACGACAGCCACCCGGACCAGATCCGGGCGGGTGAACGCGACCTCCTGCGCGATCAGCGAACCCATCGACAGCCCCACGAGTGCCACGGGCGGGCTGCACCGTGCCTCGATCAGGTCGATGATGTCGGCGGCGTGATCAGCGATCGACCACGGCGGCGGGGACTGCGAGGTGGTCTGGCCGACCCCGCGGGCGTCGTAGGTGGTATTGCGGTACTCCGCGTCGAATGCCGGGGTCTGGTAACGCCGCCAGATGCTGCCGCGCTGGTCACCGGCGGCCAGCCAGACCAGGTCGGGGCCGACGCCGCTCTGCTCGAAGAAGATGGAGGCGTCCGGCCGCTGAAGGACGGTCATTGCGCGGCATCCGATTCCCGTCGGCAACCGCCCAGGTCGTCCACGTCATCCCGGTTAGTCATCGATCCACCTCATGGAGATAGGTGCACTCAAATGTAGCGGGACTTGCCTTGGGCAGCGTGGTCAGACGAGGGTCTCCCGCCCCCAGCGGGGATCGCCCGGCGGCTACGGGGATTCCGGCCGGCCTCCGTGCCGCGGGGCCGAGACGACGGCCGCCGCAGCGCCTCACCGTGGCGGCCGCCCAGTTCGCACCCGCCCACGGTGACGTCCCGGCGAACCTGGGCCTCATCGGCCGGCTGCTCCGTCAGGCCGTGGCCCGGGGCGCAGACCTGGTGGTCTTCCCTGAGCTGGCCACCACGGGCTATTACTGGCCCTCCGGCGAGGCGATCGCGCCGTACGCCGAGACGGTCCCCGGGCCCGCCACAAGGTGGCTCGCCCGGCAGTGCCGGGAGCTGGGCTGCCACGTCGTGTGCGGCCTGGCCGAGCGCGGCGGCACCCCGGCCGGGCCTCGGCGCCGGTGGCGGGCACGAGGCCCCGCGGGCCAAGCGGCCGCAGGCCCGGCAGCACGACGGCAGCTGTTCAACACGGCGGCCCTCGTCGGCCCCGGCGGCCTGGTCGGCCGCTACCGCAAGGCCCACCTCTGGTCGTGGGACACGCTCTGGGCGACAGCGGGCGCCCAGCCGCCGGCTGCCTGGTCAACACCGCTCGGGCGCGTCGGCGTACTCATCTGCGCCGACCTTGACTACCCGGAGGGAACGTCATGGCTGGCCACCGCGGGGGCCGATCTCGTCGCCGTGCCGACCTGCTGGTCGGAGGAGCCCACGCCCTCGCCGGTCTGGCGCACCCGGGCACGCGACAACAGCCTGGCCTTCGTGGTCGCGAACGTCTCGGGAACCGAGCAGGGCGTCACGTTCTCGGCCGGCTCATGCGTCATCGATGAGGACGGCCGCGTACTGGACTGGCCCCGCGGAAGCGAGCCGCTCGCCAGCGCCACCGTTGACCTCGCCGCGGGCCGCGCGCGCCGCCGCCGGCGGGCGGCCGGGCTGGAGTGGGCGGCCTCGGGCGCATGCGAGGCGCTGGATCGCAACGTGCAGCTCTCCCCGCCAGCCCGCTCGCCGGGAACCCGCCCGCGGCCGGCCCTTCCCGTCGCGATCGTGCAGGGAGCCGCGGGCACCGACGCCCAGCAGGACCTGGCGTCACTCGGCCGCAGGCTCGTCGGCCTGCGGCCGGGAAAGGCGCCGCCGGCGCTCGCCGTGTTCCCCACCCTGGTCACGCCCGACCTGGATGGTGACAGGGGACTGCTGCCACGGCTCGCGCTGGCCTGCCGGGACTACGGCCCGGCGGAGGTCGTGCTGTCCGTTCTGGATCTGCGGACTGGCCTCACCTCCGTCGTGCTTGCCGCCGCGGGCACCATCGTCACGTCGTACCAGGTGGACAGGGATGGCCAGCGCTCAGGAGAGGGCGCCCCGCTGCGCCCGGTCATGCGCGCTTGGGGCGCCCTGGGCCTGCTGACCGCGGCGGAGCTGCTCCGCCCGGAGCCGGCCCGGTGCCTTGCTATCAACGGCAGTGACCTCATCGCCGCGACCGGCCGTCTGGCCAGCCCCCCGGTCGAGGCGGCGTTCCCGCACGCCCCGGCAGTCCCGCCGCTGGACCTGTGGCGGGTCCGGGCCGGTGAGAACAACTGCTACCTCGCGGTGGCCAACGCGACGCTGCCGGGCGGCGGCGGGATGAGCGCCATCCATGGGCCGGACTATTACGACCACGCCGCTCCGCGGGTGGCACTGGCTGCATCCGGGCCGGGAAGAGCGTCGCTTGCCCTCACACTCGACCCGGCCGCGCCACCCGGGCGGCTGGTCGCTGACAAGCCGCTGCTCGCCCGGCGCCGCCCCGAGCTGTACGCCGGATCAGGCTGAGGGCCCGCCAGCTCGGCGGCCCGATGGCTCGCGTTGCCCGGGCTCAGACGTGCTCGTTGCGCTACAAATGACATAATCACGGGATAAATCCCCCGGATCCTCCCGCGCCGGACTGGAAGGAATCGACGACGTGCTAGCCCCCACCACCGAGGACCGCGGTGGAATGGTGCTCCGCTGGCTGATCTCGCCGTGGCCGTAGCGCCGGCTCCCGCCCGGCCGGCCGCTCCTCCCGGCGCGCACCCGATCGCGCGCATGGTCGGGCGGCGGCTGGCCGCCGGCGTGGTCACCCTGTTCCTGGTGTCGGTGGTCGTGTTCCTGGCCACCGAGGTACTGCCGGGCAACGCCGCGTACGCGATACTCGGACATGAGGGCACCCCGGCCCGGGTACGAGCGCTCGAGGTCGCCCTGCACCTGAATCGCGGGCTGCTGGATCAGTACTGGATCTGGATATCCGGGCTGTTCACCGGCAACCTCGGCCATTCCCTCGCCAACGGGCTGCCCGTGTGGGGCTATGTCGAGCCGAGGATCATCAACTCGGCGGTTCTGGTCTTCGTCACCGGCGTCATCGGCGCATTCGCCGGCGTGGCCCTCGGCGCCGTCACCGCGCTGCGCAAAGACGGCTGGCCCGACCATGTCATCTCGGTGGTCGTGCTGGCGATCACGTCGCTGCCTGAGTTCGTCGTGGCCATAGCGCTGATCATTGTGCTGTCTACCGCCGTCTGGCACGTCCTGCCGGCGGTCTCACTGCTGGCCCCGGGGACGTACGCCTGGAGCCAGCCGGAGCTGCTCGTCCTGCCGGTCGCCACGCTCGTGATCGTGATCACGCCATACATCCTGCGCATGATGCGCGCTGCCATGGTCGAGGCCCTGGAGTCGGACTATGTCGAGATGGCGCGGCTGAAGGGGACGCCGGAGTGGCGTGTCGTTCTCGTGCACGCGCTGCCGAACGCGATCGCGCCCACCATCCAGGTCATCGGCCTCACCTTCCTGTACCTCGCAGGCGGCGTCGTGATCGTCGAATACGTGTTCAACTTCCCGGGCATCGGCCAGGCGCTGGTGAACGCGGTCAACGGCCGGGATATCCCCGTGATCCAGTTCATCGTTTTGGCCCTGGCCGCGTTCTACCTAGTCGTGAACATAGTCACCGACGTGATCGCCCTGCTGGCCACCCCGCGGCGAAGAATCGTTAGTTAGCCATGGCCGTGAACGTTCCCGCCGCCCCTGAGGCGCGGCTGCGGCAGGCCCGGCGGATCCGCCGGCATCAGTGGGGGTCCGTACTCTGGTCGGCCGCCCGGACCCCGCGCGGCATGATCGGGCTCGGGCTGGCCGCGTTTGTTGTGCTGGTTGCGGTCATCGGCCCGTTCGTCGCCCCGAATGCGCCAGACGCCCTGGTTACCCTGGCCTTCGGCAAGCCGTCCGGGCAGTTCCTCCTGGGCGGCGACTTCCTGGGCCGTGACGTGCTGTCACGGGTGCTCGATGGCGGCTGGGTGCTGCTGATCATGGCCGCCTGCGCGACCGTCCTCGGGATCGCCGGCGGCGCGACGGCCGGTGTGTCAGCCGCCTACCTGCGCGGGGCCAGCGACGGGATCATTATGCGAGCAGCCGACGTGATCCTGTCATTCCCCCAGATCGTGTTCGCCCTGCTGCTGCTGAGCCTGCTGGGCCCGAGGCTGTGGCTGATCACGATCGCGGTCGGCGTCTCGCACGCCCCCCAGGTGGCTCGCGTGCTGCGGTCGGCCACCCTCGACATCTCTGAACGGGACTTCGTCAAGGCGGCGGAGCTCCAGGGCATGCGCCCGGCCAAGGTCATGTGGAAGGAGATCTTGCCCAACCTGGTCAGCCCGCTGATGGTGGAGGCGGGGCTCCGGCTGACCTACTCAATTGTGATCATTGCCGGGCTCGCGTTCCTCGGCTTCGGGCCGCCGCCGCCGGCGGCGAGCTGGGGAACGATGATCAACGAGAACCGGGATGGCCTGTCGCTGAGCCCGTGGGCGGTCATCGTGCCGGCCCTGCTGATCGCGCTGCTGACGATCGGGATGAACATGTTCACCGACGCGTTCGCACGGGTGGCGATCGGGGTTGACCGTCAGCCTGAGGAGGCGGCGCTGATCGAAAACCTCAGCCCAGGATCCCGGTGAGCGAAAAACCCGGGGGAAAAGGGCGCCCAGGAGCGCCGCCGCGCCCGGAGGCGAGCGGAAAGCATAGCGTGAGCCAGAGTGCAGCGCCGCAGGCCAAGACAACCACCGCCCAGCCGGAGGCACGGCTGAAGGTGGCCGGTCTGGAGGTCCGGCTGGGCCGGTCCGGTCCCGACGTGGTGGGCGATGTCTCCTTCGCCGTCCAGGCCGGCGAGGTGCTTGGCCTGGTTGGTGAGTCGGGCTCGGGCAAGACCACCGTGGCCCTCGCCCTGCTCGGCCACGCCCGCCGAGGGCTGCGCATCACTGCGGGCCAGGTCCTGCTGGACGGAACCGATCTGCTGGCGCTGAATCCCCGTGACCTGCGGGCGGCGCGCGGCGCCCGGGTCAGCTACGTGCCCCAGGACCCGTCCTCGGCGCTCAACCCCGCGCTCCGTGTAGGGACCCAGATCCGGGAGGTGCTGCAGGTTCACCCCGGGGCCGCCGGCAACGCCGGTGACCGCGTGGCCGAGGTCATGCAGGAGGTCCACCTCGACCCCACGCCGGAGATGCTGCGCCGGTATCCGCACCAGCTCTCCGGGGGTCAGCAGCAGCGGATCGCCCTGGCCATGGCGTTCGCCTGCCGGCCGTCACTGATCGTGCTGGACGAGCCGACCACCGGGCTCGACGTCTCCACCCAGCGGCACGTGCTGGACACCGTCCGCAGCCTCTGCCGCTCCCATGCGGTGGCGGCTGTCTACGTGAGCCACGACCTGGCCGTGGTCAGCGGCCTGGCATCCGGCGTCGCGGTCATGTACGCCGGACGGGTCGTGGAGACCGGGCCCGCAGCCCGGGTGCTCGGCGAGCCGGTACACCCCTACACCCGCGGCCTGATCAGGGCTGTGCCGTCGCCCGAGCGCATCGAGGCACTGGCCGGCATCGACGGCCAGCAACCCCGGCCCGCACGCCGCGGCCCCGGCTGCTCGTTCGCCGCGCGCTGCGGCCACGCTACCGGCGACTGCGCCACGCAGGCCCCGGAACTGGTAACCGTAGCCGACCGTGCTGTCCGCTGCCTGCGAGCCCAGGACATCCAGGCCAGCCACCCCGCCCGCACGCCGCTGGTCGCCGGCCCGCCCGCCGGGGCGGGCACGCCGGCCCTGTCGGTCCGGGAAGTCACGGCCAGCTACGGCAGCACGCCAGTCCTGTCCGGCATCAGCCTCGAGGTACCGCCGCGCTCCTGCGTCGCCATCGTCGGCGAGTCCGGCTCCGGCAAGACCACGCTCGCCCGCTGCATAGCCGGGCTGCACGGCAACTGGACCGGCGAGATCACCTTCCAGGGCACCCCCCTGGCCCGCGGCACCCGGCAGCGCGACAAGAACGCGCTGCGCCGGGTCCAGTACATCTTCCAGAACCCCTACACCTCGCTCAACCCCCGCAGGACCATCGGCCAGATCATCGACCAGCAGCTCGGGCAGCTCACCGGCCTCTCCCACGCCAAGCGCTCCGCGCGCGCCGCCAGCATCCTGGAGGACGTGTCACTGGACCCGGACGTCCTATCCTGCTACCCGGACCAGCTATCCGGCGGGGAACGGCAGCGGGTCGCGATCGCCCGGGCCCTGGCGGTCCAGCCGGACCTGCTGATCTGCGATGAGGTGACCTCATCGCTGGACGTCTCGGTCCAGGCGATTGTCGTGGAACTGCTACGCCGGATCCAGCAGGAACGGCACCTCGCCATGATCTTCATCACGCACAACCTCGCCCTGGTGCGCGCCATTGCCCAGTCCGCAGTGGTCCTGCACCACGGCACGCTGGCCGAATCAGGCCCGGTCGAGCAAATTCTTGAGCACCCGGCCCATCCCTGCACCCAACGTCTAATAGCGGACATGCCCAGGCTCAGGTCATCCAGGACCCACCGCCCGCCGGACCCGCATGACACTCCGGACCGCCCCGATCGACGCTCATGACCTGTTCGGCGCCTGGCCGGTGATGATGTACCCGGTGCCGAACGTCACCTGGCGGACGTGGACGTCCTCGATCAGCTGCTCCAGATGACTCCACGGCCGGCCGAACCCCTCGAAGCTCCGCACATACGGCCCGTGCATCACTCTGGCCTGCAGGTTCACTCCCACCATCCACCGCGCGGCCCACTTCCCGCCGCCAGCGGCCACCCGCGCCCCGGGACGGAGCTGGCTGATGACGTTCCGCAGCGCGTCGGGGGACTGCAGGATGTCGTGGACGGCGCAGAAGAGAGCCGCATCCGCGGTGACCGCGATCTCGGCATCCTCGGCAGGGGACTGCACGACCGTGACGTTGCGCCAGCCTTCGGCCGCGATGTGCTCCCGCGCCACCGCAGCCATCTCCGGTGACGCCTCAATGCCAACCACGCTTCCCTGCGGGCCGACCTTGTCCCGGAGCAAGCCGGCGCACAGCCCCGTCCCGGATCCCACGTCGAGGACCACCTGCCCCCGGCGAACCGGGAGCGCCTCGACGACCGTCTGGCGGTAGCGCCCGAACGCGCCGGTCTGCCGGTCGTAGGAACGGGCATGCTCACGGTAGGCCGGCTGACACGCGGGCCGCCGGGCCGGCGGATCTGCGGCCGCGAATTCAGGTGATTTGCTCATGACTTTCCGCCCCGGCCTCTCGGCGGAGCGGCACCTCCTCAACGTTTTCCTGCGCGTCCTTTGTGACAGGATTCAAGGCCCGGGGCTCGCGGTGCCATCCGCGCCCCTCACCTAATCGATCTACTGAGAAATCCGCCCGGCCCGGCCAGTATCCCAGCCATTACTGATCTTCTTTCCCCTGGTAGACGGGCAGACGGGCCTGCAAGATTTACTTATCCGGCTCAGCGGCATATTTTCCGGTCTGCAATTTCGACCGTAGCCGGCCCGGCAAATTCTGCCACCCGGACTATGCCCCGGCAGAATCTCCAGCTCGGCATCCTTAATGCATTACTTTCAATTCCCGGAATATATTGCTAGCTTAGAAATTGCGGATGCCGGCTCAGGGCAGGCACCGGATATGGCGGCGCCGGCGGCCCGGTTGACCGGGGTGCCGCGGAGGCCAGCCGCTGGCGGCCCCGCCGCGAGAGATCCCCGATGAGGTACGCGTCGACCTTCCCGGGCTCGCATGACTGGGGAGGATGATGGGATGCCCTGCACACTGTACGTGGCCTGGGACGAACGGCTGGCTGCCTATGACTTCGGCCCCGACCATCCGATGGCGCCGGTCCGGGTCGACCTGACGATCGAGCTGGCCCGCACGTTCGGCCTGTTCGCTGAGGCGGGGGTGTCCGTCGAGCGCGCGCCGCCCGCCACTGACGTGCAGCTGGAGCTGGTGCACATCGGGAGCTACATCGCGGCGGTGCGGCTGGCCGGCCGCCCGGACCCGGGCTCCCCGATTCCGGGTTTCGGCCTCGGTACCGGGGATGACCCGGTGTTTCCCGGTATGCACGACGCGTCGGCGCTGGTGGCGGGCGCGACCCTGGCAGCAGCCCGCGCGGTCTGGACCGGCGCGGCACAGCACGGCGCCAGCATCGCGGGTGGCCTGCACCACGCGATGCGAGCCAGAGCCAGCGGCTTCTGCGTATATAACGACCCGGCGATCGCGATCGCCTGGCTGCTGGAGGCGGGTGCGGAACGGGTCGCCTACGTCGACATCGACGTGCACCACGGTGACGGGGTGCAGGCGGCGTTTTATGACGACCCGCGGGTGCTGACGATCAGCCTGCACGAGCATCCGGCGACGCTGTGGCCCGGCACCGGGCTGCCGGGCGAGACGGGCGGGCCGGGGGCAGTGGGATCGGCGGTCAACGTGGCGCTGCCGGCCGGGACCACGGACGCCGGGTGGCTGCGTGCCTTCCACGCCATTGTGCCGCCGCTGCTACGGGCGTTCCGGCCGCAGATCATGGTCAGCCAGCACGGCTGTGATACGCACCGGCTCGACCCACTAGCCGACCTGCAGTTGTCTATCGATGCGCAGCGCGCCGCAGGCGCCGCGATCCACTCCCTGGCCCACGAGGTCGCGGACGGCCGCTGGCTCCTTACCGGTGGAGGCGGCTACAAAACGCTCCAGGTCGTGCCCATAACCTGGACACATCTGCTCGCCGAAGCCGCCGGATATCCGATCGACCCCCAGGCGCGCACCCCGGACGCCTGGCGCGAGTACGCATCCCGCCGCACCGGCCACCAGGCACCCGAGCTGATGACTGACGGCGCCCCGGCACAGTACACCCGCTTCGAGTCCGGCTACGACCCCTCCGACCGCATCGACCAGGCCATCATGGCCACCCGCACCGCCGTCTTCCCCGAAAACGGGCTGCTGCTACTGCCCTGACCACCCCGGCGGCACAGCCAGATCTGGCCGAATCGAGAACACCTCGGTCCACTGCCGGCCCCGGTACCGGATCAGGTTCCCAGTTTCGTGGTGGCCTCGCTTGACCCGGTGGCGGGGTGGCGGTGCACGGTGAGCCAGGCGATCGCCGCGGCGACGGCGACCAGTCCGAGGGCGATGAACGGGAAGGCGCTGTAAGGGGAGGGCTGGCCAGGTTCGCACAGCTCGATGAACGGGACGACCAGGACGGCCGATCCCAGGACCGGGACGGCCACGTGGCGGATGGGCGAGAACATCGACCGATGACGTCGCCACATAAAAACGGGCAGGGACAGATTGGTCAGGAGATAGACGACCAGGATCACGATCGTGCCCATGGTGGAGCTCTCGGCGTACAGACCGACCGGATTCATCGCGCCGGTATGCCCGGTGACCAGATGGATGATCCACCAGGCACCGATGAGGCCAAGACCGGCCACGGCCATGACGATCAGGGCGCTGACCGGCGTTTCACTGGGCTGGCGCAGGCGCCCGAGCCGTGCGGGCAGCAGACCTGACCGGCCCCCGTCATAGAGCATGCGCGCCTGGGAACTTGAACCGGCCACCAGCGCGGCCAGCACGGACAAGATCCCCGCGACCCAGGCCAGAACGGCCGCTCCCCCCAGGTCGTGGTCAGCCACGGCAAGGAACGGCACCGAAGACCGGCCGATGGACGACACGTTGTCACCGAACCCGGTGACCGTCGCGTAGGCGAACAGCACGAACAGCACAGCGGCGATCGCGATCGAGATGTAGAGGGCGCGGGGTACGGTCCGTTCCGGGTCCCGGCACTCTTCGGCGAGCGCTGGCCCGTTCTCCCAGCCGATGAACATGTACAGCGCCAGCGGGAAGCCCGTCGACAGGCCAGTCAGACCGCCCGTGAGATGCGCCCACGAGAACGGCGCCGCCGACAGGTGACGGCGCTGGGCCACGAGCGCGGCCACGCAGACCGTCAGCATCACCGCAACCTGGGCGACCAGCGCCACGCCGATCACGGAGGTGGACAGCTTGACACCCTTAGCAGTCACCCAGATGGCGGCGATCGTCAGCACCAGGCTCAATGGTCCCCAGGGCACGTTCAGCGAGGTGTAATGAGCGAGGGTCATCGCCAGCAACCCACCCGACATCGTGAACACCCCGGTCATGGCGACCGTGTAGCCGACCGTGACCAGCAGCGCCGTCACCACACCCGCCCGGGGCCCCAGACCGGTCTCCACATAGGTGATGAAGCTCCCCGCCGACGGCTCGGCCCGGGTGAACTCCGCGACCGTCGTCGCCAGGAAAACCACAGCGATCCCGGCGGCCACGATCGTCAGCGGGGCGGCGACCCCCGCCGTCACCACGATCACCCCGAACGCGAAATAGAAATCGATCCCCGGGCCGATATTCGCCACCGTGGAAACGGTCAGATCCCACGTGCCCAGCTGGCCGGACTTAAGCCGCCCCCCACCTGAATCAGGACCACCCGCGCCGGGGACCTTCACCACGACACGGCGGGCACGCCACCCCAGCCGGTACTGCCTGGGACAACGGTGACCAGCAACCGATTCATCTTGCAGAGTCTAGAAGCTGCACCAGCCTCGGCAACCTCCGGAGAGCCGACCTGCGGACCAGCACTTTTGGTGACCACCAGCTCACTCGGCCGCGCCGTCATCGGCCGGGCAGGCTGCCGTAATCGCTGCGGTGCCCGGCCACCAGGCGCACCGCCCGATCCCGGAGCTTGCTCAGGTACCGCTTTGGCATGAAGATCATCCTCCAGGAAAGGAAGTCTCCGCCGAACTCGGGGCGGTTCAAGACCATACGGACCGCTCGTTCGTACCCGCCGTTGGGAGCTTGTCGTGAAGGTGCTTGTGGTGGGTGCGGGCGTGATCGGAACCGTCTACGGGGCGCACTTGGCGGCTGCGGGGAACACCGTCTCGGTCCTGAGCCACGGGCTGAGGACCGGGGAAGTCGCCGCCGGGGGACTTTCCGCCCGGGAGGTCACCGGCGGCGGGCACGCCCGCGCGGATACCCCCGTCGTGCCGGATGCCAGCGGCGAGTATGACGTCGTCCTGGTGGCGGTCCGGCGTGATCAGCTGGCCTCAGCCTGCGCCGGGCTCACCGGCCTGGCCGGGAAACCAGCCATCGTCTTCTTCGGCAACAATCCGGCCGGTGGGTCGGCCATCCCGGCCGGAATGCCCGGCGATACCTATCTCGGGTTCCCTGGTGTCGGTGGTGTGATGACCGGCGGAACCGCAGAATACGTCCGCATCCGGCAGCAGCCGACGGCGTTGCCGCAGACATCTGACCTCCGGCTGGCCGCGCTCGAAAAGGCGCTCTCGGACCGCGGATTCGCGGTTCAGCGGGTCGCCGACATGGACGGATGGCTCGCCTACCACGCTGCGTTCGTCGCGTGCATCGCGGCCGCCCTCTTCCGGTGCGGAACCGATCCCATCCGTCTCGCCGGTGACCGCGCGACCCTGACGCTCATGTGCCAGGCCATCACCGGGGCATTCGCCGCCCTGCGCGCGGGCGGCACGGCCGGGCTGCCGCACAACCTCGCCATCCTGCACAGCCCGCTGCTCACAGTGGTCGCCGTCCGCTACTGGGCCCGGACCATGCGCTCCCCGGCCGGCGAACTCTGCTTCGCGGCGCACTCACGGCATGCCGAAGCTGAGATGCGGGCCCTGGGCCGCGACATGTCAGCCCGGATTACGACCTCACCCGCCCTGACAGAGCTGCTCAGTCCATGAAGCGCCGGCCACCATAGGCCAGGCCAAAGATGTCCAATCCACCGACGACCCGATCCGGCTATACCAGCAGATGGCGACCGCCTCCATCGTCAGCGGAGGACGGGTCGAGATCATCGCCGGCCGCGGCTCCTCCGCCGACTCCTTCCCCCTGTTCGGCTACGGCCTGGACGACTACGACCGCCTTTACGCCGACAAGCTCGGCCTGCTCCTGGCCATCAACGACGGCGACCGGGTCAGCTGGGAGTCACCGTTCCGGCCCCCGCTGAAGGACGCCCTGGTAGTCCCCAGGCCGGACGCGCCGATCCCCATCTGGCTCGGCACCGGCGGCAACCCCGACTCGACCGTACGTGCCGGGCAGGCCGGGCTCCCGGTCTCCTACGGCATCCTCAGCGGCACACCGCAGCGCTGGGGCCAGTTTGGCGCCCTGTACCGGGAGGCCGCCAGGCAGGCCGGCGCGGACGAGTCCAGCTTGGCGATCTCGGTCGCCGCCCACGGCTTCGTCGGGCGCGACGGGCGCGCGGCCAAGGCCCTGTTCTTCCACCACGAGCAGGCCGCCTACGCCGCCGCCGGCCGCTTCGCCGCCCCCTCCTGGCGGGACGCGGCCCCGAACTACTCCCCCGGCGGCATGGTCTTCGCCGGCGACCCCGAAGAGATCGCCAGCCGCATCATCGACCTGCATCACCACCTCGGCCACACCCGTCACTTCCTCCAGATGGACATCGGCGGCATGCCCCACGCCGAGGTACTCAAGTCCATCGAACTACTCAGAACCGAGGTAGCACCCAGAGTCCGCGCCGAGCTGAGCAGCACGACCTAAGCTGACCCAGATCACCCGCACGGCGCTGGCGGCGACAGGGCGCGGTCCCCGAAAGCCCGATAACAGATCTCGCCGAGCCGCTCGGTAGAGCGGATTGACGCCCTGCACTCCCCGGTCCGAATGCTTCTTGGTCTCCCCTTTCACGGAGACCTCGACGCCCGCGTTCGGCGGCGTTGTGCGGGTGAAGCGCGACCTGTGGCACAAGCTGCTTCCCTGGCGTTCAGAAGGCCGGTACCTGGTTGATCCCCGCGGGAAGCGTCGCGGCGGCTCCTTATCCCCGCCGGGTTATCCCGGTGACCTCCCATGCCCGGCCAAGGGCGCTGCCATACAAAGCCACAATGACGAGGACCAAAGCATGTTGCAGCGTGGCACTCCGGCTGTTCGCCAGGAGCGCTGCGGCGAGGCCGAGCTGCACTGAGTAGGCCCCAGCCGAAATCGACGCGAAGGCGATATTCAGCTTTCTGGTTCGAAAGCCGCGGGTGAAATTTCCAGCCCGCTTTGCCCTCGGTATCAGCCGCCTGGTGGCCAGCAGGCCGACGGTTGCCATTGCGAGGCTTGATAGCCCGAAGACGACTGAGCCCCCGGTCAAGGCCACGATCGAGACGATGAAGATGTCTACCAGGGCAACAAACGCGCTCCCGGCCAGCACAGTTCGGTTCTCCCGAGTTGTGGGGTTCGCGTCATCCGCGTTGACGACCGATACGGCGACGACCAGCAGCCCCAAGATGGCAGCGGATGCGCCCGCGCTTGCGATGAAGAAGTTCTCATAGTGCCCCACCACAACGCCACCCTATCGGGCGTTCGACCCATTCGTGCAGAATGGCGTGCAGCTCCGGCAGCGCCTCGCGGGTGTCCGGCCACGGTGACGGCTGGCTGGCCGCCCGAAGTCCCTTGACAACGCTGTTCGCGACCTTGGCAGCCAGTTCGGCCTCGGTCGCGCCAGGCACTGGGACGAGAGTCATACGAGCCGTCCTGGTGAGTTGAGCGGTCACGAAGCTACTCACGTAATGGTAGCCAGCACTCGCGCTGAGCTGATCGCAGAACGGTCCTGTCTGGTCACATAGCGAACCCATGCAGTGGCGGACCACGGCATTCATTCCCCGCTCCTCCGCAGTGCCGATCCCAGGGCGGGGAAAGGCACATCAGTCAGCAGCTGTCAATGCCGACGGCTACCAGCTCGCGGCGAAGCCGATCAAGGCAGCGCGCCCGTGTCGGCCCGATGCTGCCGACAGGCATGCCGAGCCTAGCGGACGTATCTGCGTAGCTGCGGCGGGGCGAATTCATCAGGTATGCGAGCAGCCGCCGGTCCGGTGTCGACAGCCGGCGAAAAGCCGCTCGAATTCGCGCGTCCTGGTCCCGTGCCACTGCCTCGTCTTCGGGCGAGCGATCGCAGTCCGCCGTGTCGAGGTCCTCAGCTCGCGTGCCCGGACGCTCTCGCCGACGGTTTTGAACCACGAGACGGCACTCTCTGTGGGCGGTCGTCGCCAGCCACGTACCAACCGCGCCGGGATCACGCAACGTGTCGAGATGCTCGATCAGACGCAGCCACGTTGTCTGCGCGACATCGCCCCGGACAGACGGGTCCAGCCGGTAGGAGCTTGTTATCGCATGCAGCATGCCGGTATACCGGCCGACGAGTTCCTCCCACGCCTGGCGGTCTCCGGTCGCCGCGCCCTGCACGAGCTCTGCGGTCGCAACCGCCGACCGCCTGGACTGCACTTCGCTTATCATTCCGAGTACCCCTGTAAGCCGAATGGCAGGAGCATGCAGCAGTGCTGCGGCCGCGGGCATCGGAAGAATTAAGTATTCTCGCGGGTTTATCCCTTAGGCGTCCGAGCTCCTCGTCGGACCGCTGGCCGCCTGGCCACGGTGCGGGCCAGCGCTATCGAGCGGTACGGCCGGCAATTAGAAATTTCATGCGCCACTGCCGTGGGGCTGCCGTGGGATGCGCAAGCTGGGTCCCCTTACCGCTGGAGCGTGCGGATCGCAGGTTGCCGGGATTTCTCCGTGACTGGGTGGTGCCGGGCCGAGTGGAATGAACAGTAATAAAACCACGAGTGACAGTGAGCATATCCATTCTCAGCCAGACCGCAGGTTGCGTAGCTCTCAGTTGACGCGCCAGGAGCATTGCGCGCTCCCGGTCCCCCCAGCCCCGTGAACCCCACGCCGGAGCGAGGTGCGCGGCGGCCGGGGCCGATGTCAGCCAGGCTGAGGGGCACAATTCCGCGCTTCGGCCACAATGAGTGGCCGCCTGCATGCGCCGAAACACGGTGGACGCACTGAGATGCGGTGCTCTACCCTGCTGGTATGGGTGAAACGGGGAATTTCCTGCCCTTTGTCGGGCGTGATAATGAGATAAGTTTCCTGACGGCTGCATTCGAGGATGCGCGCCACGGAAAAACGATTATCGCAATCGCCGGCGGCGAAAGCGGGGTTGGGAAAAGCCGGCTCGTCACCGAATTCGCGTCAATGGCGTCCGGGGATGACGCCATAGTGCTCTCGGGGGCGGCTATCGACCTGGCCGACGCGCCCCCGTTCTGGCCGGTCACCGACGCCATGCGCAAGCTGCTGCGCGATCCGGCCCGTGAGCGGGCTGGGAAGCTTCTGACCAGCGGGGGCGAGCAGCTTGACCGGATACTTATGCTTCCCGGGTCCGGAGCCAGGAATGAGCGCGAGGGCGCAAGCTTGCCTGCCATAGAGATTTTGTTCCAGGCCCTGGCAGGACTTGCCGAGCAGGCACCCTTGGTCCTGGTGATAGAGGACCTGCAGTGGGCGGATCGCTCGACCCGCGACTTGATCATGTATCTGCTGGCCAACGTGGTCGACGAGCCCATCCTGGTCTTGGCCACCTACCGAAGCGACGCCCTGCCTGCGGGGCATCCGCTGCGCTCGCTGCTGGCTGAATTCCGGCGCGACCGCCGGGTCCGTTTCCTCGACATGATGCCGCTGGATCACACGGCAGTCGCCGGCATGGTGGCAGAGGCGTTCGGGAGCACAGCGGATCGTGAGCTCATTGAGCTGATCTGGAGCCGGTCCGAGGGCAACGCATTCGCCGTCGAGGAAACGATCCGCGCCGTCAAGCGCGGCGACAACGCGCTGCCCCTGACGCTCCGCCAGCTCGTGCTCAGCCGACTGGAGGCGCTGCCCGCCGAGGTCGGCCAGATAGCGCGCGCGGTGGCGGTCAGCGGCGTGCCCATGAGCCATCGGCTGCTGGCCGCGGTCGTTGACCTGCCCGAGACGGAGCTGATCGACGGACTGCGCGCAGCGGTCGAAGCCTCGGTGCTGGCGGTCGATGATACCGGCCGGGGATACGCGCTCCGGCACAGCCTGATGACCGGTGTGATCGCTGGCGATCTGCTGCCCGGCGAGCGTATCCGGTTGCACCGGCGCATTGCCACGGCGCTGTCCTACTGCCGCGGGGGCAGCGAGGTCGTTGACGGGCATATCCCGGCCCGGCAGGCGCACCACTGGGACCAGGCGGGTAATTACCAGCGGGCTTTCGCAGCAGCGGTGGAGGCGGCCGTGGAGGCGGAGCAGGTATACGGGTTCGCGGAAGCCCTCCAGCGCTGGCGCCGGGCCCTGGACCTGCACGGCCGGCTCGAGTCAGCCGCGAGGCCAGACCGGGCCGGGCTCTTGATACGGGCCGCCGAGGCGGCGCATCTGCACGGCGAGCACGACGAGGCCGTGCAATACCTCACCGAGCTGCTGGCCCGATCGCCGGGCCAGGGAGCGCTGGAGAAGGCCCGGCTGCAGCAGCGCCTTGGGCGTTACCTGCTGGCGGGCGGCCGCAGCCGCAGGGCGGTCGAGGCGTACGAGCGGGCCGCCACTGTGCTGCCCAGTGACGCCACCGCCGCCGACTGGGCCGCTCAGATGGCCGGCTATGCGGATGCGCTGCTGCTGGCGGGCGAGTACGCCAGGTCGAAGGCGGAGGCTGAACGCGCGCTCGATCTTGCTCGCGGCGCTGCTACGAGCCAGGTGCGGGCACGGCTGCTCGCCACGCTCGGGTTCAGCCTCGCCTACCGGGAAAACCCGGCCAAAGGTCTTGAGGCAATGAAGGAGGGCCTGCGCCTCGCCGAGGAGGCCGGCGAGCCGGCTGACATCGGACAGGCATACGTTCGTCTCGCTGAGCTGCTATCCGCGCCGCTGAATGAACTCGCCGAGGGGGTCGGATGGTGCCGCCGGGGGGCGGAGCGGATGAACGAGCTCGGGCTGGGACGCACGTACGGCGTCACGCTGCTCACGCTGGCCGCCAATGCGCTGTTCCGGCTCGGCAAGTGGGAGGACGCCTGGCAAGCCGTCGATGAGGCGCGGTCGCTTCGGCCGACCGGCAGCCAGAGCATCGAGCTGCGACTGGCCCGCTGCCGCCTGCTCCTCGGACGTGGTGAGCTCGACGAGGCCGAGCACGACCTTGACGACATTGACCTGCTGTCGGCCGAGATGGCCGGTTCGCGCTACCGCGTCCCTCTCCTGACGCTGCGGGCAGGCCTGGAAATGTGGCGGGGACGGCCTGATCTTGCGAGGCAGACGGTCTGCGCCGGGCTGCAGGCCCCGGCCGCAGGGTCTGATGACGTCTGGGTCATCGCGCCACTGGTCTGGCACGGCATGCGGGCGGAAGCTGACCTGGCCGAACGGCATGGCACGCGGGCGGCGACGACCCCGGAGCTGCACCAGTTGCGCGACAGCGTGCGGCGCCTCGGGGAGCAGGCGGCGAACGCAGCGCCCCCCGTCCAGGATGTGGTCACAGGATTCCTCACGCTCTGCGCGGCCGAGGACAGCCGGCTGGCCGGCACGCCCGATCCCGACGCGTGGCGCGCCAGCGCCGCCATCTTGGAGCGTCACGGGCACCCTTACCCGGCCGCGTATTCCCGGTTCCGGCTGGCCGACGCCCTCCTATCACAACGAAGCCGTGCCGCGGGCGCGGCCGACGCTCTGGCCCTGGCCTATGCCGCCGCGCGCAGCATGGGCGCGCGTCCGCTCCTCGGCCAGATCAAGGACCTTGCGGCCCGGGCCCGGATCACGCTGCCGGACCACGAGGCGGCGCCGCCCACCGACGCGCCACCACCAGACCCGGCCGCTGGACTGCAGGCGATCAGCCTGGCCTCGGCTGCGCCGGAGTCAGGCCCGCTGCCCGCCCCCTTCGAGGAACTCACCGCGCGTGAACTCGACGTCCTGGCCCAGCTCGTGGCGGGGCTGACCAACCGGCAGATCGCGGGCCGTCTTTTTATCAGCGAGAAGACCGTGAGCGTCCACATCTCGCACATCCTGGCCAAGCTGGGCGTGCGCACCAGAGTCCAGGCGATAGCCGCGGTGCACAGGTCGCGCATGACGGTCGGCTAAGGCTATCTGTCCTCACCTCGCGAAGGCCGGCGGGAAGCCGCCGGCCTCATGCCCGCTCGACGATGTCCACGGGGGCCAGCAGTGCCTGCCCGGCAAGCGCCGTCATGATGTCCATCGACTCGGCCTTGAGCTTGAACTCCTCCTTGGATGGCTTGTGGTTGAGCCGCCACAGGTGCTCGCCGGTGTGCCATGCGGCATTGCGGAAGATCACCACCATCATGTCGTCGAAGTGATTGCTGAGGCGTTCGACGGCGGTTTCGTCCAGCCTTTGCAGCAGCGGGTCCTCGAAGAAGTGACGCAGATTGGCCATCTCGTCGCGGAAGACCTTGTTGACGGTTTCATAGTCGTCATGTTGCGGGCCGGTGCTCTCCGGCGCATCAGCCGGGTTCCACGTGGCGAGCAGCGCGAAGGCCAGGTCATAGTTGACGTGGGCATTGACCCCGGCGATGGCGAACTGCATGCGCGTGATGCGGGGATCGTGCTGCCGGTCAAACAGTACGCGCCACGAGCGCGGGCACGTTTCCTGCTTCTGCTGGTAGCGGTCGAGGGCGTCAAAGTACCGGCGGGCGAACTGCACGTCCAGCTCGGCCAGGAACCGGGGATCGCTGAAGCCGCCATCCTGCAGTCTGGCCAGGATGCCCTTGGTGATTTGCGTGTAGAGGTAGTTAAACGAGGCAACACCGTCCGCATCGGGCGGCGGTAGGTTATTCCGCGTTTCCGGCCGGACAGTCTGGAGCTGGTCGACTACGCCCTGAACTTTGGCACATGCGTCACCGTCGATCTGTACTGTTGTCATCCGATGTCCTCTCATCACGAACGGCACGGTCGTTCCTGCAGGCCCGTCGTCAGCACGGAACCGGTAGATTGAGCGCTTAACGGGCGCCGGCGGCCGGGAAGATCTTGACGGATGGCTCGCGGCCCGCCGAGGCACGTTCATGCTGTCTCGGCACGCTGCATGATGATCTTCCCTGACGCGATCGCCCGTCCTCGCCCTGTCACTTGATACAGAGCAGTGACCGCACCCCCTGATACGCACCCGTCCCGTAGGGCCCTGTTGGCTTGTCCGAGCGGCATGTCGTGAGGCGCGGCAAATCATGAAAAGTGCTGATCAACGAACTCCTGATTCATGCCAGCGAGCAGACCTGGTGATCTTGCCCGTCCCGTGCAGGAAGTCACACGCAAGAATGCCGGACGCCTGGGTGGCCAGGAACTGCCGCCAAGTCGGCGACGCCCGCCGCGGCGCGGGGCCGAGACCGGCGGCGGCCAGGATTCGGCGGATCGTCCCCTCCCCCACCCGGTACCCCAGGCCGGGCAACTAGCCCTGAATGCGCCGGTAGCCCCAGCGCGGGTTCTCCCGCGCGCCGTGATATTAGAATACTGGATTTGCAAACTTAACTTTAGAAAAATAATATTCTAAATGTGAGCGAAGTTAAGGAGCCAGCAGGCGGGCAGCCGGACATCCACGCGACTGCGGTCCGGCTGCGGGTGAGCATCGGCGCGTTCAAGCGGCGCGCCCATGAGGCCAGGACCGAGGGCGACCTCACCGGGCCGCAGCTGACCGTCCTGTCGCGGATTGACCGGCTCGGCCCGGTCACGACCGCCGAGCTGGCCCGCCGCGAGCAGATCACCCCGCAGGCGATGGGCGTCACGGTCGCGAGCCTGGAGCAGCGCGGACTGGTGGCGCGCAGCGCGGATGTCTCCGACGGGCGGCGCTCCATCCTGAGCCTCACCCCGTCGGGTCAGGAGGCGGTCCACTCGGGCCGCAGCGCCATGTCGGACAAGATCGCCGCCGCCCTGGCGGAATCGTTCACCCGCGACGAGATCGAGATCCTCGACGCCGCGGCACCCCTGATCGAGCGGCTCTCCGACCTGCTATGACCGCCGCTCCTACCAGCATGTGGAGCCTGTTATGCCCGCCTCTCCACCCGGGACAAGTCCGTCGGGCCCGGCAACGGGAACCGCAAGCGCGGCGCCCGGGCCGGGCCGCCCGTTCTCGTGGCGGTTCACCACGCCGTTGTTCATCGGCTCGGCACTCAATCCGATCAACAGCTCGCTGATCGCGACGGCCCTGCTGCCGATCGCGCACGGGCTGAGCGTGCCGCTCGGGCAGACCGCGGCGCTGATCACCGCGCTCTACCTGGCCAGCGCGATCGCGCAGCCGACCGCGGGCAAGGCCGCCGAGGTGTTCGGGCCACGGCGGGTGTTCCTCGCCGGGATCGTGCTCGTGGGCGTCGGCGGGCTCGTCGGCGGGTTCGCGCAGAACCTGATCACCTTGCTGGTCAGCCGGGTGCTGATCGGCCTGGGCACCTCGTGCGCCTACCCGACGGCGATGCTGCTGATCCGCCGCCGCGCCCGTGACGCGGGCATGGACAGGCCGCCGGGCGGCGTGCTCGGCGGCCTGCAGATCGCCGGCATCGCCACGGCCTCCCTCGGGCTGCCCATCGGCGGAGTCCTGGTCGGCGCGCTCGGCTGGCGGGCGGTCTTCTTCGTCAACGTCCCCGTCGCGCTGGCCGCCCTGGTGGCCACGCTGGCCTGGGTCTCGCCCGACGGGCCGCTCGACCGCTCGCGGCGCGCCCGCGACATCGCCTCCGGCCTCGACCTGACCGGAATCGCCGGGTTCGCCGCGGCCATGATCGCGCTGCTGCTGTTCCTGTTCGGCCTGCCCAGGCTGGAGTGGTCCCTGCTGGGCATCTCGGTCGCCCTCTGGGTCGCGCTCGTGGCCTGGGAGCTGCGCGCCCGCACGCCCTTCCTCGACCTCCGGCTGCTCGCCTCGAACAAGGCGCTGACCAGAACCTATCTCCGCTTCGGCCTCGTGCTGCTGTGCGTGTACGTGGTGCTGTACGGCATCACCCAGTGGGTCGAGGGCGTGCGCGGGCTCAGCGCGACCGAGGCCGGACTGCTGCTGCTCCCCATGACGCTGGTCGGCGGCCTGGTCATCTTGCCTGTCTCGCGGCGCAACCTGGTCCGCGGCCCCGTCATCGCCGCCGCCCTTACCTGCCTGGCTGGCTCGGCCGGCGTCCTGCTGCTCAGCGGCTCCGCCTGGATCGGCTGGGTCATCGTGATCACCGTCATCTTCGGCGTGGCCATGGGCCTGGCCGGCGCGGGCAACCAGACGGCGCTCTACAACCAGGCACCCGCCGAGCAGCTCGGCACCGCCTCCGGGCTGCTGCGCACCTTCGGCTACGTCGGCTCCATCGCCTCATCCGCCATCACCGGCGTCGTCTTCCACACCAGCGTCACCGACAACGGCGTCCACCTCATCGCCTGGATCATGGTCGGCGTCGGCGTCGTCCTGGTCCTGATCTCCGTCGCCGACCGAACCCTGCGGACCAAGCCCGCCGACAACTGACCGCGGAGGAGGCGCCGCAGTACCTCGGCTTCCTCGCTCGGTTCGCCGGCCTGGACAACCCCGTCTGCAATGACAAGACCCGGAATGTGCTCGGCTGGGAGCCGACCCACCCCGGTTGGATCGACGACGTCCGGACGGGTCACTACATCGGCTGAGAGCCGAGCCGTGCTCGCGGCAGCCGGGATCCGGATCATCAGGGCCTACCGCTCTGTGGCGCGGTCGGCGCCCCCGGCCGGGCCGACCCGATCCCCCGTTACCGGAAGCTCCCCGACGTCCTTCGCATTGGTCATCAGTATCCCCTTCTCAGGCGATTTTGCGGTGGTAGGCGGACGTGGCGAGGGCGTACGCGACGATGAGGATGCCGAGGCATCAGGCGAGGGCGGTCCAGATGCCGGTGCCGGCCGGCTGCTGTGTGAACAGGTCGCGGATCGTGTTGACGATGGACGTCACCGGCTGATGCTCGGCGAAGGCGCGCACCGGGCCGGGCATGGTGTGGGTGGGCACGAGCGGAAACCCATGCCGACGGCGACGAGCACGACGACCACGAGTGAGATCAGATTGGCAACCAGTGAGGTCAGCGCGTGGGCCCACAGTACGGACGACCGTGCGATCGGCATGGACTGGAATCGCTCGAAGATGCCGTTCATCATATCCAGGAAGAGCCGGAACGCGGTGCAGGAGATGCCCGAAACAATCGTGATGAGCAGAATGCCGGGCAGCAGGTAGTTTACATACGAACCCGACCCGCCCGAAAACCTCATCCGCGTCACGCGACCAGGCGATATTCGTTGATCAGAAGAAAGGCGAACTTGCTATCGCATCGCGCCGATGACGCAGCCGCCGATCCCGGCCAGCACGATGCCGGCCAGCACCTTCCGCGCCTGGCGCGTGCCCGGTTCGGGAACGTGGAAAACCCAGACGCCTACGCTGGCGTTCACCAGGAGGCTGAGCTGGGCGATGGTGAAGCCCGTGCCGGTGCCCACCCGTGCCACCAGGGCGAGCAGGGCGAGGTTGCCAATGCCGAACAGGACACCGGCACCTAGCTGCGTGCTCGTGGCGCGTACACCCAGCTTGACCGGCTCGCCAGCCGGGAGAGCCAAGGCGAGGGCAGCACCCAGGATTCCCAGAGCGAGCGGGAAATCGCTCACCTGGGCGGGAACCGCGGCCCACTGCGCCGGCACGAAGTAACTCCCCCACAGGACCCCCGCCCCGCCCGCCCACAGCAGGCCGGCCCGCGCCGTGGCGGCCCGCCGACCGGATTCAGCGGCCGCGCCTGGCCGCGGGGATGACGAACGGGGCTGCCCGGAGGGGCCGTCCCGGGAACCGGCGATCAGCAGTACCCCGGCCACAAGGACCAGGAAGGCGGCGCCCAGGACGGCGAACCGTGCTTTGGAGAAGCCGTCAAGCTCACCGAACAGCAAAGCGCCCCAGGCGAACGCGACAACGATGTTGAGCGGCGTCCATGTCCCGGCCGCTCGCGCGAGCCCGATCGTCTCCGACGCCTTGAACACGCAGTAGTTGCCCGCCGTCCACACCACGCCGCCAGCCAGCGGCAGCCAGAAGCCCCGCCAGCCGAACACCAGGCCGCCGCCGCCGGCCAGCAGAGCTATCCCGGCGAAGACGGCGTTGCCGACGGCCACGTAAAAGACCAGGGAGCGCCCTGGCGTCCCGGGCAGGAGCTGGGCCAGCGGAATCCAGGTACCCAAAGCGGCCACCACAACGAACGCGAGCAGTACGGTCATGGCCTTGCCTGCTTCCTGGCCATGCCATCAGTCCTGGCCGCCGAGTAGCGCGCAGCGCCTCCGCCGTGTGCTGTCCACTCCGCAGTTTATCCTCGTTGAACGAGCATATACAACCGAGTGAGAGGAAGGCGGAATCCCGGACATCCGCGCAGACCTCGATCATGCGCGGTGCAGGCCCAGCCGGGCAGCACCAGCCAGCCCGCGGGGGCCCGCTTCAGCTGCCGTAGAACGGCTCTCTGGGCATCGAACCTGTCAGCCGCAGGCGCCATAGGCAGCAGCGGGGCAGCCGCCTAGTCCTCGGGCGGCGTCAGCGGGAGCCAGCAGCCTGTTTCAGAGAACCGGGGCCGTCAGCCGTGCGTCGTTGCCGTCTGACGGTACGCCGAGTGGGGGCAACAGAGGTCAGTGGCAACAGCCTGCGCTGCACGCACGCATGAAATCGATGTAGCGGCGCGCTACAAGACCGATAGTGCTCATGTCGCGAGTATAGGTAATTCCTGACTTAATCGGTAGAGATAATATGTAATCGTCACGCGGGTGCCGTCGCGCGGCAGAACCATAACCACCTTCACGAGCGTACGGGCCTGCAAACGGGCCACAACAGTCAGAAAAGGCCGGTGGTTGGCGGCTCCTCACCCGCCAGGTAGTAGGGCAACTTTCTGCTCGCCTCAGGGGCAGGCGGCAGCGAGCCTGCCAGGCGATGGGCGTCATCGAGCGGTCATGCCGACCGTCGCGGGACAGGCGTCTCGCAGCAGAGCTGGCCCTGGACGGAGCCGAAGTCGATCAGCATCGGGCGCACCCCGAGCCGTCTGCCCGGGGACACGGCTTTGGCCGTCTCGCCGGCCGGCGTCATCGTCCATGCGCTCTTGCCCACGTTCCGCAGGACAAGGGCTCCCGCCCTGGTCGGATGCTCCTCGGCCACCGCGACGATCGTGTCATGGTCACGGTCGCGGCTGAGGTGGTGCGATGTGATGGTGGCGCCGTGCGACAGCGCGACGGTGCAGCCGGGCAACTGCAGCAGCGGCGGCCGGGGCGGAATCTGACCGCAGTTCCAGCACCGGAGGCCGGCATCGTCGGGGTCGTAAAAGACGGACGCCGTGCAGGCGCATTCCGATACGCAGTCCGCCAGCCGGACCAGGCCGCGCCGCCAGAGCCCCTCCGTGACCCGGCCTAGTCCCGGCGAGAGCCCGGCCGTGAAGGCCTGCTCGAACAGGTCACGGAAGAACCGGGGGTAGATCGGCCACCAGGTGACCATCCGGTCAGCGGGCCGTGGCCGGTTGGAGCGGTCGTGCGGGTCGAAGACGAAGACCGGCTGCTGGCCGAAGTGCCGCATGGCGAGACGGCTCTCCGACTGGTGGTCCTCAGCCGCCCAGGAGTAGCTTGCATCGGTCGCCATCCCTTCGAGCGGATGGCCATGCATGAACAGATAGAACAGAAAGACGGCGAGCGAGTGGAGGTCGGTGAGAGTGGAAGGAGGCGCCTCGCGGCGGACGACCTCCGGCGCCATGAAGCGGAGGGTTCCCCAGACGAACGCCTCACCGTTGTCCAGCCCGACGTTGTCGTTGTCGATGATGGCGACCTGCGGTCGATCCGGATCGACCAGCAGGTTCCCGAAGTTGATATCGCGATAGCACAGCCCGGACGCGTGCAGCGCCTCGAATGCGCTCACCAGCTGGCGGCCGATGGTGATGATCACGCGGAACGGTGGCTGCTGCGGCCGGGCCAGCAGTTGCGCGAACGAGCCGAAGCCTGGCTCGAGCCGCGGCATGACGTAACCGAACCCCGGTATCTCATCGCTCACCACGAGATCGATCGGCCAGACGAAGGCCGGATGCGGCCGTTCCCGCTCGGCCAGCCTGGCTATCGCCCGGCGCAGATCGGCGGGCTGATTGGGGCGGTACCACTTGACGACGCAGGGGGCACTGCCCATCGCTGCCTCGTGGACCACCCCCTGGCCGCCTTCACCGAGGCGCCTGCCAACCGACACGAGCGTACTGGCCCGGGCCATGCGGAGCTCACGGCCTTGCAGGGATAGCCGGCCTCCGCTCATCGCGCCCGCTCCGTCGCTGCCCGCTGGTCATCTCGATGGGGCAGTGGGCTGTCCGGCGCGAGCAAGAGCGCGATGCTGGTGTCGTCGCCGCTCCCCTCCGCCGACGCGCAGCGACCCGCCCAAACCGGAAGCTGGTCCGCCAGCGACTCCGGATCGCAGCTGCGCAGCAGCTCAGACAGGTCCCGGCTGAAGACCCCGGGCCAGGGGTCAGCCAGCTGGGCGTTGCCGTACCCGTCGGTGGCGAGCATCACGCCCAGCAGGGCGGTGCAGGAGAGGTCCACGATGGCGACCCTGAATTCGTCCACGGCGCGGGGGCCGCACAGGCTCGTCGTCTGCCGTCCGTCGAGCACAGGATCACCGGGCACGGGCAGCAGCGCGCCCCCGTCGGACCTGATGGCGACGATGTCGCCGTCACCGATCTGCGCGAGCACGAGCCACTGCCGCCACACGACCGCGAGCAGCAGCGTCGATCCGTAGGCGATCACAGCATCGTCCCCGGCGGCGGCGCGCGAACTCTCCTGCGCGGGCGTGAACGGCTCAGCGCCGAGATCCTGGGAAACGGCCGCCCGCCACCGTTCGGCGATGGCGGGCACCAGCACCGTCCGGGTCTCGCGCTCAATCTGGCCGACCGCCGTGAAGCGATCCAGACGGTCCGTCAGCTCCTGCGCAGCCTCATACGCAACCGTCACCGCCAGACGTGAACCGCGCGAGCTCCGGAAGTGACGTGGGTGGCCGTGCCCGTCGGCGACGGCCGCAGCGGCGCCATGGGGCGCGATGGGGGAAGCCGCCACCGCATCCTGGTTGGGCAGTCCTGTGGCGACGTGGGCCGCTCCACGCTCCGTGGCCGTCAGGACCCGCCAGGCCGCCGGCTGATCCCGCACGCCGGGGGGTGGAGTGTTCATGGGAGAGATGTCACAGGATCGAATCGTCGAGGAGGCCGGTCCCGGGATCAGGATCTGGCTGCAAGAGCCGCTCGGCGAGGGCGCTCCGGTCGGCTCCCACCTCGGACATGCGGGAGACCGCGATGGACGCGGTCACCAGCCTGTCCACGATGTCGTCGATGCTCTCCGCGACCAGGACCGGGGCGTCCGGGCTGCGGAACCGGTTGAGGGGCGCGGAATTGGCATCCCGCCCGACGGCCACGGCCAGGCGCAACGACGAACGCCCCGCCGCCGAGCCCAAAAGCGCGGCCAGCCCGGACTCAAAGCCTCCGGAAGGATCGGTGGGCTGGCCGTCGGTGATCAGCAGGATGGCCGGGCGCAGCGCGCGGCGCTCCAGCCGGCCCGGCCCCAGCACCTCGGCGATGGTCTGGAACGCGGGACCCATGTTGGTCAGGCCCTGATGGACAAACTCCAGATCCCGCCATCGCGCGCTCAGGGCGGCCACGGGCGCCGGATCGGGAACGTGCCAGCGCGGCCTGGTCGCGAAGGCAAGGACCCGGATGAGCAGCTGGGCCTGAAGCTGATCGCCCTCCCACGAGAGGAGATGAGGGAGCATCGAGCGCAGCGCGTAATTGAGCGCCTGCATCTTCTCCCCCTTCATCGAGCCGGAGCAGTCGGCCATCACGATGAAGTGCAGTGGCCGCCTGGCCACCCCGCCCCCCGGCATCAGGATCTGGGACGTCTCGGCACCGGCGGCGACTGCGCTCGTCATCCGGTCGGCACCTCCGTCAGGGTCGGCACCGCCGTCGTCGCCGGGCTGATTTTGGGGCCCTTGTAGTACAAGCTGGCGACCCAGAGGCTGCCGCCATCGACGGCGAGAGCTGAAGGAGTGCTATATCCCTCGCCTCTCAGGGTCCGCACCACGCGGCCGGTGCTGGCATCCAGCTCGGTTACCGACCCTGCCCCGACACCGTTATCGCCGTTGAGGACCCAGACGTCAGCACCGTCAAGGGCGAATGTGACCGGTGTCAGGTCGCCTGCGCCCAGGGTCCGCACCCATTGCCCGGTGCTGGCGTCCAGCTCCGTCACGGAGAAGCCCCTGATGTTGGCGACCCAGACGTCGCCGTCGCCGGCCGCGATCGCGTTCGAGCCGCTGAAGCCGTAGCTCCCGCCCGACAGGGTCCGCATCCAGCGGCCGGTGCCGGCGTCCAGCTCCGTCACCGAGCCGCCGTGACCGACTTTGGCGGCGGAGTTGCTGATCCAGACGTGGCCGCCGTAAACGGCGATCCCGGTCGGGCCAGCGAAGCCGTAGCTTCCGCCCGACAGGGTCTGCACCCAGCGGCCGGTGCCGGCGTCCAGCTCCGTCACAGAGTCGGCGTTGGAGTTGGCGACCCACACGTGGCCGCCGCCGACAGCGATCGCAGCCGGGTAATCGAAGCCGTAGCTCCCGCCCGTCAGGGTCCGGATCCAGCCGCCGGTGCGGGCATCTAGCTCGGTCACCTGGTTGGCGTTGGCGTTGGCCTCCCACACATCGGTGCCGTCGGAGGTGATCGCGGCATTGCTCATGATGCCGTACTCGCCGTATGACCGCGTCTGCACCCAGCGGCCGGTGCTGGCATCCACCTCGATAACCGTGCCGGAATTGGCGACCCAGACATGACCGCCGCCGACGGCGACCGCGGAGGGGGTTTTGAAGCCGTACCTGTCGCCCGCGTACACGGTGCCCTGGGGCCCAGACACTGCAGACTGGGTCGGGACCGCAGACGCGGCGAAATACCAGATCAGCCCAACGGCCACCACGGCCACGACGGCGATGCCCGCGGCCCACGACGTCAGGATCTTCCTCCGGCCGGCCACGCGGTGGCGGCCGGGAGTGGCCGCAGGACCCACCGCCTCAGCCTGGCCCGCCGCGTCAGCCTGTCCCGCTGGCGCTGCCAGCCCCGCCGCCGGGCCCGCTGGGCCAGCGGCCGTTATGGTCGGCTGCCCGTCACGAGCCGGCTCGGTTCCGGGCGCCCCGCCCTGCGGGGGCGCGGTCCTGCGCGGGACACCCGGCGCGGTCCTGCGCGGGACACCCGGCGAAGGTGGCACCGCCCGCGGCGGCGGCCAGTCCGCCGGGGCGGCCGCCGCAACCTCGCCGCTCTCCTCGAAGCCGACCGCTGCCGCAAGCTCACCGACCACCCACCGGCACGCCTCCGGCGTAAACGCCGTCCGGGCCGCGAAGGTCCGCTCCGCCAGCGCGCAGGCGGTCCCCGCGTCCATGCCCTGCACCCGGTGATCACGAAGCACATCGGCCAGACGCGCCTCTGCGGCGGCGACCAGCACGCCCGCCTCCCGCGGCGCATCCGGCAGCAGATCCTTCAGCAGCCCGGACATCATCTGCGGGCTCGACAGCGCCGCCACCCCGTAATCGGGATCCGACACCACCGCGCGCAACACGGCCCGTACCTCGCCCCGGCGATCCCACGATGTGGTGGCCACCCGGCTCCTCTCGATGCGCGGCCCACGGCGCGACCGTCCCGCCACCTTCCCCCGCACAGCCAGCAGGCTGAGACAGCGACCAGACTAGCCAAAAACTCATCCCTGAGACCCGGTAACGCACGGTATGCCATCTGCTGTCCGTTGTCCCCGGTGAGAACGGGTGGGACTGTCCTTACTACGGGTACAGCGGCAATGACTCCAGGACCGCAGTTCGGGAAATTCCTGCGGGCCCGGGTCCACTGACCGGAAAGTTCCCCACTCCCTCGCTGCGCAAGCTCGCTGAGCGCACCCGTATTACGGGCGGCGCGGTGAGCGTCAGGTGCTGGACGGGCTGATCAACGGCGTGCGTGGCGGGCGCAGCGCCGTGCTCGTGGTGCGCGGCGAAGCGGGGGTGGGGAAGACCGCGCTGCTGGACCACGCGGTGGGAGCGGCGCCGGATCTGCGGGTGTTCGCGAAGCTCGGCGTCAGCTCCCGCAGGCAGCTCCGCGAGGCACTGCCCGACGCTGCCCGGGTGCCCGTGTCGCCTAGCCGGACCCCGGCCGCGGCGCCCGGCGCCCGTGTGCGGTGAATGGCTGTGCCGCGGATGCCGGTGTTGCCTGGGGTGCCGAAAATCGAGTCCCACAGGATCCGCGCTCCGGGCGCCGCATCCTCAGGGCCTCGACTCGGCCGCTTGCTTGACGCCGATCGCGAGTCCGCTGCCGGGGTCAAAGAAGTGCAGGTTGCGGGTATCCACCCCGAGCTCGATTTGGGCGCCCGCGCGGACCGGACTGCGCGCGTTAACCCGCGCCGTCCACAGCGACTTGCCTTCGTACAGCGGGATCGCCGCCCCGTCCTCTTCCTGCCCCGGGGCAAGGTCCGCGACGTCCTTATGCTCGACGGGCGGCGCGTCGATGGCAAAGATCACATGGACCTCGCTCCCCAGTGCCTCGGTCACATGGGTCACGACGCGCATCTTCGGCCACGACTCCTCGGCCAGGCTTGCGTCCTCGAAATCGGACGGCCGGATTCCGAGGATCACGTCGCGGCCGACGTATGCCTCGATGCCCGAACTGGCGCCCACCACGCCCTCGGGGATGGGCAGCCGGTGTCCGGCGAACGTGACCGATAGGCCGTCGTCGCCGCTGATCACCCCGGCTTTGACGATATTCATCGAGGGCGAGCCGATGAAACCGCCGACGAACAGGTTGACCGGGTGATCAAACAAGTTCTGCGGTGTGTCGACCTGCTGCAGCATCCCGTCTCGGAGCACGCAGACACGGTGTCCAAGCGTCATCGCCTCTACCTGATCGTGCGTCACGTACACGGTGGTCACACTAAGCCGCTCATGTAGCTCCGCGAGCGATGCCCTCATGCTGACACGGAGCTTGGCGTCGAGGTTCGACAGCGGTTCGTCCATGAGGAACACCTGCGGCTCCCGCACGATCGCCCTGCCCATGGCCACGCGCTGGCGCTGGCCGCCGGACAGTGCCGTCGGCCTGCGCCCGAGGTACGGCTCCAGGCCAAGAATGTTGGCCGCGTCGCGGACGCGGCGCTGGATCTCCTGCTTTGGTGTCTTGCGCATCCGCAGGCCGAACGCCAGGTTCTGGGCCACGGTCATGTGCGGGTAGAGGGCATAGTTCTGGAAGACCATCGCCATGTCGCGATCCTTGGGCGGCACGCCATTGACCACCCGGTCGCCGACCCGGATGGTTCCGCCGCTGACCTCCTCCAGTCCTGCGATCATCCGCAGGGCGGTCGACTTGCCGCACCCGGAGGGGCCGACCAGGACCATGAACTCGCCGTCCCTGATCTCCAGGCTCAGGTCGTTCACCGCCTTCACGCCGCCCGCGTAGACCTTGTCGACGTGATCCAGCGTAATCTGGGCCATTGCCCCTCCCTGCCCCTTCCTTGCTCTGGTTCCGTACTCCGGCCAGCCCGCGGGTCGCGGCCTAGCGCGTGACGATGGCGAATCCGCCGGCGGGCACTGGCACGGTGATGGTCGGGTCCGTGCTGATCGTGACGCGCCATTGGCGTCCTTGATGGTCGTAGCTCGTAGCGACCGTGCGGCCGCTGCCGGGCAGGTTGAGCGTGCGGGCGCCCTGGGTGTCAGCCTCGCTGTTGAGCAGGGCCACGCTGTGCCCGTCGCCTGTGGTGACAAGGACTGCGATCAGCGGGGTGAGCAGGATCGCGTCGAGCTGCCCGGCGCCGCCCAGCGTGCTGGCGGTCAGCCGGACCGCCGTCGCGGGCAGGATTCCTGGCAGGGTGACCGGCAGCAGCGCGGCCGGTGCCGGCGAGACGCCCTGGGCGCCGCCGCCGCCGTACTGCACCGCGCCCAGGCGCTCGGTGCCCGCCGCGAAGTCGCTGGCTGCGCCTGGCCCGGGGACGCGGTTGACGACGGCCTGCACCAGGCGGGGCTGGTCGTCAGCCGGGATGGTCCAGGACAGGGTGCTGCCCGTGGCGAGCTGGACGTAAGCGCCACTGCTCCATTGCGATTCGCCGGTACTGACCGGGTTGGCTTGGACGACTTCGGCCGGCCCCGTCAGGCTGGCCGCCTCGGCCTCGATGGTTTGCTGGCCGTCCCGGAATTGCACGCTGGCGCTGGCGCGGGCGATCGCGGCGACATCGGGATTGGCATCGAGCGCCTCCATGGTGAGCAGCCCGAAGATGGTGGATTCGGCGCCGGAGTTGAGGTTCACCGTGCCGTTCGCGTTGATCCCGTCATCGGTGGCTCCGGTGGCCGGGTTGTAGGTGGCGGTGCCGGCTGGGTTCTGGCCGAAGAACCAGCCGGCCGCGATGCCCGCGAGCTGCTGCAATCCGGACGAGTGGGTGGCCGTCGCGACGGCCAGCAGGTCCAGTACGCGGGCGCCGGCACCGTAGGCGATCTGCGAGCTGTCGACCGGCGCGGGCCCCCACAGGTTGTCTGGCCCGGTCGCGGTCAGTAGGTGCGGGGTGAAGACGGCGGTGTCAGACACGGCGGCGCTCAGCAGCGCCGACTGGTTGAGCACGGTGGATGCGCCGGCCAGGGCGGTGGCCATCTGCGCGGCCCAGGGATGCCACTCCGAGCGCGACGTCGCCGAGGGCAGGATCGCGCCGTACGGCCAGGTGTCCGCGGTGCCGGAACCCATGCCGGCGATGCCGTCGGCCAGCTGGGCGAGTGCGGTGCGGGCGGCGGTGCCGCCGCCGGCCTGAACGTAAGCGGCGAGGCCGAGCACGGCCTCCGAGCTTGCATCGGCGGCGCCGGTGATCAGCCACGCGGGCACCCGCAGGCCATTCGAGAGCTGGTACTGCCCGTAGCTGGTCAGCACTTCCCGGTCGAGTGCCCCGATGGCCAGATCCAGGCGCTGCCCGAGGAAGGCGGCGAAGGCGGGGTCGGTGCCGCGGAAGTCGGCGTAGCCTTCGCCGAGCGCCCAGATGGTGCGGGCCAGCCAGTACGAGGCACCCGAGTCGGAGGGATTCGGCGAGTCCGCCGGGGTGGGGGTGGGGTTGAGGCTGCCGTCGGGCTGCATCCACAGCACGACGTTGCCGGCGTTCGGTCCGGACGCGGTCTGCAGGTAGGTCAACCCGCGCAGCAGCTGATAGGCCTCGTCGCGGCTGTGCTGATCGCCGAATTGCATCCAGTGCCGCAGGTAGACGACCGCGGCGCGGGAGATGTCGTCGGCGTCGTAGGCGCCCTGCCCGTAGGTGTTGCTGGCGGCGTCATAGCTGCCGCCGCCGGTGACCTGGTAGCTACCGGGAGCCAGGTAGTTGGCGTAGACCCAGAGCACTCCGACCGAGGGCTCGCTGCCGAGCAGGTAGGTGGTGTGCCCGGGCTGCGGCGGTGGCGTGACCGTGGTGGTGAGGAAGTCCAGGTGCGCCAGGTTGGTCAGTGGCGCCGACGCCGCCGGCTCCGGTCGCGCGGGTGCAGCGGCAGCGGCGCCCGGGGCGATGGTGATGCTCGCGGCGATCAGCAGGCCGGCAGCGGCCAGTCGGCGGCTCACGGTGCTTCCACGCTGTCCAGGCGGGCAACCCCGATGCTGGAGTCGGCCATTCCGTAGAAGACGAACCGCTGCCCGTCGATCTCTTCGATGGCCGTCGGGAACACCACGTTGGGTACGGTGCCGTCGCGTTCCTCGGTGACCAGCGGTTCGAGCAGCGGGCTGGTCGTGCGGGCCAGGACGGTGCCGGGATCGCCCGGGTCGAGCAGCATCGCGCCGGCGCAGTACCGCGCGTTGCGCTGCCGATTCCATCCCGCAGCCAGTGTTCCCGAGACGCCGTGATGGATGAGCAGCCATCCCTCCCCGACGCGTATCGGCGGCGGGCCGGCCCCGATCTGGACGGCCTCGTATTCGTACTCGGATAGCGCGACGAGCCGGTGCGACCGGACATGGGTGAGCGCCCGCACGTCGTCACGCACCTCGTCGACCGGCGTGTAGGAAATCCAGATCCCCGGCCGCGGGTCGTCCAGGCCGGCCGGCCGGTAGATGTCGCTACCGCCGATGATCGCCCCGAGGTCCCACATCGGGCGGTGCAGCATGGCGTACGCGAGGCGGCCGTCCGGGCCGGGGATCGCTTCGGGGAAGTACACGACGTCCTTGTTCGGGAACAGGTTCAGATCGGCATCCAGCTCGGGCTGGTACTCGAAGTGCACCGGGCCCAGGCGCCGCCAGGTGCGCAGGTCGCCGGACACGGCCAGGGCCGGCCTGGGCCCCAGCGGCCCGAAGGCCACGTAACTCATGACATGCACGCCGAGGCCGGCGATCCAGGTCGTGCGCGGGTCCTCGACCCCGGCATGGTCATGGGATCTCTCCCAGCCGGCATCGGGGGCGAGGACGACGCCGTCGCGCCGCACCCCGGCCGGGCGGCCGTCACGCACCAGGACCTCCGCGATGCCGACCCGGGACACGTTTCCCGCCGCGACCAGTCGCGGCAGCAGCCACAGCCTGCCGTCCGGGCTGCGCCCGCTGGCCGGGTTGAGCACGCCCTCGGCCTCGAAGGCGGCCTCCGGGTCGGCGGACATGATCACGCCCAGCCGGGTCAGCCGGTAGGGCACGTCCGTGATGACGGCGCGCGCCATGGTCAGCCTTTCACGCCGGAGCCGATATTGGTGGACACGAAGTACCGCTGGAACGCGATGATCAATGCGACCGCGGGCGCGGCCAGCACGCACGCTCCGGCCAGGATCGCGCCGTACGGATTCGCCGCGGTCGCCGCCACGTTGTCGATGTAGTTGGCCATGGCGACCGCGAGCGGCTGCAGGCTCTGCTCCTTGGTGATCAGGAACGGCCACAGGAACTCGTTCCACGGCCCGATAAAGGTCAGCAGCATGGCGGTGAGCAGCGCGGGGCGAACCAGCGGGATCGCGATGTGCCTCAGGATCCGCAGTTCGCTCGCGCCGTCCATCCGGGCGGCGTCGAACATCTCGGCCGGCAGTTGCAGGAAGTACTGCCGGAAGATGAGCACAGCAACGGAATTGATCGCAAACGGCGCGATCATCCCGAGGTAGGAGTTGGCGAGCCCGTAGTTGCGCGCGATGAGCACGTACAACGGAACGATCAGCAACTGGAATGGGACCGTCAGCACCAGCAGCGTCAAGGCGAACAGCAGGCCGCGGCCGCGGAAGCTCAGTCGCGCCAGCGCGTATCCGGCCAGCACACCGAACACGATGGTGGCCAGCAGGACGCCACCGGTGAAGATGCCGGAGTTGATGATCGCCTTGCCCAGGCCTATGGCCGCGTTGATCTGGCCGTAATTATGCAGCGTCATGTTGCCCGGGTTCGGCAGTGCGCCGCTCGGCGAGGTGTTCTCCGTCTTCTGCAACGAGCCGACGATCATGTAATAGAACGGGAAGATGAACACCAGCGCCCCGAAGAGCAGCACAATCAGACGCCACCACGAACGCGAGGCCCGCGGTTCGATCGCCATGGCACGGTCCGATCCCCCGGCGACCTCGGACGTGGCGCGGGCCATCTGGGTCATGCCTGTCTCCTTTGCACCAGCTGCTGGATACCGGCGATCAGGAGCACCCCGATGACCAGGATGATCCCGAGGGCCGAGGCGAAGTCCGGGTGGTTTTGCTCGATGCCGGTCTGGTAGATCAGCAGCACCGGCGAGGCGGACTTGCCGTTCGGGCCGCCGCCGCCGGTCAGCAGGTATGGCTCGGTGAACAGGTTCGCGCCGGTAATGACCGCCAGCAGGGTGACCAGCGTGGTCACCTGCCGGACGCCGGGGACGGTCACGGACAGGAGCCGGTGCCACCAGGACGCCCCGTCCATCACCGCGGCCTCGTACAGTTCCTTCGGAACTGCCTGCAACGCGGCCAGGTACAGCAGGATGTAGAAACCGAGCCCTTTCCACGTGACGTATATCGCGATCGACGGCATCGCCCATTTCTGGTTGACCAGCCAGGACGGAACCGGCGCCAGGGGCCCGAGCGCGCTGTTGACAATTCCGCCGGAGCTGAACATGAACAGCCATACGCCGATCATCGCCACGCTGGCCGTCACGTACGGCGCGAGGAAGCTGGTCCGGAAGAAGGCGCGGAACGGGATCGCCGCGTTGAGCGCGGTGGCCAGCAGCAGCGACAGCACCACCGTGAACGGCACGTTGATGACCAGGAAGATCAGCAGGTTGAGGAATGACTGGCGGACCGCGGGGTCGCTGAACACGGCTGCGTAGTTGGACAGGCCGACGAACGGCCGGGGCACGCTCACTCCGGGCGCGGTGAAGAAATAGCGGTGGAAGGACATGTACACCGCCAGGCCCAGCGGGTAGGCGAACAGCACCACGATGAACAGCAGGTACGGCGCGCCGAAGATCATCCCGATGGGCTGGCGGCCGAGCACGGCGCGCCCGAACCGTCTCACCATTGGCTCGGTCGCCATTGGCTCGGTCGCCCCGGACCTGTGCTTCCCGGGGGCCGCTGCGCTGGTCATGGCTCACCGTTCCCTGTCACAAGCTGATTGATCTGCGACGCGGCGGCGGCCAGCGCCTGGCCGGGCCTCTCCTGGCCGAAGATGACCGATTCCGACCAGTCATTACGGAAGGCCTGCCAGATCTCGACCGAGTTCGGGACGATGGGCACCTCGATCACGTGAGCCGCCTCCGCCGCGAACTCTTTGTACGCCGGGTTCGCCTTGAAATAGGACGCGTAAAGCTGCTGTATCCCCTGGCGCATCGGCATCTGCCCGGTCATGTCCAGCAACTTGCCGTCCTCCGCGAGGCTCGTGGAGTACTTGAGGAAGTTCCACGCGGTCCCGCGGTTCTTGCAGGAGGCGTACATGGCGACGTTCTTGGCGTCACTGAATGTCGCAATCGTGTCCAGGGAGTTGCCCTGCGAGGTCGGCAGGGGCACCACACCCCAGTCGACCACGCCCTGGTAATCGGCAATGGCCCACGGCCCGACGATGGCCATCGCCGCGGTGCCGTCGGCGAACGGGTCACCGTTGTAGCTTTCGTCGCCGGCCAGGTTCCGGGCATACAACTGCCGCCAGAATCCGGCGACCGCCTGGCCGGCGGCCGAGTCGAACGTTGCCTTGTTGTTCTCGACCAGCTCCTGCCCGCCGCTCTCGGCCGCATACAGCGGGTAGAAGTCGTACCAGGCCTCGAAGAACTCACTCGACGGCGACGGGTAGATGGCGTACTTCGCCGCACCCGAAGACACCAGCTTTTTGGCGGTGGCCAGGAACTGGCTGTAGGTCCTCAGTGGCGGGTTGGTGGTGCTGATACCGGCCTTGGCGAATTCCTTCTTGTTGTAGAAGATCATCACGGGGTTCGATTTCCACGGCAGCTGGTAGTACTTGCCGTCCGGCGACTTGTACACGCTGGCGCCGGGTCCGGTGCGCGCCTCGATGTAGGCGGCACCGCCGGGGAAGTCGTTGAGCGGCACCAGGCCGCCCTGCTTCTCGAAGTCCGGCACCGATGCCGGAGAGGTGTTGTAGATGAGGCACGGCTCGGTGCCCGCCGTGATCGCGGCCCCGATGACCTCCTCCGACGACTGGCCGGAAGGGATCTGCTCCCCGGTGACCTGCTGACCCGGGTGGAGTTTGTTCCAGGAAGCGACCATCTGCTCGCCCCAGGCGACCTCCTGGGCGTTGTTGGAATACCAGATGCTAATCGGGCCGTAGGCGCTGGTCGCGGTGCTGGCCGAAACCCCGCCTCCGCCGCCGCAAGCGGCTACGGCTAGGGCTACGGCTACGGTCAGCGTGAGGGCTGCGGCGAACCAAGTCCGTGACTTCGTCACTACCTCTCCCTACAGGCAGGGATGTCTCACTGGAGGCAACGGTGAATGGGGGTGCCGGAAGCGGATTCGCGCTCACCCGCCGTTCCAGCCCGGTGGCTTTCTTGGCCCGGTGGCTTTCTT
>Ga0182014_10000529_pt1 | contig 50717 bp, 34 predicted proteins | sample 612S2DmetaG_FD_120489 | JGI IMG/M metagenome (GOLD analysis project Ga0182014, IMG submission 120489) | Permafrost microbial communities from Stordalen Mire, Sweden - 612S2D metaG | ecosystem: Environmental > Terrestrial > Soil > Wetlands > Permafrost | place: Sweden: Stordalen | collected... | reverse complement strand
TGGAGAGAACCTGGCCGGACCCGAAGAGTCCGCGCTTGTCCGCACCGGGATCAGTAGCTGGATCCAGAACGACTTTGAACGCGTCGTCTTTCCCCAGCATCCTTCCCTTGCAGAAATCAAGCGCCTACTTTTGGGCTCGGGCACTCCGGAGGCAGCCTGCTATGCCTCGCTGTCCGGGTCCGGTTCGGCGCTCTACGGGTTGTACCTGACCCGTGGGGATGCGGAAGCTGCTTGCGAACGTTTGCGGCCGGCCGGAGTACGGAGTACTTTGACCCGCACCCTGCCGCGCCCGGCCTACTGGCGGGAGATGCTTTTGCATTGACAGTGGTCCGTTCCGCGCGTGAAACTCGCGAACGGCTGCTCGGTTTTTGGGCGATCGTCTAATGGTAGGACAGTGCCCTTTGGAGGCACTTGTCCAGGTTCGAATCCTGGTCGCCCAGCCAAGTTTCGATGTGCAGTACCCGAAGAACAGCCAAAGCCAACCAGCTTGGAGGGAATCGGAAATGGAAGCGGGAACATTGACGGTCACAGCGGAAGACAAAAAGCTCGAAGGCGGTCCCAACCCCCAGCGCGACGGCATGGGCAAGGAGCCGGCGCCGAAGGAAGCACCGCAGGACGGCGCCAGGGTCAAGGACGCCAAGCCCGCCGCTGAGCGGAAGCGGAGCCGCAATCTGAGCGAGGACAAGCGCTTCAAGCTCTTCTCGGGCACCGCCAACCGCCAGCTCTCTGAAGAGATTGCCCAGCACATCGGGGTCAAGGTGGGCGAGTCCAAGATCCAGCGCTTTGCCGACGGCGAAGTCTACTTCCAATCCCTTGAGAATGTGCGCGGAGTGGATGTGTTTGTGGTGCAGCCAACCTGCTATCCGGTCGACCAGCACCTGGTGGAATTGCTGGTGATGATCGACGCCTTCAAGCGCGCCTCGGCGGCCAGAATCACGGTCGTTGTGCCCTACTACGGCTATGCTCGCCAGGACCGCAAAGACAAGCAGCGTGTCCCCATCAGCGCCAAGTTGGTTGCCGATTTACTCACCACAGCGGGCGCCAATCGCGCCCTTTTCGTCGACCTCCACGCCGCCCAAATCCAAGGTTTCTTCAACATTCCCGTAGATCATCTCTACGCCAGCCCCGTCCTGGTGAGCTACTTCCGCGAACTGAACCTGCCCAGACTCACAGTGGTATCGCCCGACGCCGGCGGCGTGGAACGAGCCCGATTCTTTGCGCAGAAGATCGGCGCGCCACTGGCGATCGTAGATAAGCGCAGAACAGAGATCAATGTCGCCGAGGTGATGAATGTGGTCGGCGATGTGACCGGGAAGAGCTGCCTAATTCTAGACGACATTGTCGACACCGCCGGTACGCTGGTCAAGACTGTCGATGCACTCTACGCCAATGGCGCAGCCAGTGTATATGCCTGCGCCAGCCACGCCGTGCTTTCGGGTCCAGCCATCGACCGAATCGCCGCATCGCGCCTGGAACAATTGGTGGTAACGAATACTGTTCCGCTGCGTGAAGCAGCGCAGAAGTTGCCCAAGATCAAAGTGCTCTCGATTGCCGGGCTGATCGGCACGGCTATCGAGAACATTCACTTGGAGACAAGCGTAAGTTCGCTGTTCAACTAGGAACAGCTTTTAGCTTCTAGCCTCCAGCTTTTAGCTGGTTTTTCGAAGGATTGGCCTTTGCACTTGAGCGAAGGCATCGCAAGCGATGGACGAGCATGAAGGCCAGTTCACCGCGAAACAACAACGAAGCAGCCAAATGCCGCTTCTCAACAAAGGGAGCGGGCGATTCCGTTCGCACGAGCAGGACAAGCTAGAGGCTGAAAGCTAATAGCTAAAAGCTGCTCTTCCGTGCCCGAGACAAAGAAACGAGAGACCGTAATGCCAGAAGTCGTCGTAGCCAAGCCCCGTGAGGGCAAGTTCAACAAGAACGCCGCGCGCCGCGTACGTGCCGCCGGCAAGATCCCTGCCGTGCTTTATGGTTCCGGGCATGACCCGGTTGCCCTCGAAGTGGAGCCCAAACAGATCTCCCGGATCCTCTTTTCCGAGACCGGCCATAACACCATCTTCGACGTTGAGATTCCAGACCAGCCGGCAGCCAAGGCCATGATCGTGGACTGGCAGCGCGAGCCAATCAACGACAGCCTGATTCACATCGACTTGAAGCGGATCGCCCTGGACAAGGTTCTGCGCGTCAAGGTGCGCGTCAAGCTGCTGGGCATTCCGGTGGGCGTCAAGACCGCCGGCGGCATTCTGGATCAGGTGATGCGCCAGGTAGAGATCGAGTGTCTGCCTGCCGACATTCCCAGCCACATCGATCTCGATGTGAGCAGTCTGGAAATGCATGGCGTCAAGCGTGTCAGCGACCTGCCTCACTCGGACAAGATCAAGTATCTGAACGCCGAAGATGCGACCGTGGCCCACGTGGTCTCGATTCGCGAAGAAGCGCCGACAGCTGCTGAGACCGAAGCGGCCGCGGTGGCTGCGGCAACCGCAGCAGCGGCAGCCGAGCCTGAGGTTGCCAAGAAGGGCAAGGCTGAACCTGAAGCCGGAGCCAAGAAAGCCGACGCCGGGGCGAAGAAGGCCGACACCGGGGCAAAGAAGTAAGCCTTGGCTGGTGAAAGTGAGTCTCGTGGCCGGCATCGCCCTTTCCTGATGGTAGGTTTGGGCAATCCCGGTCTGGAGTACCTGTGGACCCCGCATAACGCAGGGTTCATGGCTATCGACCGCATCGCCCAGCAGGAAGGGGTTGTGGTTCAGAACCGGCGCTGCCGGGCCGTCACCGCAACCTGCCGCATAGCAGGGCGCGAAGTGGTCCTGGCCAAGCCGGAAACGTTTATGAATCTGAGCGGGCTTTCGATAGCCGCTCTGATTCAGGAGTTTGAAGCGGACTCGGCCCGAGATTTGCTCGTCATCCACGACGAGTTGGATCTAAAGCTGGGGACCTTCAAGATAAGAGAGCGCGGTTCGCCCGCGGGACACAACGGAGCCCGTAGTGTGACCGGCGCCCTCGGGAGTCAGGAGTGGTTGCGCCTGCGCATTGGTGTGGGGCTTGACCTTCCTCCTGAAGCGATTGCCGCCGGTGGCGGAAGGCGTCCGGGCAGGGATTACCTGCTCTCGCCAATGCGCAAGGCGGATTTGACGGTTCTGGATGAGGTGCTGGACCGGGTGGCAACGGCCGCGCGGCGCATCCTCTCAGACGGGCCGGCGGCCGCGATGAACGAGTTCAACCGCAAGGAAGAGAAGGACAGGGACTAGGGACTTAGGGACTAGGGCCTGTGAAGTGAGAGTTGAGGGGCTGGGGGCTAAGACACTCCGGCGGAAAAGGAATTGAGATGTCCCGTGTGTATGAGGTTATGTTCATTGTTCGGCCCGATGTGGTCGAAGAGGATACCGACAAGCTGATTGCGGGCTTTAGCGCCACCATCGCGGCTGGCGGCGGCGTGGTCAAGTCCGTCGAGAAGATGGGCCGGCGCAAACTTGCTTACATGGTGCGCAAGTTCAACGACGGCAATTACGTTCTGCTCACCATTGAGGCGAATGGCGCCGGCGTGCTCGAGCTCGAGCGCCGCTTGCGCGTCACCGAGCCGGTGATCAAGTTCATCACCGTCCGCATCGACGAGGAAGATAAGCGCCTGGCCAAAGTAAAAGCCCTGCGCGGAACTCGCCGGAAGGTGAGCGCGGAACCGGCGGTTGCCCCCGCACCCACTCCCGCGGCCGCCCCGCCGGCGGAAGTTGTCGAACCTGCGCAGGCATCTGTCTAACTGCGTTGCCGTTCATCGCCGCCGCCGGCCAACTCACGATTGGATAACCGGCCGCGGCCCGATCCAGTGTTCCGCCCCGCCTTCTAAGGCGCTCGGCGGAAACGAAGAGAGTGAAGAGGAAACACCATGTCTGATGAAACTCAAGCAAAGGCACCCCAGGCGGCCGAATCCGGCCCCGGCCCCGGTTCGAGTTCGGGCCCGAATTCGGGTTCGAGTTCCGGTCCCCGCTCCGGCGGACGGCCTCAAGGCGGCCCCGGCGGTCGTCCCTCCGGTGGACCCGGTGGACGCGGCAAGTTTTTCCGCCGCAAGAAGGTTTGCAAGTTCTGCACCGAGAAGATCGACGCCATCCCTTACCGCGACGTAAGGCTGCTGCAAGGGTTTGTGGCCGAGCGCGGCAAGATCGTGCCCCGGCGGCTCACCGGCGTTTGCACCACGCATCAGCGCCGCCTGACCCGCGCCATCAAGCAGGCCCGGAATATCGCCCTGCTGCCGTTTGCCACGCGGCACTAGGAAGACCCGGATTCTGTTGCCGGTTCATCCGCAGCCCCGCTCGTTGGCTCAATTGCCGGTACTAAACCGTTCGGGCTTGAATGTGACCGGAGAGACGCTGTTTTGTATCAGGGCATGACTTCAGTCGCGCCGCATTGGTTGCAAAACATGCCTGGGCTTTAGCCCCTGCGGGAACGCTCGCAGCCAGCTTTAAGAAGCATTGGAGAGTTCCACATGGAAGTCATTCTGAAGGAAGATGTAGACAATCTGGGCCATCGCGGAGACGTGGTGAAGGTTGCGGAAGGCTATGGCCGAAACTTTCTGCTGCCCCGCAAGCTTGCCATGCAGGCCACCGAGGCCAACAAGGCCGTCATCGAGCAGATGAAGTCCGCCGCCGCCCGCCGCTCCGCAACCGAAAAAGCCGTGGCCGAAGCGCTGGTCGCCAAACTCGAACCGGTCGTGCTCAGCTTTACCCGCAAGTCGGGCGAAGCGGGTCACCTGTTCGGATCCGTGACCTCGGCCGACATCGCCACCGGGCTGGCGTCCAACGGCTTCGAGGTCGATCGCCGCAAAATCCAACTGCCCGAGCCCCTCAAGAGCGTGGGCGACTTCAGCGTTGCCATCAAGCTGCACCGCGAGGTCACCGCGCACATCAAGGTGAAGGTCTTGGCCGAAGCCGCTGAGGAAGAGACCACTGAAGCTGCGGAAGCAGCAGCAGACGCGATCTCAGAGCCCGTCGCCGAAGCCGCCAAAGCCGAGTAGCTCCAACCAAACAAATCCGCGCCGCCTCTCGCTTTGTCGAGGGGCGGTGTCTATCTCATTGTTGCCGCTCCTCGGCGCAATATCTGTCTGCCGTTACCTCTAAAAGAGATCCTTCTCCGGCGCCCCTCCAGTGAGCGCGATCAGCTTCTTGACCGCTTTGGTCATCGTCTCCTGGAATTTGGGCCGTTGATCCGCCTTGGCGTAGGAGAAAAGCAGCCGGACGCGGTTCGAGGGAACGCTGGGATCGATCTGATTGGCCTTGTCGTAGCAGGTTCTCGCCGTCTTGCCGGTCACTGAAACCATTGTGACGCGCAGCAGCCTTTCACGCGTGTTGCGCGAGTCGCTCGGATCGAAGTCGTCCCATACAACGTGGTTGGGGTTGAGCGCGGCAAGAAACTCATCGCAGTGGCCGCCCGGCTGCTTGACCGTGAGAACACCCGTCGCCGCATCGAACGTGACCTCCAGGTTGTCGTTGATTCCATCTTCGGGGCTGAGTGAAAGAAGCGCGCCGCGAATGTATTCAGATAACTCCTGCGCTGTCGGCTCTGGCTTGGGTGGCGCTTTCTTTTTTGGGGCCGCTGTTTGCGCCGGGCACACGTGCAGAATCGTAATGAGTAGCGCGGCAAGTACTGCGGTCTTGTTGCGTGCGGTTTGCTTCATAGGCAGCGTTTACCTCGCTTGCTTCTCTCCGGCCCGCTGATACGGCGGCGCAATCACCCCGCGTGCGAAGAGTATAACCCCGCTGTCCCATGCGAGCCACGCGCCACCGCAAGCGGACGGCTCCGGTCGGTCCGCAGAATCGTCAGCGCCGTAGCGCTCTTGCCCGAACCTGACTCGCCCACCAGACCGAGCACCTCACCCTCATCCACGTGTAGGCTGATGCCGCGCACCGCTTCAACCGACGTAAAGCGAACCTGCAGATCGCGGATGTCGAGAAGCGAGCCCATGCAGTCATCCTGGTGCATCGGTACCTTCGCGACACATCAGTAAAAATCGTGAGAGCGCACTTCGGCACGGGAGATGTCGAGAGGAATAATCTCCCGGGCTTTGACGTGAATGACGCCGTCTTGCAACTGGAGTTGTCCATCGATGTGCAAAATGCGGCTGCGCGTGACGACCAGGCGGTTGGCTTCGAAGACATCGGGCTGGATAACGATGTTGGCTATGCCGGTTTCATCTTCAAGCGAGAGAAAGACAAAGCCCTTTGCGGTGCCAGGCCGCTGGCGTGCGATGACACATCCGGCAATGCTGACGCGTTGCCGATTGACACAGTGCGTTAGTTCTTCCGCGGATAGGATGCCGTCGTTACGGAGTGCCGCGCGGTGATAGGCCATCGGGTGCGGACCGGTAGTGATGCCGGTTCCTGAGTAGTCGGCGGCGAGGCGTTCTTCGTCGTTCATCTTTCTGAATGGCGATTTGTTGGACCTCTCGCTTTGCGCATTTCCTGCGCCGCGCAACAACGGGCCCGCCGCGCGCGCAGCCTCTTCGACCTGCCAGAGCGCATCGCGCCGATGTTCCACTTCGCCGATGGAGTTGAGCGCGCCGATCCGCGCCAGAGAAACCAGATCCTTCCTGATGAGTTCAGGAACCCGCAGGGCAAGGTCGTCGATGGAATGAAACTCGCCGGCCAGGGTGCGCGCCTGAACAAGCGCATCGGCAGCCGCGCGCTGCAGGCCTTTGGCGTAGTTGAAGCCGAGGCGGAGGGAGAGCGTGGAATCGGATTCCGGTTCCAGCGTGCAGAGAGCTTGCGAGCGTTGCACGTCAATGGGCCGCACGCGCAGGCCGTGGCGCTGCGCATCTTTGATGAGCACGGCAGGCGAGTAGAAGCCCATCGGTTGATTGTTGAGGAGGCCGCAGGTGAAAGCAGGTAGGAAATGAACTTTGAGGTATGCCGAGGCGTAGGCGATAAGCGCGAAGCTCGCCGCGTGCGACTCGGGAAAGCCATACATGGCAAAGGAAGAGATGCCCTGCACAATATTGTCCTGGGCTGCGGGGTCAATGCCGTTGCGCGTCATTCCATCGCGCAGTCGTCCTTCCAGGTTGCGCATCCGTTGCATCGACCTGCGCATGCCCACGGCACGGCGCAGTTCCTCTGCCTCAGCGCCGGTGAAGCTGGCGACGACCATGGCCATGCGCAGCAACTGCTCCTGAAAGAGCGGCACGCCGAGGGTGCGCTTGAGAACGGGTTCAAGCGACGGATGCGGATAGGTGACCTCTTCCCGGCCCTGACGCCGGCGCATGTAAGGGTGCATCATCTTGCCTACGATGGGCCCGGGACGAATGATGGCCACCTGTACTACTAGATCGTAAAAGCGCGTAGGCGCGTTGTGAGGAATGGACGCCATCTGGGCGCGGCTTTCCACCTGAAACATACCCACCGTGTCGGCTTTACAGAGCGTTTCGTAGACCTGCGGATCCTCAGGCAGCGTGGCCAGATCCACTTTCTTTTTGTAGTGGCGCGGGATCAGTTCGATACATTCTTTGAGCACGGCCATCATGCCCAGGCCAAGCAGATCGACCTTGATGACGCCGAGGTCGGTACAGTCTTCCTTGTCCCACTGCACCACGGTGCGGCCCGGCATGGACGCGCGTTCGAGGGGCACCACGCGATTCAACATGCCCGCGCAGATGACCATGCCGCCGGAGTGCTGGCCGAGATGACGCGGCATATCGCGCATGCGCAGGCACAGGTCGAGATAGCGCGCGATGCGCGGGTGGCGGATATCGAACCCGGCCTGATCGAAGTTGCGGGCCAATGTGTCGTTGTCGCCGTTCCACTCCCAGCGGCTCACCAGGCTGGAGAGGCGCGTGACCGTTTCCTCTTCGAAGCCAAGCGCCTTGCCCACCTCGCGCGCTGCGGAGCGTCCACGATACGTGATGACGTTGGCGGTCATCGCTGCGCCCAGCGCTCCGTAGCGCTCGTAGCAATACTGAATCACCTTTTCGCGCTCATCGCCGGAAGGAAGATCGAGATCGATGTCAGGCCATTCACCGCGGCTCTCACTGAGGAACCGCTCGAAGAGAAGCTCCATGCCGACCGGATCGACGGCGGTGATTTCAAGCGCGTAGCAGACGGCAGAGTTGGCCGCGGAGCCGCGCCCTTGCACAAGGATGTCCTGTTGTTGGCAATAGCGGATCAGGTCCCACACGATGAGGAAGTAGCCTGCAAAACCGAGCTTGGCGATGAGCTTGAGCTCGTGTTGCACCTGCGCTTTGGCCTTTTCAAGCAGATGTTGTTTGGTGGGATTGCCGTAGCGTTTGCGCACGCCTTCGTCCACACGTTTGGCCAGGAAGCTGTCCATCGTCTCGCCCGCGGGCACGAGATAATGCGGGAACTCGTAGCCGAGATCGTTGAGCGTAAAGTCGAGCCGCTGGCTCACGATGCGCGTGTTGGCGATGGCCTCGGGAATGTCGCGAAAGAGCGCGGCCATCTCCCGGCCTGAACGCAATAGCCGCTCAGCGTTTGCGGCCAGCAGGCGGCCGCCCTTGTCCAGCGTTGTGTGATTGCGGATGGACGTGAGCACATCGAACAGTTCGCGGTCGGCTTCTGATGCATAGCGAACGCCGTTGGTGGCGATGACCGGCAGGCGCAGGGACGAGGCCAGCGCAAGCAGCGCCTGGTTGCGGCACTCCTGGTCGCGCCGGCCGTGGCGCTCGAGTTCGAGATAGAGATTGGCGGGGCCGAAGATGGCTGTGAGGCTGTCGATGATTTTGCGTGCGGCTTCGTTGCCTCCCTGTGCAAGCGCCGCGGCCAGCGGTCCTTCGTCGCCGCCGGTAAGACAGACGAGTCCCGCGGAGAATTCTTCGACGTCTTCGAGCGTTGCCGCGCCTTCGGCCTTGGTGGTTTCGCGCATCTTGAAGCGCGTAATGAGCTGGCAGAGATTCTGGTAGCCGGTTTGCGATTCGCAGAGTAAGAGCAGGCGCGGCGGCTGGGCTGGATGCCGATGCGGCAGCCAGGCCGGCGGCGTCAGCATGTTTCCGAATGTGCGCACGGCAATCTCGGCGCCGATATGCGCTTTCACGCCGCATCGAACGCCGGCGGCATGAAAGCGCGCCGCGCCGTAGAGGCCGTTGCGATCGGCAAGCGCCAGCGCGGACATGCCGAATTGCGCAGCGCGCTCGATGAGCGTTTCCGGTTGCGAACCGCCCTCGAGAAAGCTGAAGGCGCTGACCGCGTGCAGTTCGACATATTCGCCGCTGTCAGTCATAGAAGGCCTCAAGCCGCCACTCGTTTTTGCCGCGATCCATCACCAGCAGGCAGGCAACCGGCGCGCCTTGCAACTCGGCCAGCACGTCCCACTCCTCGATGTCCCAGCCATCCATCGACCACCAGCATCCGCAACTGCGCCACGGGCCAAACGATGTAGCAACCTTGTAACTTTGGCGGCCATCGTGAAAGAGCGCGGGCTGGCCTGCGTTCAGTGCGACGCGCACCGCAAGCGGAGGCCGCAGGCGGCGCAGAGCCATGCGCGGCTGGACGGCCTTCTCTTCCTCGGGCGGATTCTCCGCGACAAAGCCCGTCATGCGGAAACTGCCCGAACGGTGCGTGTCCTCCAGTACCGGCGAGCCCACGCGGTCTTCTCCCGCAATTGCCTTCAATCGTGCGATGGTCACATCCAGCCGCGAGGGCTCCGGAGTTTGCGGCGCGAACAATCCCAGTTGCACCTTGCTGGACTGGCCCGCTTCCGCGCTGAGCGTAAGCGACAGAACGGCTGCCGGCGGTGGGTGGGCTGCAATCTCCAGTTGCAGTAGCTTGAGCAGAAATTTGCGATCGACGGTGGGCAGTGCCGGACGAATCATGAGCCGATGCGTGCGCTTGCCCTCAAGGTTCAGGTCGACAACGACGCAGGCAAGCGACATGGCGCGTGTGGCGGCGCGCAGAGCAAGGCTGTCGATCATGCGCGCGCCGACGAACAGCAGCGAGTTCATCTCCTCGACCGGCGTTTCAAACTCACAGAACTCGCGGAGCGAGAACGCGGCTTCTATGGGCTGAAAGGCATGCGCATGCGCGCCGAGCGCAAGATTGCGCCAGGCGGATGCATTCTGGCCGAGGCGCGCGATCAGGTCAACTTGAGGCAGTGCCGCCAACTCGCCCAGTGTGCGAATGCCCCAGAGGTCGAGGGTCTCGGCGTGGTCTGCGGGGATTTCGAGCAGGGCAACCGGCAGGCCACACAATGCCGTTGCTTCTTCGCCCGTGCCCATCACGGTGATTCCGCGCGCCGCCACGGCCATCATGCGTGCCGCTTGGAAGTTGGCGCTAACGGCAATCGAGGCGCGAAAGCCGGCAGCCTTTAGCGCGTTGCGCAGCCGCTCGGCAAGTGCTCGCGGCGGTCCAAACAACCGCTCCGTGCCGGCAATATCCAGCACCAAGGAGCACGCGGTTCCCTGGCCAGCCTCCCTGTTCGCTTCCTTAGCCGCGTCCTCGATGCGCGGCGAAAAGTTGGCTACGCACTCCAGCAATACCGCTCGCGCTGCGGCTTCAGCTTCAAGCGAACGAGACACAAGGCGCAGTCCTTCATTCTGGCTTGCGAGGGCTTCGGCTTCCAGCCGGGTCATGCCAGTGGCCGCACCCTTGAGACGTGCAAGCCGGTTCATGGAGCATACCTGTTCAAGCGGAGCGCGGCCTTGAAGCACAGCAACAGGCTTCGCTTGCAGATCGGGTCGCAGACGCAGCAGGGCCTGCGATGGAAACTCCGCCGCATGAACGCAGGCATACAGTTCCCGGCTCATGCGCTGTTCTCCATTTCCAGCACCCTTGCGCACTCAAATGCAGCAGCGTCCTCCTTGATTCCGAGGGAATCCCAGGCACTGGCGGCGGGCCAAACCGAGGCCGGAGGCTTCTTTCGTCCTACGGCGAAGGGAGTAAAGCGCTGCCGCTCGTTGCGGACTTCGAAGCGGAATCCACGCAGAACTGTCCCGCCGGCGATCACTGGGTTCATGGCTGCGCACTGAAGGGCCAGGGCTGCGCTGGACTGTGCGTTCGTTCCCTGGGCTGGACTACCTTGCGCAGTACCTGCCTGCGCCAAAACTACGAGGCTGGTGCGCGCCCTGTCCGCAGCCTGCCGAAAGCGAAACCACGTCGCCAGTGGAATCCTTCGTGCGTGCTCGGCTGCGGTATCGCCCAGGTCGAGCACGATAGCCGCAAACCCGCCGGCCTGCAGCAGCAGGTCGGTTGCTCGCAACGCCTGGTCGAGTTGCGTCCAGGGCTTTGCTGCCTGCTTGCCTCGAACCAGGCCGCCGGCCTTCTGGCAACGCACCCACAAGAGCTGCCTCAGATTGACGCCGTTGGCTGCGGCCGATTCCGGATCGAAGGCATCGTCGGCGTCCACCCACGCGCAGACTTTGGCCTCGGCGGTTCTCTGCGCGAGAAAGGAAAGCACAAGCGTAGTACGCCCTGAAGACTCCGGGCCGTTGACTTCGCTGATGGCCCCGACCGGCAGACCGCCCTCGATCAGAGCGTTTACCTCGGCAATCCCAGTGGAGGCGGTTTCACGGATGGTGCGCTGCGCAGGGGTCAGCGCCGCCGGGAAACTTCGTTCCATGGCGTGTTCGATTTCGAGGCGGAGGGCGGTGGCAGAGCGAGCAGACATATTCGCCTTTTGTTCGCTCTAGATTCCATCCATTGCCGCCCTCTTGTCAACAGGTTCCCGTGTTCATTCGCGCCTGCACTGCGGTATTCTGAGGGCACCATGTGTGGCCGATTCGCCCGAAAATCGACGCAAGACCTTTTGACTGAATGGTTTGGCGTTGAGCTTGAGGACATGCCCTGGTTTGCGCCCAGCTACAATGTTGCACCACAAAGTGTGCAGCCAGTAGTAAGGCCAAACCGGGACACCGGCGCTCGCGAATTCGCCCTTTTGCGCTGGGGACTGGTGCCTTTCTGGGCGAAAGATCCCAAGTTCGGCTACTCCACCATCAACGCGCGAGCCGAGGAAGCCGCCTCCAAGCCCGCCTTCCGCGATGCCTTGAAGAAGCGCCGCTGCCTGGTGCCCGCCGACGCTTTTTACGAGTGGCAGCGCGACAACACCAACACGAAGCCCAAGACCAAACGGCCTTTTGCCTTTGCGCTCAAGAGCGGCGAGCCCTATGCCTTTGCAGGGCTGTGGGACCGGTGGCAGGGCAAGAACAATGAGACGCTTGAGACCTTCACAATCCTCACCACCGACCCCAACGAACTGATGGAGCCGGTGCACAACCGCATGCCGGTGATCCTGGAGCCAAAGGATTACGAACGCTGGCTCGATCCGGAGGCGAAAGATCGCCCTCCTGTAGACCTGCTGCGCCCCTATCCGGCCGAGCGCATGACGGCTTGGCCAGTGAGCGAGCGGGTGGGGAATGTGCGGAATAATGACGCGGATCTGCTGGAGCCGGCCCCTGCGGCAGAATAAGTTTGACAATCGCACTGACTGCTCTCTACGGCGGTTCTCCAGTTTCTGTGTTTTTAGAGGGCTTTCATTGAGCGATGGGAAATGGCGTGTCAGTGCACATCGCTCCTGTGACTTCTAAACCGGCCCCACAAATTCCTTAGGCCAAATAAGCCTTCAATGCCACGCCATACTCAGGAATTCCCGAGATGGATTCCGGCACTTTGATCGTCAGGCCGCTCTGCGTCTGCTTCCACTCTGGAGCCTGACGCGCCCCTAGAACTTCGACCTTCTCGATTCTTCCTGGAGAGCTTGCGCTCGAAATCCCGAGTGCCTGAATTGTTGTTTCCTGGCTAGGCAGTCCAAGAAGGATGGCATAGACCACATGGTTGTCCTTGGTCCGTGTGAATCGCACGTCCTTGGCTCCGAGATTGGCAACAGTAGTTCCATTAAACGCGCCGGCCGCAACCTTGGTGGGCCCTTCGCCGAAGATTTTCCAGGGACGAGTCTCATAGATCGCCTCCGAGTTGACGCCGATCCACGCGGTGATCTTGTCAAGGACTGCGATCTCTTTGGAGTCGATGGTGCCATCGGGCCTGCCGGGAATGTTGAGCACGAAAACGCCATTTTTGCTGACGGTGTCGATGAGCCAGCGAATGACGTCGCGCGGATGCAGATAGCCGCCGAATTCGCCGGGTTTGTCATAAAGAGCTCGATCGTAGTGCCAGTTTCCGATGCACGTTTCCGACTGCCAAACATAGGGCATGATTTCGTTATTGAGACCCCGCTCGAAATCGGCCACAACGCCTTTGACCAGTTGAGCCGGGACGTTTTTGATGTTGGCAACTACATCCACTTTGCCGCCCCTATGAGAAAGACTGCGATTGTAAAAATAGGCGGCGATATTCATTCCCGCCCAGCCGAGTGGGAACATCGAATTATCAAAATAGAGGATGTCTGGATCGTGCTGGTCGATGAGGTCACGGGTCCTATCGTAAAAATGCTTTACGTAGGAGGGGTCCGGCAGGGCATCCGCGGGGTGCTTGGGTCCATACAGCATTTGAGGATCGTATCCCTGCCACCACCCTTGCTGGCTTTGAATAAGCCTGAGCGCTCCGTCGTAGGGAACACCTGCCTGTGGCCCCTGCGTATCGGCCCCATGCGAGGGCTCGAACCACCACCAGTTTCTGGCCTGATGAACCGTCACGCCAAAGCGTAGTCCTCGATCCCTCGCCAACTTTGCCCAGGTTCCAACTACATCGCGGTGCGGCCCGATCCGTTGAGAGTTCCACGGCTGATGCTTTGAATCCCAGCAATCGAATCCATCATGATGGTTTGCGAGTGCGAAGAAGAAGCGAGCGCCCGCTTTTTTATACCGGTCGATAAGCTCCTCCGGCTGCCAGTTCAGAAGTGTCCATTGCGGGCACAAATCCTTGTATCCAAAACGGGATGGATGTCCATAGTGTTCAAGGTGGTATTTGTACTGCTCCGACCCTTCCACGTACATGTTCCGCGCGTACCAGTCTCCCTTTTCCGGCACACACTGCGGACTCCAGTGGGCCCATATTCCGAACTTGGCATCCTGATACCATTCGGGAGCTTCGTACTGCAAAAGGGAGTGCCAGCTCGCTTCATACGGGCCATTACCATTCAGCCCTGGTATCTTCGACTCCATGGGAACGCCATCCCAGGAATCTGGAACTCCAGGGAGCTTCTCGGGAGCTCCCCAAGTGTCCGGTTTCCATGACGCAGGATCCAACTTCTCAGTGACAATCCGATCCTTTGAAACGACTGAGAAGTCCCGCTCAGACTCTGGAAGCGCACAGAACTGGGCATAATCGGAACTCTCGGTTCCGTTAGCGCTGGCAGACAGAGACCTCGGCCAACCTCGCCTGGTGACAATTCCTGTTGCGACTCCGGGTAAGACCTTGCAGAAATCTCGACGATGCAATGTATTATCAGCCTCTCTGAGTTTGGTATTAAAGCGACGGAGGGGGAGCGGTGGATTCCCTGATGCGCAATTCAGCGGTCAGCCTGATAAAGCCCTCTTCTCCGAGATCTTCTCCCTCAAGCCGCTGTGTTTTTTTCATCAGAGCCTCGGCGGCCCTCCGGCCAATCTCATAGCTTGGCTGGGCGACACAAGTGAGCTTGGGAGAGAACATTGTTGCCCAGCTAAACCCATCGGTACCAACCACAAAATCATCGAAGCCAAGTATGCTCACTTGTTGCGGGCAGGGCACGCATATTTCGGCAAGCGCTCGCATCAAGCCGAGCGTCATTTCGTAATTGTGGGAAAAAATCGCCGTGGGCGGTGACGGCAGCTTTATGAGTTCCAGCGCGCATTCCCAGCCGCCCTTCATATTGAAATCGCCGTGTTTGAGAAAATCCTGCCGAACCGTCAGGCCTGCTTCGTTCATGGCGCGACGAAAGCCCTCTATGCGTTCGTCGGCAGCCGAAATCCCCTTCGTCCCCGCAATAATCGCAATGCGCTTATGGCCAAGCTGGATCAAATAATTCGTCGCCTCGAAACTCGCCCCGACATTATCCGTCACCACGGCCGTACCCGTGAAAGCTGGCGGAAAGCGGTCAAAGAGCACCAGCGGGAAGTGTCGCGTGAACTGCCTTTGATAGGCGAAATGAGGATCCGCGGTTGCGAGCAAGATACCGTCGACTCTTCGTGAAATAAGGGCAAAGATCTCTTTTCTTTCCTGCTCGGCATCTCCTCTCGAGTTGGAAACCAAAATAGAGTAGCCATGTTGGGAAGCGACATCTTCCACGCCGCGCAGGACTTCAGCATAATAGGAGCTTGCAAATTGGGGCATGACGATGCCCAGGATGCCCGACCGCTGCATGCGAAGACTGCGGGCCAGGAAGTCAGGATGGTAGTTGAGAGCTTCGATTGCGTGACGGACGCGCTTTGTCAGTACTTCACTGACCGCGGGTTTTCCATTGATGACCGCAGAGACAGTGGCCACGGATACTTCCGCGAGCCGGCTTACGTCCCGGATGGTTGTGCGAGCACGCGCTATTCCTTTGGCCATATTAAATCGATTAGGTCGAGCGCCCCAAGTATATATCCTGCAATTCCGGCAGTCCAATGGAGAAGCGGCGACTAGTCGGAGGCATCCGTCGATCTGGAAGGAAGTGCATCTAATCGAAATAGTTACAGCGCTAACGGGCTGACAAAGCTAACACAGCATGAGGGAACCGGCCCGGAGAGCGAATGAGAGGGACAAGGCTCCAAATCTAATCGATATGAAACATTTTGAGTTTGACCGAGCTCCCTGGCGCTTAAGGGCTTTCGATTACCAGACTTTCACGGCGACGGCATGGGGAGGCGAAGGAGATCCATCGACTATGTCGGTTTCAAGGACGACCTCAATGTTCTTTCGTTCCCAGCCAGCGGGAGCTGAACGCAGCACAGTTTTCAAATCCTCTTCGTGAGAGATAAAATGCCCTGCCGCTTTTGTTCCTACCATGCCGATCCCGCTGATAATGACCAGGAATTGGCCGGTCTTTGAATTCAACACCCGTGCGACGAGAGCGAAGTCTTTCGTGCCCCGACGACCCTCCAAGCTGGCTTTCCAAACCTGGCCTGGCTTTGTTCGATCTTCGATCCACAGGTATCCTCCACTTTCGTGAAAGCCGATCGGGAGGTCGGACATGACGCGATCTATCCACGGATTGTTGTAGGCCCCGACTAGAATTGCGGGCGAACTCTGAAGGTCATCATATGTGTAGTCGTTTCCTAGCCGCAATTGAATCAAGCGGTGTTCCCTGGAAAAGAAAGCAGAAAGTTCCTCCGCGGCGTAAGCGTCATCCTTGTTCACGTAGAAATCGGGGAGAGGTGTAATTTCTTTCCACTTAATGGAAGTTTCAGGGTCCAGTTGGAGCGGTGTCGCGTTGCGCATTGCCAGGGTATCGAAGTTCCCAGACTGCCCCGAAGGTGTTTTTGGATAGAGATCGGAGCTTACCGCATAGCTCACCGGGGACGGTACGCAGATCAAGACAGGTTGCTTTGTGGCGGAAAGCGGCTCCCAGAATAGATCAAGTGTCGAAGGGGGGCGAAAGTACGCACGGGTCAGGATCGTTGCAGCGATTCCGACAATTATAAGGGTCGCCGCAAATCCCCCAATTTTCCAGCGCCCAGACTGTTTCGGGGGCGTCAGGGGTTGTTCAATCACTTCAACTTCCGGAGCGAGGGGAGGGGGAGTTGGCTGGGCTCTCCAATGAAATTTGGGAACATAGGAGCCGACAGGAAGCTCAATTTGAAGTTCGGGCGCCTGTTCTTCCGCAGCGTAGTATTCCGCCAGCCGTCTTCTGACCTCACCAGCTTTGACTCGAACAATTGGGTCTTCGCCCGTATCGTAGGTAGGGGCGCGATGAAACAGATTCACCCCAATCGAACGCTCTTTCAAGTTCTCTGAGTGACCAGCAAGGACCTGCTCGACGACATACGAGAGAAATTCCTTCGAGCGGGCGCTGTTGCAGAATGCATGGCTGCTCTCGATTTGCGCCAGTTGGCCCAGAATTTCGGCGTGTCGATTCCCGTTTGAATCAGGAAATTGCGTTGTTTCCTGCCCTGATTCCTGGGGATCCATTCTCCGACCTCCTCCCTCGGGTGTGAGTGTGCGCGATTGCGCGGACAGTTGTCCATTGTTGATCGAATGCCCTTGGTCGCACAATCCAATTTTCAACCGAAGCTGAGAATTCGGTCCAGCCTTTCGAAGCACACCCTTCTCGGACAACGTTTTCATATTACGCCCACCGGTCATGCAACAAGCATCGGATTGCCCACCTATTGCACGGCGTACGGCACGTTTAGAAATCGATTATATCCCCATTCCATGCAGCTCAATACCTAGCCGTTACGTCGGGCCGAAAACCCTCCGCAATGTCCTAATGGTTTCAGCAACTTACGAGGTAAGATCTGATGGGCGTTACTGAAACGAACCGTTAGGTACCTAGACCGACCTAATCGATTCGAATATAAAGCTAGGTCAACCGATTGAGCGCCGCCCCCGCTTGCACGAAAAACTCGAAGGATCTTGGGATCCAGTTATCACGCCTTCTAGTTTAAATGCGATTTTGGGTGCGTTCGCTCGATTGGGACACGGGGATTGGCTAGTGTCCCATCGAAACTCAAGCACTTGAGGCCTAAATTCAACCTGCTGACCGGGGTGGCGCGAGTGGGGGGTGCCTTTGGGGCGTGAACTCTGAATATCGAACTTGGCTCTCCCTTGGGGAACGGCTAGTGCGAGAGCTTCAACTCAAAACTGCGCGACGAGTTCTTGAATGGAGAAATCTTCTACTCGATGAAGGAATTATGTGAACAGGCCGAACGCTAGCGCATCCACTACGACACTGTCAGACCGGACCCGTCGCTGGGCCACAACCGGCCAGTGCTGGCAGCGTGGCTGACCGAAGGGCCGTCGGGGGCATCGAAAAGAGAGAAGCAAAAGATGCTTCCCGCTTTTCAATACCCGGCTACGGCAAAGAGTCATGCCCTTCGCCCGCCGCGCCACGCTGACAATCCAACTGATACAAAGCACCGCGCAGTCCAACCTTTACGGAGGTAAGAAAATGCAGTACGCAAACCGGAAGACAGCCAAAGCTCAATGGGGCTTGGTCCTCTTTATCTTGTGCATGTTCTCTGCTGTTGTTTCCTGGTCGCAGGCCACGCAGCAGTTCACCGGAAATGTAGTCGATGCCACTGGGGCTGTTATTCCAGCGGCTCAAGTCATGGTCCACAATCAGGCGACTGGCGTGGACACAAGGACTGTGACAACCAGCAGTGGCGCCTATACAGTCACTTATTTGATCCCTGGAACCTACGATATAACGGTTTCCAAGGAAGGGTTCGCGACCGAAAAGAAGACTGACATTCTGCTCAATACCGACCAGACCTCAACCATCGATTTCCAATTGAGTGTCGGAGCTACTAGCCAGGTCGTCACCGTGAACGCAAGCGAGACTCAGGTCGAACTCTCCAAGTCCGACCGGGGCGAAATCATCGACAGCGAGCGCGTTACTGAAATGCCTCTGGATTCGCGTAACCCCTTTGGGCTTTTCGAACTCAGCCCAGGCACGCACGATTTCTCGAGCTCGCAGTATCCACGCCCCTTCGACAACGTCACCGGCAACCAGTATGTGAATGGCTCGCCGCAAGTAAGCCAGACTAACGTTGACGGTATGGGCAGCGACGTAGCGGATGCCGGGAGAGCGGGTTATGTGCCTTCCGTGGATGCCGTGAAGGAATTCAAGATCGTTTTGAATGCGTATGACGCCTCCTACGGACACTCCGGCGGTTCGTCGGTTGACGTGTCAATGAAGTCTGGCAGCAACCAGTTCCACGGCTCCGCAGACTACTTTATGCGCCGGACCTGGCTCGACACCGAGGATTTCCAATCCAACTACAACAGCAACCCAAAAGCCAAGCACAAGCGCGATCAATATGGCTTCGAGGTGGACGGGCCGGTTGTGATTCCTCATCTGATCAACGGAAGGAACAAGCTGTTCTTCCTTGGCACCTTTGAGGAAATGCATGATATCTTGCCCAACCCCTCCTACAACACATACTCCATTCCTAACCCGGCCTGGGTCACTGGCGACTTCAGCACGGCCACATATTGGAATAGTACGACGCAAAGTGTGCAACCGCTGACGATATACGATCCAACCACGCCGCTGACAACCATCGTCGATCCAATCGATGGAAAGACGAAGCAAGCCCACGCGGCATTCGCGGGCAACAAGATTCCCAGCAATCGGATCGACCCCGTTGCAACGAACATCCTGTCGTACCTGAGCTACCTGAAACCAAACGTCAACCCTGGAACGGGGTATGCTCCCTGGACCAACAACTATCAAAACCTCCAAACGGAAGACGACCATTGGCATAACGCAGCGGTCAAGATCGACTACGACCCGAGCGATAAGAACCTGTTCTCGTTCCGCTACTCGAATCAGGGCCGCTCGATCTTTGCTACCTGGGGCGTAGGCGCTCCCAATTCAGATCCAGCCAATGGCAACGGCCAGGGGAATGCGCCCGACGCGCAAACTTATGCCGCTCAATGGACGCACGTCTTCAGTCCGAATCTGGTCCTGAACGTTGGCGCCAACGCAATGAACTTCGACAACAATCAACTCGAGGGTTCCACGCTGGCATATAACCAGACGGCCAAGTTGGGATTCTCCCCCTCCTTCTACAATCAACTCGAAAATAACAATCACTTCCTGGATATCTCCTCCAATGGCCTTCCCAACGCGGCGAACTTTATCGAGTTCGGCGCCAGTTGGCTCGGCTATTCCGGCGACAGGCATGCCCTCGATCTTCTTCCGACGTTGACCTACATCAAGGGCGCTCACACCATCCGCGCGGGAGTGAACGTCAACTTCAGTCAGTGGGACAATCCCGAAGGAAACAATGGCAACGGATTCAACTTCAGCACGAATTTCAGCAACGAATACTGGAATTCTCCGGATGCGCCTGGTTACACCAGCGGCATGTCCATCGCCTCTTTGCTGCTCGGTTACCCGAACTCCGGCACAATGAACTGGGACACGTTCCAGTTCTGGTCCCAGCACTACTACGCACCGTGGGTCCAGGATGACTGGAAGATGACCAAGAAACTGACACTGAATCTCGGCATGCGCTGGGACCTGACCACGCCGGAGACAGAACGCCATAACAAGATGAACGGGATGTTCAATCAAAATGTTCTGAACCCGGTCTCCGCGATGATCCCAACCGGGACAGCCGCTCTTGGAAGCAATACCAATCTCCAGGGTGGCCTGACCTTTGCCGGTGTCAATGGCCAGTCGCGTGGCGCGTACAAAATGAACAAGCTCGCTATTCAGCCGCGCATCGGTTTTGCCTACGCGATCTCGGACAAGATGTCAGTCCGCGGCGGAATTGCCGAAAGCTACATTAGCGATCAGTCGAGCAACGGTTCGGACGGCTTCAGCAGCTACGCCAACTATACAAACTCGCTCAACAACGGCGTAACGCCCTACACGTCCACAACCGGGCAGGGCCTCAGCAACCCGATCCCGGTGGTGCCTCAGCCGACCGCGGCGGGATTGGGCTATGCGGAGGATCTCGGTAACGGAATTTCGTTTACCAATCCGACTTACCAGATTCCCGCTCTATGGTCCTGGAGCGTAGCGTACGAAGTCGCTGTTTCCAGACGCGATATCGTTTCTGTCAGCTATGTAGGAAACCGGGTTCCGAACAACCCCGAAAAGAACAACATCAACGCAATTTCACCCCAGTGGAACGCGCAGTGCGACGTTGAGCGCGGCGGAAACCGCCAGCTCTGCGATGGTGCTGCCGGACAGATCGCCAACCCGTTCCTGAATGTCGCCGGATTCGCCGGCACTGGCTATTACAACTCCGGTACCCTTTCCAAGTCGAACTTTACTCGGCCGTATCCCGAATTCCAGGACATAACAGAGAACGGGGCCTTCAGCAACGGAAAGACCTGGTACAACTCTTTCCAGGCCGTTGCGTCGCATCAAATGTCTGGAAGCCTGACACTGCATGCAACCTACACGCATGCGAGGGCATTTTCCTCCGGTGGGTGGGTGGATCAGCTTAACCAGGTCCTGGCGCGCCAGATAAGTACGTCAAACGATGTCAACCATTCGATTACCTTCTCGGGTGTCGGCACCTTGCCGTTCGGCAGGAACCGGCTCTTGCTTTCGAATGCAAACCGCTTCGCAGATGAGATCGTCAACGGCTGGGAGATCGCCCCGCTGTTTACGTATTACAGCGGGTTCGCGTGGACTCCTAAGGACTCCGGTGGATCTCAGGGTGTGGCGCTTTATGACAACGCTGGAAACTGGGAGATGGCTTCCGGTGGACCCATCAATAAGTCCATGGGTGTGAGCCACACCATCCTTGCTCCGGACGGTTCGCACAAGGACAACAGAATTCGCGGTGTAACGCCCTGCGTCGGATACAAAGACACTGACACGGGCGCGATCATCCCCAGCCCGGCTGCAACTGCCGCCGGATGCTCCAGCATTGAGTTTGTGCGTTCGCCGAATACGTACGCGGTCGGACGGCAAAACGTCGATTTCGGCGTCCGTCAACCCGGCGCATACAAATTCGATTTGTCTCTCTCCAAGAATTTCGGCATTCCTGAGGCATCGAAGATCTTCCTCGGGGATCGGACGAAGTTCCAGATTCGTGCCGATTTTCTCAACGCATTCAACCATGCGACCTGGGACGAAGGCTACAATAACGATCCAACCAGCATTGACTGGGGAACCATTGGAAAAGGACCCAATGGGCCAACCAACGAACCGCGGTATCTTCAACTGTCAGCCAAGGTAAGCTGGTAGCACAAAGGCCGGGTCCTTTTAAGAAAGGACCCGGCCTTCTCCATTTCACGCCCACATCTTTTACAATTGTCTGAATTCCCGCCAACGCCGATTCGCAGGGGCGCGTCTGAGCGCTTCCTTGGCGGCAAATAAGTTCGGTCCTACTTCATCAAGCTCTTCCATAGAGGAAACTACATCTCATGTTCAGATCGGCCCGTCGTCTAATCGCGACTCTGACCTTTGGCGTCTCAGCATTCTTCTTTGCGGTATCCATCGATGCGCAATCACAACAAGCGCCACAGGATACTCTGGCGCATCCCAACTGGCCCGGCCCCGGCCAGCTCTTCGTCGGAACTTGCTATCAGCCCATCGACCGCACTCCCGAGCAGGTCGATCGCGATATTGCCATCATGAAGGGGGCCGGATTCAACGTTGTGCGCATGGGAGACCTGTCCTGGGATTCTTTCGAACCGTCGCAAGGGAAATTCGACTTTGGATGGTTCGACAAGATCATGGACGAGATGCAGGCCAACGGCATCCGAGTGATTCTGGATATCCCGGGCACGCCTGCGCCTATCTGGCTCCATCGCAAATACCCTGGCGTCGATATCGTCGACCAGAACGGTGCTCGCCGCCCGCCAGCGGAGCGCTATATGGACGATATCGGCGATCCGGATTACGCACGCGAGGTAGGAATTCTCGCGGATTCAATGACGAAGCATTATGCGCATCATCCCGCAGTCATCGCTATCGGCTACGACAATGAAATCGGGAACGGATTCATGTCGTATTCCGAGGCCGACCGGCGGCGGTTCATCGACTGGTTGAAAAAGAAGTATGGGACGATTGAAGTGCTCAACAAGGCGTGGGCGACACAGCGATGGTCACGCCGGCTGAACAGCTTCGAGGACGTGGATATGCCTCTCGCTGACGGGCCTGGCCCACCCGAGCGCTATCTGGATCTTCATCGCTATTGGTCGGACGTTGCTGTTGCGCGACTCGAGGAACTGGATGCGATTCGCAGCCGCAATATGCCAGATACCCCGACGATCTCGAATCTCTGGGATACCGCTCCACGGCGGGGCTTCGATTATCTCAGCACTTATAAGTCGTATGTGTCCTATGGAGCGGAGGGCTTCTATCCGAGTGACCCGATCAATGGTGTATTTGGCGCGCTAACGATCAAAGGCGACTTGGCCACGCCCATGTGGTTCAATGAGTTCACAGCGGGCGGAGGGGGCTACTACGGAACCCCGGGCAAAAGCCATATGTATGCGCATTTGGCGCTCATGATGGGAGCGCAGGGAATCCTCGCATGGACGTTCAACAGTCATCTGGGCGGAGAGGAACAGGCGCTCTTCGGGTTGGTAGATCACGATGGCACTCCCTCGTGGAAGGTGGATGAATTCGCACGCATCGCCACAGAGTTCCGGCAGCTTGCGCCACTCGGATTCCCACGCTACACACACCCTGAAGTCGCTATTGCCTATTCATTCGATTCTTTTGTCGCTTCACACCCGAACGGTCCGTCGAGTACGACGCGTCAGTATTTCAAGACGCCTTATACCGAACAGGTGCAGGATGCCTTTGAGCCTTTCTTCCGCGAGAACATCGACACGGCCATCATCAATATCGGACACGATAGTCTGGCGTCCTACAAACTCGTTGTTGTGCCTGCGGACTACGTGATGGATGCCGCCAGCGCGAAGGCCATTCGCGACTACGTGAGTGGAGGCGGCACCGTCCTGATGACGGCTTACTCTGCGAAAGTGGATGAACACGGACAGTGGTTCGATACCCCGCTGCCGGGAAGGCTTAGCGACGTCTTCGGGCTACGCACCGTTCAGTTCTATGAACCCGATGTTTTGCCGGAATTTGAACTGGGCGGGAAGACAGCGAAGGCGGGCATCCGATTCTACGAGGTACTGGAACCACACACTGCACAAACGCTGGCGACATTTTCGAATATCCCCGGTCATCCTCCCGCGGTTACGGTGAACAGGTATGGCAAGGGGCAGGCTATCTATCTCGCGGCTCCCGCGCAAGCCCCGCTTATCGGCCCGATTGTCCGCAGCCTCTATGAGCCGCTGGGAATACAACCCGGCCCAAAAACACCGGAAGGGGTCTACGCGCGGGTGGTCAATGGACGCACGCTCTATGTGAATACGACGGACGAGGAGAAGGACGTTACAGTCGGCATTAAAGCGCACGGAGTCCTCTCGCGCCAGTCCTACGATAGCGAAATGAAACTCGGCCCTTATCAGGTCGAACTTGTGGAATAGAACCGCTGCGTTAGCGGCGGTAGTAAGGATCGTGACAATGCGGCAAAGCAGATGTAGGAGTGCGCTTCTCTTTTTCTTTTTAGTTCTTGCTTTCATGGTGCTCAAAGCAGGCGCGCAGGCAGATTACCCGTTTCGCGATCCTAAACTAAGCGACGATGCGCGCATTGCCGATCTACTGAAACAGCTGACCCTTGATGAAAAGGTTGAGCTGATGGACGGCCACCCCAAGATTCCACGTCTCCATCTTGTGCTATCCGACGAAGCGGAGGGACTGCACGGTCTCGCGCTCGGCGGCCCGGGCGGGTGGGGACCGCGTGGCCGCCAACCCCTGCCCACCACGACCTTTCCGCAGGAAAAGGGCCTGGGCGAGACATGGGATCCCGCGCTGATGAAGAAGATCGGTGCGCTCGAGGGAGAAGAGGCGCGTTACTACTACCAGAACCCGATCTTCGATTTCGGAGGAATCGTGGTGCGTGCGCCCAACACCGACCTGAGCCGCGATCCGCGCTGGGGCCGCACCGAGGAGTCGATGGGCGAAGACCCCTACCTCGTGGGCACCATGTCGGTCGCTTTCATCCATGGAATGCAGGGACCCGATCCCAACCATTGGCAGGCGGCTTCGCTGATGAAGCACTTCCTGGCCAACGAAAACGAGAACGGCCGCACTCGCACTTCGTCCGATTTCGACGAACGGCTCTTCCGCGAGTATTATTCCGTCCCGTTCCGCATGGGCTTTAAGCAAGGCGGCTCGCGCGCCGTTATGGCAGCCTACAACTCCTGGAACGGTACGCCCATGATGATCCATCCCATCCTCAAGAACGTCGTGGTCAAGGAATGGGGCAACGACGGCCTCATCTGCACCGACGGAGGCGCACTAGGACTGCTGATTACTGCCCACAAAAGTTTCCCCGATAAGGAACACGGCTCCGCGGCAGCGGTCAAGGCAGGTATCAATCGATTCCTCGATCAATATAAGCCCGATCTGGCTAAGGCACTCAAAGACGGCCTGCTGACCGAAGCCGATATGGACGCCTCGCTCAAGAACCTGCTGCGTCTTCATCTCCGCCTGGGCGAGTTGGATCCTCCCGGAGTCGGTCCCTACGCGAAGATCGGACGCGAGTCAAACGGCGAGCTCCCGCCCTGGGAGCGCCCATCGAGCAGGGAACTTGTGCGCCAGGCGACGGACGAGTCGATCGTTTTGCTCAAGAACGAGAATAGAACGCTTCCGCTGGATCGCGAGAAACTCAAAACCATCGCCGTGATCGGTCCGTGGACAAATGAGGTTCTTCTCGACTGGTACAGCGGCACGCCACCGTATAGCGTGAGCATCGTCCAGGGCATTAAAGAAGCGGCCAGGGGCGCGGAGTTGCTTTATGCAGACGGGTCGAACGTTGAAGAAGCGCAGGCTTTGGCGCGCAAGGCAGATGTGGCAATCGTGGTTGTCGGCAATCATCCCACCTGCAATGGCGGATGGGATCAATGCCCCGTGCCCTCCAACGGCAAGGAAGACGTCGATCGCAAGACGGTCGCCCTCGAGCAGGAGGAACTGGTGAAGCAGATCTTTGCCGCCAACCCGCACACCATTGAGGTGCTGCGCTCAAGCTTTCCGTACGCGATCGTTTGGAGTCAGCAGAAACTGCCCGCCATTGTGCACATGACTCACAACAGCGAAGAAGAAGGCCACGGGCTTGCCGACGTGCTCTTCGGCGACTACTCTCCGGCCGGCCGCCTCAACCAGACCTGGCCCACCGGCGACGCGCAGTTGCCGCCCATGATGGATTACAACATCCGCAACGGCCGCACCTACATGTACGCAAAGGCAAAGCCGCTCTACGCCTTCGGTTACGGCCTCAGCTACACTGCTTTCACATACGAGAACCTGGGGCTGAGCGCGTCTGGTGTTGATGCCGGCGGCAAGGTTGAAGTCACTGTGAAGGTAAAGAATGCCGGCACGCGCGCCAGCGACGAAGTCGTGCAGATGTATGTGCAGCACCTCGGTTCCGCTGTCGAACGTCCTCAAATCGAGCTCAAGGGTTTCGAGCGTGTTCACATCGAGCCGGGCGCAGAGAAGAACGTTGTCTTCGAGCTCAAGCCGCACGACCTTGCCTATTGGGATCCAGCAGCGCACGTGTGGCGCGTCGAAAAGGAGCCGGTCCGCATACTCGCTGGAGGATCGAGTGCCGAGCTGCCAGTTCAGGCGATTCTTCGGATCGAGACAACAGGCGAGTACAAACCGTAGCTCTATGCGATCCGGTCCAAAGCCGCCTGCGCTGGGATGAAGCCGCAGAGCGGCTCACCGATGCAGAATCGAAGGCCGGAATGGGCGGTATGACGCCTTCCTTGTTGTGACCGGGCACTGAGTCGGCGAATGAATAGACGCGGAACTCACGGGCTCTTCGATTCCTCGGAGCGACAACGATACTGCGATCTCGCAGCTCAGCGTCAATGAATCTCGGAAAGGTAGCAGGCCAACTATGAAACGCAGATCATTTCTGACGGGCGGACTCACCATCATGGCGCTGACTCGCATGGCGCGTGCATTGGAAAACTCACAGTTTTTTGAGGGAGATGTTCCGCAGGGTCCCTTCCTGCCATTTTGGGAGTCTCTGAAGTCCTATCGGTGTCCGGATTGGTTTCGCGATGCGAAGTTCGGGATATGGGCGCATTGGAGCCCGCAATGCGTCCCCGAACAGGGCGACTGGTACGCGAGGAATATGTATATTCAGGGCACGGACCAATATAAGTATCACGTCAAGACTTACGGCCACCCGTCGCAATTCGGCTACAAAGACATCTGCCATTTATGGAAGGCGGAGCGCTGGGACCCGGATGCACTCGTGAAGCTCTACAAACGGGCCGGCGCTGAATATCTCGTCTCCCTGGCCACGCACCACGACAACTTCGATTGCTGGAATTCGAAGCACCAGGTCTGGAATGCGATGAATGTCGGCCCCAAGCGCGACATCGTTGGGACCTGGGCGAAGGTAGCGCGCGCAAATGGTTTGCGCTTCGGAGTCAGCTATCACGGAACACCGCATCGCACCTGGGATGAGTTTCTCCCTGTCCGCTACAAGAGCGACACCACAGGACCGTTGGCCGGGGTTCCCTACGACGGAATGCAGACCCTCGCCGACGGCAAAGGAAAGTGGTGGGAGGGAATGGATCCGCAGTTGCTCAATGGCAGGCCCCACAAGAAGAACACACCCTGTCCGGAGTTTGTTCAGCGGTTCATGCTTCGTGTGCAGGATGTAATCGATAGCTACAACCCGGATATCCTCAACTTCGACGACGGAACAAAGTTCACCTTTGACGATGGAGGAACCGGCGCTCCGGACCTGAAGGTCTGGTTAGGCATTCCGGACCTTGCGCCCCAAATCATGGCTTACTACTACAACAAAAACATCCAGGCTCACTCGGGGCATCTGGAAGGCGTGGTGGATCTGAAAGAGGTTGAAGAGCCGATTTGGGGCACGCTGACTCGTGACCTCGAAGGTAGCCTGGCAGACACCCTGCAAGTGAATCCGTGGCAGACGGAGACGTGCATTGGGTGGTGGCACTATAGCCGTGCGATCTTCGAGAACCATGCGTACCAGAAGCCCTCGCTGATCATCCCGCTCCTGGTCGATATCGTCAGCAAGAACGGAAACCTGCTCTTGAGTATTCCCTTGCCCGGCCATGGGGAGCCGGACAGCGATGAGCTTGCTTTCCTGGATGAGCTTGCCCAGTGGCAGCAGGTCAATAGCGAGGGAATCAAAGGCACTCGTCCCTGGAAGACTTACGGGGAAGGACCGTCGACCGAGGTCAAGAACGTCCCCGCATATCAACTGTCCAAATACAAATTCGATTCCACGGACATACGCTTCACAACCAAAGGGGACTCCCTCTATGCTTTTGCTTTGGGCTGGCCCGCGGACAACCAGATCCTCATTAAGTCGCTCGCATCCACCTCTCAGCAATACGATCGCCAGATTCGCAAAGTGGAGCTGCTCGGTGCGAAGAGCGAGGTCAGGTGGTCGAGGGGGCCCGATGGACTCAGGATCTGGGTCCCGCAAGATCCACCGTGTCATCACGCCTATTGTTTCAAGATATTGCCGGCTTGACGCCGGCAGCGGGCCGGATATCGGAGATAGAACTATTGCAACGCTAAGCCACCTGCACTTTTTCCTGCGTGCAGACATGCGTCGTAATGATTTTGAGGAGATGTGAGATGGGATTTTCGCAAGGCCTAAATGCGATGAAGACTATGAAAACGTTAAGAAAGAGTGTGAGAGGAACGCTCTCGATATGGATATGGATGATTCTCCCATTGGCCCACGGACAATCCCCCGCGAACGCCAATGGGACGGCGCCCGTTCCCATTGAGTACTCCACGATCCAATTCGTTTCCAACAACGATTCAAGTGCGATGATAGCGGAAAAAGCGGCGAAGGTTTTGCCTCGCCCCAATCAGACAGCCTGGATGCGGCTGGAGCGGACATTCTTTATCCACTTTGGACCGAATACCTTCAGAGGCGTCGAGTGGGGCACTGGCCGCGAAGATCCGTCGGTATTCAACCCTACGGAACTCGATGCCGACCAGTGGGTCCGCGCCATCAAAGAGTCTGGCGGCAAGATGGTGGTACTCGTATGCAAGCATCACGACGGTTTCAACCTGTGGCCCACCCGCTACTCTAACCATTCGGTTGCGGCGAGCCCGTGGCGGGGAGGGAAAGGTAACGAGGTCCGCGATGTTGCGGATGCAGCCAGAAAGTACGGCATCGAACTAGGAGTTTATCTTTCTCCTGCCGACCTTTACCAGCTGCGGACGAACCCCACAAATCCCAGCGGCTACTACGGAGACGAAAGTGAGAAGCTTCGCTCGGCGATTCCCACCGATCCAGCCAGCTTCAAGACGAACCCTTCCATTGGGCGCAAGCCGGCCCCGGGCTTCAAGAGTTTCACTTACCAGGTGGATGACTACAACCGCTACTTCCTGAATGAGCTTTACGAACTGCTGACCGAATACGGGCCGATTCGCGAAGTCTGGTTCGACGGCGCGAATCCGGACCCAAGTGTTCATGAAGATTACGACTATGCCGCATGGTACGACCTGATCCGGAAGTTGCAACCGCAAGCGATGATCTTTGGCAAAGGGCCGGACGCCCGTTGGGTTGGCAACGAAAGCGGGATCGGCCGCACCACGGAATGGAGTGTCGTTCCCTTGTCCTCATCGCCTGACACCTTCAGGTGGCCGGACATGACCGCCCAGGATCTCGGCAGCCTTTCCAAGCTCACGCCCGGTTCCTATCTGTGGTGGTTCCCGGCGGAAGTCAATGAGCCCATCCTCTACGGTTGGTTCTGGAACGTAAAGAAGCACGTACGCAGTGCCGCGGATCTGATTGACATCTACTACACGTCGGTCGGCCGCAATGGCAACATGCTGCTGAACCTCTCGCCGGACACGCGCGGGTTGATACCGGACAACCAGCTCGCGCAGTTGCATCTGATGGCGCAGGTAGTGGATGAAACCTTCGCCAAAGACCTTGCAGTTGGCGGCAAACTCACCGCCGACAATTCCGACAAAGCGCACAGCGCGTCGCTGGCGCTGGATGGGAATTTGGACACATGGTGGGAAGCCGCTCCCGGACAGAGGGCCGCAACGCTGACGCTGAAACTGCCGAAAGCTGTGACCTTTGATGTTGTCTCGCTGCAGGAAGCGGTGGATCATCGCGGTCAACGCATCGAGTCCTTCAGCGTCGACGTTTGGGATGGCTCGAAGTGGAACAAGATGGACGAGCAGACGACGGTAGGCCACAAGAGGCTGCTGCGCTGGAATGCGCCGGTTACCACCGATCAGGTGCGCATCCGCATCACCGGTTCGCGACTCGAACCGACGCTGGCCGAAATGGGACTTTTCAAGCAGGCCGAACTCGTTCAAGCCCCCGTCATCTCCGAGCGCGACGTCAATGGGTCAGTGACGATCCGCAGCACGAAGGGCCTCACGGTGGTCTACACGACGGATGGCACTGTGCCGACTCCCAAATCCGCCGTTTACAGTTCGCCTATCGCTCTTCCGCGTGGCGGCGAGGTCTACGCCGCCTGCCTGGCCCCGGGTGGGCGGCTCGGCATGGTGACTTCGAAAGACTTCGCCGGTTTAGCTCCGATTGGCTGGAAGGTTGTAAGCGTGGACAGCGAGGAAGCCGGCAATCCCGCATCCAATGCGATTGACGGCAATCCGGCCACGGTCTGGCAAACTCGCCTGAATGCAGATCTGGCTTTGCCGCACCAACTTACTGTCGATATGGGAAGTGTGCAGCGGATTGCCGGCTTCACGTATCTCCCGCGCCAGGACGGAAGTCACAATGGCGTCGTCGAAAACTATCGTTTTGAAACGAGCGTGGATGGACACGACTGGATCACAGATGTTGACTCGGGTCGTTTTGGGAACATCCGGAATAATCCCGAACTTCAGGAAGTACCATTTGCGCCGGTCAGCGCACGGTTCTTTCGCTTCACGGCCTTGAAAGAACTCGGTGCCAACGGCTGGACCAGCGCGGCAGAGATTTCCGCCTTGCCTGCCGAAAGCGAAGCGGGCCGCTGATGCGTTGCCTGTGTTAGAGCCGCCTCTCTATACTCGATTTCTGAACTATGTGTCCAGGAACCATGCGGCTTGCCGGTTCGAGGAGTGAACGAACATGTTCCACCACGTGTATTGCGCGGCTCGCCGGTCGAGAATTCTGGCCTTAGCAGGCATAGTTGCTTTGGCCATCGCGCAACCTCTTTGGTCGGCATCGTGCGTTGGCCCCGCGCCGTTGGAGGCGCGAGTCCACTCCCACCCGGATGGCGACGCCTATGCAGCTTTGGGTATTTGGTTCGGTGAGAACCGCAAATCCGAATGCGCCGCCCAGGCCTTTCAAGCCGGACTCAAGCTGGAACCCAACTCGCCTCGCCTCTCTTATCTGCTCGGATTGAGTCTCTACACTGCCGGAAAGCTGCAAGAGTCCGTTGTCCCTCTCCAGCATTCGGTTGAGCTGGAAACAAAAGATGAAAAGGCGCATCTCTTGCTTGCCTCAGCCTTAGCCGGACTGGGCCGCGACAAGGAGGCATTCGTCGAGTGGCAAGCGGCGCTCAGGATCGACCCCAACTCCAAGATGGCGTTGGATGGAATCGCCAAGATCCTTCTCGCGGCGGGCGACAATGAGAGCGTCATCGCCCAGCTTTCAGCCATGCAGCTCGATGAGAGCCTCACCCTCGATCTGGCCATCGCCTACGGAAGAACAGGGCAGCTGGACAACGCTGCCCGCATGCTGAATCAAGGGCTGAAGACCTACCCCAACTCAACGGCGCTTACGTCATCGCTCGTATCCGTTTACGTCAAGCAGGTGCGCCTTGAGGAGGCCGACAAGGTTGCAGAGCAACTGGCCCACCGCAATCCCCGCGATATCGAGGCGCAGCGCGTTTATCTGCAGGTGCTGGTCCTCAATGCGGAAAACCAGACCGCAATACCGCTGGCGCGCAAGCTCCTTGCACAGGCCCCGCACGATGCGGATTTTCTCTATTTGAACGGCGTGCTGGAACGCGCTACCGGCGACTTTACCGCCGCGCGCAGGCACCTCGAGGAAGCGGCAAGGCTCGATCCCAACCGGTACAGCACCCGTTTCAACCTTGGGTGCACACTGGAGCAGCTTCAAGACCACGCAGGCGCCAAAGAGCAGTTGCAAAAGGCGATCGAGCTCGACCCGGATGAGTCTGAGAGCCACTTTGAACTTGCAAAGGTTCTGCGCAAGCTGGGCGAAACCGAGGCAGCGCAGCAACAGTTGCTTCTCTACCAGAAGCAACTGAAGGACAAATCCGACCAGACCATTGCGGCGCAAAAGTCCACGCAGGCCGCGGAAGCTGCGCGGGCGGGCGACAAGCAAAAGGCCGTCGCGCTCTACCGGGAGGCGATCGCGGTTCTGCCTGACAACGCCGGATTGCCTTATCAAATGGCGCAGGTCTTGAACGATCTCAACGACATTGAAGGCGAACGAAGCGCGCTCGAACAAGCTGTTAAGATCGACCCCAACTTTGCCCTGGCCCAATATCAGCTCGGCATCCTGGACTCTCGTAATGGCGACACGGGAGGCGCCGAACAGCAGTTCCGGCTGGCAATCAAGGCCTCCCCCGGCTATGTGCAGGCTTGGCTTGCCCTTGCCGCCACATTGGCCATGGAGTCCCGAATTCCCGACGCACTGCAAGCCGTTGATAGCGCGCTCAAGATCGCTCCAGATAACAGCGAAGCGCTTGAACTTCGCAAGAACCTGGCCGCCGGTCAGGCACAACGCTAACCTGGGCGACAATACCGTTTCTGGAGAATGACACCAGTCATGAGCAGCAATCCATTTGGACCCTGGACCCGCCGCGAACTGTTGAGGACCATTCCTGCCGCGGTCCTCGGCTCTCTGTTCTCCAGAAAACTCAGCGCTGCGCCCGGATCGACAAAGTCTCTTCCGCCCTTCTCGCGCTTCGTGGATGTCGCACAAGCCGCCGGCCTGACTGAGCCTACTATATGCGGTGAGCTGGACAGCTTCACCTATATTGTCGAGTCCATGGCGACCGGCTGCGCCTTCTTCGACTACGACAACGACGGTTGGATGGACATCTTTATCCTCAGCAGCCGGAGACTGGAGAACACCCCACCCGGCGCCACCAATCGCCTCTACAAGAACAACCGCGACGGCACATTCACCGATGTCACTGTCAAGGCGGGCTTGGTCGATATCGGGTGGGCGCAGGGCGTTTGCGTTGGGGACTACAACAACGACGGCTTCGAAGATCTCTTTCTCACCTACTACGGCCAGAATCGCCTCTATCGCAACAACGGCGATGGCACCTTCACCAACGTGACCGGGAAAGCCGGACTGCTTCACCCCAGAACGCGCTTCAGCAGCGGTTGCACCTTTGTGGATTACAACCGTGACGGCCTGCTCGATCTCTTCGTGGCCAACTATCTGGAGATCGACCTTGCCACCGCGCCCAGGCCCTCGCTTTCGGTGGCCAACTGCAATGCTGAAAACGTACCCGTCAACTGCGGTCCCAACGGCCTGGCCAAGGCCCAGAACTATCTCTACCGCAACAATGGCGACGGCACCTTTTCCGACGTGTCGAAGGAGTCCGGGGTCGCCGGTTTTCGCGGCTCCTACTGCCTGACCGCGTCCAGCATCGACGCGGATGAGGACGGATGGCCGGATATCGTCGTCGCCTGCGACACCTCGCCGTCCTTGTTGCTGATGAACAATCATGACGGGACTTTTCGCGAAGAGGCCTTGATTCGAGGCATCGCGCTCAGCGCCGACGGACATCAGATGGGCGGTATGGGCTTGGGAATAGGTGACTACAACCTGGACGGGCACATCGATCTGGTTAAGACCCACTTTCTGGACCAGGCCACGGGCATCTACTGCAACGACGGCAAGGGCAATTTCGAAGACCGGACGACGCAGGCCGGTCTAAGCAACGAAACCCGCTACGTCAGCTTCGGCGCGGGTTTGGTCGACCTCGACAACGACGGCTACCCGGACATCCTCATCTCCACCGGCTCCGTCTATCCTGAGCTGGATCGCATCTCGCCCAGGTATGCGCTGCGCACGCCCTGCGTCCTGTTTCGCAATCGGGACGACGGCACCTTCGCCGAGTTGGGAGCGGAGGCCGGTCCCGGTATCGTTGCCCGCCACTGCGGCCGAGGCATGGCCTTTGGCGACTTCGACAACGACGGCGATATGGATGTCCTGATCATGAACGTCAATGAGCCGCCGTCGCTGCTGCGCAACGACGCGCCCGCCGGCAACCGCTGGATCAAGATCCGTCTTGAAGGAGTGAAGAGCAACCGCAGCGCCATCGGGGCGCGCGTCCTGGCTCGCTACGGCGGCAAGGTGCAGGCCCAGGAGGTATTGAGCCAATCCGGTTATCTCTCCGCCAGCGATCCCCGCCTGCATTTCGGCCTCGGCGCTGCCACAACCGCCGACATTGAGATCCACTGGCCCCTCGGACTCGTCGAGAAATATCCCGCACTTGCCGCCGGTCAGCTTGTCACCATACGGGAAGGCGTAGGCATCGTAAAAGGATGTCCTTTCCGTAAATCCTGAGTTTTGCATTCGCAGATTGCCCAGACTGCGTCTGGGCAATTCCCGACTTTCGCAATTCACCAGACAATGTCTGATGAATTGCAGACTACAGCCAACACGAGATCTCAATGTTAAAACCGTACGGCAAATCCCATTCAATTCATCGAGGCACAATGCAGCGCATATCCCGTCGTGACCTGATCTCGTCCGGATTGGCATTCTCCGCTACCTGTCTGGCAACTCGCCCGGCCTGGGCGCGCGCCATCGCGTTCAATGAAGGCAATATGCCTGCAGGCGAGGCGGAGGCGGGTCTTGCCGTATCTCCGCGCGAGCAACTGCTTTTCGATTTTGGCTGGAAGTTTGTCCTCGGCGACGGCAACGACCCCGTGAAAGACCTGGGATTTGGCTTTGGCCAGAGCGACTTTGCCAGGACCGGCGAGTTTCAGTTTGCCAAAGCCGGCTTTGACGACTCCAAATGGCGCCCTCTCGATCTTCCCCACGACTGGGCAGTTGAACTTCCCTTTGTGCATGACGATGCAGGCAGCGGAGACAACCAGTTGCGGTCGCATGGCTACAAGCCGCTGGGCAGACGCTATCCCGAGGCCAGCGTCGGCTGGTACCGGCGCGAGTTCGATATCCCGGCCGACGACCGGGGACGGCGCATCTGGATTGAGTTTGACGGCGCTTTCCGCGATGTGCAGGTCTTTGTCAACGGATGCTACATCGGCAACAATGAGAACGGCTACGCGCCGTTTCGCTTCGATTTGACGGATTTTTTGGCCTACGGCGCGAAAAACTACATTGCTGTGCGTGTCGATGCCCGCTATGGCGATGGCTGGTTCTACGAGGGCGCCGGCATCTACCGGCATGTGTGGCTCAGCAAGATGGATGTTCTGCACCTGGGCCGATGGGAGAGCACAATACGCTCGTCGCTCTCCGGCGACTCCGCCACGTTGACTCTGAGCACGATGGTCGAAAACGAGGGCAAGAAGGCTGAAGAGGCGCATGTAAGCTGGCAGATTCTCGACGCTGCCGGCAAACCGGTTACGACGGTGGAATCGCCGGTAGAGAAGATCGATGCGGATGGTTCGGCCCGGTTCAGCGCAAGCGCGCATCTATCCAATCCAGCGCTCTGGTCTCTAGAGGAACCCCATCTTTACACGGCGATCGTCACAGTATCGGTGAACGGCGCGGTGCGCGATGCCGAGCGCGTGACCTTCGGTGTGCGCTCCATACAATTCGATGCGCAAAAGGGATTCTTCCTTAACGGTAAATCTCTCAAGATTCAAGGAACCTGCAACCACCAGGATCACGCTGGCGTGGGGGTTGCGCTGCCCGACCGCCTGCAATACTTCCGGCTGGGCGTACTCCAGCAGATGGGCTGCAACGCGGTGCGCACCGCGCACAACATGCCCACGCCAGAGTGGGTTGAGGCCTGCGATCGCATGGGCATCATGCTGATGTGCGAGACTCGGCAGCTAAGCTCCAATCCCAGCGGGCTGGCGCAACTGGAGGCGATGGTCAAGCGTTACCGCAATTCGCCTTCTGTCATCGTATGGTCCATCGGGAACGAGGAAAACCAGCTTCAGGGGCCGATGGCCGAGCAGGGCGAAAGCATCGCTGCCACTATGGTGCGCAAGTGCCATGAGCTGGACCCCACCCGTGTGGTTTCCGCCGCCGTCAACGCCGACAACCGAAAGGGTATCTCCGACGCGGTGGATCTGGTTGGATTCAATTACCACCTGGAGTTTCCAGATGCCTTCCACAAGGACAACCCCACGCGCCCCATCTTCGGCTCGGAGACTTCGAGCGCTGTGAGTACCCGCGGCGAGTACACCACCGATTGGCAACGCAATGTGGTCGATGCCTACCACGGCGTCTATGAGCTACCGGAATTATGGTGGAAGTTCTACGGAGAGAGGGATTGGACAGCGGGCGGATTCGCCTGGACGGGCTTCGACTATCGCGGCGAACCGAGCCCATTCGGCTGGCCGTCGGTCAGTTCGAACTTCGGTATTGTGGACCTGTGTGGATTCCCGAAGGACTACTTTTACTACTACAAGGCATGGTGGCGTCCGGAAGCATCGCTGCATCTCTTTCCGCATTGGAACTGGCACGGCAAGGAGGGTACCGAGATTGCGGTTTGGGTGTATTCCAATCTGGACGAAGTGGAACTGCTGGTGAATGGCGTGTCTGCCGGCATCCAGAAGGTTCCGCGTCTGGGCCATTTGGAATGGAAGGTCAAATACGAGCCTGGCGCGATCGAAGCGCGCGGCATCAAGAACGGCAAGGTTGTTCTGATCGAAAAGCGGGAGACGACTGGGCCGGCGGCCTCCCTTCGGTTGACGGCGGATCGCACGGAGATTCTTGCCGACGGCGAGGACGTGGCAGTGCTGAAGGTGGAGGCTGTTGACAGCCAAGGCCGCACAGTGCCGGTTGCCGGCGACTTGATTGCGTTCAGGGTCTGGGGAGCTGGCAAGCTCATTGGCGTTGGAAACGGCAACCCCAACTGCCAGGAAAGCGACAAAGGCTCGAGGCGGTCGCTTTTCCATGGCCTGGCCCAAATCATCGTCCAAAGCACGAAGAATGCCGGCGAGATCCAGATCGAAGTGGTGAATCAGGGCGAGAATGGGCAGGGATCGCTATCGGCCAAGCTGGCGATCGCGAGCACACAGGTCAAGCCGCGGCCTTCTGTGCCAGAGGCGCGCTAAAAGCCAAGACTAGTGGTGTCCGCCACACAGATCGTCGTTTATGTTTTGAAAGGGCACGACTTTAGTCGTGCCGCAAATAGCCTGAAATGAGCTGGGCTTCAGCCCCTGAGGGAAGGTCTCAGGCAATTCGATGCCAACTTGGTGCCATCTGAAAATGACTCTATTTGTGGCGGACACCACTAGCGCACCGGCGTTTCGACCTCGATATTGGCTTCCTTCTGCTGCCGCCAAATGGTGATGCGCACGCGGCCGGTGGCTGGCAGAGCCGCTGTGCTTTGCCGCAGCGCAGCCAGCGAAGCGGTGGGCTGGCCGGCGATCTTCAGGATCACGTCCCCCACGCGTAGTCCCGCAGTGGCCGCGCGGCTGTCGGGCGGTACATCCTGGAGCAGGACGCCAGTTTCTCCGGCGAGTCCGGACGCGGAAACCTCTCCCATGCCGACTATGTTCTTGACCGTTGCTCCCATCCATACCGCAGGCCGGGGATCTCGCGTGGATTCGGGCTGCCCGGAAGCTGATTCGGTCTGCGCCGTCTCGAGGCGGGGAAGTTCCGGGGTGCGTGCGATGCGCTTCAGCGGCGGCCACTGCACTCCGAACTGATCCATCGGGAAGTTCTGAAAGCCAAGGCGCAGCGCCGGAGAATTCTCCCGCACGCGGTAGTCGCCGATTGCCGGTTCCACGAACAGCGCGTCAGCTTCAAGCGAGTGTTCGTCTCTACCGCTCTGCTGTTGCAGTGTCAACGCGGGGCGCGCATCTTTCAGCCCTGCCACATGCATCAGGTTGTAGTCGTTCTCGGTCCCCCAAGGCTGCGGAATGCGGATCGGCTGATACGGCTTGAAAACAATGTTGCGGCGGAAGACATCCTCGCTTCCCCTGAACCATACGTGAGGATGAAAGGAGTTGTTGACAATCACATTGTTCTCCACAACCCGGAAATAGCCCTCGCGTAGCTTGATCCCGCCATTCAACATCAGGTTGTTGTAGATGTGGTAATTACTGGAACCATCGTCCAGGTCGATATCCCATCCGTGATCGCAGCGCCAGCGATTATTCCGCAGGATGATCGGCTTGACGGCATCGAGACGCGGCAGTTCGCGATACGGCCCGGAGGTTAGCGTATCCGCGTCGATGTCTCTCAGATTCCAGTAACGATCGCGGCCCCAGGAATTGAACGAGCCATGATCTCCCGTCTCCTTCACCGTGTCGAAGATGTCGTTGTATTCGATCACATGCCCGCCCCACGTTCCCTCGGAAATGTTGATGCCCGCGCGCGGAACATCGTAGATCGAGTTATGCCGGACGGTAATGTCCTGCGCCATGGAGATTTCAACCGGAGCAGTCTGCTTCTCGACCCGCCCCGTACGTTCGATCAGCGAGTCCTCCAGGATGCAATCGGCGGGGTAATCTTTGGTTTTCGGTCCAGGCAAAAGGTCGATGTTCTTGATCGACTGTGTTTCGCTGTATTCGAAGAGCGGACTTCGTACGGCCGTCGGGTCACCCACGAAGGCCACGCCATTGCCGCCGGCATCTGCGATGTGCGTGCGCCGAATGGCGATTCTGCGGTTGTATTTGTTGATGAAGATGGCGTTTCCGCCCACCTGATCGATGAACAGTTCTTCGAGCGCGCAGTCCTCCGCATTGGTGAGCAGAATGGCCCCGCCGCGGTACACCGTCCAATCGCTGCGCAGCAGCGGTTCCTTGTTGTCCATGAAGGTCCGCGCCGCGTGCCGGAAGGTCAGCCCGCGAAAGTTAATCCATTTGACCGGCCTGCCCTCGTCTCCGCGCAATTCAATCAAGTGGCGCAGCCGGACAGCCTCGACGGTGGCATTCTTCAAATCGAGGCCCGCTGGCGGGTAAAAGTACAACGTCGAGGTCTTCTCATCCAGAAACCACTCGCCCGGCGCATCGAGTTCCTCGAAGATGTTCTCCACGAAGCGGTATTGCGGATGCATCCCCATGCGGCGATTGTTCTGCCACCCGCCTTCATAGGTGACATTGCCCTCTGCATCTTTGCCCGTGATGACATAATGGACATCGCCCCACAGGCTTGGGTGCATGGCGTGAATAATCCCTCCACGAGGATCGTTCCATCGTGCCGCCCTGTCATGACTGAATGCATCCGGAGACCAGCCGTTGAAATATACCGCAGAGGGATCGTAGTTGGGATAACGCGCAAGGATCTGCCGCCTTCCATTCACGAAGAGTTGATCCGTATGCAGCCCCGCCGGTACTTTCGCCATCAGGATGCCGTCCCTGTAGGGGGCCCAGGCCAGATCGAGTTTCGCCCCGCCACTCAGAACAGGCTCTTCGTTTTTATAGGCGGCATAGGTTACCGGCGCCTTCTCGGTCCCGGAGTCCTGAGGCGTGAACACCAACGTTTCAGCCAGGTAGTATGTGCCTCCACGAAGCCACACAATCACCTTGCCCAAGGCTTTTTGGCTGCGGGCCAGCTTTTGCGCGGTTCCCAGAGACGCAACAGGTCTGGCCTTCGTTCCAGGATTGCTGTCCTGTCCTGCAGGGCTCACGTAGATGGAGACGTTGCGGTCACCCGCCGCGTGCGTTGCGGGAACGACGGCAAGAAGAACGATGAAGAGCAGCGAGATCTTTTTCATGGCGCAATTTGCGGGTCGGGCGGTTTGACGGCTGATCGTGAAGCCGTAAACCGCGGGTCGCGGGATGGATCCTCACGTCGATGATAAACAACAGTTCACGGACTTCCCCCTTGACGAAGTGAAACTCTACTTCGCCAACGATGTGATTCACATGCCCAGCGAGTATTAGCTGGGAACGCCAGCGCCGGCACTCGCCGATGCCGGCTTTTCAAATGGCTGTAGGGGTTTTGGCGCTGACAACTCTAGCTCCCGCTCCTCTTCATCCTCTGGCTTGAATCCCAGTTGCTTTTTCGCGGTGACCCGGACGCATTTGCGATTAAAGTCGATGTCGGACCAGGTGGTGAAGCGAACTTCCTTGTCCCGCCCTCCGATCTGGAGAAAGAACAGATATCGAATTCTTTCCTCAGGATCGCAGGCCCGAAATAGTGCCTTCAGATCCTCCGCTTGGTACATCGCTCTCATCTTGGTCACAAAGCTCGGTTTGACTGCGCCATTCTCGCCGCTGTCTGAAGACGGCGAAGATCGAGGGGACCCTGGGGCGCGGATCATATTGAGCGCGGCGCTCGCCCTGCGCATCGAGTTTGATTAATTTCAGCCGCGCCCGTTCGAGCACTTCGGCATGATTGGGAATCGCCTCGCGGAGACGGCGGCCATCTTCGCGCCACTCGAGATAGCAGACACCCTCGCTGTGGACCTCAGTGCGTCCGTTGACGTGCACGCGGCCGCGGAGGCGGCCATTGGACTCGCGCACAACGGGGAGCCCTCTTTAGTTCTGACCTTTTTGAGCATGTTGACGCATGCTCCACGCCGAGCGTTGGCCACCTTTCGCGCCACGAGCGGGATTGTCCATCCTTCTCAGAACTCGCGCAAAAAGGCGCTGAGAAGTGGACACAGCGACGGTAAACCATTGATTTTAAATGAATTGGTGCCGAAGAAGGGACTCGAACCCCCACACCCTTGCGAGTACGTGGACCTGAACCACGCGCGTCTGCCAATTCCGCCACTTCGGCACGGTCACATGCTCAGCGAGGCTCGCTGAACAAGGCAGCAACTTTGAGTCTCGCAAATGCGGCAACCGGTGTCAAATTCGGCGCTAAGAAGCGAGACCGGAGCTTTGCGCCCCGGCCTCTGGTTCAAGCCTTGCCTACGCGAGACTTGGCTTACACCAGCTTCGCGTCTAGCGTTATCTCGGTGTTGTTGGCGAAGAGCTTGGAGATGGGGCAGCCGGCCTTGGCGTCCGCGGCGGCCTTGTCGAAGACTTCCTTGGTGGCGCCGGGAACGCTGGCGGTTGTGGTCAGAGCGATCCTGGTGATGCCGAATCCCCCTTCGACCTTGGCCAGTGTGACAGCCGCTTCGGTTTCGATCTTGGTGGGGGTAAGGCCCGCTCCGCCCAACTGCGCGCCCAGGGCCATCGAGAAGCAACTTGCGTGAGCCGCTGCAATCAGTTCTTCGGGGGTGGTGCCGGAGTCGGCGCCTTCAAAACGCGTGGCGAAGGAGTAGTTGGCGTCCTTGAGCACGCCGGTTGCCGTGGAGATGGCGCCTTTGCCTTCCTTCAGTGAACCTGTCCAAACCGCACTTGCCTTGCTTGCCATAGTCCCTCCTTGGGGGATTTGATATCCGATGATTGTTTCCGATGCGCCCGGGGGAAACGTGGGCGCCGCCGGGGAGTTAGATGCATGAGACGCCTGCGGGAAGATTCTGCTCGAACCGCGCCTGCAATTCCATGGTAATCTCTTGGGCATGTTGCCGCAGCGGCCTTCGGCCCTCGATCCTGATTTTGACCCTGATTTTGACCCTGATTTTAAGGCTGATTTCTCACATCGTGAGCCGGCCAAGCCCCGATCCGTGGAACACCATTCCCAGGTGTGCCCCACCTGCGGCCACCAGCTCACCGGCCACCACTGCAAGCTGGTCTGCACCCAGTGCGGCTATTACCTTAGCTGCGCGGACTACTACTAAATCGCCCGATCGAACCACGTAAGCCTACCGTGGACCAGGGTAGGCCGGTCCCTGACATTCCACGTCGACTTTCAGGGTGTTTCCACCCGATTCCTTGTCCATCAGCCACAGGTACGTGTCGAGACTGTGCCAGCATGCCACGTTGCCGTTGATCGCATTGTAAGGCGGCACCAGTTCAAGGTCGTTCCCGACGTGCTCATAGGGAAAGAAAGGCGCTTGCGGCACTATGTCGGTCCGGTTGAAGAGGCGATAGGTGTCCGGCACAACCGAATTGAAGGTGTGTTGAAACATGGCTTCGCCCACCCGCGGGCTGGCATAGGTATAGACAGAGGTCGCTTTGCCGCCGACTCCGCTATTCAGGCCGACATCCAAACCGAGCAGCGTCGCCACCGCGGCTCCCAGGCTGTGTCCGGTGACGGTAACGCCTGACACGCCGCCCCCGCTGACCAGATTCGCAATCGCGCTGATGGCGGCGGGCGAGTTGGGGTCCGCGCCCGCGCGCAACGACCTGTAGATTGCGGTGAATCCATCTTCTGTCAGTCCGCCGCCCGCGTGGATCGGGTTGGGAACAAACAGGAATGAAAAATCGTGGAGCCACTCATCGATGGTTATCGTTCCTCGAATGGCCGCAACCAGCTCTCCGGCCTGTGACGTTGCCAGAAAGCCGTAGGTGACCGTTTCACCGGTATGAGGCGAAACGTCGGTAGCCAGCTCGTTGCCGTAGAGTGCTTCAACGAATGTGTAGCCGGCCTGGGCAATTGCGGCGATTGTGTCCGCGGTGTAGCCGGCATTCGGCGCCACACTGTAGGTGATGCCGACGAGCTGGGCATAGCGAATTGCAGCTTTCCAGTCAACTGCAGCCATGGTAAGGTCTCCTTCCGGATCGGTCACTGCACGAGGAAATTATGCCCGTTTCCCTGTTGATGAGCCATGAAAATCTACCTGGGACGAGGCCGGAACCAAATCAGGCCGCCTTTCGGCCGATCGCTACTGAACCCGGCTGGCCAATCGCGGTGCTTCATATTCGTCCCCTGGAATCCATTCCACAGCCTTGGCCTGCTGGCTGGCCAGCCAGCCGAGGACAAAGCCGAAGCGCGCCAGCTTGGCGTTGCCGCGGAAATCCCAGTCGGCCTTGTACTCGTCGGAGGGCTGGTGGTAGTGGTGCGCGGTGTAGTCGGCCATCTGCGCGCGTCCCCACTCCGGTGTGTGGCCTTCAAACAGATCGCCCTGGTCGACCGAGAATGCGGGAATGCCGACGCGCGCCAGCGAAAAATGGTCGGAACGGTAGTAGTGGCCGGCCATGGGATTGGGATCGGGAAGCAGCGCCAGGTCAAAGGCCTTGGCGACCCTCTGAACGGTGGGCCAGAAATCGATGCGCTCGCCGCCACCCAGGTTCACTGAACGGGGAATCCCGATGGGCAGCAGCATATCGTAGTTGAGGTCGAGCGTGATTTCGCCCGCGGGAATAGGCGGATGGATGCTAAGGTATTGCGAGCCGAGCAGGCCCTGCTCCTCGGCGGTCACGGCGGCAAAGTAGACAGCGTGGGGAGGGCGCACGCTGGACTGCGCAGACGCGCGCGCGAGTTCAAGCAAAATGCCGCAGCCGGTGCCGTTGTCGGCGGCGCCGTTGTAGATGTTGTCGCCCTTGGCGTCGGGATCGATGCCGAGATGGTCGTAGTGAGCGCTGTAGAGCACGGCCTGGCCGGCGGCGCTCGCGCCCGGTACGCGGCCGATAACATTGGTGCTTTCGTAGCGGCGGACGCGGCTCCCAATGTGACCATGCAGCTTGACCGGAAGTTCAACCGCATGGAAGCCGGGCTTGCCGGCTGCATCGATGGCCCGGTCGAGATCGCCAAGACCGGCCAGGGTCAGCAGCTTCTGCGCCACATCGTGCTGAATCCAGGCGGCCGCACGCAGCGTCGCGGAGGGATCGCCTTGCAGGTAGCTCTTCTCGATAGCCTGCGAGTTGCGAACCACGTCCCATCCGTAGCTTGCCAGATCGGTGAGGTGGATGAGGAGCACGCCCACTGCTCCGCGGCGCGCGGCTTCCTCGTATTTATAGGTCCAGCGTCCGTAATAGGTGAGCGCGTGGCCCTTGAAGAACTTGTCGTTGTTGGAGGGCGGTTCGTTGACGATTACGAGCGCGATCTTGCCCTTCAGGTCGATATCCTGGCCATTCGGCCCTGCATAGTCGTTCCAGTTGTATTCCGGCGCATGGATGCCGTAGCCGACAAAGACAATGGGCGCATCGAAGTCGGCAGTCTCCTGGCCGGTCTGGTCCTTCGACACAATATCCGCGCCGTAAGCCAACTCGACCGGCGCTCCCTTGGCGGGAACGAAGGAGAACTTCGTCTTGTCCTCGATGGTATGGACCGCCATCAGTGGAACATGCTGAAAATAGGAGCCATTTTCCCCCACCGGTTCCAGGCCCGCGAGCGCAAACTGGGTGGCGATGTACTGGGCGGCGAGGCGATCTCCGCGCGTGCCTGGACCGCGGCCTTCCAGCAAATCGAGCGAAAGAAAACGCACGTGGGCTCGAATCTTCTCCGGATCGATCGAAGCAGCCGCTGCCCGTGCGGCCTCGGGGAGTCCTGCAATTTCAGGGACTGCAGGTTGCTGTGCGCGCATCGGTGGCGCAGCCAGAGCGGCCAACGAAAGGACGGCTGGAACCAGAATCTTGCGCATGGTATCTCCGTGGAGCTCAAGGACATTGGGGGAAATGATGCTGAAACTCACACCCGAATCGACCTCTTCAGAGTACGTCGCCATCCGGTTGCGGAGCAATGGCATCCAGCGCTGTTGTGGGCAGCAGATGGGCGCGCGAGAGCACCTTGCGCGCAAGGCCGGTGAGCGCCATGCCGGCAGCCTCGCCCAGCGGGACCCATCGGCGTTTGCCTCCAGGCACGGTCATTGCTTCAACATCGTCCTCGAATACGGTGCGGACGCGCACGTAGTAGTTGACCTGCATGATGGCATGACGGACGGTCAAACGCAGATCCTTCTCGGGAACGGCTGCATCGCGCAGAACCGGCAACTCCCACAGGCCCGGCATCACTGTTTGCGCGGCAGAACGCTGTTCCAGCAGAACCTCCCTTCCACCAGCGTCGCGAGCTTTGCCGCCGCGGGCTTTGCCCGAGCTCCTACCCATTCGTACCGAGAGGGCGTGAGCAACCTCGCGGCTCAACATTCGGGGCCGGGGCGATGTCTTGTGCTCGCCGCGCGTCTTGCAGTCGGCCGAGACTGGGCAAACCAGGCATTGCGGATTCCGCGGCAAGCAGACCGTCGCGCCCAGCTCCATGAGCGCCTGATTGAAGTCGCCCGGACGCCGGGGATCGACTAGCCGCGCGGCCAATTCGTCGACCTTTCGCCGAACCGCGGTAGCGCCGGCGCGGGTGGCAGACTCCCACCCGGACAAGCGGCACAGCACTCGCTCCACGTTGCCGTCGACAACAGCCACCGGCTCGCCGTGCACAATGCTGGCGATGGCCGCGGCCGTGTAGGCGCCAATGCCGGGCAGCGTCCGCAACTGATCGGCGGTAGCCGGCAATACGCCCCCCAGGTTATTGGTTACGAACTGCGCAGCTTTGCGCAACATGCGCGCGCGGCGATAGTAGCCCAGTCCGCTCCACAGCGCCAGCACCTCCTCTTCCGGCGCCAGCGCCAGAGAGAAGAGCGTTGGGAAGCGCGCCATAAACTCCCGATAGCGTTCAACGACAACGGCCACGCGAGTCTGCTGGAGCATGATCTCGGAGACCCAGATAGCGTAGGGGTCTTTCCTCTTCCGCCAGGGCAGGTCGCGGCGATTGCACTCATACCACTCGATGAGGCTGTGGCGTAACCTGGCGATCTTCGCGCGTTCCTCGTCCTGCCTGGCCATGGGCTCAGATTAAGCCATTTGCCTCGCTGCGTCGCGCCGGCGCCATAACTCCCCAGAGGTGAGAGGCATTTAGTGGCGTCATATGGCACGAAAAGGTGATTGCGCCGAAAAATTCCAATTGCTACGTTGGAATCAAACCCCCTACTCCAAGTGCCCCTGGAAGAACTGGCGCTTCGCTGGCAGCAAAGGTAATCGCTGGTCAGACGATGGACCGGGGAATCGAACGGTCGGGCACCTGATCTCGGCGTTCCGGAGGCTTTTGCTTGAAGCTTAATGTGTTCCGTCCCATCTTTCCAATGCTTGCAATGCTGGTTGCCTCCACGGCGCTCGTTGCACAAACCCGCTCCGGCCCTCGGGACCCTCAGGTCTCTGGAAATGATCAGGGCTCCGCAAACACCGCCGCAAGCACCCGCTATGCACGTAAGCAAGCCGCTCCAATCAAGCCGTTTTCCCGTCTCGCTTTCGGCGGCGGCATCTCGGCCATGGGCGTGAATATGCAGGCAGCCGTCAACGCGAACCGGTATATCAACCTGCGCGGCACCGGCAACTTCTTCAACTACACCGTCAGTAACATCAAAACGAACGGGCTGGATCTGAACGGTAAACTCAACTTTGCGACCGCCGGCGCTTCGGTCGATTTCTATCCGTTCCCGAATCATGGCTTCCGCATCAGCCCGGGTGCTCTGTTCTACAACCAGAACGCGGTATCCGCCAACGTGACGGTTGCCGGCGGGACCAGCTTCACGCTCAACAATGTTACTTACTATGCTTCGAGCTCGAATCCGATCACAGGAAATGGGGGCCTGGGCCTGCACACGACGAATCCGGCCTTCGCCATCACCACCGGCTGGGGCAACATGATCCCCCGCAGGGGCGGACACTGGTCGGTTCCCTTCGAGTTGGGCGTAGCCCTCACCGGCGTTCCCGCCATCAACGTCGCGCTTACCGGCGGGCAGGCCTGCAACGCCCAGGGCTTGAACTGCGTAAATGTCGCCACCGACCCCACCGTGCAGGCCAACCTTCAGGCGCAGATCGCCAAGTACAAGAACGATCTGAACCCGTACCCCTTCTATCCGATCGTTTCCGTCGGCGTTGCCTATAGCTTCAACCTCAGGTAGACCTCGCCCTCAAAATATAGCCTCACTATAACTACAGCCCTGCCATAGAAAGGGCCGCTTCCGATAACGAAGCGGCCCTTCGTCTCTGAATCAGCGAGCGGTCTCGTGGGCGCGATATGCTGCGGGAAAACTCCATTCGGCAGAAAATCTCACCAGCTTTGTATCAGGGCATGACTTTAGTCGTGCCGCAAACGGATGAAAAAGAACGTGGGTTTTAGCCCCTGTAAAACTCTCCTCCGCACCATGCTCAAATTCAGCCTTTTTCCGCAGCCTGTCTACCCCAGCAGCTCTTCAACGATCCCCGGCGCCCCCTTTAGCGCTGCGTCGATCTGCGCCTGGTCCTTGCCGCCCGCTTCGGCGATCTCCGGCTTCCCTCCACCCGATCCGCCTACCAGCTTCGCGACCCCGCCCACCAGCTTGCCCGCCTGAATTCGCTTCGTCAGCACCGGCGTAACTCCGGCGATCAGCGCCACCTTGCCCTCCGGCTGCGCGGAGGCCAGCACTACCACGCCCTCGCCGAGTTTCTGCTTCAAATTATCGACAAGAGTCCGCAACTGCCCGCGCTCCAGCCCGTCGGCGCGCAGAGTTACCAGCTTTACGCCCTTCACTTCGACTGAACGCGAGAGCGCCTCGTCCAGCGCGCCCGCCGCCGACTTCATCCGCATCTCGTCGAGCTCGCGGCGCAGCTTCTTCATCTCGTCTTCCTGCGCATTTAATCTGGCAAGTAATCCGTCCGAAAGTCTGCCCCCCGCAGGGGTGCCGGCGACCTGCGCCGCAACCTGCGCCACCGCAAAATCCTCACGGAAAGTGTTGAGCGAACCGAAGCCGGTGATCGCCTCAAGCCTCCGCACACCCGACGAAACCGACTCTTCGCCCACGATCTTGATCAGCCCGATCTCGCCTGTCGCCGAAGTGTGCGTGCCGCCGCAAAGTTCCGTCGAAAATCCGTCAGACAGTTTCACCACGCGCACCTTGTCGCCATACTTTTCACCGAACAGCGCCATTGCGTGGTACTCGTTCACGGCCACGTCGATGGGCACATCTTCCAGCGTTTCGACCTTGGCATTGCCCAGCACCTCGCGGTTCACGATGGACTCGATTTCTTCGAGTTCCTCATCGGCCACCTGCGCAAAGTGAGAAAAGTCGAACCGCAGCCGATCCGGATGCACCGCCGACCCCGCCTGCTTCACATGCGTCCCCAGAACCTGGCGCAGCGCGGCGTGCAGCAGGTGCGTTCCAGTGTGATTGCGGCGGATCGAGTTGCGCCGCTCGCCATCGACAACCGTATTCACGCGATCACCCACCGCCAACGCCTGCTTCAGCAAGGCCTTGTGCGCGCGCACTCCCTGCACCGGCAGCACGCACCCGGTAATCTCCGCAACCGTCGCATTGCCATCCGGAGAAGTAAACCACCCCGTATCCCCAACCTGACCCCCCGAGTCGCCGTAGAAGCTCGTATGATCCAGCACCACCTCAACCGCATCGCCCGCCACAGCCGCCGGCACGCCGACTCCATCCTTCACAATCGCGAGCACCTCGCAAGTCGCCGAGCTGACCTGGCGATAGCCTTCGAAGGCGGTCTTCGGCAAATCGCGAAACACGGGGCTGGCGGATTTCTGGCTGCCGCCCTTCCAACTTGCGCGGGCGCGAGCCTGCTCTTCTTCCTTCGCCTTTTCGAAGCCCTCTTGATCGATCCCAACGCCTGCATCTCGGGCAGCATCGACCATGAAGTCAAACGGCAAACCAAAGGTCTCGAAAACGTGGAAGACTTCCCGGCCATCTAGTACGACTCCGCGTACGTCTAGCCTTCCAGACTGACGGAACTCCTTTAAAGATTCGAGCGAGCGTACCGGCCGTTTTCCGCTGGCGAAATCCTCTTCTTGCTTTAGGCGAACTTGTTCGTCAATTAGTCTGTCAAACTGCGTCGCGCCAATTGCGAGAACGCGATCAAACTGCTTCTCCTCGGCCTCAACCACCTTAGCCACGCGGGCAGCGGAGTCGATCAACTCAGGGTATGCGCCTTGCATCAAATCGCGAACGGCATCGACCATTTCGAAGAGAAACGGCTTCTCCTGCCCCAGCAGCCGCCCATGCCGAATCCCGCGCCGCAGAATCTTCCGCAGCACATATCCGCGCCCCTCATTTGAAGGCAGCACGCCGTCGTTAATAAGAAACGTAGCCGCCCGTGCATGGTCCGCAATGATGCGCAAGCTGGCGTTACCCACCAACTCCGCCAACTTGCCAGCTTGCCAACTCGCCAACTCGCCAGGCTTCCTACCTTCCAGCCCCGCTGACTCGCTGACTTGCTGACTTGCTGACCCGCTGACCCGCGACCCCGTCAACTCCGCCGCCTTCTCAATCAGCGGCACAAACAAATCCGTCTCGAAGTTCGAGACCTTGCCTTGAAGCACGGCCGCCACGCGCTCCAGCCCCATACCGGTATCGATGGATGGCTTGGGCAACGGGGCCAACGTGTAGCCGGTCGTCTTCCCCGCTGCATCGACAATTGCCGAACGGTCGAACTGCATGAAGACCAGGTTCCAGATCTCGACATACCGCGCGTCATCCTGCCCGAAAGGCTTGTCGACGCCGGGCGTCTCCGCTGCCTCGATGCCCATGTCGTAAAAAATCTCCGAGCAGGGCCCGCACGGCCCCGTCTCCCCCATCTGCCAGAAGTTGTCCTTCAGCCCGTACTGGAAGATCCGCTCCTTCGGCACCCCAGCCTCGATCCAGTACCCCTCGGCCTCTTCGTCGCGCGGAACCCCATCCGCGCCTTCGAAAATGGTTACGTAGAGCCGGTCCTTCGGAATCCCGAACCACTCCTCGCTCGTCACCAGCTCCCACGCAAACGCAATGGCCTCGCGCTTGAAGTAGTCGCCAAAAGAGAAGTTCCCCAGCATCTCGAAGAACGTATGATGACGCCGCGTAAAGCCCACGTTTTCAAGGTCGTTGTGCTTGCCGCCGGCGCGGACGCACTTCTGCGACGTGGTCGCGCGCGTGTAGTCCCGTTTCTCCGCCCCCAGAAACAGGTCTTTGAACTGGTTCATTCCGGCGTTGGTAAAAAGCAGCGTCGGATCGTTGGCAGGCACCAGGGACGAAGAGTGCACACGGCGGTGCCCCTTCGACTCAAAAAAGCGCAGAAAAGCTTCGCGTATCTCGTTCCCAGAGCGGTTTTGCATGACGTATTCAGTGTAATCGGAGGATGGGAGTTGCGCATCTCAAGTGAAGAATGGGAGAAAGTTGTATACTTTCATTACGCCCATATGGAGTGGGCCTTTGCCATGGGAACAGAACGAGCACATGTTGCGCTCCCTGCTGGGTTGCTCAAAGAGATCGATGCCCTTGTCGGTCCCAGGCAGCGGAGCGCTTTCATCGCCGAGGTGGCAACTGCGGAGGTCAAAAAGCGGAGGTTGCTGGAGTTCTTGCGCAGCTCCGAGCCTGTTTGGAAGGACGAAGACCACCCCGAGCTCGCAACGGTAGGTACTGCCGCTTGGGTAGAGTCCCTCCGCAACGAACCGAGCACTCGGCTGGAGGGGCGAGACGAGCATCTCGACCCGCTATGACTCCGGTTTCTTCGAACTCCATGCTTCTGCTCGATACCACCGTGCTTATCGATGTGCTTCGAAGCCGAAATCACCGGCGTGCTTGGCTTGAGCAATTGGTCTTGTCTGGAAAAGTGCTTGCCACTTCCGTAATCAGCATCGCTGAGGTCTATGGCGGCCTTCGTCCCGGAGAGGAGGCGCCCACCAGAATGCACCTGGCAAATCTCGAGTGGCTGCCAGTCTCAGCTCCCATCGCCGAACAAGCGGGCCTGATCAAAGCTAGCCGGAGCCGACAGGGACACTCCCACAGCATTACCGACATGATCATCGCGGCGACGGCGATTGAGTGTGGCTGCCCTCTCGCTACCGACAATCAAAAGCATTTTCAAATTCCTGGGTTGACGTTACTGCCAATGCCGTAGGGTCTACTCTTCGTGCGTCTCTTCATCCAGACTGTCCAGCGCCGCCAAACTCTCCTCGGGCACGTCCCACTGCCGCAGAATCTTGTAGATCGTGCCGGTCGAGAACCCCGCCGTCACCAGCCGCCGCATCACCCGCGCCGTCTCCTGGGCGTTCTCCGGCTTGCGAATGCGCTTGCGTTCGAGATGCTGGCGGGCCAGGGCCTCCTCGTCGGTCTGTCCGTAGCGGGCTTCGAGGGTCTCCGCAATCAGCTCTTGGTTGACTCCCTTTTGTTGCAGGTCCTGACGCACGCGCCGCTGGCCCAGCTTCTCGTTCTCCTGGCGCAGGCGGGCGTAGGTCTCGGCATAGGCGGCGTCGTCCAGATAGCCGTACTCGCGCAGACGGGCGACGACGGCGGCGATCGCGGCGTCTCCCC
>Ga0182014_10000528_pt1 | contig 50796 bp, 57 predicted proteins | sample 612S2DmetaG_FD_120489 | JGI IMG/M metagenome (GOLD analysis project Ga0182014, IMG submission 120489) | Permafrost microbial communities from Stordalen Mire, Sweden - 612S2D metaG | ecosystem: Environmental > Terrestrial > Soil > Wetlands > Permafrost | place: Sweden: Stordalen | collected... | reverse complement strand
GACTCTCCCGGGTAGCACCACCACTACAACTGTCACTTCGACCTCTCCGCCAGTAACGACCACTCAGACTAGCACCCAGACCGTCACCCAGACAACGACGGCCACCTCGACCCAGACGCTTCCGGTAACCAGCACCACCACGACTACCGTCACGAGCATTCCACCTCCGGTCACGATCACTCAGACATCCACCGCCACTGCGACGGTGACTTCTACCACTGTTCAGACAGCTACAGTAACTAACACGTTGACGTCAACCGTGGACCAGACCAGTACGGTCACCTCAACGTCCACCACGACCATACCCGGCGGCACGACGACCGTAACCGGGACGGGAGCGACCACGACAGTAACCAGCGTGGCTCCTCTGAGCACCACAACCGTAACTTCGACTTCGATGGGGACCGTGACCACCACGCAGGCTCCCACCACCTCGACCAAGACTCAGACAGTAACCGCGACGACAACAGTTTGTGTTTCAGGAAGCTCCGAGCTGCAGGTCTCCTGCCCAACAACGGGTAGCAATTCCCAGAACAATGCAGGGAGCCCACTAGTGCTCTTGAGCGATTCGGGCCTCGTCGTCTTAGTGGGGGCCTTGACGGTTGGCGCGGTTATTGCGCGCAGGGTCACTCGCTCCTCAAGAAGCAGGTAGCTTAAGCCCGCTTCTCCTCTCACACCTCCTCCGCACCGGGATTACCCGTTCATTTGCCCGTGTTGAGCACCAATACGCACCCAAATCGAATAGTTGGAATAAGCAAGATTAGGCGGCTACGAAATTCATCCAAAATCTGATTCTTGGGGTGAGAACATGAATCAAGGCTCCACGTCTATGAATTTCTGCTTCGGACGCCATATATACGCTATTCATGGCAGAATTTGATAATGAAACTGGGCCAGAGGAATGCAGCGCTCGCCATGTTGGGCTTGCTTTCCGCACTTGTCTTCATAGCGCCTTCCGTTAGTAATGTGTTTGCATGGAATGCATGTACGCTGACCCTATCACCTAGCACTCAATCAACCACCATCCCCGCGGGATCGACCGCGACATTGACTTACCTACTGACGTACAGTGACTCGTCATCGTACAAAGCGACCTTCAATTTGGCTGCAAGCGTAACTCCTGGCTCGCCGTCCGGAACCTGGACAATAGTGAGCGTGACACCGCCCAACCCCGTTCCGTCCTCGCCATCTGACTCAATCAGCCAGACAATTACGGTCAAAGTGACCGCACCGAGCACCCCGGGTAGCACCACGACCCTCACCCTGAAAGCTGTAGACAACTACGACAGTGGCTCAGTCTGCAGTACGAACACAAAGCTAACTGCAGGAGCGTTCCCACCTCCACCTACGGTCCCACAGTTCCCGCTCGGATTCGCTGTCCTGATGGCACTGGCCATACCAGTGATGTTCGTAGTCAAGGGCAAGTACGCAGCGCAAGCGACACGATAAACGGTCGGAATAGTCTGCAGTGGGTTCATGGCCTGCTGCGGCTTCCATTGTTTTGTTGAGACAAGCTACCTTCTCTTTTCCGTCTTTGTTGAAGGAGGTGGTAGAGGTGCCTAGTTCAGTCGAGGGTTACAATCGAGAAGGACTCCAGGCCAAGCCGTTCGAAGGTTTTCCTTCATGGATTCATGAAAGGTCTCCCATCATGAAACTCCGAGATGGTAAGATTCTTACACACCCAGGAAGGGCCGAATACCGCCGCTAAGACAACGAGTGAGTATGAATCTTGGGTAACGAGCGCATAATCTATCGAATCCTGGCCATCGCAGCTGCATCACTGGGAGTCGTAGTGTCGCTCTGGTACGTCTACCAGAATCAAGCCTTCGACGTGACCACGCTCCTTGGAGGGGTCGTGCTGCCCCTAGTCTTCGGCTCTGCAGTTCTTCTTGTGGCGAGGGAGAGAATCGCCCTCTTTGCCTTCCTCGCCTACTTCTGGTCCCTCATCGATGATGCACCCGTAAACTTCGACTCCGTGCTGACATGGCCCGAGGTCACCCGAGCCCATCCGGCAGGTCCGCACATCTTCATGGAAGTCTTACTTCACGTCCTGACGATCGTATTCCTCTGTCTCGCGTTAAGAGAGGCTTTGAAAGGAACCTCCTTCACAAAGGAGAGGGTCTTCAACGTCTCGCTCTTGACCGCAGCGGCTTTCGTGCTGAGCTACGCTCAGAACCTTCCACTGGATGCTCTACGTACGATCGTTGAGCAGGATTGGTATCAGCTTGACTTGGCGGAGCACCTGGCATCCATTATTCTCCTCTACATCGCCGTCCGGTTAGCTATGAGACCGTCGGGAGCTGGTCCAAGAACATCGCCAGGGTCGAGCTCGTTCCGAAGAATTATTATTAACGCTGTGCCGACGCGGAGAATACGAAGATGAAGTTCTCGAGGGTCCTCGTGACCGGAGGCGCCGGATTCATCGGAAGCCACATAGTGGACGCCCTGATCGGACGTGACCTCGAGGTGGGCGTTCTCGATGATTTCGCCACCGGGGAGATGAGCAACCTCCCTATCGATTCTCCTCGCCTTCGGATTCACCGAGGCGACATTCGCGATGAAGCCTTCGTCAAGCAGGCGGTGAAGGGATATGACGCGATCGTACACGAGGCCGCGCTGGTCAGCGTGACGCGCTCTATCGAGGACCCCGAGCGAACGAACTCCGTGAACGTCGGCGGCACGCTCAATCTTCTCTCGGCGGCCAACGACGCCAAGATCGAGCGGTTCATTTTTGCCTCATCGTCCTCGGTATACGGTGAGTCCCAGACTCTGCCAAAGATCGAGACGATGAACACCTCGCCAATCTCTCCCTATGCCGTCTCGAAGCTCGCAGCGGAGAACTACTGTCGCGTGTTCGCGAGCGTGTATGGATTGTCCACCGTCTCCCTCAGATACTTTAACGTCTACGGGCCGAGACAGAAATACGGTCCCTACAGCGGGGTCATCCCAACATTCGTGAACAGGGTCATCCATGACGAAGCCCCAATCGTCTTCGGAGACGGCGAACAGACGAGGGACTTCACATACGTGCAAGATGCAGTGAGCGCGAACCTTCTCAGCCTGGAGAGGGACCCGAGTCCTGGGGAGGTCTTCAACGTCGCGGGTGGTGCCCAGGTGTCTCTGAACCTGCTCGCCGCCTCCATCGAGAAGATCATGGGGAAGCCCAGCCTCGGCACGGAGCATGCTCCCCCTAGGGAAGGTGACATCCGACACAGCTTTGCCGACATAAGCAAGGCAAGGGCCGTGCTAGGATACTCGCCCCGGTACTCGCTGGAGGACGGTCTGCGAGAGGTGATTGGGGGCTTCGTCGCCCGTGCGTCGGGTCACCGATAGGCACTCGCACAACCTCGTGGTCGGGGCCACCCCTGAGTTCCCTTCTCGAACAGGTCAAGAATCAGGGCCATGACTCCTGACTATAGAGTCTGCCTTCGGCTTCGGCCTTGATTGCAGCGCCCCCTCCGTTGTGGATTCAAGGCAATACTCGCCTCAGTGATTAGATTTTGCACAGACATGAATTCCGAATTCATATCTATGAAGATGGGCTCCTCGATGCTTAAAACCAAGTTGTCCTGAGCACGCTGCGTATGCAGAAGCCAGTACGAAGCTTTTCGACCCTGATGTTCGCAGCAGTTATCCTCTTGTGCCTCGCTGTCCGAGTCGCACCGGCGGCGGCCAATCCGGCTGGGAGTGTTCCTCCAGGCGTAACCCCCGCTCCCGATCCGGCGCTGAACCCGACTGCACTCCTCCAGGTTGGCGGTGACTACAGCTACGTCGCAGCAGGGACTGCGCTGAGGGACACAGGTTCCGGCGTGATAACCGTCTCATATACAGGAAGCGTGGTGGCGGCATATCTGATCTGGGGGATAATCAATCCCACATCTGGTGGACTAAACGTGGCTAACATAAACGGTCAAGCGATAACTGGCACCCTCCAGAGTAGTGACGTCAGCCCGTGCTGGGGCAACGGGTACATGTGGGTCTTCGCGGCCGACGTTACATCCTACGTGACCAGTGGCGCGAATACTGTCTCGGGCTTTGCGTCGGGGTACACAAACGGTGGTGACCCGTGGTCCGAGTCTCTCGCTCCTCTAGCTGACGGAGCAAGCCTCGTAGTCCTAACGACCGGCGCCACTTCGAACAACATCTACCTCTACACAGGGACCTACACCGAGATAACGGGCGGCTCACTCACGAGCGTCTTCAACCATGGCGCGGCCGATGCGACCACCGCTTCGATCACTTTCATCGTCCTCGACGGCCAGTTGCCCGGCAACACCGCATCCTATAATGGCGGGCTCATCGACAGCAACGCGTTCCCAGGATCCGACCCCAAGACCTCGACGACCCCCTGGTCCTTTGGGACTCTCAGCGACACCAAGACATACTCGGTGACTGAGGCGCTCGGTGCGACAACAGACAGCGCTTCCATCGCGGGTAGCGGAGGCGATTGTCTGACATGGGCTGCTCAGGTCATTAGCATACCTTCGACAGCTCCAGTGGTCCCAATCCTACCTACACCAGTCACGGGGGTGCCACAGTTTAGCGCATCACCAGTAATGGTGGCCGCTGTCGGCGCCGTACTCCTCGCACTCCTCCTCAGGACCAAGCAGAGCCTAAAGGTTCGGACCGTCTGAGCACGCAAGTTGGAGGACAAAGGTCCTCCAATCCCTTCTCGTTCTTCTCCCGAACCAGATATCGAGTCGACGTCCTAAAGTCGCCGAGCCCTCGCAACAGCATTTGCATCGCCATCTCCCTCTGCATCTCCACCACCTCAGGATATGACGACTCCTCATGGATGCTTTCAGGAGAGCACCGATCCCGATCGACTCGCGTCAGCCTCGGGAGTTGAAAGCTATCCAGCAGTTACCTCTGAAGAGGGAATGAGTATGCAACAGTCTTAATCTGGAGAGAGTTGCCGTCAGCGGGAGAAGGGAAGGGAAAACGTGAGATTACAATGAATATGCTTGAAACACCTCCTCATCGCATCACAACCCAGTTACAGAGGGGCAAGATACCTGTGTGCGTAGTGGGAATGGGCCACGTTGGCCTCCCACTGGCGCTGTTATTGGCCAATCAGGGCGCCAAGGTAATCGGCTGCGACATGAACCGGGAGTTCCTCGCCGAACTTCGGGCTGGAAGGTCCCCTATAGTAGAGCACAGCAAGAACCTGTTCCCCTCGTCGAAGGTCCTCGGTCCTAGCTGCCCCAACTGCGGGGTCCGCATCCTGGCCGCCGGCCGCGAGACCTTTTGTCCGAGTTGCATGCGGAGGGTCGTGGTATCCTCCGGTTCGGTGAGGCTCACCACCAAGATGCACAGTGCCGTGACAAAGAGCGATTCTTCCCACGAGATGGAGGATCTTCTGAGGAGAGCGCTGGCCTCAGGCAATCTCGAACTGAGCAGCGACACCACCGTTGCGGTGCGTCGCTCGGGGTTCGTCGTGATCACGGTAGGAACACCCATCGATTCCCAGAAGAGACCCGAGACCCGCGCCCTAGTCTCTGCCTCGAAGGACATAGGCAAGGGGCTCAGGAGGGGGATGGTCGTCATCATCAGAAGCACAGTGTCCGTCGGGACTACAGAGGACGTCGTGGGCCGCATCCTCGAGGAGGAGTCCGGCCTCGTCCCAGGGAAGGATTTCGGTCTCGCCCACGTTCCTGAGACGACCATAGAGGGGCTTGCGCTCTTCGAGCTCCGGACTCTCTCGAAGATCATAGGAGGGATAGATCCAGCGAGCAGTCGTGCCGCGGCGGGCCTCTTCGCCGTGTTCGACGCTCCGGTTCGCATCTTCGACGGTCCGCGGATCACGGAGGCGGCGAAGCTGTTCCTGAACATCTACCGCGACGTCAACATAGCTCTCGCGAACGAGCTCGCTCTCGCGTGTGAGGCCTTGGGGGTCGACGTCATGAAGGTGATCGAAGCGACGCGCGCGGACCCGAAGACGAACCTCCTTACTCCCGGCCCCGGTGTAGGTGGGTACTGTTTGACGAAAGACGCGTATTACCTCTCCCAGCCGGCCTCGGAGAAGGGATTCGTCCCGAGGCTCCTGAAGGTCGCCCGCGAGGTCAACGACAGTATGCCGTCACACGTATGCCATCTCGCCGTCGACGGGCTCGAGGAGGCGAGTGAGAAGCTTGCGGGTTCCAAGATAGCCATACTCGGACTCGCGTTCAAGGGGAACACCTCGGACACCAGAGAGTCCCCCAGCCTGTCCATAATCCGGGAGCTCACTAGGGCCGGGGCGGTGGTCGTTGTGCATGACCCGCTCATCAAGGGCGACGACCCTCGGCTGCTCGCTCTCGGGGTCGAACGTGCCAAGAACGTGTGGGACTCGCTCAGGCACGCCACCGCGGCCCTCCTGCTGACGGACCATCTCGAGTATCGCGGATTGACTGGAGCTTCGATGAAGAAGTCGGGACCAGCGCTCAGGGTAGTCGTCGACGCGCGCCACATCCTCGACCCCTCAGAAGTGCGGGCCGCCGGGCTCATCTACCGGGGCGTCGGGCACGGGACTGCGGACTAGGCGGGCCTGCACATGAACCGGCAGGACCTTCGCCCCGTGCTCCTGACGATAATCCTGTACGCCACGCTCGACCTGCTCTTCACGTGGGTCTCGTTGTACACCCGTCCCCCCGGGAGCCTAATAGGGCTCTTCAGGAGCGCGGACACGATCCCCTCGCATCTCCTTCTGCTGGCGGCCGGAGGAGTCGCGCTGGGCCTCATCTCGACGCTCGTCTTCAGGCGCTTCGACCTTGGCCTCTTGGTCCTCATCCCGAGCATCGTCGTGCTGACCGACCTCGACCACCTCCCGTCAGCGCTCGGGATAGTCCAGCCGATACGGCCGGCCCACTCCTTCATCTTCATAGCATTGGCGTTCATCCTCGTCGCAACTGTAATAAGGCGTCCAGACCTGTCTTTCGCAGTCATGTCAGGGTTCTTCGCTCATCTAGGGGTGGACACCGGCCTCTTCCCTCCTCTCTCCCCCGTCTCGTTCGACTACTACACTCTAGCGAACTACCAGGCCGAGTTCTTGGCTCTGGCTCTGATCTCGGCTCTCACCGCCGGCTACCTGGGCAAGAGGCGAGCCACCGGGAAGCGATACGCATGAAGACCAGCCAAAGGGAGATAAAGAGAAGTCACTCGATCCTGGACCACTCACCCGAGGAGGTGGTGACCCTCCTGAAGAAGCACGAGCTCAGGATCAGCATCCTGGGCCTCGGCAGGATCGGGCTGCCGACGGCCGCGGTCTTCGCCGAGGCAGGGGCCCGGGTCACGGGAATCGACATCGACGAAGAGGTCGTGAGGCAGACGAACGCCGGGATCTCACGTCTCACCGACGAGCCCGGACTCGACCTCGTCGTCAAGAAGAACGTCGCCGAGGGGAGGCTCAGCGCTACCCTAAGGCCCGAGACGATGCTGCACGACTCCGACTTCATCGTAATGTGCGTCCCCACGCCGGTGGACCTCGCAAAGTCGCCGGACTATGGGGCCATCAGGGCCGTCTCACACTCCGTCGGAAAGTCCCTCACCAAGGGAAGCATCGTGATAGTCGAGAGCACGGTCGGGCCCGGGGTGGTAGAGGACATCGTCGGGTCGATTATCGAATCGGAATCAGGTATGAAGGCGGGACGAGACTTCGGACTGGCGAGCTGTCCCGAGAGGTCCGACCCGGGGTCCATCATGAAGAACATGCACTCCGTCCCGAGAATCGTCGGGTCGACCGACGTTCACTGCGGCGACCTCGTGGCCGCCCTCTACCGCGAGGGCCTTGGTGTCGAGGTCGTCAGGGTCAGCAGCCCGAAGGCAGCGAACGCCGTCAAGCTCACAGAGAACCTCTTCAGGGACGTCAACATAGCGCTCGCCAACGAGTTCGCCCTGCTCTACGAGAAGTTCGGGATAGACACGGTCGAGGTCATTAACGCGTGCGCGACGAAGTACAACTTCATGCCGCACTATCCGGGTGCGGGCGTGGGCGGCCCCTGCCTCCCGAGCAATTCCTACTACCTGATAAACGAGGGAATCAAGCTCGGGAACATCCCTTACCTGATAAGGCTGGCCAGGGAGGTCAACGACAGGATGCCGGACCACATGGTCGAGCTCACCGCGGAGGCTCTCAACGAGATTGGCAGGACCGTCAGTGGCGCGAGGATTGCGGTCCTCGGGATAGCCTACAAGCCCGACGTCAAGGACATCCAGCTCTCCCCCATCGAGCGCATAATCACCAGGCTGCGTGAGATGCACGCCGTCATAGAAGTGTACGACCCCATGTTCGCTGGGGAGGAGGCGATGGGCCTCATCGTGCACAAGACCATGGAGGACGCGGTCAGGGGCGCGAACTGCGTGATAGTCGGCACAGCCCACGCCGAGTTCAAGAAGATCAACCTCGCCTCACTCTCCAGGATGACGGCGAGGAAGGCCGCCATCGTGGACGGCAGGGGCGTCTTCGTGCCGGCGGACGCGAAGAAGGCAGGGTTCGCATTCCGCGGCGTGGGGCGAGTGGCGCTGTCAGCCTTCCGCCCGGATACCCGGCCTACTGCATCTACATCCCGACAGGCATGAGTCAGGACTTCGAGAAGACCATCAGCGGCAAGCTCCAGACGTGGGGTACCGCGATGGGCGCGAACCTCTTCGTGGCGCCTTGGAACGTCGGCGACCCATCCTACCTGCAGCTCATGCAGAAGCTGGGATTCACGCGGCGCCCGGCCATCATCCTCACGGACGGAACCTCACTCTCGCCCGATTCCTTCATCATGAAGGTCGACGACCCGCTCGTCATGCGCGACGTCGCCAGACTCACGGAGATACTCCCTACTCTGCTGGATTTAATCCTCTTGCAGAACTACAACCAGGCCGCGAAGGAAGCGATAAGCGCGAAGCGCGTCGAGAAAATCAAGTCGATCTCCGGCTCGCTCGCGAACGTCCTCAGCAAGGTCAACGTGACGTTCTGCTGGAAGGGCGTCTCAGTCGGTATGAAGCAGCGCGTCTGAGGCTCTCGTTCTCCCCCAGGCGGCCTTCCGGTCCCCTCACAAACCAATTATACTGATTGTAGGCCCACGGTCTTGTGGCCATCCCCCCGAGCGGCAAGTCTTCCCAGCCAAGCGGAAGGTTCCAGTCGATAGCCAGTGGCAGTCTGAAGTGGACGGACATCGCGGACCCCACGGTCGACGACACCGCGCTTCTTGGCCGCGACTATGGCTTCCACACTCTGGACCTCCAGGATTGCCTTTCAGGGAGGGTGACCAAGGTGGAGGACCACGGGGACCACGTCTTTCTGCTCCTGCACTTCCCCGAGGAAGATGGACAGGGCATCGTGACATCGAACAGGTTGTCGATGTTCCTTGGGAAGGACTACATCGTGACGCTCCACTCGGGCAGCCTCGCGCCCCTCCTTCAGCTGTTCGCTTCCTGCAGGGACGATGCGGAGAAGCGGGCCTGGCTCATGAAGTCTTCCGCCTTCGCGGCATACCGGATAATAGACGCCCTGGTGGGCGGCATATTCACGATCCTCGACGACGTTCAGGGGAAACTGGACGACATCGAGTCGGTGGTCTTCGACGAGACGAAGTCGCAGGCCGTGCCCATAAACCACGCCCGCCACCAGCTGGCTGCACTTGGACGCATCCTCTTTCCGCTGAGGCTGTACCTTCCCGACCTCGCAAAGGCCCAGAAGTTCAGCACCGAGGACCTTGCGATCTTCTTCAGCGACCTCAACCACAAGGTCGCGTTGTCCTCGGGGATTATCGACGAGATGAAGGAACTGCTTGAGATTTACAAGGACACCGACTTCGTGACGAGCAGCAACAGGACGAACAACGTGCTCTCCGTCCTGACCATCCTCTTCACCCTGACCATCCCGGCGACCCTGCTGAGCTCGATCTACGGGATGAACATCCCGCTTCCGGGCGGGCTCACCACGGGGCCGCTCGAGTTCGCGGGCCCATACTCGTCCTTCCTGGTCATCTTCGTCCTGATGCTGATCCCCGCCCTCGTCATGGTCTGGTACTTCAGGCGCGCCGGATGGTTCTGACGTCTCCCAAGCCGCGGGAGGGTGTCACCGGTTCATCTCTGCTTGGATCAGCTCTGAGAGCTTCTGGAAGTAGAGCCTCGTCGCCATTGGCATCGCCTCGAGGTTGCGGTCGATGGCCTCCAGGACGTAGCCGACGGCCCTCCTCGACGTCTTGAACTCGAACTTCATCGGGAGGATCTCGTTCTGGATCACCTGGATGCTGTCCCTGAGGTGCTCGGGCGCCCTGGCCTTGGCGTCCCTCTCGACCCTCGAATACCACCCGGCGAGGACGTTGGTGTCGAGCCCGAGCTTGAGGTCCTCGATCTCCTTGACCAGGCGCTCGATGATTCTTGTCTCTTCGTTGGCCATGATTAACTACACTTCGTTTGAAAGATTTCAGTCTTCTCGTACTCGGCTTCCCAGGAGTGCGTGCTGTTCCTGGCCCTCCTTAGCGCGAGGAGCGTGTAACCCTCTGGCTGCTCCCCGATGGCCTTCTGGAAGATTCCCTCCACGGTCTCCTTCTCCTCGTCGTAGTTCTTGATGATGTGCTGCCTGTACTTCTCAATCTCCTTCATGTAATCCTTCAGGCAGAGCGTCTTGCCCTGGAAGCGCGAGGAAGTCAGCCTCTTGACCTCCTCGCCACAGACGTCGCACCTGACCCTCCCCATCCCGCAGCTCATGCAGACCCTCCCCACCCCGATCACGAGCGGGTATGTCCCCGGGGTGCCCTCTTCCTTGCCGCAGACGGCACACTTTGCAGGGGTCTTTGATCCGAGGTGCTGCATATCGGCTCGGGCGACTTCATCACTTAATACGGTTTCGATTGTATTGGGCTCGGAGACGGCGCGGATGGCGATGCCTCAGATGAGATCGGCCAGCTCATCGACGCTGCCGATCACCGCCGTCGCCTTCGTCCTCGCCTTCCCGTCGTAGACTCCGGTCCGGACGAGGATGGAGTCGATTCCCGTCCTGGTGGCTCCCTCGACGTCGGTGTCCTCCTGGTCCCCGATCATCACGGTCTCCCGCTTCGTGCAACCGGCCTGTTCCATGGCGACCTCGAACATGAGCGGGGACGGCTTCCCCACGGCGAACCCCTTCTTGCCGGCTCCGGACTCGACCGCCCTCAGGATAGGACCGACCGTGATCGCGGGCCCCCTTCTCGACATGTAGAGCATTGCGGAGTGGTTGGCGACGATGTGGGCCCCCCCTCTTGCGAGCAGCACCGCCCGGTCCAGCTTCCAGTAGGTCAGCCCCCTGTCAAGGCCTATCGCGACGACGTCGGCCTTCTTCCCCCGCGTCCTCTTCAGACCGACGCTGTCAAGCTCCGCCCCGAAGCCGGGCTCGCCCACCAGGAAGTAGGTCGCCCCGGGGTACCTCTCCGCTATGTACTCGGCGGTCATCCTCGCGCTCGTCAGGATCTCGCCCCTCTCCACCGCGATCCCCTGGGCACTGAGGCGCCTCTGTACCGTCTGGACCGTGTCGGTAGAGTTGTTTGTTATCACCCGGAGCATCTTCCCCTGGGACCTGATTCTCTCGAGAACCCTTGTCCCGCCGATCTTGACCGGGTCCTCCTTCCCCTTGAGGAAGACCCCGTCGAGGTCGAAGAGGAAGAGCTTCTTGCGTGAGAGGTCTATCATCCGACCCGAGCCGCTCCTTGTCCGTTAATATGATTGCCCTGGTTCTGTTGAGTTGACCGCTGACGCTCGATGGCGTTAACCATCGGTGATACCCTCCACTCAACTTGCTGGCATCGACTCTGAGGATTACCGTCGTCCGCATCGGGTTCCCCTTCACCGCTTCACCTACCAGCCCTTTCTCCCTCACAGCGAGATCAGTTTGTTGCGAGCGACTCTTCGACTTGCGACGGGAACTCGTGAACCTCGCAAGCCCCCTCTTGGACAAATTCAGGGCCGCATTCACGTCCCTGTTTATCCATACCTTACACGTCTCACACCATAGCATCCTCCTGTGCTCTGAATCGTCCTTCGCAGGATTGTGGAGCTTCTCCCCACACGCCGAGCACTCTGATGAGGAACCATACGTATCAGACTTTGTAAGTTGAATTACGCTAACGCCTTTCCAGAGCGCCTTGTACTCAAGCACTCGTTTGGTCTTCCAGTGAGGCCACGAGTTGAGCCTGAACCTGTAATCTGCCCCCTGCCCGTCGCCCCTCCGATACATCTTCCTGATGTCGGTGAGGTCTTCGAGAGCGAGGGCCGCGCCATTCCTCGAGGTAGTTTCGATGATGAAGTTTGTTGCCGCGTGAAGCATCTGGTCAGTCCTATGGTTGGCCCTCGACCAGTATTTGCTAGCGAGTTGCTTTCTCACCCTTACGTCGTTCCTCTTGAGGGACCCGACAATCTCTCGTGTAGTCTGTCTTATCTTCACCGCCCTCTCCATATCTATCTGAATCACGCCCTCTTTGTCTCCGAACGTCATGTTTTTCTCATTCCTGTCGACTCCATAGACCTTCTTGACTCGTAGCGATTTGATATCTTCCGAGTAGCAGAATGACAGAGCATCGGAGGTTATCGTGAGGCTTCTCACTTTCTTCTTTCCTTCAAGAACTTCGAGAACGTGCTGGTTGAGCTGGACGTCGAAATACTTGTCCCGCCTTAGTGGGATGAACAGGCGCCCCTTCATCGTGATGAAGAATCCGCTGGTGATGCAGACAACGGATCTTAGAGGCTTCCGATGGTTGACTTCAACCCCGCGTTTCTGACTCTTCTTCCTGCTCTGGATCACGGCGCACGCCCTCCCAATCGCCGCAGTCTTGTAGCACGAGGGAAGGTTGACGTCCTTAAGCGAGCGGTAGAATTCCTTCATCCCCTTCCTGTTGTCTATCCCGCGCTCCTGAGCGTAGTTGACCGCATTGTATGTCATAATCAGGCATTCGGCGAGAAGGCCGCTGATTCCGTTGCCATCGAATGGCTGGATGACGCACTTCGTCGCTCGCAACGACTCAATATTGGTCCATCGGATATAACCACCACCCAAAGCCTAGCACTTCTTGCTATCACCCGCTCACTTGACAAAGCCTGTGCCCTAAACGTCTAAATATCCACACGAAAAGTGGGCAACCGAACTATCGATGACGCAGTACGCCCGGATCAAGCTCACCAGCAGCAACCTCGAGAACCTGGACCGGCTCGCCAGGGAGATCAAAGACATCACAGAGAAGACCGGGGTGAAGATCAAGGGGCCTCAGCCCCTGCCGACGAAGAGGCTCAAGATAACCACGAGGAAGGCGCCGACCGGCGAGGGGACGCACACCTTCGACCACTGGCAGCTGAGGATCCACCGCAGGATCATGGACATCGAGCCGGACGACCGGACCATGAAGCAGATAACGAAGCTCCGGATTCCGGAAGACGTTAAGATAGAGCTCACGCTGACGACTTAGACATCATCCACTCGGCGGTCCTTCGCAGCCCCGTCTCCAGGTCGAGCTCGTACTCGTATCCCAGGAGCCTCCTCATCTTGTCGGTGGAGGGGTAACTCACGGAGGGCTCCGACTCCAGTTCGCTCCTGGGCGGCAGCATCTCCAGCTCCGACCACGAGCCCGTGAGCTTCTTTATCAGCTCGGCCAGCTCCCTTATCGTGACCGCCCTCTCGCCCCCGAAGTTGAAGACCTGCCCGACGGCAGTCTCCTTCTCGATCAGCGCGGCCACGAGCTTCGCGTAGTTCTCGGCGTGCGACGGCGCGGTCGCGTCCCTCCCGGAGTTGAAGAGCTTGATGGGCTCGTTTCGGAGGCAGGAGGTCACGAAACGCGGCACGGCCCTGTTGGGAGCGTCGTACTCTCCGAATAGGAGCCACGCCCTCGTTATCGAGACGGGCAGCCCCTTGGCCCTATGGTAGCCCATGACGAATGACTCGCCCGCCACCTTGGAGTAGTCGTAGGGCACCCTGGGATTGAAGAGCGCCTCCTCGGTGACAGGGCTGCTCGTCTGGGCGCCGTAGACGTTGGCCGAGCTGGGGTAGACGAACATCCTGACGTTCTTGCGAAGGGCCAGCTCGAGCATGTTCAGGGTCCCGTAGCTGTTGACCTCGAAGGCCGAGTACGGGTTGTCGATGGTCTTCTTGAGGTCCGCTACCCCGGCGAGATGGACCACCGCCTCGAAGTCGATCTTCCCTAGTTGGTCGAAGACGAACGACTTGTCGGTCACGCTCCCCGCGTGGAGGCCTCCTGCCACGTCGGTCGGTATGGGCTCGTGGCCGTGGGAGGAGAGGTAGCTCAGGACGTGCTTCGCTACGAAACCGGAAGCGCCGGTGACGAGGACCTTCACGGCTTCGTGGGGCCGGTCATTCGTTATTTAAAAAAGCCTGTCGGCCGTCCCTCTAAGCCAGGACCTGCCTGTAGGAGTCCACGAAGGACGGGTCGACCACCCCTGACACGAGTCTCTCCTTGCCCTCCGTGTCCAGGATGGGCATTGCGGTCGCGTGGTACGGGAGATCGAGCGAGTCGAGCTTGCCGCCGTCCTCGACCTCGGCGACCTTCGTGTAAGTCCCCTCCCTGCACTCGAAGTGGTAGAGCCTGACGATCCTCCTCTCCCCGAACCCTCCACCCCTCCCTCCCGCGGCAGTTGAGCCGTCGGGGAGCTGTAGCACGAAGATGGTGTTGGGCGTCGCGAGGTCCCTGAGGTCTATCGGCTTCTCCGTGACGTAGACCCTCCTTCCCTTCGCGCTCACCAGGTCGAGGAACTCGGTCAATCCGTCCATGTTCGGTCTGGCGCGGGTCGGACGTTTAAGTCTGTGGCGGCCGCCTAGATGCCGAGGGCGTTCCGCAGGTTCTTGTATCTGTTCCTAATCGTGACCTCTGTCACGCCCGCGGCCTTTGCGATGTCCCTCTGGGTCTTCCCCTCGCCGGAGAGCGTGCTCGCGACGTAGAGCGCCGACGCGGCCAGGCCGACCGGGTCCTTGCCTGCGGCGACCCCTGACTGCTTCGCCCGCGCCAGTATCTCCAGGGCCCTCCTTCGGGTCGACTCGCCCGCCTCGACCTTCGAGGCTATCTTCGCGACCGACTTCGCCGGGTCCGGCACCGGCATCTTGAGGTCCATCTCCCTGACCAGCAGCCTGTAGGACCTCGCGAGGTCCTTCCTGTTGATGTTGGCTACCGAGGCCACGTCCTTGAGCGTCCTGGGGATCTCGCTGTCCCTGCAGGCGGCGTAGAGCGCGGCCGCTATCATCTCCGTGATCGACCTGCCCCTTATCAGCCCCTTCTCGAGCGCCTTCCTGTAGACGTAGGCGCCCCTCTCCACGATGTCCTCGGAGAGCGAGAGCTTGTCGGCGAAGGTGCGCAGCTGGACGAAGGCCTTGCCCATGTTCCTGTCCGCCGACTCGTGCATCTGGGACCTCTTGTCCCAGGTCCTGAGCCTGTCGAGCGTCGTCCTCATAGACCCCGTCAGGGCCCTCCCCGTCGAGTCCCTGTTGGAGGACCCGATTATTGTGGACAGTCCCATGTCGTGCGACGCTATCGAGGTTGGGAGCCCCGCCCTGCTCTCGTCCTTCCCCCCGTCCTTCGAAGACGAGGTCCACTCGGGTCCTGTATCCTCGATCTTCTCCTTCATCACGTAGCCGCAGTTGCTGCAGATAAGCTCGCCACTCTGGGAGTCCAGTACCATCTTCCCCTGCCCGCATCGGGGACACTTGTCGAGCGCCCTTTGGATTCTAAGTTGCGTCGAGATGTCCCTTGTTGTTGTTTGCAAATGAGATAACCATAGTTATAGTTCCCAAACTCGTATTTATACTTAGTAGTCGCATGAAACTTACTATGGTGACTTTACTTGCCTTGGTAAAGCCGAATATACTATCCATAGTACCCAAGAAGCGTCCATTTTCTGCTGCTATTGTGATGAATTATAAATTCAATCTTATTTTACTAAATTAAATTATATATTTTATGATTGCCGTACAACGGGGACATTCCTAACCTCAGTTGTCCAAACGATCATCACTGCACGCAGGGGTCTGCTGGATGCATGACCATGCGTGCTATGTCTACCGCGAGAACTCCAGGGTCACGGCCGCGAGGGAGACCGAACCGTACTTCAGGACGTCCTCGTCTACCTTGAACCTCGAGCTGTGGTTCGGGGCGGCGCAGCCCTTCGCCGGGTTGTTCGTCCCCAGGTAGTAGAAGACCCCCGGGGCCTTCCGCAGGAACCTGGAGACGTCCTCGGCCCCGAGCCTCTGGTCCATCACCCGGGTCCTGGTGCCCCTGATCCCCTTCAGGACCTTCATCACCCTCTCCGCCGACCTCTCGTCGTTGTAGGTCACGGGGTAGGGGTCCTTCTTGAACTCGATTTCGCACCTGGCGCCGTACGCGCTGCAGGTCGACGTGACGGCCTGGCGGATGTCTCTGATCGCCTTGTCGCGCGTCCCGCTGTCGAGCGTGCGCATCGTCCCCTCTAGGACGACCTCGTCAGGGATGATGTTGTCCTTGGTCCCGCCGTGTATGCTGCATATCGATATCACGAACGGCTTGATCGGGTTGACCATCCTTGAGGACACCCCCTGGAGGGCTATGGTCACCTGGGCTGCCACGTAGACGGGGTCCACCGTCTTGTGCGGAGCCGCCCCGTGGCCGCCCCTCCCGATCACCCGGATTAGGAGCGAGTCGGGCCTCGCCATGAAGGGGCCGCCGCGGACCCCGAAGCTGCCCGAGGGAAAGTCGGCGGAGATGTGGAGCCCGAAGACGTTGTCGACGTGCGGGTCCTCCATCGCCCCTGCCTCGATCATGGGCTTGGCCCCGCCCCTCCCGCCCTCCTCCTCCGCCGGCTGGAAGAGGAACTTCACGTCCCCCGAGAGGTCGCGCCTGTGCTTCACCAGCAGCATGGCGGCCCCCAGGAGCATCGCGACGTGGGTGTCGTGGCCGCACGCGTGCATCACCCCCTTCCGCTTCGACCTGAACTCGACGTCCACGTTCTCCTGGAGCGGCAGCGCGTCCATGTCCGCCCTCAGGGCGACGACCCTCCCCTTCTTCCCCGTCCTGAGAACGCCGACGACCCCCGTCCCCCCGACCCGCGTCTTCACCTCGATGCCCAGGGCTCTGAGCTCGCGGGCGACTAGGGCGCCCGTCGCGGTCTCATGGTAGGCGAGCTCGGGCTTCTGATGGATCGTCCTTCTGATCTCTATTATCCTCGGTTCAAGCCGCTTGACCTCTTCCAGGAGGCTGGGCACAGGCGCTAAGACATCGAACCGCCGATAAATCCGTTGTGATTGGAGCGCTGACCCTTCTTTCAAGGCGAGTAAATAGACTGTCACAGTCTCTGCTTGTGGATGCCTCACCGCGGATTCGGACCAGGGGCAGTCGCCCTCCTCGAAGAAGAACTCTCTCTCTCTTGCCCTCAGAATCGAACTCTACGGACGATCAAGGGAACTGAGGAAAAGGGGTCTGACTTATCACGAGATTGCAGCAGCTCTAGGAAAACAGTACAACACAAGACCGTCAAAAGGCCAGCTTTCGGAGTGGCTTCGAGGAATTCACGGACTATTCGGGAGCGCGAATCGCTTCCTGAAGGAACCGAGTCCCGAACTCGCATACGTGATTGGGGTGACGCTCGGAGACGGCTCGCTCAATCGCAAGGGCTACAACCGACGAATAAGGCTCCAGTCTGTCGATCTGGATTTTGTGTTGGAGTTCGATCGCTGCCTCTCGGCCGTGCTCGGGACCCGGAGGCACACGCCGTGGTTTGACAAGAAGAGAAGGGAGATACACGTCGGGGCCAGCAGTGTGCTTCTCCACGGGTTTCTCGACCAGCCCTGGGAGCACCTGAAGCCCTGGATTCACCACTGCCGCGCCTGTGTCTCCATGTTTCTGAGAGGATTCTTCGACTCCGAATGCTCGGTATCAAAGACTGGAAACCTAACCTGCTTCAACTCCGATGTTGGGATTCTGAAGTTTGTCCAAATTCTTCTTTTGTCTTTCCTCAGGATTGAGTCGACCGGGCCGCATCTTGGCACGCGAGCGGGCACCAAGATTTCGAATAGGGGACGGAGCTACATAAGGCAGAGCAGTTGCTATCATATCTACATTAGGACACAATCACTTGGAAAATTCTATCGCGAGGTCGGTCTTACGATACAGAGGAAGAGGGTTCGACTGGAGACCAAACTGAGATTGCAGTCAACCTGACATAGCTCCCGCTAAGCGGCTAGCGCCGGGGGTAGGATTTTCGCCCGAGTCCTCGGGATTCGAACCCACGAGACCCGGATGGGTCACAGGCTCTCAAGGCCCGCGCATTATTGTGGAGGTTGCTGACCCAGACCACTCTGCTTTCAGGCACAAGTGAACCCCGGCATACCCCGGCACCATTGGACTATCTCCGCCAGTTGATAAGGTGTTAAGATAGCGAGTCTAGGCAAGCTTCTTAGCTTCTCTGAGTGAAGTCTGAACCGTTATTACCCGACGGTCGGAACGTGAAGGCATGACCTCAGTCAAGAAGGCAGCCGTCCTCGGAGCCGGCCTTATGGGACACGGGATAGCCCAGGTCTCGGCGCAGGTCGCCGGGTACGAAGTCTCGCTCCTCGATATCGAGCAAGAGTACGTCGACAGGGGAATGTCCCTGATCAGGGAGAGCCTGGCGAAGTTCGTCACCAAGGGAGCCCTGACGCGGGCTGACGCCGAGAAGGTCGTCTCAAGGATACACCCGACCACCGACCTCAAGACAGCCGTCCAGGGTTCGCAGCTGGTCATCGAGGCCGCGACGGAAGACCCCAAGCTGAAGGTGCACCTCTACAAACGGATCGACGAGTATCTCGACCCCGGCGCGGTCCTGGCCTCCAACACCTCCTCCATCAGCATAACGCTCCTGGGCTCAGCGACGAAGGTCCCCGAGAGCGTCGTCGGGATGCACTTCTTCAACCCGCCCCAGCTCATGCCGCTGATCGAGATAATCAGAGGGGCGAAGACCTCGGACCGCACCGTGGCCGTCGCTAGGGAGGTGGCGGCGGCGATGAAGAAGGAGACGGTCCTCTGTAAGAAGGACTCCCCCGGCTTCATCGTAAACCGGATTTTGGTGCCGGCGCTGAACGAGGCCACCCTCCTCGTGAACGAGGGCGTCGCAGACCCTGAGGACATCGACAAGGCGATAGCGCTCGGGCTGAACTGGCCGATGGGGCCGCTGAGGCTCCTCGACTACGTGGGACTCGACACAACGCTCAACATCTCGGAGGTCCTGATGGCCGAGCTCCAAGATGGCAAATATCGGCCGTCTCCACTCTTACGACAGATGGTTAGAGCAGGCTGGCTGGGGAGGAAGTCCGGGAAAGGGTTCTACGACTGGGGCTCCGCGTCCTCGACTAAGCCGAAAGCCTAGCGCGGAGCGCTTCGGGAATCGGCATCGACTTGCCGTCCTTCCCCACTACGACGTGGACGGTGCTGCCTCGGCACAGCAGCTCCATCTCCGGGAGTCTGTAGACCTCATTCTCAAATGTGACGCTTGTTGTGCCCATCGCCTTGAGCCTGGTCCTGACCAAAAGCTCGTCGTCGAACCGCGCCGGGGACAGGTAGGTCGCCTGCGCCTCCACGACGGGGATGAAGATGCCCATGGCCTCGATGTCCCTGTACACGACTCCCCTCGACCTGAGCAGCTCGATCCTCCCCGACTCGAACCAGATAAAGAAATTGGCGTAGTAGACAACCCGCATGGTGTCTGTGTCCGCGTACCTCACCCTAACCTTGATCTCGTGCTCGACGACCAACCGCTCTTCGGGTGGTGCTCTCAGGGACTAGGTTTTTTACGTTCTGCTCACCTCCGAACAGGCATGGAGTACCAGACGATTGGCATCTCGAGGGAGGGACCGGTGGCGGTGCTGACGCTGAACCGTCCGGAAGCGCTCAACGCGATGAACTCGGCGATGGCCCGCGACCTGAGGCAGTCGCTCGAGTCTCTCTCGAAGGACGACTCCGTAAGGTGCCTCGTGATCACCGGCAGCGGGAAGGGGTTCTGCGCCGGGGCCGACATCCGCGAGATGGCCGGCCTGTCCTCGACCGAGGTCGCCCGGGCCGGGAGTCTCCTGTCGATCTGGGAGACCGTCGGAAAGTACCCCAAGCCCATCGTCGCCGCCCTGAGCGGATTCGCGCTGGGCGGAGGGCTCGAGCTGGCGATGTGCTGTGACATCATCATCGCCGCACAGGGCACCAAGCTCGGTCAGCCCGAGATCAACATCGGGATAATCCCGGGCGGGGGAGGAACCCAGCGGCTGACGAGGGCCGTTGGTAGGTACAAGGCGATGGAGATGATACTGACGGGCTCGACCATCACAGCGGAGGAGGCGGCGTCGGCGGGCCTGGTGAGCAGGGTCGTCCCGGCGGCTCAGCACCTCCAGGAGGCGATGAAGGTTGCACAGACGATTGCTTCGAAGGCGCCTATGGCCGTCAGGCTCGCGAAGCAGGCGGTATCCTCGGCGGAGGACGGGACTCTCTCGGATGGGTTGAGACACGAGAAACAGCTCTTCCTACTGCTATTCTCGTCGAAGGACAAGGACGAGGGCATGAAGGCCTTCCTGGAGAAGAGGCCCCCTGTCTTCACGGGCGAGTGACATCTTCGACCCGACCGGAGTAGAACTACCAGCAAATCTTATCTCGGTTGTGCGACGGCACTCGCCGCCCGTTCATGGTCCTCTACAGGCGAGCCAACAGGCAGTACGTCGCGATGCCCGAGGGGGAGGTATGGAAGTTCCTCGAGTCACAGACGAAGATCTACGCGGGCTTCCCGATGGAGGACGGGTACCCCCACGTCTCGCCGATCTGGTTCTGCGTCGAGAACAAGACCATCTACCTGAGGACTCACGACTACAAGACCAAGACAAAGCTCGCCCGCTCGGGCAAGGCCTGCTGCGTCGCCGATGACGGCTACCGCTACAGAGAGCTGCGCGGCGTAATCGTCTGGGGGAGGTCTCGGGTGATCACCGACCCGAAGCTGATCAAGCACATCAACGAGATCCTCGACAGGAAGTATGAGAAGCAGCAGTGGAAGCCCTCCGAGATGCCCAGCGGCTGGGTCGAGGAGAGGAGGAAGGAGAAGCGGGCGTTCATCGAAGTGAAACCAGAAAGGATTGACTCCTGGGATAACGGTAAGGTCTAGTCCTTTACCCAGACCTCGTCCCCGACGCCCTCGAGGGCGTTGCTGTACCTCGCGGCGTTGAAGAGGTAGGTCGAGAGCCTGTTGAGAAACGGCACTAGCTCCGCGTTGATGTTCTCCTTCTTCGCGAGCGAGACCACGGCCCTCTCCGCCCTCCTGCAGACCGACCGGGCCAGATGGAGGTTGGCAGAGAGCGCTGTCCCCCCCGGCAGGATGAAGCTGGTCAGCCGCGGCAGCTTCTCTTGGAAGCGGTCGATCATCTCCTCCAGCTTCTTCGTGTCCTGGATCACTATCCGAGGCACTCGGTCCTCGCTCTCCTTCGCCGCGAGCTCTGACGCAAGGTCCGCCCCGGCCACGAGGAGCCTCCCCTGGACCCACCTCAGCTCCTCAGAGACCTCCTTCCGTCCGCTGCTGGATATCGCCACGCCGAGGCAGCTGTTCAGCTCGTCGACCGCCCCGTAGGCCTCGACCCTCGGTGAGTCCTTGGCCACCCTCTTCGGACCGTAGAGGCCCGTCTGACCCTTGTCTCCAGCCCTCGTGTACATCTGGGTTTCACGCCCCTGTCTTCAAATCAACTATTTTAGGCTTGGAGGTCGCAACTTTTCTCGACCCAACGCATATAATCTAACGTTTCGCAGACAAGAGAATTGGGGTAGTCTAGACGCCTACAGAGTTCTCGACGGACGATTCAGATCATTTATTCACGCCGCACGAGGCGCAACGGATCCTTCCGGACATCAAGCTGAGGCTGAAGGAGATAATCGAGCGGAAGCGCATCGCGGACAGGCTCAAGGACGACATCGAACACTTCGGGCTGGTCGGGTTCGAGACGTCCGAGCTCTCGATGAAGAACCAGGAGCTCGACGCGCTCGTAAAGGACCTGATGTCGCGGGTCTCGGAGCTGGAGGACCTGGGGGTCAGGGTGCGCGACATCGACGCCGGACTCATAGACTTCCCGGCGATGAGGTTCGGAAACACCGTCTACCTCTGCTGGAGGTACGGCGAGTCCGATATCGAGTTCTGGCACGGAGCCGAGGAGGGGTTCAACGGAAGGAAGTCGTTGAAGCAGCAGGTCATCTCTCCCTGAGCGCCTCTCCAATCGATTAGGTTTTGTATCGGCCCTTTCCTGTGCGGGTCCATGGTAGCCGCTGACGAGCTAAAGGAAGGTTCCCTCGCTCCCGACTTCACCCTCCCATCGTCGACCGGGAAGGACGTCTCCCTGCGCGGGCTGCGTGGCAAGAAGGTCGTGCTGTACTTCTATCCTCACGACGACACCTCGGGATGTACCAAGGAGGCCTGCTCTTTCAGGGACAACCTGCCCAGCTTCGAGGGGCTCGACGCCGTCGTCCTCGGGGTCAGCAGCGACTCCATGGATTCTCACCAGAGCTTCATCAAGAAGTACGGCCTCAACTTCACCCTTCTCAGCGACCAGGACCTCAAGGTCCACCACCTCTACGACACTTGGCGGGAGAAGAACATGTACGGGAAGAAGTACATGGGGACCGAGCGCTCCACCTTCGTCATAGGCGGAGACGGGAAGATCAGGAAGATCTTCAGGAAGGTCAGCGTGGACGGCCACGAGAAAGAAGTCCTGAAAGCCCTCGCTGCCTGAGTGGCCGGCGTTGGGTTCCATCGTAGGTGGGCTGAAGGCCGGCATCGTCGCCAGCCTCTACTTCGCGGGCTCTGCCTCGCTCTTCAACGCGCTGATACTCCTGTCGTTTAAGAGCGACGTCATCGCCTATCTCGAGACGAACTCACCCACGCAGTGCTCCTCGGCTGTGGCCGCCGGCCTGGCGGGCTCGGGAGAAGCCTGCTTCTCGACGCTCCTCTATTCGGGAATCCCGTTCTACGACTTCGTCCGGATGCTGATCATAGCGATATTCTTCTCCGTCTCCATCGGGATATACTTCGACTTCATCCCTGGAAGCACCTACACGAGGAAGACGCTCCTGGCCTCGTTGATCATGCTGATCGTCATGTTCTTCCTGGCCCTCGACGGGCTAGTCACAGACGGGGTGCAGCAGCTTCTGATGATCTCCTTCGAGATAGTCGGAGCGGTCTTCTTCGCCGTGATCTTCGCCCAGCTCTACCGGAAGTTCACGAGGGAAGTGGAGTTCCAGACCCAGAAGACGGACTTGAAGATCAAGGTAGACAGGCGCGACGTGACCGGCAGGAAGCGGACATTCACGACCAACTCGACTCACAAGATACAGGCGGCCTCTGAGGGGAAGCCCTTCAGGGAGTGGCTAGTGAGCGGCGGCGTCAGCGTCAAGGAGCCGAAGGAATCCGAGACCACAATCAAGATCATCGGCGACGGCATGCTGAAAGCCGCGTGAACTGCGGATCGGAGGCGGGAAGATGACCCGGCTCCGCGCCTACCGGTCCCGCTGGTCCTCTATCGCGAAGGTGTTCACGAGTGGCCTGAAACCGCGCTTGGTGTAGAACCCGGTGGCGATCTCGTTCCTCGCCGGGAAATCGGCGACTATCATCTCCGCGCCCATCTTCTTGAGCCTCTCGGAGGCGTGCTGCAGCATGTCGTCCCCAAGGGCCCGCCTCCTCCACTCCGGCAGGACATAGAAGTCCGTGATCCTGCCCTCTTTTGAGGGCTGGTAGAACAACCTCACTTCGACCTCTGCCCTGAGCACGCCCAGAACCTTCGGGCCCTTCGCGGCCACCAGGACGAGGCGGTCCGCCGACCCCATCGACGCCCTGAGGTATCTTTCGGCCCTCTCCTTCGCGTCGTCGACCACCTTGAACAGCGGATCGAACTCCCCGTTGAGCTTCTTCATCCTCACGGTCAGGTCCGCGGCCTGATCGATGTCCCGCTCCTCCGCCTCCCTTATCACGAGCTCTTTCATCTTCAATCTCCCCGACCCGCGAGCCTGTCATCTGGAAGAGGAGGTATTATCCCCTTCTCGATCAGGATCGAGGCGAGGTTCCTGCTCTGCTGGATGATCCGCTGGGCCTCGGCGAAGAGCTCGCTCCTCGAGAGGCTCTTGCCTGCCAGCCCTTCGCGCTGGGCCTGCTCGCCCACCACGGCTGCGACAGAAGGGAAGACGTCCCAGTCGAGCATTGTTGGGATGATGTTCGTCTTGCTGAGCCCCTTCGCCCGCGCGAAGTTCGCGAGCTCCCTGGCAGCCGCTATCACCATGGTGTCGCTGATGTTCCTCGCCCTCACATCGAGCGCTCCGCGGAAGAGGCCCGGGAAGAGCACGCTGTTGTTCACCTGGTTGGCAAAGTCGGACCTCCCCGTAGCCACCACGGCCGCGCCCGCGTTCACCGCCTCGTCGGGCCACATCTCTGGCACGGGGTTCGAGAGGAGGAAGACCACGGGGTCCGGGTTCATGGAGGAGATCTCGTCCCTCTTGATGACATGGGGGCCAGGGGTCGCGGCCGCGACCAGGACGTCCGCCCCCTTCAGCGCGTCCTTCAGCGACCCCTGAACCTTGGAGGAGTTTGTCTTCAGCGCCATCTCGTACTTCCACCTGTTCCTCATAAGGAGCTGGTCGATGTCCTCGCGCTCGGAGTGGAGGGTCCCCTTTGAGTCCATGAGGATCATCTCGCCCGCGGGGGCCCCGGCCTCGATGAGGAGCCGCGCGGCCGCGATGTTCGCCGCCCCGGCCCCGAAGAGCACGATCCTCGCGTTCCTGAGGTCCCTCCCGGTGAGCTCGAGCGCGTTGTAGAGCGCCGCGAGGATGACCCCGGCAGTCCCCTGCTGGTCGTCGTGCCAGACGGGGATCTTCATCTTGCCCCTTAGCCTCTCCAAGATGTCGAAGCACCTCGGCGAGGCTATGTCCTCAAGGTTGATGCCGCCAAAGCCGGGCTCCAGAGCCTCGGCGACCGCGATGAACTGCTCTTCAGAGGAGACCCTGATGGGGACGGGGACCGCGTCGACGCCTCCCAGGTACTTGTAGATCAGCGCCTTGCCCTCCATGACGGGGAGGGACGCCTCTGGACCTATGTCCCCCAGCCCGAGGACCCTGCTGCCGTCGGTCAGGACGGCAACAGTGTTCCACCTGTTGGTGTAGTCGAACGATAGGCCCGGGTTCTTCTCTATCGCCGTGGACACGGCAGCTACCCCCGGCGTGTACCAGACCGAAAAATCGTCGAGCGACTTGACTGGGACCTTTGGAACGGTCCCGATCTTGCCCCGGTAGAACGCGGAGTATTCCAGCGCCTTCCTTGACGCCTCGTCTTGGCCTTCCTCCGTGGGCATGCCGCCCTCCGGCTCCCGCGGCTATTTTAATGGAGCAGGAGAGTTCGGCACGAGCCGACTAGTGGACGTGACCGTACCTGTGCGAATCCCTGTCGAACTGCGCCTTGCACGCGGGGGAGCAGAAGTAGAAGGCGTGACCGTCGTGCTCCGACTTGAGCTTGCTCTTCGTCTCATCGACCGTCATCCCGCAGACGGGGTCTTTGGCCATGGATTGCCCAGGACCCGGGCAATATTTCAAACTTGTTCCCGTCCGGCCGCGCCAAGACGCCGGCGCAGGGGTTTCCCCAAAGCTTATTTTCGGACGTGTTCGCGAGAACCGCAATGACTATGGACCAGGCGGTCAGGGAGTACATCCACGACAACCAGGACAGGTTCCTCAAGGACATAGCTAGGCTGGTGGCGCAACCGAGCGTCTCTGCCAAGAACGAAGGGGTCGAGGAGTGCGCTCTCCTGGTCAAGAAGATGATCGAGGAGATAGGCGGCACGACGAAGATGCTGAAGCTGGACGGAGCCCCCACCTTAGTCTTCGGTGAGGTCCCATCCAGCTCCAAGAAGACCCTCCTCTTCTACAATCACTACGACGTGCAGCCCGTCGAACCCCTCGAGCTCTGGAAGTCTCCCCCGTTCCAACCTGAGGTCCGCGACGGGAGGATGTACGGCAGAGGGGTCTCGGACGACAAGGGACAGCTCGTCGCCCGCCTCAAGCTCATCGAGTCCTACGTGAAGGTCCATGGAGAGCCGCCCTGCAACATCAAGTTCTGCTTCGAGGGCGAAGAGGAGGTCGGGAGCGGGCACCTGGACCAGTACGTCACGGCCTACCCAGACCTCTTCAAGTCGGACGCGGTGATCTGGGAGTTCGGGAAGATAGACGAGAAGGGAAGGCCGGTCATCGGCCTGGGCGTGAAGGGCATGATCTACCTCGAGCTCATCGTGAAGACCCTGAACCAGGACGCGCACAGCATGTACGCCGCCGCTCTGCCGAACCCCGTCTGGCGGCTGGTCCGCCTCCTCAACCTGATTAAGGACGAGCGCGAGGCCATCCTCATACCCGGGTGGTACGACAAGGTCCTCCCCCTGGCCGAGGACGAGCTCAAGATCCTCGAGGAGGAACCCTCCGAGGCGGAGCACCTCCTCTCCACGTACGGCGCTTCCGGGTTCGCAGGGGATATCTCGCTCGCCGAGGCGAAGAAGTCCCTCGCGTCCCTTCCCACGGCGAACATCGCGGGCATCTGGGCCGGCTACCAGGGACCGGGGAGCAAGACGGTCCTTCCGGCAGAGGTCCACTGCAAGATGGACTTCAGGCTGGTCCCAGGCCAGGACCCCGAGGAGCTCCTCGCCCGTTTCAAGAAGTTCCTGGGCGACCACGGCTTCACGGACGTCCAGGTCATCGCCGGGACGATGGAACCGGCTGCGAGGACGAGCTACAAGAGCCAGCTGGCGCGCGCGGCCTCCGATGCCGCGGAAGAGGTCTTCAAGACGAAGCCGGTGCTCGAGATCTCCAGCGCAGGGACCGGACCGCTCTACATCTTCGCGCGCAGGTACGGGGCCGATGCGATCGACATCGGCTTCTCGCCCATAGACGACGGGATCCACGCGCCGAACGAGAACGTCCGGCTGGACCTCCTCGAGAATGGCATGATCTGGATGGGTCAGACGATCGAGAACTACATCGCTTAGACCAGAGGGGCCGGGTCGGGCGCCCATACGCGCCTCTTGCCCGCAGTTTATTATGAATGGAATTTTAAACGAGGAGCAAGAATCGCAAGGGACGACGGTTTAACCAGCAAACATTATACCGGCCCAACATCAGGTCTTGACCCGTCAGAGTTTCAATAAATGATTGTGGGCGTTCCGAAAGAAACGGCACAGGGTGAAAAGCGGGTCTCTCTCATTCCCGACGGAGTCTCAAAACTCGCGGGCGCTTCGGTCCTCCTTGAGAAGGGAGCAGGGGATGAGGCCGGCTTCCCGGACTCGGCCTACGTCGAGAAGGGGGTGTCCATCGCAGCCGACGCCTCCGCTCTCTACGGCCAGGCGGATGTGATACTCAAGGTCACTCCTCCCTCGAAGGCTGAGGCAGGGATGGTCAAGGAGGGGGCCACTACCGTCTCGTTCCTCTACCCCCTTGCCAACCTCGAGGCCGTGAAGGTGCTGAGCGCGCGCAAGGCGACGGCGTTCGCCATGGAGCTCATCCCCAGGATCAGCCGAGCGCAGCCCATGGACGCGCTCTCCTCGCAGTCTAACCTCGGCGGCTACAAGGCCGCCCTCCTCGCGGCCGAGGCCCTCCCGAGAATCTTCCCGATGATGATGACGGCCGCCGGGACAATCTCCCCCGCCAAGGTCTTCGTGGTGGGGGCGGGGGTTGCAGGCCTGCAGGCGATCGCCACGGCGCGGAGGCTCGGCGCGGTCCTCGAGGCGTACGACGTGCGGCCTATAGTGAAGGAGCAGATCGAGAGTCTCGGCGCCAGGTTCGTCCAGATGCCCGTGGAGACGAAGGACGCGCAGGACGCGGGCGGATATGCAAAGGCCCAGACGCAGGAGTTCTACGCTAAGCAGCAGAAGTTCCTTGCGGAACGAGCCTGGGTCTCCGACGTGGTCATCACCACGGCGCTCATCCCCGGACAGCGCGCCCCCATCCTGATTTCGGAGGAAGCCGTCAAGGGGATGAGGAGCGGCTCCGTGGTGGTCGACATCGCGGCGGAGCAGGGAGGCAACTGCGCGCTTACCGAGCCCGGGAAGACGGTCGTCCGTTACGGCGTCACTATTATCGGTCCGCTGAACCTGCCCTCAACCATGGCCCCTCAGGCGAGCCAGCTCTATTCGCGCAACATCACCTCCTTCTTCTCCACCGTGATGAAGGACGGCGTCCTGAAGATAGACCCGAAGGACGACGTGATTCGCGGCTCGCTAGTCATCAACGCCGGCGAGGTGGTGCATCAGGCGACCCGGACGGCGATCGAGGGGGTCCCGGCGAAATGACCCTCGCCACGACCGACCTCCAGATCAACCTGATAGTCTTCCTGCTGGCAACCTTCCTCGGGCTCGAACTCGTCAGGCACGTCTCGCGCCTCCTGCACACCCCACTGATGGCGCTGACCAACGCAATCTCCTCCGTCTCGATCGTCGCGGCGCTCATAGTCCTCGCTGACCCGAAGGACGACCTGGTCCTCGTCCTTGCGACCGTTGCTGTCGCGCTCGTCTTCACGAACATCGTGAGCGGCTTCGGAATCACGGAGCGCATACTGAGGCTCTTTAGGCAGCGGAAGGGAACCAAATGAACGACACCATCGTAGAATACCTCTACGTCATCGCCATCCTGTTCTTCGTCATCTCTCTCAAGTGGCTGAGCGAGGTAAAGACCTCCAGGTACGGGAACTGGATCGCGGCGTCGGGGATGGCGGTCGCGATAGGCGGGACCCTGCTCGCCTACCAGGTTCAGAGAATCGACCTGCTGATCATCGCGATCGTGGTCGGTGTCATCATCGGCACACCGATAGCGCTGAAGGTCCCCATGACGGCGGTGCCCCAGAGGACCGCGGCCTCACACGCGTTCGGTTCTCTCGCCGTCGCGCTTGTCGGGACGGCCGAGTACTACCAGAGGCTGCCGAACATCGACGTCTTCACCCTCACGGTCCTCTGCGCCGAGATGATCCTTGGGTACCTTACCTTCATGGGGAGCTGCATAGCGTTCGCCAAGCTCCAGGGCCTCATCCCTGGGAAGCCCTTCGTCTATGGCGGACGGAACTTCGTCAGCCTGGCGACCCTCGGGGTCGCGATAGCGCTCGCCGTATATCTAATTGCGAACCCGACCCACTCTTACATCCTCCCGTTCATGGCGGGCTTCGCCGTTCTCTTTGGGTTCCTCCTCGTGATGGCGATAGGAGGGGCTGACATGCCGACCGTCATCGCGATTCTGAACTCGTACGCTGGGATGTCCGCAGCGGCGCTGGGCTTCGTCCTCAACAACCAGGTCCTGATAGTGGCGGGAGCGCTCGACGGATCCTCCGGGTTCATCTTGGCGGTGATCATGAGCAACGCCATGAACCGGTCCTTCACGAACGTGCTCTTCGGCGGGGTGGGCGCCGTCAAGATTGCTGCCTCGACCGGACCTGCGGTCGAGGGTGGGCGCACCGCCCAGGCCTTCACGGTGGACGACGTCGCCACTATCCTAGAGGACGCAAGATCGGTGGTCTTCGTCCCCGGCTACGGCATGGCGGTCGCCCAGGCCCAGCACGTCGTCAAGGAGGTTGCTGACATCCTGCAATCACAAGGCATCGACGTGAAGTACGGGATCCATCCCGTCGCCGGCAGGATGCCCGGGCACATGAACGTCCTGCTCGCAGAGGCCCAGGTCCCCTATGACCAGCTATGGGAGATGGACCGCATCAACCCGCTCTTCCCCGAGACCGACGTGGCGATAGTCGTGGGCGCCAACGATGTTACCAACCCGGCGGCGCGGACCAGGCCCGACTCCCCTCTCTTCGGGATGCCGATAATGAACGTGGACAAGGCCAAGACGGTCGTCTTCATCAAGCGCTCGATGAGCCCTGGGTTCGCCGGCGTGGAGAACGAACTCTTCTATCTCCCGAACACGATGATGGTCTTCGGGGACGCGAAGAAGGTGCTCGCCGACCTCGTCGCGGCACTCAAGAAGCAGGCCTGACTCTGCTCGTGCGCGATTCTGAGAGCCTTCTGACTGTCTCTCGGATTCGCCGCTCCCTCGCCTCGCTTTTCTTCGCAGTCCCGATCCAATCCAAGTACTCCCTCTTGTGAGAAGGCGGCAGCTTCACAAAGACGACCAAAGATTGAACAGCAACCTTGAGCGCTTCAAGAAGATCGAAGGGAACCTCCAAAGCCTCCTGGCCCTTGTCGACACCATTCCCGGGTAATCCGCTCGCACCCGCTCGAGAATCTGAAACCTTGTGGCGCGGCCGGGTTTTCATGATGCAAATCGCCCCAGTTCGCCCTCTGCGCTCTGACCTGTTGAAATGTGGTGCTGACTACGCTTTTATGCCTTTGTAAAGGTTTATAAGCGCTTGTTTAGGTCCGAGTTATCCCTCCGGATTGTATTAGAAAATGTCTCGAAACCCCAACTTTTCCAGGCTGATGAAGCTAGAGAAAGCTCTTGACAAGTGTCCTAGGTGCGCTCACAGCCCTATGATAATCGACTCGTCAGGCGGAGAACTGTTCTGCAGCAACTGTGGCTTCGTCCTCAAGGAGAAGATGGAAGAGGCAGGCCCAGAATGGAGGTCATTCTCCAACGAGGAGAAGGACGAGAAGAGCAGGGTCGGTCTCCCTACCTCGGTCGCCATATCAGACATGGGGCTGGCGACGGTCATCGGCGGCGAGAACAGGGACGCTTCAGGCAGGACGCTCTCCGGCTCGATGCGGTCCACGGTCGAGAGGCTTAGGACGTGGGACAGAAGGAGCCAGGCGCACGAGTCTGCCGACAGGAACCTGAGGCAGGCCTTCAGCGAGTTGCACAGGTACGCAGACAAGCTCACGGTCAACGAGGCGGTCGTCGAGAAGGCCGCATACATCTACCGCAAGGCCTTCGAGCGCGGTCTCGTCAGGGGCAGGTCGATCACAGCGATAACGGTCGCTTCCCTCTACGCCGCGTGCAGGGACATGGAGATTCCGCGGACTCTCAAGGACATGGCTGCGGTCAGCAACATAAAGAAGAAGGACATCGCACGGTCCTACAGGCTCCTCTTCAGAGAGCTCGACATGCACATGCCGGTCGTCGACCCCGCGCGCTGCATATCGAAGATAGCCTCTAGGGCGGGCATGAAGGAGAAGACCCAGAGGAGGGCCCTCGAGATACTCGCGATGGCAGGACCGATGCGGGTCTCGGCGGGCAAGGACCCGATGGGCTTCGCCGCCTCCGCGCTCTACGTCGCATGCACTCTGGAGAACGACGGAAAGACCCAGAGGGACATCGCAGAGGCAGCGGGGGTGACCGAGGTCACGATAAGGAACAGGTACAAGGGCCTCAGGGCCGCGCTGGGCTTCTAGGCTCCACGCCCAAAGGCGGCAGCTTCGGCGGCCTGAATGGACTCTGGTTCTCCGTCATTAGACGGCAGGATTGTGACCCGAGGGGCTGGCCAAGTTGAATCCCACAGGTCGAACGGGGTTACTACAGTGTCTGAAGGTCCTCTCTCCCGAATGCCTTATGAGACCGACGGACCGCATCACCAAAACCAGCCGGCCCCATGAGAAAGAAGATCCTCGTCACAGTCATACTTCTCATCCTAGTGGTCTCGGGCTTCGCCGGATATCAGGCTGGACTAATCGGTTCCGCATCCCAAGGATCATCTTTGTCGTCAGCGGCTTCGTCCAGCCCTTCGACCCAGACCAGCGTCCAAACATCGAGCGACCAAGAGATCGCTGGAGGGGCGATTAAGCACGTCATAATAGTCGTCATGGAGAACGAGGGCTACGGGAGCGTCATCGGGAATCCCTCGGCCCCGTACCAGAACCAGCTCGCATCCCAATACGCCCTAGCGGCAAACTACTTCGCCGTCTCTCACCCCTCTCTGCCGAACTACCTCGCGCTGGTGGCAGGGGACACCTTCGGCGTCACCTCCGACTGCCTCCCGGTGCAGTGCGCGCTGCCCAACACGACGATCACGAGCCTGCTTGACGGGAAGGGGCTGACCTGGAAGGAGTACGCCGAGTCGATGCCGGCCAACTGCTCCCAGACCGACAGCCCGGACGGCCTGTACGTCCCCAAGCACGATCCCTTTGTCTATGTCGACAGTGTAACTGGGAACTCGGGCTCAGGGGTTACCTCGGCCTACTGCGACTCCCACGTCGTACCGTTCGCACAGTTCTCGAAGGACCTGGCGTCGTCGAACCTTCCGAGCTACTCGTTCATCACGCCGAACCTCTGCGACGACGCCCACAGCTGTGCTCTCTCGACCGGGGACCAGTGGCTCTCGACCGTCGTACCCAGAATCATCAACTCCAGCTCGTTCCCGACCACGGCACTATTCATCGTCTACGACGAAGGCAGCAACAACGCGGGGTTCGGGCCGAATTCAGGCGGACAGGTGGTCTGCATCCTCGTCTCTCCCTTCGCGAGGCCAGGATATGTGTCGCAGGTCCCGTACTCGCACTACTCGCTCCTAGCTACGGTCGAGGCGATATTCAACACCGGAAACCTCGGCAGGAACGACGCGACTGCGAGCGTGATGTCCGACCTCTTCTCGCCTCCTGCCTGAGGCGAACCGTGCTCACGCCACTATGGCAACGCAGAAACATATATTAAATGAATGAAGCGTTCATTCATTGAGTCGCAGAATTGCCCCGAAGAAAGATGAATCAGATGCTGCGCGAAGAGAAGTCCGAGAAGATTCTGGAAGCGGCAAGGACCGTCTTCGCGCGGAAGGGCATGGCGGCGACCATGGCAGAGGTGGCCGAAGAGGCGGGAGTAAGCCAGGGCCTGGCCTACCGTTACTTCCCGAGTAAGGACATGATCGTAGCCACCCTGCTGAGACAGGCCATCCAGTCAAGAGACAAGCTCAACTCGATGGTCCGGGAGATACCAGGCACCCCGGGCGCGCGCCTGGGGCATATCATATCCACGATGGTCGACAATAGGCGAAAGCGTCCTGAGTACTATCAGATTATGTATCAGGGAATGGTCGACGAGAAGCTCACCCAAGAGGTTCGCGATGCGATTGCCGAACAGGGTCGGGTAGCCTACGAAATAGTTCGAAGGCTCGTAGTCGAGGGCCAGGCGACCGGGGAGATTGCCAGAGACGATCCTGACAAGCTGGTGACGGCGGTATTCGCGTGCCTCGACGGGCTCTCGAGAAGGGTGATGACGGTTCGTCCGGACGAGGTCAGTGAATTCATGCCGGATGCCGGGATAATCCTGAGGATGCTCAAGCCCGATTCATCGCAGGTGACCCGCCATTGAACCGGAAGGGCGTTTGCTACGACGTCGGGCGTGTGCTTATGGATGGCAACTGGCGTCCCAAATTCGACGCCAGGATTGTCCGCCGAGAGCTGGGCATCATAAAGTACGACCTCCACTGCAACGCCGTCAGAATCCAGGGGCTCGACATTGATAGGCTCATGACCGCAAGTGAGGACGCCCTGTCAGAAGGGCTGGAGGTCTGGTTATCTCCCGAGTTGTGGGATAGAAGCCAGGATGAGACTCTCGAATACGTCACGAGGGTGGCGGAGCGGGCAGAGGAGCTCCGTCAACGGTGGCCCGGAAAGCTGGTCTTCAGTGTGGGCTCTGAGCTGACGCTCTTCTCTCAGGGGATGATTGAGGGCAAGAATGTCTTTGACCGGATATCCCGTCCCTCGTTCTGGGGCGACATGACGGCTGGGAAGCACAACGGACCGCTCAATGCATACCTTTCGAATCTGAGCGAGGCCGCGAGGAAGTTGTTCCATGGCCCGCTGACCTACTTCTCCGTACCATTCGAAACTGTCGACTGGAAACCGTTCGATTTCGTCGGGGTAGACCATTACAGGGACGCGCAGACTAAAGACTCCTATGGCCAGATGATAAGCAAGTACAACGCATTCGGCAAGCCTGTCGTCATAGGGGAGTTCGGGTGCTGCACTTTCCGGGGAGCGGACCTGCTCGGAGCCAACGGCTTCATGATAACCTTCGGGATGATGGAAGGCCTCCTCGGGCCAAACCAGAAGTTTCCCAAGATGTTCTTGGATATGGCGCATGTCCCGCCCCGAGCCGATGGGCACTACATCCGTGACGAGGGGCTCCAGGCACGCGAGCTAGTCGATCAGCTGGGCGTCCTTGACGCAGCGGGGGTTGAAGGCGCCTTCGTGCAGACCTTCGTGGTTCCCAACTCCCCGTGCCGCCCGGACCCTAGGTACGATGCCGACATGGCGAACTTCAGCCTGGTGAAGAGCTTCGCTGAGGCAGAAACGGAGGAGGAGTTCAGGAGACAGGCCATTAGTGGGGCCAGGGAGATGATGGGGGTGGACCTCGACCCCCACGTTCTGGATGGCTTCTCAGGTCCGACGGGCGAGCACGGGGTGACGTACCCGGACCTGCCGTGGGAGCCGAAGGAGTCGTTCAGAGCGGTCGCCGAATACTACCTAAAACACTAGATTGCAAGATCTCTGCCAAGACTTGCAATGGCGAAGGCCTCGCACCGTCCGTCCCAGACGACGAGTTCAGTGACCCGAAAGGCGATCTTCTCCTCTGACTCCTTTTCTTGATTCTGCTCTTGGGCTGCATTCCGGGTTCACAAGTCTTAATTTAGTCGCCTTTCGTACTGAAGTAGTTAAGCGGTCTTGGACTTTGGCGATCATCCCGGAATGTTCCAATGGTAACAGCGGGGGTCATTGACCGCGGACCCAGAAGCCCAAGATGAGGGCGAGGTCTCCAGAGGACTGAGGGGGAGGGCGCGCGAAAGGCTCACTCTCAGGTACCTCATCTTCGTTCTCCCGGCCGTCGTCTACTCTGTCGGCGTGCTGGTCTACTACGTAGTCTACGGGAGGGCCCTGGAGTTCCTGCCCGCCGTCTTCCTCCTCGCGCTCGTACCGTTGATCGCTCTAGTAGGTTCGTCCAGGGAGACGGTGAGGCCGTGGATTCCCTTCGTCGCCGTGATGCTCTGCTACGAGGCCCTCCAGGGCACCGTTGGCGCCTTCGCGGCGACGAGAGTCTTGTACTCGGTCTACCCCTTGGACAAGATGATCTGGGGTTTCAACCTCACGGGCTGGGTCCAATCGACATTCTACTCGCCGGCCATGACAGCGGCGATGTCCTTCTTCTACTCGCTGCACCTGGTGCTCGTAGTCATCACGTCGCTGGCGCTCTGGCGCTTCAACAGACAGCTCTTCGGGAAGTATGTCACCGCCATCGTCCTCACCTCATACGCGGCCCTTGTCACATTCGTCCTCTTCCCCACGGCCCCGCCCTGGTACGAGGGCGTCGCCAAGGACCTCTTCTACGGAGGGACCTCTTCCGCTCTGCCTAAGGGCCTGCTCTACGTAGTGTCGGTCTTCGAGGCCGACAAGTTCGCCGCCTTCCCGAGCCTGCACGCCGCATATGCAATCCTATTCTCGTACTTCATGGTCAAGCTCGACCGAAGGCTCTCCCTCGTGTCAATCCCGATCACCATCGCCATCCTCTTCTCAACCCTGTATCTGGGACAGCACTACCTGATCGATCTCATAGCGGGGGCGGTCTTCGCACTCGTCCCATGCCTTATCGCAGAGCACTTTCAAATCATACCACACAGGAAGGCCAGGCCATCCGATCACGTCGGGATGGTCCTCACCCGTCAGTGATGCCCCATCGCGCGCCGCTGAACGAGACAAGAAAGCCGCGCCCGCCTCACCCAAGGATCTTGGAAGCGTTTAAGAAACCCCGCGCCGTTCTCCGGCCGGCGGTGAAGCTCGCCATCAACCGCTCGCAATCGAGTTGTGAGCCAATAGCTTCTACCAAAACAATCAGCGAGCGGTAAGAAAATGAAGTGGGACATAGTCTGGGACATAGGTCTGGTTTCAATCGGCGCCGTAGCGGGAGCCCTGCTGCGGTACAGGGTGACTGGCGAGGGATACATCATCTACGGACTTCCGGTCTCCGTCTTGATGATAAACATCCTCGGCAGTTTCATACTCGGAATGGCCGCGACGGGCACGACCCAGTTCGGCGCGGACCCGCGCCTGACCCTGCTGGTGGGTATTGGGTTCTGCGGCTCGCTGACGACGATGTCGACCTTCGCTTTCGAGACGGCCAACCTGATGGACGCAGGAAAGTTCCTGCTCGCGGGAGCGGATGTCTTCCTGAACGTGGGAGCGTCGATCGGAGCTATCTTCATAGGTAGGGCCCTTCTGGTTCTGCTACTTGGAGCGGCTGGCTGAGAAGAATGTCGAATGAACCCCCGATCAGACGGATGCTGAAGCTCACGGTGAGGATTCGCCACAGGGACGAGCATGCCGGGAAGCCCATAGTCGACCTGCTTCTCGCGCTCTACAAGAGGAGCGGCATCTCTGGCGCCACCGTCGTGCAGGGGATACGCGGCTACGGTGTCCGAGGCTCCTCGAGGGCCGACGTACTGGGTCTGTCAATGAATCTCCCTCTCGTCATCGAGACCGTGGACGTTCCCGAGAAGATTCACGGGGTGCTAGTGGAAGTGAAGTCGATCGTCGGGACCAACGGGCTCATTTCGGTAGAAGAAGTCGATGTGGTGTGAGCGCGGAGAGGCGCCTCCTTCCCGGACCCAAGCGACTCCCCTGGTCCTTAGGTAGGGGTGTGTGTCCCCTTCAGCTCTCTGGTTTGGCTGTTCCCGGAGCTGTTGAAGGCTCGGCTCCCGCGCCCTTGAGCACGAGGAGCATCGACGGGAAGTAGAAGATCCGGATCACGAAGGTGTCCACTATCAGAGAGATGACGAACGCAATCCCGAGCTGCTCTAAGTACCCGAAGGGGACCAGCCCGAGGCTCCCCAGCGAGACCGCAAGTATCAGGCCGAGGGCGGTCACGACGGCGCCCGAGCCCACCATGGCCCTTGCCAGACCCTCCTCGAACCCGTGCGACTTCTGCTCCTCCCTGACCCGGGAGAGGATGAAGACCGCAAAATCATTCCCGAGCGACATGAGGATCACATATACGACGATGGGGATCAGGAAGACAAGCTCCTGTCCGAGGACGTAGGTGGAGATCAGGTAGAGGATCGCCGTCGTCCAGGTGATGCTGATGAAGACCCCGGTCAGCGAGATGAACGGATACTTGGCGCTCCGGAACGAGAGTCCAAGGACGATGGCGATGACTACCAGGATGACTATCTCGAGCTGCTGGAAGGCGCCGTTGTAGTACTGCTGCAGGTCGATTATGCTCGAGGTCAGCCCTCCCACGAGGAACTGGTCGTTCTGCCTCAGCTGGCTGACAATCGATATGGCGTTCGGGGAGTACGGGTCGTACTTAGTGAAGACGATAAAGTAGGCGTCCGATCCGTGGTTGAAGACGAACGCTCCGTCGAGGTTGCTCGGTTCGATCTTCGTGCCGTTGATCGTCGGACCTACGACCTCTCTGATCCCGTTCGTGCCCAGCAGGAGGGTTGCGTCGGCCTCCAGTGTGGTGGTCGCGGCGGGGGTGAGGCCTCCGAAGACCGTGCTCGCGTTCTGCGTGAAGCTCACGACCACGAAGGTCGGATAGATGATGCTGCTGCCGAACTTCTGGTCGATGGTGTTCAGGGCCTGGACGCTCGACAATCCCTGAGGCAGGCCCTCGTTGACATTGTAGGTGGTCGGGAGGTTGAACCACAGGTATGTGGTGGGAACGGCGAGGAGCACGATCACACCGACGATCAGGAACTTGCGGCGCTCGGAGATCTTGACGACCCTGTAGAAGGCGGACCGTTCCATCGGCCGCACCGGCTTCCTCACCTCGGGAGCGACCGTCGGCGGCCTCTTCCTTCCTCTAAGAGACAGGCGCCCTCCCTTGAAGATCCTCGGGCCGATCAGGCTGAGAAGGGCCGGCACGAGAGTCACCTCGAGCACCACCGTCAACAGCATCGTGATCAAGAGGACAGGTCCCCAGCTCTCGAGGCCCGAGACCAGAGAGATGGCGCCAAGGCTGACTGCGACCGTCACCCCCGAGACGACCACAGCGAACCCGGCCTTGTCGGTTGCAACCGAGAGCGCCTCGAAGTTCGTCTTCCCCGACCTGAGTTCCTCTCTGTATCTAGCAAGGATGAAGACGAAGTAATCCGTGGACACCCCCAATATCACCGCTGTAAGAACGTCGGTCACCACGTAGTCGACGTGGCCGAGGACGACTCCCGTGAGGAATATCGAGACGTAGCCGAGGGCCGTCGCGAGCGAGACGACTATCAGGACCAAGATCGGCGGGAGGTAGGCCGCGAAGAGCAGGCCGACCGCGATGGCGAGGAAGACGAAGATCAGGCCGAACGCGTAGCCGCTGCTCGCAGAGAGCTGGGCCGTGTCGGCGGCGACCGCCCCCTGCCCGGTCACCTCGGCGGTACCGAGGTACTTCTGGGAAAGGTCCCTGATCTCGGCGGTCGCGTTCTGGGCCGGGTAGAAGTCGTTGGGACCCCTGAAGTCCTCCGTGACGTTGAAGTTCACGGTTATGAGGTACGTCGAGTTGTCCGGGCTGATGTAGTCCTGCGTGATGAACGACGGGGCTCCCAGGAGACCGTACCTGGCGAAGTAGTACTTGCTTGCGTTTGTCCCCGCCACAAGGGCGGACTGCACGAGAAGCGCCGAGATGTGGAACCCGGCGTAATCCGAGAGGTACGTCGACACGGGCGCCAAAAGATCCGTGCTATAGTTCGTCACGTTGTATCCCGCGGTGCCCACCACGGCGAAGATGAAGAACGGGCTCAGATCGATGAAGCTCGGGATGGCCGCCGTGGCTGTGGCGTTCTGGACCCTCTCAGTCGGGCTCAAAGACGCGGAGGCCGAATATGTCTGGTTGAGGTCCTTCAGGAACAGGGACTCGTAGTCGCTTCCGTCGTAGGCCGCCCTAGTTGCGGTCTGGTTGATCGAGCCCTGAGAGAATGCGGACTGGGACCAGTTCCCGAGGAAAGCGCTGGGGAAGCTGTAGACCTGGGTCGAGAGCTCTGAGAAGTTGTAGTAGGTGTCACGGATGCTCAAGACGGTGGTGTTCGTGAGTACCCCGTCCAGGAACTTCTCGTAGCTGGAGAAGGCAGAGCTGCTCCCCGAGTAGAACGGGATCCCGCTCGCGTTCAGAGCCTTCTGGAATGCGAGAGTCTGGCTCTCTATCTTGCCGATCGACTCGCCGGCACCTGGCTGGAAGACCACCGTCAGAATGGAGTTGGACGGCGCCAGGGTAGAGAGCACCTGCTGTGCCTTGCCCGACTCGCTGTTCGTGAGCGACTTCGGGCTCTCGGAGTAGCTGATGTACTGCCCGTAGCTCAGCAGGAGCGGGGTCAGGGCGAGGAGGACTATGACCCAGATGATGATTACCGTCTTCTTCCTGTGGACGACGAACCCCGAGATCTTCAATTCAGATGGCCGTCCTTCTCCCCGAGATGAAGACCCTCGTCTGGTGTAAGCAAGCTCGTCCTCGATGAGGGTGAACGACTGGGGTATATTACTGGCTCAGTTTCGGGATGCTCTCCCCTTACCGGTTCACTTTCACCCCTCCCCCGACGTTATAGCCTACTGCGGGAATCTCGAGCACATGACCGAGACGAAGAAAGACCCGGAACGGAAGCTCGAGCCGAAGGACTATGAGATCTACCACGACAGCACAGGCGTGATGCACTTCCTCCCGCCGAAGAGATGCAAGGCCTGTGAGGATTGAATGAACAGCGTCATCCTCGAGTGCCCCCGTTGTCTGAACATGTTCATGGCCTCGACCCTGAAGTCGAGGAAGGTCGGGGAGAAGCTCTGGGGGACCAGGTGCAGATGCGGCAACATCATCGAGTTCGACTTCGACTACCTAGACCCGGTAGAGCTCTGGGCGCAGCCCAACGTCGCCAACAGGATGAGGGAGATCGACGGCTACGCGGTGAGGGTGGAAGGGCTGACCTACTCGAAGAGCCGCTGATTTCAGGAGCTACCCGGAGGGCCCGCCGTCCCGCTTTGCTTCTGCGCCGCTAGAGTTCGTCAGGTCTATAGCCCGCCGACCTCAGCGTCTGCTCGATTAGGCTCCAGACTCCCTCCTGCTTCCAGCGCCTGAACCTCCGGTTCGCGGTGGCATCATCCCCAAATTCGCGAGGAAGGTAGTTCCACGGGATGTGCGCCTTGAGCACGAACAGAATCGCGTTCAGCGTCCGTCTGTCGTCGGACCTAGGCCTCCCCTCCTGGTGTGCGGAGGGGATCAGGCGCTTTACCTTCTCCCACTGCTCATCTGAAAGCTCCATGAATGTCTCCATGGGTGGGAATCTACCGTTCAAGCGAAAGAATACAATGTAGCAATAAATTGACAAATAGCTCAGTTTTGAGATAAATCTCACGTAGATTAAATACCAGTTATTTTTCTGGTCAATTTATGTCGACCCGATTTAATTGGGCAATCAGCGGGAGTTTGTGGTGATTAATGGCCAGATTCGTACGAATTCCTCTGGTACACCGCAGTGTCAGGATGGTCTACCTGCTGGTGCTCTCCCTCATCCTGGTAGGATCGATAGGGGCGTACGCGGCGTCAGTGACGATTAACGCGAGCACGAACGCCGGATACCAGGGCGAGTACGTCGTCGACAACGGCTACTTCACCGCCTCGGCCATAACCTACAACGTTGTCCAGTCTGCGCAGACGGCGACATCTCAGCCAATGACCTGGGCACCTCTCGGCACGGCATACGTGAACGCACAGGTACCCGGCGACTGGGAAGTGCTCTGGACGATTACACTCAACACGGGTGCGACGGTCAGCCATACCTACACGATCACCGTGACGAGTACCTCGGCCTCAGGCACCACTAGCTCGCTCTACACCTTCACGTTCACAACATTGGCCTCCATATCGGCGGGACAGACGATGAGCATAATCTGGGACGTGGGTGCCCAGACGTGGACAGCCCCAGCCGCGGTGCAGATAACGGTCGCATAGGGGAACCAATCGTCCGAGAGGTCGTGAAGAGAATTGACAAAGTTCGTTCGCATACCTCTGTTCCACCGTAGCATCAGGGCGGTCTATCTTCTGGTGCTCTCTCTAATACTCGTAGGGTCTGTTGGAGCTTACGCGGCGTCCGTCACGATAGTCGGGAGCACGAACGCCGGATACCAGGGCGAGTACGTCGTCGACAACGGCTACTTCACCGCGTCAGCAATCAGCTACAACGTCGTCGAGGCCGCCCAATCCGCCTCCTCAGCGGGGCTGGCATGGTCAAACGGAGGTGCCGCCTACGTGAACGCGCTGGTAGCAGGCGATTGGGAGGTTGCATGGACGTTGACCATCCAGACCGGCGCGACGGCGAGCCACGTATACACGATCACCGTCACGAGCACCGCCGCCTCGGGCGTCACGAGCACTCTCTACACTTTCACGTTCACGAGCCCGACCCCGGTCGTGAACGGGCAGACGATGACGATTCTTTGGGACACCAGTGCGACGACATGGGCTGCCCCAGCGGCGATTCAGATAACGGTCGCCTAGGAGTGGTCTCGGAGTGAGCCCAGAGGTGACTAGCTGGGCTTGCGGAAGCTGAACCGGCGGCTGTTAATCTTGTTCGGCATCTCCGCGACCTTGATTGCGGTCGCAGCTGCGGCCAATGTGACCATCCTGTCGAACGCCACTGCTGACTACGCCGGGTCCTTCCTCAAGCCCTACTATGAGAACGCCAACGCGCCGGTGACCGGTTGCACCCCCCCTTGTCTGACGGTGGATACCCAGGGCACGGAACCCAGCTCGACGGCCGGGACGCTCTCACTCGACAGCCACGGGATAGGCGGTAACAGCCCGTCGCCTTCCACGGTCAGCGTCACGACTTCAGACACAAATGACGTGATAGTGGTAATGGTGATGTGCAACCCAGGGGTCACCGCGATGTCCATCAGCGGAGGCGGCCTGACCTGGAACACGCGCTCAACCTTCTCCAGCTACACAGTGGGGTCGAGAAGCGGGGCCGAGTATTGGGCCTATGCCCCTAGTTCGCTCTCATCTGTTACGGTCACTGTCACCTACACTGCGGGAAGCGCGTGCAACCCCGCCTACATCGCGATCCATGGAGCGAACACGGCCAATCCGTTCGATTCGAGTGCGATCGAGCCTGTGGTCGTCAACGCCAATTCGCCTGTATCTTGTTCGATGACGACTAACAATGCCGACGACATCCTCTTTGGTTACATGATGCAGGGGGGCAACCCAGTCGTCACAGGGCCTTCAGGCTGGATTCCCTTGGACACTTTCATAGACGCAGAGCACTGGGACTACTACGCTATAGTCGGCTCGACCGTGAGCTCGGCCGCCGAGGGCTGGACGGCGACGTCCGGCACTAACATCTCAGGATACTGCGACGCGGTCCAGGGCGAGAGCTCGTTCACGCTATCTGCCGGGTCGAGCATGTACCTCTGGTCTCCACAGTTCGCCTCGGCGACCTCGATACCCGCTGGCGTGCTCTCCTTGCAGCTCTTCGCGGACGCCCCGGCGCCCGCGCTCGACGGGAGCGCGACCGGCACGTGGACGTCCGGCTCGACCTTCGTCCTATCGTCGTTGAGCACGACGAAGGCAAACGACGTGGTCGTCCTTTCCCTCGACACCTACTCCTCAGGTTCCTCGGTGACAGTCTCGTCGATCAGTGACTCTTTGGGGAAGATAGCGTGGCAGGGTTCTGCGCGCAGCTCCTTCGTGGCGTGCTCCGGAACTCAGGAGGCCACCCACATCGAATGGTATGGGATTGCAGCCACTGCCGTCACCTCCGACACGGTTACTGTGAAGCTCGCCTCCGCTCCGACCGCGGCCTCAGGGGTCGCGTTCGGAGTCTCCGGGGCAGACGCCATAACTCCGTTCGACCCTGCTTCAGGGCTCCCCAAGACGGCCGTGAGCTCTTGCTCGGCTACAGCAGCCGCGCCGACGGTCTCCCCGGTCTCCACGGTGGCCGACACCGACTTCGTCTTCACTCTCTTCGGGGGCTACACCTCAGTAACGGAGACCGCTGGCAGCATAGGCGCAGGACCCGCGACGCTGGTGAACACGGTGGCCGGGACCGGAGACTCGAACGCCGTGGAGTACGAGGCGATGACCTCGTCCCAGTCTTCGGACTCGTGCACGTTCGGGACCTCGACCACATACTGGTGGGTCCTCTGCGACGCGCTGATGCCCGCGAGGCAGGCGATCACCGTCTCGTACTACACGACCAACTCAGCGGGTGTCGTTCAGTCCACCATGGCGAGTAGTTCACCCGCCACTGTCACAGCGCTCTACCAGCCCATCTCGATCTCCTCCTCGGCGGGGACCGTGCCGGCCTCGGGGTACCTTGAGGTCGTGATCACCGGGTCGCCATCAGCAGGGGCTCTGTCCGTTGTCTGGGGCTCCCCCAAACCCACCCTCTTCGAGGTAAGCTACACCTACAGGACATGAGAGACATGGTCCCAAGAGTGATTCCATAGATGGCATCCCGCAATCAGCGCATCCTGATGGTCGTCAGCTTCGCCCTTCTCGTCACCCTCGTGGCCCTCCCGCTCATCGCCGGCACCAGTACCTACCCGCTCGCTATCGTTCAGGGGAACAGCATGTATCCCAAGCTCCAGAACGGCGAGCTCGTCTTCTTCACTGCGCAGCGGGGACCAATCGCGAACAGCACGATAATCGTCTTCGTCCAGAGCGCCTCGGGCGTCCCGGCCCTCGATTCGTTTCTCAAGCCGGTCGTCATCCACAGAGTCGTCGGCACAGGACTTGAGCCGAGCGGGGTGACGTACTACCAGACCAAGGGAGACAACAACATTTCACCAGACCCATTCGTCACGGACTCCACCAACGTCCTCGGCGTGTCCGCGGTCGAGATCCCCTACGTCGGGCTACCGATACTCTTCCTGCAGACCCCCTACGGGCTGGTTGCGGCAGTGGCGCTGGTCTGCATCTTCTTCCTCTCCAGCGTCGACACGAAGCTCGAGGACGAGAACGAACGGAAGCGGCTGATAGCCGTCTTCGCCAGGTATTCGCTCAACGGAAAGATCTCACCGAGCCAGTTCGAGAGGCTCAGGCTCTCGGTGGAGTTCTTCAACGAGATCCCGGTCGACCAGCTCAATGACCCAACGACGATCTCCGTTATCGACTGGCTGAAGGAGGGGAACCTGCGGGAGCCGTGGAAGGAGGAACAGACACGGTGTCCGACCTGCGGCACCGAGTCGCTGAAGATCGAGAGCGGCTCCAGGTTCTTCCTGATCTGCCCCATCTGCAGCGACCGTCACACACTGCCCAACCGAACCGCCTGATTCGGTAGGTGCACGCTGACCAGCCCGCGCGCTAGCGAGCCACAAGCACATAGAACCCGGCGGCGGCGATGACGAAGCCAACCAGCGCGTCGTTGTACTTCGAGGGAAGCCTCTCGAAGGCCCTGACCAGACCGGCGGAACCAATCAACAGGAAGGCGAGGAGGGCTCCGATCGAGGCCAGCGCGAAGACTATCGCGGTGTCAATGGCGAAACCCAGACCGATTGGCACAGCGAGGAGGAAGATTGGCAAGATGCTCAGGTCCGGCGAGAGCGCGGCCCCCAAGACCGCGAAGTAGCGGAACCGCCTCCCGAATGCCCCTTCTCCCTTCGAGAGTTCTTCTCGAGTCTCGCTCTCATAATCCTCGGAGCTGTTGGACAAGAGCTCCTTCGTCCCGTAGATCAGCCCCCCGACCACCATCGCAACGCCGATTCCCTCGGTGACGTAAAGGGAGATCTGCTGCGAGAAGACGCGCCCAACCTCGACGACGGCGAACCCGAGCAGTATCGAGAGAGCGACGTGCCCGACCGCCGTCATCAGGCCCACGCCCAGAAGGTGCGGGCGGTCCCACTCCGATACTCGACCGAGGATGATCAGCGTCGCCCAGTGATCAGGGGCGGACATGTGAAGAATACCCACGAAGGCCGCTGCAAGCAGCAGCGGTCCCGGGGAAATCACACGTTGCTAGCTCCTGCTATGGCTTTTCCATCATGATTTTAGATTGTTCCAAAGTCCGAATGCCGGACCGACCCGCTCCCTGGAGGTGCTGACCCATCAGGACACCCGGTCGCCGGATTATTCCTTTAAAGGAGGGCCCTACAGCTGAGGCTAACATGCGCCTCGTCATAGGAATCTCCGGGGCAAGCGGGGTCATCTATGGCATCAGGGCCCTCGAGGCCCTGAAGACGGCCGGGGTGGAGACGCACCTGGTCCTAACCCAAGCGGCAAGAGAGACTGTCCGCATCGAGACCAACCTCACCGCGGCCGACGTCGAGAGGCTCGCCACCGAGACGTACAGGATAGACGATCCGGCCGCGAGGCTCTCAAGCGGCTCCTTCCACACGGACGGAATGGTCGTCATCCCCTGCAGCATGAAGTCGCTGGGGGGCGTCGCGAGCGGCTACTCCGACAACCTCCTGCTCAGGGCGGCCGCGGTCACGCTGAAGGAGAGACGACCGCTGGTGCTCGTGGTGAGGGAGACGCCACTGACCCTGATTGACCTGGAGAACATGGTCAGGATTGCCCGAGCAGGCGCGATAGTCTTGCCGGCGATGCCCGCGTTTCACAACAGGCCGAAGACGGTCGACGACATGGTCAATCATGTGGTGGGGAAGGTACTCGATGTCATCGGCCTCGAGCACGACCTGGCTCCGCGCTGGGACGGGCCGCCGGGCGCTCCGGCCTAGGAATCAGCCGGGACATCCCTGATCAAAGACGGCCCGAGCCTGATCGGGCGCTTGCGTGCCTTCAGGAGACCAGGGTCGAGCCGCTCACCCTGAGCCTGGTGTCGCGCCCGATCTTGGTGATGTCGACCATGTCCACGCAAGGTATCTCGGAGATTATCGCGCCGACCGCCACTATGGTCTCGCACCTCTCGTTTATGATGGCGGCGGGGGCGAGCCCACCCTTCCTGAGCCTGTAGAGAATGTATGAGCCCACTGTCGAACCTTTCCCGTAGGGGAAGACCAGGACCCTGCCCTTCACACACTCACCCCGGAGCTCGTGGCCTCTCTCGACGATCTCGCCAGACCCAGGGTCCACCCCCCCGTAGAACGATATCGGCTGGGAGGTGACCAGCGCGTCCCCCTCCGCCTCCCCCTCGTAGATGACCCTGCCCTTGAGCCTCATCTTGGCCTCGTCGCCTCCATGACGCACCTCTCGAGGGTCAAGAAGCGGACGCGAAGCCCGCTGTTCCTCAGGTAGTGGCAAGCCTTGGCTGAGTTCGTCGCGACCACGTGGAACCCCATACCCTCTATGGGCGCGACGACCATGCATGTGTCGCACGCGAACTTGGCTCCGCTCCCCTCGATCACCTTGGAGTACCCCTTCTCGTCGCTCTGGCGCTTCACCTCCCGGCTGCAGCATATCCAGAACTCCCGCGTGACCTTGCGCGACCTCAGCAGCCCGGCGATAGTCGCCAGCTCCTTCAGGGAGCAGTGGGGACACCCGACCGAGACGAAGTCCGGATCCCCCTCGTCGTTCAGTCCGGCCGTCGCCTCGGCAAGATCGCGCCGGCCGAAGGAGATCGCCTCGGTCCCGCTCGGCGGACTCTTCGCCTCTGGGGTCACGCCCTCCATGTGGTACATAGCGACCCCGCCCGAGCTCGCGAGGGCGGCAGACAGCTCCTTCGACTCTTCGAGTCCGGCCTGCCGTATCCCTCGGAAGTAGGGCACCCCGTTCTTGACGACCTTGCCGACGGAGTATCCCATCGCTGCGAAGTCCTCCGGCGTGGCGAGCTCGGCCGACACGTCCACGGTCAGCGTCGCGACCCTGTTCGCGTCGAGATGGTAACCGTACAGAGGCGTCCTCCCCGTAAGGCTGGCCGCGAGGGCACTAGGACCACCCTCGCGGTTGGTCCTCGCACCTAGGACGGAGTTGGCGTAGACCACGGCGGAGCTCTCACCCCACGCGATGTGCTCGCCGAAGCCCGGCTCGTTGCCCGCCAGGTAGGGGGTGCACGTGCAGGAGATCTCCAGCCCGAGCCTCCGGTATGCATCGATGACCTCGAGCTGCTTGCTGGCGAAGCCAGGGTCGATCCCCTGCAGCCTCCAGTTCTCCAGGTCCATCCCAGCGGGGTTAAGGGTGGTCTTCACCCTCGCTCTCCCGTCCTCCGCCAGCTCGCTCAGGAACTCGATCCCGGCGTCTCCCAGGTTCTTGTACGAGACCCCGGAGACCTGGACGCTCGAGACCGGGACGAGCCTCTTCGCTCCGTAGATCTCTCCCAGAGCCACCAGGATCTCCATGCTCTTTTTGGTGGCGTGCCCCTGCTTGCCGGCGAGCATGTCTTTCTCTTCTGGTGTGAGGTGCATCTGCTGATCATCTACAGGTAGTCTTCCACCTTCATCCCGTCTTCGAGAGGGATCTTGGCCTTTACGAAGAGGTCCCTCGGCGCTCCCAGCGGGAGCGTGGCATCCAGGCCGGCCTTGCAGGTCCTCCTCGTGACCTGGTCGGCTGAGGGGTCGAGCGACGAGCCGTACTCGTTGGGCTTCAGGAGGAGGTCCTTGTCGAACTGGACCCTCGTCGAGATGGCCCATTCAACTGCGTTCGGGTCGTCGAGGTCCACGTCGTCGTCCACGACGACCGCGTGCTTCAGGCTCGGATGACCCTTGAACGCCGCTTCCAGCGCGTTCCTTGCGTCGTCCCCCCTCTCCTTTCTTATCCTGATGACTGCGTGAAGCCAGGAGCTGCCGCCCGCGGTCAGGCGCACGTCCAGGCAGGTGCAGACCTTGTTGATCTCCCTGAACATCGTGGCCTCCCGGGGCATGCCCATCAGCATCCTGTGTTCGGACGCCCCCGGGAGTACGGCCTGATAGATCGGGTCCCTCCTGTGAGATATGCGGTTGATCTTGATCACCCTCTGCTTCCGGACAATGTCGTAGGCGCCGGTTATGTCGGGGAACGGCCCCTCGTCGACCAACTCGTCGGTGATGGTGCCCTCAAGGACCAGCTCGCACTCGGCCGGAACCATCGAGTCGTTCCCCCCGCACTTGACGAAGGCCATCTCCCTTAGAGCATTCGCTATCTCCAGCTCGCTCTTCCCTATCTCGCAAGAGACGGCAGCGGCGAAGAGGAAGGCGGGATGGTTGCCGATTGAGATTCCCACTTCGCGGTTTCCTCTCTTTAGGAACTCGTCGAGGTGTCGGGGAAGGATTCTAGCAGCGACCCTGTCCTTGCCTATCCGCATCAGCCTGTGGTAGCTCGCGTTTAGCCCGTACTCGCGGTCCTTGGCGACCGCGATGGCGGCCGTCGCGTATGGACCACCGTCGCGTTCGCAGTGCGTGAGAATTGGGATCTTGTAGAGGTCGACTTCGTCCTCGACGACCTCTTGGCACGGTGCGTGATTGACGGTCTTGTAGGGTCTTGGGTGCTCGATGGATTCCAGGATTCTCCCGAGGAGCTGGTCCTGTTGTACGCCGAGCGCCCTCGCGAGCAGCGCCCGGCTGCCGCAGACCCCTATCGCGACCCTGTACTCGGACTCCCTGACGTCTTCGAAGAGAAGGGGTCTGCCGTCGAGCTTGTGAGCCAACGCCGCGATCTCATACTTGGCCGAGACCTCCCTAGTTACGTGCCTCAGGTCGCCGGTGCTATCCAGCTCACTCAGGAAACCTCTCAAACTCGCTCGAACCTGACCACGCCAAGGCGCCTCGAGCCCGCGCGACGGATTGTCGTTTAAGAACCTTGCAGGATGCGCCGCGTGCGAAGGGGAGAGTGGAGCAGACGGATGGTTACGCGCAACGCCCCCTCGATTGATAACGTGCCGTGACTGTTGGTCTGGAGAAAATTTATTAGTGATTCGCGAGCATTACATTGTCGATGCCGAGTCACGAAGTCAAGAACATGTCCGCCTCGAAGGACATCAAGGAGTTCAAGCACGCTAGGATGGAACTGGTAGACATCGCAGGCCACGCGGTCGCACGGTTTACGTTGAAGAAAGGATGGAAGTGGTCGGACGATATCAAGCCGGTAGTCAAGACGGAGTGGTGCATGGCCCCGCACCTCCAGTACGTGATCTCCGGCAAACTCGGAGCCAAGATGAAGGACGGAACCGAATTCGAGATCGGGTCGGGAGACGTGGCGTACATTCCGCCAGGACACGACGCCTGGGTCGTCGGAAATGAGCCAGTCGTCGGCATCGAGTTCGTCGGCGGGAGGGTCGCCGCGGAAGGACCAAAGAAGAAGTAGGCAAAACCGACTCGGATTCGGGCCGCATTCCGAATCGGGCCGCGAATACAAAGATTAATTAGCAACGGAGGTCTCTGTCCGGTTGATTTGGCCTCAGAGACAGGCGGAAGTGGAGATATGACTGAAGAGATGAGCGGCGCTGCGTTGCCCGCATCGGGCATGAGCGAGGGGTTGCCGGCGTCGTCAGGAACCGATGCAGCCGCTCAGGCCGCCCCCCAGGCAGAGGGCAGGCGCACTCAGCTCAAGATAGTAAGGGAGAACCTCGAGTATCTGTCACGGGACATCGGGAATTTTAGGAGCAGCCACTCAGCGAGCATCAAGAGGCTGGAGAAGCAGGTAGCTGCCCTCCGGAGCGAACTGGCAGCCACCAAGCTCTCGAAGGACGTCGGCAGCTTCAGGAAGAGCCACGATGCGAGCGCAAAGAGATTAGAGAAGCAGGTAGCCACGCTGCGCGCCGATCTGGCCGCGCTGAAGACCAGCATCGCGAAGGACGCAGCCCGAAGCCACGCCAAGCAAGAGGCCGTACTGTCGAAGATCCTCGCGAAGGTCAGCGCCAAGCCCGCGAAGCCCAAGCCTTCGAAGCCTGTCAAGAGCGCTAAGAAACGGTAGAATCATCCAGCGAAAGCCGCTGGCCAGGATGCTCCGTGGATTGCGGCTGCTGGCCGAGCCCAGGGATTCCTCCGGCTCAGGTTGCAGGGTTCGGGGCGACCTCGGGTGAGGGCACTGTCGCCTGTGACCCGCCCTCGGTCGAGCCTCCCTTTTGGGACGACGTCTTCGGGAGGCGTCCCTTCAGGAACAATACGAAGACGAATGCGACAACCAGGAGGGCCACCATGACGCCGAACGTCTGGTCGTAGGAGCTGAGCAGCGAGGTCTCGAAGGAGCTGAGGTAGCTCGCGCAGAGCGGGATCGGCGGCGTAGTGGACAGGCACATGACGCTGGGCGAGGGGTCCAGCGAGGAAAGACGTGTGGACTGGAATGAAGCCAGGACCGACAACCCGACGGCTCCTCCCAGAGATTGGAGGAACTGTATCATCCCGCCGGCCTCACCGACGTTGACCATCTCCACTTGGTTCTGGGCGGCCAAGAGGAAGACGGGGAATGTCACGCCTATCCCGAAGCCAAGAGGAATCAGGGGAAGGACGATTCCCCCGACCGGCACCACTCCGAACATCAGCTTCCAGAGCGGTGTCGAGATCGAGAGCGTGGTCAGGCCGGCCATTCCGATTATCCCGATGACAATCCCGATGACCGTCACGACGCGGTAGGGGAGCCTTGTGAGGAGCTGTCCCCCGAGGACGGCCCCGATGACGAGCGGTATGACCAGGAAATAGAGTATGTCCCGGACGGTCTCCGACGAGCCAGAGCCGGGAGCCAGCACGACCCCCACCACCAGCGAGAGGAACGTCGCGACGGGGAAGAAGACCATCCCGATGAAGAAGGTGGCCCCGCCTCCTGCAGCAATGACGCGGTGGCTGAAGAGCCGGATCGGAACGAGCGGGTTCTCGGCCCGAAGCTCCAAGATCACAAAGGCGATCACCAGGATCCCTCCAGTGCCGAACAGACCAAGAGTGCGTGAGTCGGTCCAAGCCCACCCGCTATCGACTATCTGGTAGAGTGGATACATTATCGCGGCCACCCAACCGACGAGGAGTGCGGCGCCCGTAAGGTCGAACTTCCTGACCAGCTGCGGCCGGAGAGGCCCAAGGGTCACGGCGATGATCGCGAAGCCGGCGATTCCGACGGG
>Ga0182014_10000523_pt1 | contig 51150 bp, 53 predicted proteins | sample 612S2DmetaG_FD_120489 | JGI IMG/M metagenome (GOLD analysis project Ga0182014, IMG submission 120489) | Permafrost microbial communities from Stordalen Mire, Sweden - 612S2D metaG | ecosystem: Environmental > Terrestrial > Soil > Wetlands > Permafrost | place: Sweden: Stordalen | collected... | reverse complement strand
TCCGATGCCGACGCTCGTCCCTACATGCAGGTCTGGGCGGAGAGCCTAGCGCAGGTCCTCGGCCAGATTGCTGGCTCACCCTTTGCGGTCGAATGCCTGCCGGAGGCTCCGCCTGAAACCCTGCCTCCGCAGGAAAGCGATTTGCGGGTGATCCTGGTAGCCGCTGGAGCTTTGCGTGGCGAGATGAGCCTGCGTATTCCACGCGTTGCCGTTCTAGCGTTGGCGCAGCTTTTTGTGGGCGAAGCGCAAGATGCCGCCGCCGAATTCAAACCCGACCACCAGGAAGCGGTCGAGGAACTGCTGCGCCAAGTCGCGGGTCTAGCCGCCACCGCCTTAAAGCCGCGCTGGGGGGAAGTGCAATTACGATTGGAATCGGGAACTCCACCATCTTGGTCGCCGGGCGCCAGCGGATGGCTGGCTTCGGGCACGGGCGCAGTTTCCCCTCTGGTACTCGAGTGGCAGTTAAGCGCAGCCCTCAATACCTCGCTGACAGCGGCCTCGCGCCCACCGGAGGGTAAGCCCAGCGAGGCTCCCATAGACAATGAAGTCGGCGAAGGCAATCTCGACCTGCTGCGGGACGTGGAACTCGAGGTGACGCTGCGTTTCGGAGAGCGGGTTATGCTGCTGCGTGACATCCTGGAGTTGGGCGAGGGTTCGGTGGTCGAACTGGACCGTCGGGTCGAGGAACCGGTAGATTTGCTGCTCGACGGCAAATTGATTGCCCGCGGCGAAGTGGTGGTGGTGGACGGGAGCTACGGCTTGCGGATCCAGGAAGTGCTGACGCCCCTGGCGTCGGAATAGTTCCGACGGAGAGTAGTTCGACGGAGAGTGAGAGGATGAGTGCGATGCATTGGGGGGCGTGGCTTTCGAGGACAAGGAGTCATTGGGAGCAGGCGCATCCGCACTGTGCTGGGCGCGGCTGCAAGGTCATGCGAAGAATGTGGCGGCGAATCGGTTGGTGGCACGGAAAGATCCGGCTGCGCGGCTCGTCCTACTGCGCGCCGCAATGCTTTGAAAACGCGGCCCGCGAATGTTTCTCCCAGGCCTGCACTTCAGGGGTCGCCGCTTCGCCAGTCCAGCACCGCATTCCGCTGGGCCTGTTGATGCTTTCACGCGGACAACTCACGCATCCGCAGTTGCGCGCGGCTTTGGAGGCGCAGCAGGCGGGCGGCGATCGCCGCATCGGGGAGTGGTTGGAGAAGCTGGGCTTTGTTACCGAACAAGAGGTCACCACGGCGCTCGGACTGCAGTGGGCCTGTCCCGTTCTTGCCTGGAGGACGCCGCGGGATTCCGGCTGCGAGCGCATGCTGCCGTACCGGTTGTTGGAACGCTTTCGCATGGTTCCGGTGCAATTTGTGGCCGCCCGCCGCATTTTTTACGTGGCTTTCTGCGATGGCATTGATTACACCGCGCTTTACGCCATCGAACAAATGCTCGATTGCCGCACCGAGGCTTGTTTGATCGGCCGCAGCAGCATGGATCGAGAGCTGGAGCGGATGGGACACGAAGGCCGAGCCGGAGACCTGCTGTTCGAAAGCTGGCGCGACCCGGCTGCGATGGCCGACGTTACCTGCGGGTACGCGCTCAAGCTGGGCGCGGAAAAGGTACGCATCGTGGGTTGTGGCGAGTACATCTGGGTACGTCTGGAGGCGGGCCACGAGGTCACAACTCTGCTGTTTCGGCATTCCTTGGCCAGGCCGTCCCAGCACGAGCCCAGCCTTGCGGACGATTCCTCTGCCCGCCAGGTGGCGGGCTAAAGTTGCATCTGCAATAGCCGATAAAACCGGAGACAGCAGTTGCTGCCACGGTTGCTGTCATCTTCCGACAACCTCCGCAAGAATCGGGCGCGGAGGGAAAAAACGGTGAAACCCAATGGACGATGTGCGCGCGCTCATCATTGATGATTCTTTTGTGATGAGAAAGATCGTAGAGCGTTCCCTGCGGCAGGCAGGAATCGACCTCGCGGAAGTTTGGGAAGCGCGCAATGGCGTGGAAGGCCTGGGAGCACTGCGGAGGAGCGCTGTGGATCTCATTCTTTGCGACATCTACATGCCGGTGATGGATGGAATCGAGTTTTTGCGCCAGTTGCAGGGCGTGCCCAACGCGGAAGGCGTGCCGGTCGTGGTGATTACGGCGGAGAGCAGAGAATCGCATGTCGCGCAAGCGCTCTTGATCGGCGCCCGCGGATACATCCGAAAGCCATTCACTGCCGAGCAGGTTAAGGAGCATGTGCTCCCGCTGCTGGCGGAAACCAGGTGAAGCAGGCGGAACAGCCCGCGGCGGCTGCCGCAAACTCCCCGGAAAGCTTGCGCCCTTTGCTGCAACTGGCATCCCAGGAAGTGTTCGAGATGATGCTCGGGTGCCAGGTCGAGTTGCGAAATCCGCCGGCTCCAGCGCCCTTCGAATTCACGGCTATGGTGGGTTTTGCCGGTCAATTGTGCGGATGCTTTCGGTTGCGCTCGAGCCGACAATCGGCAGCTGTGATGGCGTGCAAAATGCTCGGCGCGCAACTGAACCATGACGACCCGCAGATCTGGGATGCGATCGGCGAGATGGCCAACATGATTGCCGGCAACTTCAAAAACAAAATCGTTGGACTGGAAAACCGCTGCATGCTTTCCCTGCCTACCGTCATCACCGGCTCCGACTACAAGTGCCGCGCCATGAAGGACTCTTACCTGCTGGAAGTGGCGCTTCTGTTTGAAGGCGCACCCGTTACCGTCCAGGTTGAGATTCACAGCTAATCGCATACCCAGCATCTTCTGGGTGATCAGGAACATTCTGCCGAGTGGCGTCCCGGCTGGGCAAGATATTCCTGAGTTCCGTAATCTTGAACCTCACCCTTATCCGAGCCCTGCACCAAAACGCTGTTATTGCACCGCTTTGCGCCCGGCTTGTCGGGTCGTCGAAACGGTTGGCCGCGTGCTTCTGCTTATGCGGAGAAAACAATTGGGCAGCGGATACTATGCAGCGTGTGCAGGTTTACGGGCGCAAACTCAGGCACTCGAACTCATCGCCAGCAACGTGGCAAACATCAGCACGACTGGATATCGCGGGCAACAGCCCATGTTTCATTCCTTGCTCGCGAGCGCGGGTCAGCAGCTATCCGACCCGCTTAACCACGCAATCAACGATTTCGGAGTGCTCGAGGGCAGCCGGACCGACCTCAGCACCGGCAATCTGGAACGAACCGGCAACTCGCTCGATCTGGCGATTGAAGGGAAGGGCTTCTTCGCAATTCAAACCCAGACGCTCCACACCCGCAACGGCAGCTTTCAAGTTTCCCCAAAAGGCCAGCTGATGACTGCGGCGGCAGACTTGGTAGTCGGAGAAGACGGAAAGCCGATCGCCATGCCGAGCGGCGACATTTCGATCAACCTCGATGGCACCCTATCGGCCAGCGGCGCGGCGGCCGCAAAGTTAAAGATCGTCAAGGGGAACGGCTTGCTCCCGATTCAAACCCAGCCCGACATCCTGTACACCCGCAACGGCAATTTCCAAGTTTCTCCAAATGGCCAGCTGACCACGGCGGCGGGAGACTTGGTGCTCGGGGAAGATGCCAAGCCGATCGGGCTGCCGAGCGGAGAAATTTCGATTAGTCCCGATGGCACGATATCGTCCAGTGGTGCGGTGGCAGGAAAGATAAAAATCGCGGAGTTCGCGCCCGGCACGGTTCCGGTTGCAGCGGGGAACTCGTACTATTCGGTTCCCGCAGCCGCAGTGCGATCCGCGACCGATTCCAACATCCGCCAGAACATGCTGGAATCTTCCAACGTCAATTCCGTGAAAGCGGTGGTCGACATGATCGCCGTGCAGCGCCATGCCGAAATGCTGGAACGGGCCATGACCGTGTTCGAGTCGAATCTCGATCACATCGCGGCCAACGATCTGCCCAAACTTTAGGAGCCAGGAAAATCATGTTACGAGCTTTGTATACCGGAGCCAGCGGAATGAGCGCCCAGGAAACCAATCTGGACAATGTAGCCAACAATCTCGCCAACGCAAGCACCACGGGATTTCGCAAGCGGCGGGTGCAGTTCGAGGACATGATCTACCAGAATGTGGTGATGCCCGGGGCGGCGGCCACCCAGCAAACCACTTTCGCCGCAGGATTACAGATCGGCCTGGGAACGCGCACCGCCACTTCCGAGGTGGTGCAGTTGCAAGGCGACTTCAGCGCCACCGGCAATCCGCTCGATCTCACGATCCAGGGCAATGGATTTTTCCAGGTGACTCTGCCTTCGGGCGAGACTGCATACACCCGCAGCGGCGCCTTCCAGGTGGATTCCAACGGGAATGTGGTGACGGCGGACGGCAATCCGCTGTCGCCGGCGATCACCATTCCGACCGGCGCCGCCTCCATCACCATTGGTCTCGATGGAACGGTCAGCGTGACTACCGCGGGACAGACGGCGGCCCAGCAGGTTGGAACCATACAGTTGGCGCTGTTCCCCAATCCCGGCGGGCTGAACAGCACGGGCAACAATCTTTTCTTGGCGACCACCGCTTCCGGAGATCCGGTGCAGGGCACGCCGGGAGGCAGCGAGGGATTGGGCACGATTCAGCAGGGATACCTCGAGCAATCCAATGTGGATGTAGTCGAAGAATTCGTTCAGATGATCGTGGCGCAACGCTCGTATGAAGCCAACTCACGAGTGGTTGAAGCCGCGGACCAAATGCTTCAAGGGCTGAACCAACTGGGCCGGTAAGGAGTTTTTCGTGAGATATCTTTTACTGGGCGCAGGTTGGATGTTATCGGCAGCGATGCCCCTAACCTGGTGCGCGCGGAATGAGGAAGCCGACGGGAATGCGTCCGCGGTGCTATTGCGCGACGCGGTTGAGGTGAACCGGAGCCAGGTTTGGCTCTCCGATCTTCTGCCCCGTGATGCGCCATCCGCGCTGCAGAAAGCTAGCGCCGCCATCGGACTATGCCAGGCTCCGCAGCCAGGCAGCGTGCGAACTCTCGCGGCTGAACAAATCGCAGTCAAGCTCGCCAGCCAACCCGAAGTGCTTCGTCAACTCGCCATACCGCCCCGGATCACCATCCGAAACTCAGGTTGGCCGATCACGGAAGCAGCGGTTCGCATGGCGATCTCCATTTTCTTGCGCGAGCAGGGCCTGAATGAACCCGGCCTGAATGAACCAGGCCGGAGCGAACCAGACTTGAACAAACCAGGCCTGAGTGAATCGCGAGAGAAGCGCGATCTGGTGGACTCGGCGAAACTCGAATGGCTGCGGCCTCTCTCGGCCACCGAAGAACATCCGACGCTGCAAGTCACCGGGCTGGATTGGGACAACCGGCAGCAGACGGCTCAGGTCCGGCTGCGCTGCTCGCGGCGCGCTTCCTGCGGCAACTTCCTGGTACATGTAGTTTTGCCCTCGCCGCTCGACGAGGAATGGCGCAACCGGCTGCGGCCGGGCATTGGCCTGAATTCACCAGGAGCCGTGCGGTTGGCGGCAGCAGACGGCAGTGGCGGGGTTCTGGCGGAAAAAGGAAAGGCGGCGACCTTGGTTTTGGATGGTGGCAGTGTACGCATTTCGGTCCGGGTGATCTGCCTGCAGCAGGGCGTGCTGAACCAGCAGATCCGGGTCATCGAGGAGCGAAGCCGGCGCGTGTTCCATGCCGAGGTGGTCGGCGCCGGTCTGTTGCGCGCAAGCTTGTGATGTCGGGGGACAGTCTGATGAGGAGAGCCTGATGATGTGGCATCGAACTACCATTGTTCTGATTATTTTTCTGACTGCGGCTTGGCCGGCGCCGCGGGTCGCGGCAAAAGAAACCAAGCCCAAGACCATCCAGCGCGAGACCCAGGCTGCCTACATCCAGAGAATGCAACAGCAATCTCCGGACTTGTCGCATGCCACCGCCGGCAGTCTATGGACTGACAATGGGAGGTTTGCCAACCTCAGCGCCGATTATAAGGCGACGCACGTAGGCGATCTGATCACCATCGTAGTAGCGCAAGGAACCAGCGCAAACAGTACAAGCAGCGTTTCCACGGCTCGCACCTTGAGTGCGAGTTCTGGCATCACCGCATTGGCCGGCCACATCAAGACTAGTGGCGTGCAAAGCATTTTTTCTCCAAACTCGACCGCCACCTTGAGCGGGAAATCGCAGGGCTCGACGACCTCCGTGCTGACCGACACGATGTCGGGGAGGGTGGTCGCGGTGCTGCCCAGCGGCGTGCTGGTGGTCGAGGCCGAGCGCCAGCTGACCATGAACAATGAACGGCAGACCATTCTGGTGCGGGGGCTGGTGCGGCCCGGCGACATCACGCCTTTGGGCACGGTGCAGTCCAACCAGGTGGGAAATCTGGAATTGGAACTCAAAGGCAAAGGCGTGCTCAGCGACGGCGTCCGGCCGCCCAATGCCCTCATTCGTGGATTATTGTGGCTGGTTGGTTTCTAGGGAGATTTCGTCATGAAACACTTTTCGATTCTTCTGATCCTTCTGTTGGCCGCCGCGCCCGGAAATGGACAAGACGCGGTGCGCAAGGCTTTGATCCGCGACATTACCAGTATCGAGGGAGTTCGCGAGAACCCGGTCATTGGCTATGGCGTGGTTGTCGGACTACGAAATACCGGTGACAAGCAGCAGACCATTTTCACCACCCAGATGCTGGGCAACATTCTGCAGCATATGGGGGTGCAGATTCCGTCCGGAACCGTCATCGTGAAGAACGTGGCCGCGGTTTTCGTGACCGCCAACCTGCCTCCGTTTGCCAGCCCCGGCACGCAGCTCGACGTCACGGTATCGTCCGCCGGCGATGCCCGAAGCCTGGAGGGCGGATTGCTTCTGCTTACCCCTCTCTATGGAGCCGACGGCCAGGTGTATGCCGCGGCCCAGGGACCGCTGATCCTGGGCGGATATAGCGAAGGGACGAAATCAAATTCCAAGCAATTGAACCATCCGACCGTGGGACGCATTCCGGGCGGAGGCCTGGTGGAGCGCGACAGTTCGCTGGATCTGCGCAAGCTGGAGAAAGTATCGCTGATGTTGAACGAACCTAATTTCAGCACCGCCGAAGAAGTGGCCGGCGCCATCAACCAGGAATTCGGGAAGCAGGTTTCGTCGGTGGTCGATAGCCGCCGCATCGACATCGATACCGTCGCCGCCGGAGCCGCCAATCTTCCCGCCCTCATGGCGCGGGCCGAGAACCTGACCGTCCAAGTTCATCATCGGGCGCGGGTGGTGGTGAACGAGCGCACCGGGACGATCGTGATGGGCAAGGATGTGCGGCTGGCGGCGGTTTCGATTTTGCACGGCAACCTCGCGGTCGAAGTGTCCACGCAGTTCCTCGTATCTCAGCCCACTCCACTCTCCGGAGGCAAGACCGAAGTCGTGCCTCATACGACGGTAGAAGCGGAGGAGGCTCCTGCCCGGCGCATTGAACTCGGCGATGGCGCCAGCGTGGAACAATTGGTCACGGGATTACAGAAGATCGGGGCCACGGCCCGCGACGTGATCGCGATCCTGCAAGCCATCAAGGCGGCGGGAGCCCTCGAAGCCGACCTGGAGGTGATCTAATGAATGCGCTCTCCCCAACTTCTGGAGCCAGTTCCGCTGCGCCCGCGGAAGCCTACGCTCACCGCGTCGCGCACGCGGCACGCCAGTTCGAAGGCGTGCTGCTCAACTCGCTATTGGGCTCTTTGGAACATAGCTTCTCCGCACTCCCCGGGAAAAAACCGGACTCCATCGCGGACAATTATCATTCCATGGGCACGCAGGCCCTAGCCTCAACTCTGGCGGACAGGGGTGGAGTAGGCATTGCCAGCATGATTGTTCGCAACCTTTTGCGCACGAAAGGCCAGGGCTCGAGCGAGCCAGTCGGGCCAACTAAAGTTCCTTTGCCATACGCCGATAAGCATGAATAGAGGCACGACCCGGACGGAAGGCCATGCGAATGAAGGAGCAAAGGACCGAAAAGACGAGATCGGGGTTCCCGGATTAAAGATTTCTAATGTCCTGCCGATACCTTAATTGCATAGGCAATTGAAGGCTAGGAGACGGCGATGAGAATCGACTTAAACACAATCATTCCAGAGGCACCCGATCCGGGGCAATCGGCGAAATCCGCTTCGCAGGCGGCGTCCGGGACGGCGAGCGCAGACGGCCGGGCGGGCGGGGACACCGCCACACTTTCGCAGAGCCAGGGAAGAGTACAGCAGTTGGCTGCCCAGGCGATCCAGCTTCCCGAGATCCGGCAAGACAAAGTCGCAGCTCTGCAGCGCGCGATTCAAGCAGGCAGCTACCAGGTGACGCCGGGACAGACGGCGGGAGCATTGATTGCCGCCATGCAGAACCACCCAGCGGCGTAGCCGGGCGGATGGGCGAGATTGGTCATGAGCGATATAGCCAGCGAGCGCATAGAACCGACGCCGCGAGTGATTGAGCCTCAGGGACCGGAACACCGGCATCAGCCCGATTCGGGATCGCGGCGCCGGCCGCCTCCGGCCGCCGAGGAGCCGGAGCCGGAAGAAAACCCGGAAACGCCCGTGCATCAAGTGGACCGGCTGGTATAAGCGGAAACAATTCATATCCTTCAGGCGATGGTTCATGGATCGAGAACTCAACCTTTCGTGCGGGATTCTTGAGCGGCGTCTAGCGTTGATGCGGGAGCTAGCCAACTCGCTCGAGCAGGTTCAAACCGCCGTCGTGCGCTCGGACCTTCGCGGAATCGAGGGCCACACGGCGCGGCAACGGGAACTTTGCCAGACTCTGCGCCAGCTTGAGAGCGAAGCCCAGGCGCTTCCGCTCCGCAACCGAATTGCCGACCGATCTCGAAACCAGAAGATCTGGGCGCGGCCGGACGATGCGGTTTGTCCCCAGGTCCGGCAGCGCTGGAAGACCTTGGCCCAGGAATTGACCCAAGTGGAGACCCAAGTGGCCCAACTGAACCGCGTGTATGCAGCCTTGCTTCGGCGCGTGCAACGCACCCTCCAGATTTTCGTGCGGGTGCTGGAAAGTTCGGCCAATACCTATGTTCCACCGAAATGTGCGGCAGCCATTGCTCCATCGAGGTTGCGGGAAGCGACCCATGTCTAGCCTTTTCGGAGCATTGTCGATCGCCACCGGAGCACTGGCAGCCGAGCAGGGCGCCATGGACGCCACCACCAACAACGTGGCCAATGCCAATACCCCCGGCTATTCGCGGCTGGTGCCGGTTCTGGTTGAAAGCGATCCAATCGTGCTGGGTTCGGTCACATATGGAGAGGGAGTCACGCTGCAGAAATTGCAAAGCGTGCGCGATCCCATTCTGCAGCTCAGCATCGACCAGGCAACCCAGGAGCAGGGGCAGTTGAACACCTATGTCTCGGCGATGAAGCAGGCGCAGGTGCAATTCACCAGCAGCGGCAGCGACATTGCCACTGAGATTTCAAACTTCTTCTCCAGCGTGAACCAGCTTTCCGCCGACCCCACCAGTATTCCGCTGCGGCAGGGCGTGCTGGCGGCGGCGGGAAATCTGGCCACCATCTTTAACAATACCTCCGCCAGCCTTACCCAGCAGCAAACCACTGCCGACCAGAGTGTGACCCAGACGGTACAGCAGGTCAACCAACTCACCGGGCAAATTGCGACCCTGAACACCCAGATCAGCCAACTCCAAGGCGTGGGCCAGGATGCGAGCGCGTTCGAAGATCAGCGCGACGTGGCGATTGGGCAGCTTTCCAGCCTGATCGGTGTCTCCAGCATTAAGAGCGACAATAGCTTGACCCTCACCACGGCGAACGGAGCACCGCTGGTCGTAGACGGCCAGAGCTTCGCCCTTACCACCCAGACGAACGCTGCGGGATTTCAGGATGTTTATGCGCAAGGCGTGGACATCACTTCGAAACTGACTTCGGGACAGCTGGCGGGCTTGATCCAGGTGCGGGACCAGACCCTCCCCGGACTGGTTTCCAATCTGGATACGCTGGCGTCAGGGCTGGCGAACGCTTTGAACACCGCCAATGCAAAGGGCTTTGACCTTTACGGCAATCCGGGCGGAAATATCTTCACGGCGCCATCGGCATCGGGGCAAGGCTATGCCGCGACCATGGCCGTAGCGATCACCGATCCCGAGCTGATCGCCGCCAGTTCCGACGGCAGTCAGGGCAGCAACGGCAACGTCGCCGTGCTCGCCGCGGTACAGAACGCGGATGTAGCCGGTGGCCAGACTCCCACCGACTATTATTCGAGCGTCGTTGCCAACGTAGGCAACGATGTATCCAATGGTTCAGCCGAACTGACTTCTACACAGTTGGCCTTGACCCAGCTCCAGGATCAACTGGGAAGCGTTTCCGGGGTGAGCCTGGATGAAGAAGCCAGCAACATGGTGCAGTATCAACGCGCCTACGACGCCGCGGCCGAAGTGGTCACGACCGTCAACGATATGCTCTATACGACCATTAATATGGGGACATTAACCGGATGAGTTCCATACGAGTCAATCCTTTTCCGATGCCCGACCTTTTGGCTGCGCTCGAGCAGTTGCAGCAGCAGACCGCGAACACAACCCTGGAGCTGGCCACTGGAAGCAGCATCAACAAGCCCTCCGACAACCCGGCGGGCGCCGCCGAGGTGATCCGGCTTAACGCGGAGAGCAGCCAGGCGGACTCTTTTCAAAGCAGTATCGGCGGCATCAACGGCCAAATCTCGACAGCGGATTCCACGCTTAGTACAGTCGTGTCGACCCTGCAGACCGCCCTCAGCCTGGGAGTCGAAGCAGCTGGCGGAACGCTTTCTACCGCGCAACTTGCCGACATCGCGACTCAACTGACCGGAATCCAGTCCCAGCTTCTCAGCCTGGCCAACACCTCTTACCAGGGCCAGTATATTTTTGCCGGAACTAAGACCGCACAACCGTTCGTGCTCGACCCGACACAAGAGTCTGGGGTGGGCTATAAGGGAAATACCGACACCAATAACGTGACCATCGGCGCCGGTTACCAGGTGCAAGTCAACCTGCCTGGTTCGCAGGTTTTTGGCCTGGGAGGCGCCACCGGAGATGTGTTCCAGGCGATCAGCGACCTGATCACTTCCGTGCAGAACAACACTGGAATCCCCGGGGCGGTGACTGAGATCGACACTGCGTTAAACTATGTGACCTCGCAACGGACTTTCTACGACGACGGATTGAATCAGACAAAAAGCCAGCAAACCTACCTCAACAGTCAAAGCCTGAGTCTGAGCCAACAGCTAAATACAGCCACAGCCGCGAATTTCGCAACTTTGGCCAGCCAACTGGAAACCGAACAGACGGCGCAAACCGCGACTCTCGAAGCCATCGGCAAGACTCCGCAGGAAAGTCTCTTTGATTATCTGAAATAGCGTTATCCGAAGAGGATCGCGCATCGCCGCAATTGGTGGGGTCTTCAAGTGGCACAAGGATCTCAAATTGCCTGGCCGTCGCGCCGACCCTTACGCGCATTTTCGGTCGCGAGTATTTTCGTCTGGAGATCAGTTTTGAGATATTGCGGGCGGTCTGCCAGGGCAGCTGGCAGTCAGAAAGTACTCCGGCTAGCTCGCCCCCAAGCCGCTGCAGCCGTAAGGTGAGTTCGCGCATTTTCAACCCGCGACTTCTCGACCAGCAGGCGGGTGTGCACGTCCGGAAGGAAACGCTTTAGCTTTTCCAGGTTGCGGCGGTATTCGAGCGCTTCTTCTTGAACCGCTGCCGCTGCTTCCGAATTCAGTGGTGGGCGCCGCAAACATTCCGCTGCCCGCCGAAGCTGGCGGCGCAAGGCGGAAAAATCCTGCGCCCGGATGGTCGAACAGTGCTTTCGTTCCGGACGGAGGCGAATCAGCGCGGATCGCAGACGGTCATTCACCTGCCGCAAGGTTTCGAGCGTATCCGGCGGCATCATCCCCGGAAGTCCATGCGCGCGCGACCGGACGCAGGTTCGGCGGCGCTGTAGGGAAGCGCGAGGGCCGCAGTCCTGCCTGCCTTAGCCGGGCCTGCTTCAGCGGCGACTGCCGCAGGCGGGAGCGCCTGCATTGGGACTGCGGGGCGCTCAGCTTGTTCAACCACGATCCATGCCTCTCGTACTGCCAGCACGTCCGTGATCTGCTGGTCGATGGCGCGTTTCGAAGGAAAGAACTGCACTTGAACCAGGTTTTGGCGCAGAACATTGTAAAAGTGATCGAGATCCTTGGCGACCTTGCCTCCATTGACAAAGTCCAGGGGCGACTGCAGATGCCCGATGACCAGAATGGCGTGGTTAATGCAGTAGGTCCTCCGCTCAATGGCGTTCTGTTCGATGGCGATCGCCGCTTGCCGTAGATCTTTGATGATTTGCTCATAAAGTTGCACCACCAGTCCTACTGGACTCGCGCCCCGAACCGTGGCTTCTCGATACGACTGTTGGACACTCATGAATCCTGCGCCTCCTGGTTTAGCCGCCAGTGCCGGTGTTGCTGCTGCTGTTGCTGCTGCCGCTCGTGCTTTGTCCGGACGTCGGGGTTGTGTTGCTGTTCGTGGTCGTGCCCGTTCCCACCGTGCCGGTCCCGATCGATCCCAGCGCCGCAGTGACCTCCTGCAGCAGAAAGGGGTATTCTTCGAGAGATGCGTTGAGGGCGTCGAACTCCTGCGTCAACTGTGTCTTTTGGGCGGCCGCCTGAGCCTGAAAGTTGGTGATCTCGTTGGTAACGCTGTTCTGTTCGCTTTGGTTCTCGGCCAAGTCCGCGTTCAGAATCCCGGTCGACGGGTCGGTCAACTGGGTGAGGGCGGAGTTCAAGTTGTCGGCGAACCCGGTCGAGTTGGAGTTGGAGAAGAAGTTCTGCAGCGCGCCGGGGTTGGTGGCGAGCACATTGGAAAGCGATTGATGGAGCACGTTGCCTTGAGAGTCGTAAGTCACTGCCTGGTTTACGGTCAGAGTTCCGTCGTTGTTCAGGTCAATGCCCAGCGCCGCCAGGCTGCTGATCCCGCTGCTCACCGAAAGTTTGTCGGTGGTGGCGTAGGTGATGTCGGATCCCAGGCTGGATTGCAAGCTGCGCAGAGCGGAGTCCCCGCCGAGCGGTCCCTCCGTGTTGGTGGCTGCGTTGACGGTGAACTGGGTGTTGAGGTCGCCGATGACGGTATTGTATTCAGTTACAAAATTGTCGATGGAGTTGGTGATTGCGGTTGTGTTCGGGCCCACCGTCACCGTTACCGGCGTGGCCGGATCGGCGCTGGTCAGAGTGAGGGTCACGTCCGGGATAGCGCCGGTCACCGTATTGGTGGTGCTCCCGTAGGGAATCCCATTGATTGAAATCAGAGCGTTGGTTCCGCCCACCGGTGGCTCAAATGTCAGACTGGTAGTGTTGTCGTTGGTTGCCAGCGCTCCCGCACTGCCAGTTGACTGGCTATAGATGGCTAGGCGTGCGCCGTTCGCGTCCGTGACCACAGTGGCCGTGATCGCCCACTTGTTGGTGGCGCTCAGCGAATTGATCGAGGCGGCGAGGCCGGTGAGCGTGTCATTGCCATTGCTGCCCGACGTGATTGGAATGTCCGCCGCCGTGCCGCCCGCTCCCCCGATCTGCAAATTAAGGTCTCCGCTGGGCTGGCCGTTAGGCAGAATCGGGGTGTTCGCGTTCGCGATCGGGTCCGTGTACAGCGTCCCGGTGGACGCCAGGCCGGTTACCACCACGGTGTAGTTGGCCGCCGTGGCCCCCGTCACCGCCGTAGCCGTCACGATCGCCGACTCCGACGAAGTGGCCGTCACCGCCGTCAGCGCCCCATTCGTCAACCCCGCTATTGCGCTCTGCAAGTTGGACAAATCGCTATTGATGCTGGTCAAAGCGGTCGCCTGGGTTTGCAGATTGGTCACATCCCCTTGCCAGGCGGTCAACTGCCCACTCTGCACCCCTTGGAGCTCAGACACCACGGCGTTGACATCGATACCGTTGCCATTCAACAGACTCGAGGCGTTAAAGCTTATTCCCATGACTTCCTCCTTCGCTTCCCGCAGCTGCCCTCGCTGCGGTTTCGCCGCACTCTCAGGATTCCGATGCAATTCGACTGCATCCTGCGGCGATTCTTTCGTGGACGGGACATTTTTCGCGATGGAACTTCCTTGTCTGGCAGAGTTCCCGAAACGGGCGGCACCAGTTCCTCTGGCCGCGCCTGACTCGGGACGTGCTGTGCGGCTCGGGACTCACACTCGTCTCGGCTGCCTGCTCAGTTCTTACGGGTGGAAAGCTTTCTAGCGGTGCGTTGCTCAGTGCCCACCATTCCGGAAGAACGAAAGGAGGCGGTCGTCCGCCTCCTTACCATTTACCGAAACCACTTATTGCAACAGTTTCAGAACAAGCTGCTGCTGCTGGTTAGCCTGGGTCAGCGCGGAAATACCGGTCTGCTCCAGAATCGAGTACTGGGTTAGGTTGGCCACGACGGTTGGGATGTCGGCTGCCGTGACGTTGTTTTCCGCCGCCGTCAGGTTCTGCACCTGGTTGGTAATGACGTTGGAAGCGCTTTGCAAGCGGTTGACGGTCGAACCGATATTGCCGCGCAAGGCGGCAACGGCGGCAACCGCGCCGTCGATGAGCGACAGGGCAGCCTGAGCGTCAGGTTGGGTTAACAGGTCGTTGATGGAATTAGCCGCCCCGCCCGTCAGAAGCAGGCCGCCGAAGGTGTTGGCCCCGGACCCGCCCGTCGTTGAAATGATAGCGTTGCCGGCGGTGCCTTTGGCGATGGCTGTGAATGTGACTGAGTTTGCGCCAGCCACTGCCGTAGCCGAGGTGTTGGCGGTTGCGGCGCTTCCGTAAGCGTAGGTCGAGCCCGCGCCGGACCCGCCGTTGACGGCATTGGCCAGGTTCGCAAGGCTGGCGGTGTCGGTAGCGCCCACCAGGACCTCAGTCTCGTTGGCCGTGGGACTGCTGATGACGTTCACGTAAGTGTAGGTTTGCGTGCCCACCGCTACCGTATCGCCCGCGACCGCGGACCCTGGGTTTCCGGCAGCAAGGCCCCCGGTGAAGTCCGGGGTAGCGAACGCGTTATTGTTGTTTGCAACGCCGGTGAGGAAGTTGCCGGCGGCGCCAGCGACATCCGCTGTGAACGTGATCGCGCCGGCGGCAAGCGGTCCCGCCGTCACATTCGCATTTTGCGCAGTCAAGGCGCTATAGTCGGTCCCGGAGCCGTTCCCTTTGTTGACCGCCTCAATCAGATGATTGAGGGCGGTGGTGGGCGTAGTACCGTACACTACTTCATTCGCCGTCGGATTGGTGCTGAGGGCGGCCACGAAGGTGTAGGTTTGGCCGCCGACTGCGACGGTGTTGCCAGCAGTGGCGGCGACGCCGCCGGCGCCACCCAGCGTGGTGCTGGCGGCAACCAGGTCCCCTGCAGTTCCCGATGCCAAGGCGACAGAGTTTCCGGTGCCGCCTGCAACCGAGCCGGCTCCATTGATATTTGCCGTGATCGTGTCGACCGTTCCGCTTGTGACGGTTGCGTGGGCAAATGTATTGGCGACGGTTCCGTTTCCATAGTTAGTTCCCGCGCCGCCAGCCGTGGCATTGATCGCAGCCGCCAGGTTTATAAGAGATTGGGCGGCATTTTGGCCAGCGGTGCCGCCGGAGCCGACGACTACCTGATTTGCGGTTCCCCCGCTGGTGAGGGCGGTTTCGAAGGTGTAGACTGTGGTGCCGACCGTCACCGTGTCGAGGGCAGCGGGGCCGGTGCCAGCGACGGTTAGGGTAGAATCGGCAGCGGTAGCGGCCACGATCGCGCCTGTGTTCGTCAGTATGTCAGAGGCGGCAACGGCGGCCGTACCCGCAGTTTGAGTCAGGGTGCCAGTGGCGCCGAGCGCTCCCCCTAAGTTAAGGCTGTTGGAGGACAGCAGACCGGTGGTGACACCGATGGTGCTGCTGCCGGTGGTGCTGCCGTCACCCAGGAATACATTGAGCGTATTCGCGGTGAAGACCTGCCCGCCGTTGTAGTTGGTGGTGGAACCGATGCTGTCAATTTCCGATTTGATGGACTGATATTCGGAGTCCAGCGCAGTACGCTGCGAATTGGAAACCGTGCCAGTGGCGGATTCGGTGGCCAGTGTGACCGCGCGGTCGAGCAGCGTGGTGACCTGCGAAAGCGCTCCGTCTGCTACCTGCAGTTCGCCGACGCCGCCGGTGGCGTTGCTCGCCGATTGGGTGAGCGCGGCAATGTTGGCCGATAAGCCGTTGGCGATGGCCAGACCAGCCGGATCGTCAGCGCCGCTGTTGATGCGCGATCCTGAAGATAGCTGCTCCAGGGTTGACTGCAGATTGCTGCTGGTGATGTTGAGCTGGTTTTGCGCGGCCAGGGCCGCGATATTGTTCAGAATTGTAAGTGCCATGGGAATTGCTCCTTTTGGGTTGTTGGTGCACTTTGGTTGTTAGTTCGTTTCGGTTGTTCGTTCGTTTCCGTTTCTCTTGCAACCGCCTTCGCAGCAGTTTTTCCGCGGAGGCCTTGTTTCGTTTCTTTGAAACCTAGCTTGGCTTCAGTAGTGTCATCGGCAGCCCACGAGCGTCCGTGAGTCCGGACCTTCCCAACAGTCCCGCTCCCTTCGGAACCTCCGAGTAACTCACCAGCGTGTGCCCGCTTTTCGGTTTTGGCCGATGGAACATAGAAGTAAGGTGGGCCGCCGGTGAATCGGAGGCGCGTCTCCCAGGAAGTGCCGCATGATTCAATTGACTCGGCTCAACAACAGCCCGCTGATCGTGAACTCGGATTTGGTGAAGTTTGTCGAGCAGTCTCCGGATACCGTGATCACGCTGGTAAACGGGGAAAAAATCCTGGTGCGCGAAAAAGCGGACGAGGTGTTGAGCCGCATCGTCGAATTCCGGCGTTCCATTCTGCAGGGCATGGTTCCGATCACAACTCACATTCCGGAGATGGCCTCTGTGGCGGAGCGCGAAGAACTCGAAACTCGACGACAGGCCGAGAGGTAAACGTTCGTGGACAAGGCCAGTTGGGGCGGCGTGGTACTTGGGCTCGGCGGGATTGTGGGAGGGTTGCTGCTCGAGGGAGGCAGCATCTCTCAGGTGGTGCAGCCCACCGCCGCGATGATCGTTTTCGGGGGTACGGCCGGGGCTGTGTTGCTGCAATTTCCACTTCCGGTCGTGCTGAGCGCGGTTGGACGCCTGGTCCACGTCTTCTTTCAGCCCAATCTCGATCCCGGGGGGACGGTGCGGCAACTTGTGGAATACGCCAAGCGCGCGCGGCGGGAAGGCATTGTTTCGCTCGATGCCGAGCTGGAACGGATACAAAATCCTTTTTTGAAAAAGTCGCTGATGCTGGCAGTGGATGGTACGGAGCCGCAGGAATTGCGAAGCTTGATGGAACTCGATCTCGACAATCAAGCCGAGTACGAAGAAAAAATTCCCCAGGTGTTCGAATCCGCCGGCGGTTTTTCGCCCACCATCGGCATCATCGGAGCAGTGCTGGGTTTGATCCAGGTCATGCAACACCTGGACAAGATTGATGAAGTGGGCAAGGGTATCGCGGTAGCGTTTGTGGCCACGATTTATGGTGTTGGCGCCGCCAATCTGTTTCTCTTGCCGGTCGCCGGAAAATTAAGGATTCGCATCCGGGAAGAACAGGTGTTGCGCGAAATGACGCTGGAAGGAGTGGTCTCGATCCTCGAAGGCATGAACCCACGGATGCTGGAAAACAAGTTGCTCGGATTTCTAGGCGAGGACAAACCTGAGCCCGCCTCGAAGGTGACCGCGGAGTTGGTGAAATGAGCCGCAGAAAAAGGCGCGCAACCCGCCCCAGTCACGATCGCTGGTTGGTGTCATACGCGGATTTCATCACCCTGCTGTTTGCATTTTTTGTGGTGCTGTACTCCACCGCGCAAGTGGACAAGAAAAAAGTTGGCCAGCTGGCGACCGCCATTCAGGTCGCGTTCCAACAGCTCGGAGTTGGTCCCAGCACTGCATCGGGCCCCGTCCTGCGCCAAGAAGTCGTCGACACCAACAAGGTTGCGCCGGCGGTTCCGTTACCTCGCATCGAAGAGACCTTTGACCAGGCTGGCGTGCGCAAGGAATTGGAGCAAGCCTTGGCGCCGGAAATCTTGCGCGGGGAAGTCGCGCTGCGGACCGGACGTGACGGTCTGGTTATCAGTCTACGGGAAGCGGGTTTCTTTGACAGCGGCTCCGCTGGCGTCAAAGCCACATCCGAGCCAGCCTTCAGTCGCATGGCCAAAGTGCTGGCAGAAGGTCAATACAGCATCCGCATCGAGGGGCATACCGACAATGTCCGCATCCACAACGCTCAATATTCTTCGAACTGGGAACTATCGACCGCCCGCGCGACGGAGATGATTCGCCTTCTTATTGTGAAATACGGCATTACCCCGCCGCGGCTATCCGCGAGCGGTTACGGCGAATATCATCCCATTGCCAGCAACGGCACAGATGCCGGCCGTGCCCTCAATCGCCGCGTGGACGTAGTCGTCGTAGGAAAACATGGATCTGAGCCCGGAGTGGGCGGCTCGCCGCTTTCCGCCATCAAACCATAGCGACCTCTCACTTCTCGTCTGCCAGATTGGCCGTTCCCGGCGTTGTTGTGCAATGGGGATTTTCGGAAGTAATCGCTTTCTAGGCACCGCCCGCTGGTCCGTGGGGAGGGCTTTCAGTGGCTACTCGTTTTTTGCCGCGTTCGTCAACGCCGAGAAAAGAGGAACGTCCGAAAGTCTTTTGTAAACCTTCACTGCCATCGCCTCCCGGACGTCGTTTGCCGATTGCGGACGGGGAATCTCCTTCCGATCCTTCATGCTGAAGAAGTTCGACTTGGCCGTTTCCCTCCCATTACTATCAAACTGCTTTTCTTCAGTGAACCCCCAGTCCCACGCCGTCCGAAACTCATGTTCTAACCGCGACAATTTACCCGAAGCGTCAAAGCAATAGTAGGCGCTGTCGCTGAAATCCTGACCGACACCCTCGACGTCGATAACCACGGGAGAATTGGGCGTGCCCCACACATAAGCCATCTCGGACCATTCTCCATTCTCCGGGATCTGTTTTGGATTTGCGTATTCCTTCCATCGATTCTTGTCGTTGTCAGAGAATATTCGAGCTGACGCTATGACGGCCGTTACGCCGCAGCTCTGCGCAAAGGCAACAACATTGCCGGCAGAGGCATTCGCCTGAATGGGATATGTCGAAAGTAGTAGAAGCGGAATCCATGTTGTTCTTACTGCCTTCTTCAGAGGGTTAGCCATTTTCGTTGCCCGCCGCTTCGTACCAGGGGAAAAATTGAATCCCGGTGTTGGGTCACACCCTTCCACGGTACGTACAGAAGAAAACTTTATCAGATTTCCATTAGACGGCGAACTTTAGACGTTTGTGCTTACGGCCTCCTTTGCCTCTAGAACTTGCCACACTTTTTGGGTCAGAGACTGGAGGGAAAATGGCTTGGGCAAATAGAACATGCCATCCTCTTGGATCCCGTGCCGGGTAACTACATTTTCAGGATAGCCAGAGATGAAGATAATCCTTAGCTTTGGGCAGATGCTCCGCAGTTCGTTCGCCAAGTCACGCCCATTCTTCCCAGGCAGCACAACATCCGTCAGCAGCAATTTCACAATGGCCTTGTATTGACAGAATGCGGTTGCCGCTTCTGCGGCGTTTCGCGTTTTCAAAACTCGATAGCCTGCGGACTCCAGAATCTCGCAAGTCACTTCGCGCAAGAAGGTTTCATCCTCGACCAGCAGAATGGTTCCGCGGCCGCGGAGTAGATCGTTGTCGGTGACCACCGAAACCGAGTTCGGCAGCATTTCCGGAAACGGTTGCCCATGATTCACGTTGTTTTTCCTCCCAGCACGACAACGTAGAAGCACCTACATCGCCATCGGGAGCGCCGCACGCGCGAACCAGTGAGGCCTAGATTCCACCGCGAGTTACAGCCACGGAAAAATTCGCGCCGACTCGAGAAACCGCTTCGGAAACAGGCATGAATACCGTCTCGGGAACAACCGGTGAAATTACCGGGAATAACGTCCTGAAATGAACCAACACCGCCAGTGGTGCCTATCGAGATCGCGCCAGGAGAGTTTGATCCGGGTCGACTACGACCTTTCGTGTCCCCAGCGATGCGCTCAAATGGAATGGAGTCTCCGCACCGTCGGCGAACACCCGCCCGATCAGGGCCATTTTGCCTGCGACCGATGCGTACAACGGCACCGAAGTCACGAGATTGGCAGGCGCATCCTTTTGCAAGAGCATGCCGCTGATTGTGGTGGAGCCGGGCTGGTCGGAATACTTCACACCGCGCAATTCAAGCCGCGGAATTGCGGTCCCATTTACCCAGCTTTCGTAGAACCAGTCCAGCGACTTCCGGTGCTCGTACCACAGGGAGGGCGGCAACTCCTCCGCGAAGGCCTGCAGCAACTCGCGAGTCGTAATGGGTTTCCCCTGGTACCGTTCCCTGATCCGGCGCAGTACTCGCACGAACGGCTCATCTCGCTGACCAGCCTTGCCATCGCCGCGTCCGCGGACGCCGCCGGTTTGCTCGGCATCGCGCATCATCATACGGAGCATGTGAAACAGCCATGTGCCGCGCCCATAGCTGATAGCGTCGTAGCCGCTGGGGAATTGGGAACAGGAAAGCCGAGTGCCCAGGGTTACGGGTCCGTCCTCCATCAACCGGACGCCTAATTTGTTCTTCTCCAGCAGATCATCCTTGAACTTCTCCATCGCGGCGTGAAATTGCGCGGGATTCTCAGACTCAAGCACCATCATCGAACTGTAATTTGCCAGGGCTTCCACGATCCATTGGTCGCGGTACCCACTCCACATGACTAGGTCACCCCACCATTGGTGAGCGGTCTCATGGGAAATCACCTGGCTGATGAGCGTCCTCTCCACCGGAGTCAAGTGCAGCTGTGATTTCTCCTCTGCGGTGAGGAACGACATGCTCGAGAGAAAGATCAACCCGGGCCAGCCTTGACTCACTGCGCCAGGCATCTGAACCAGTTTCAGATCGCCATAAGGGAAGGGGCCAAAGCGGCGCGAGAAAAATTCGACGGCATGAGCGGAAGCTGTTGCCACCATTTGCGCATTCCGGGCCGGGGAAGGAGGCAACGGAGCGATAACCAAGGGGAGCGGGCGGACGCCCGAGACGGGCACGTCCGGAATCGCGCTTTCGACCGCCGGCCTGGGAAATCCACGTTCCACGCCTGAGGTGGCATAGACCTCCACGAGCACATCTCCGGCGTGTGCCTCGACTCGCTCAAATTTTCCCAAATCGAAGCCGGCAATTGGCATCGGCCGCTCGGAAACCCAATGGCTTACCTGTTCACCCTGCGGCGGAGTCTGCCCGGCGCTGTGATCGTCCGGGTTGAGAGAGGAGTTCGTATCAGTGCGTTTCCCGGTGGCGACCAGCGTCCAGCCTGTCGGATAGTGAAACTCCAAATCGAAATTAGACATGACGAGTCCGCGATTTGGATACCACATGCCTCGGGCCCCGACGTACAAGAGCCCTTCTCCCGCATCCGAAAGTACTTCGCCACCGTAGACAAAGCGCAGTTCCACTCTTTGCCCGGTTCGCAAGGCCTGGGGGAAGACAATGGCGACCAGGTCATTCCCTTGCCGCGCCCGTTGAGTTCCCTCGATGGCCGGATTGTGAATGAACTCAACCGGACGTCCGTCCGCTTCCACTCGCGTGATCTCAAGGGATCGAGACAATTCGAATGCGACCGCCCGCTGGCCACCCTGCCGCACTTCCAATTGCAGGAGCGCGTCGGCGCCGATTTGAGTGGGCGGGGTTATCTGCGCGCGGATCTTGTAGTGGGAGATACCGATGGCATCAGGTTTCCCGCCCTCGCCAATGGTTATGTTTGCCGGTTCCGCGCTGTTGGTTGGTGCTGAGGAGAATGAAGTCCAAACGTCGTAGTAGCTCGCACCCTCCACAGTCTTTGACTGGCCCACCCATATTTGTTCGGGTGTGCCCGAGTCGGAATAAAGATCAAAGGTTCCCAGTCTCAGTCCTTGTACTCGGACGTGCAGAAAGCGGTCATCGTCGTTTTCAGGTCTGGCCGGGGGTGCAGTATCTTCGGCCGGCTGGCCTGCGACCGGAAGAAACTTACTGAAGGTCATCAACAGGCGCAGCGCATCCCCCTCCGCGAGACTGCGGGCGGTTTCATTCCATTGCGACAGGAACGCCTCCGCATAATCCACTGGCACAAGGGAGGGCCGCAACTCGGCGAAGGTATCGTCATTGAAGCGGAAGTAGGCGGTTACAAAACGTTCCTCCAAAATGGCCCCGCCGGTGAACAAGGCCATCGAGGCGCGCTCGTACCGGTTAGGAGGAAATAACAAGATCTCTCCATCGCCTTGAAAAAAGGCCCCCGTAACCCGGCCAGCAACATCCTCGGTGAATGCGATGGTGCCGTCATTCAGCGTGATGTGAAATGCCGTCCGATCAATGGAGACATCGCGCAGGTGAAAGACGCGCGACTTGCTCAGGCCCACGGTGCGCAATTCTAAGTAAAGGCTCGCAGCGGAATCGAGGTGGAGCGCCGGTGTTCTTCCGAGGATGTTGCCAGGGGGCTCGCCTGCAGGCTGGCGCGTGTCCTGGCTCCAGGACCGCGTCACCGCGACCGAAGCCAGCAACAACCACGCTGCCGGCAGCAAATGTCTTCGCATTGTTGAGATTACCCTGGTCACCTACACCCGCTACTTACTATCTTCTAGAATGCGCTTTAGTGCGTACACCTGTCATCTGCTCCTTCTTATCGGCCTTCGTACTCGTCGCGGGTGGGTTGTACGCGTCCGCGGAAGTCATTCACCTTAAGAACGGACGCACCATCTGGGCCGACCACGTCCGTGACACCGGCGCCCATATCGAGTACGACCTCGGCGATAACAGCTACGCGATTCCCAAATCGCTGGTGGACCGGATCGACGCCGGCGGGGCTCCTCCTGCTTTCGTCCCACCGGAGGGGAACGCCCGGGAGGCGCATGATCTGCCCGAATTTGCGCCCGCCGATAATTTGAAAAATGACCCTGCACTCATTGGCAAGATTATCCCGGACGGCCGAGTCGATCCTGCTGCGCTCTCCGCTCTGGAACAAGCCGGGAACGCCCCCGCGACCGCTGCCGGTTACTTCATCGCCGGCAAACATGAATTCGATCACGGAAATGTTGGCAAGGCCCGCACCGACTTCGAAGCCGCCTTGCGTTACGATTCCCAGAATCCCACCATCCTGAACTACTACGCCGCGCTGTTAGTAAGAACCGGAAATGCCGCGGAAGCGTTGCCTTACGCCGAACGCGCGGTCCGCACTGCGCCCGACTCGCCCGATGCGCTTACGGTTCTGGGATACGTCCAATTTGCGTCCGACCGCACCGCCGACGCCATACGCACTTGGAAACATTCTCTTGACCTGCGTCCCGATGCTACGGTGCAAAAATACCTGGAGAAAGCGCAGCGCGACGCCACCGCCGAGGCCGATTACACGCAGCATGAGAGCAGCCACTTTACCCTGAGATACGAAGGCAAGCAGACGTCGGAAGCGCTGCGCGGCCAGTTGGTCGCAACCCTCGAATCGGAATACGACGATCTGGTGCGTGAGCTTGGCATCGCTCCCCGCAACAGCATTCCGGTTGTGCTTTACACCGAGCAGTCCTTTTTTGATGTTACCCAGGCGCCATCCTGGAGCGGAGCCGTTTTTGACGGAAAGCTGCGCATCCCGATCAACGGCTTGAGTTCGGTCACGCCCGAGTTGGCGCGCGTGTTGAAACACGAACTCGCACACTCGTTCATCAGCCAACTTGCAGCCGGGCGTTGTCCGCAATGGCTGAACGAGGGCATTGCCCAGGCAGTCGAACCCAAGCAGGTGGCCCATGGACGGCTCTTAGCTGAGCTCTTCCGGACACAGCGTGAGATTCCGCTGAATGCCCTGGAAGGCAGCTTCATGCAGTTTTCTGGCGCGCAGGCCACGGTGGCTTATGAAGAGTCCCTCGCTACCGTTCAGTACATCAGCGAGACATACGGAATGAGCGATGTGCAACGGATCCTCGAAAGGCTTGGACAAGGCAGTTCAACCGAAGCCGCCCTCCGCGCCACCATCCACTCCGATTACGGCCAACTGGAAGCCGAAGTTGGAAAATACCTGACCAGCAAATATGGGAATTAGCCGGGGTACGCACGAAAGAGTTTGTCGATACACTGTTTGGAATTCCATTCAAATCCGACCTATTTCGGCCGTCCACTCCTGGGCACAATCCGACCGCAGTTTTTTGATTGGTTCTTGGCCGTGTTCTGTGGTAACGTCTCGTCTCGATTCCAATGCGTGCTCTGTTCCATTTCGAAGAATCTTTGCCCGTTCCCGCCCAGCATCCGGTCCCGTCTGAGATCCCGGAACTCCACGGGGCCGAACTGGCCTCGGTCTATTACGGCCGCCGGATGGCGGGCGATTTCTACGATTTCATTCGCGTCGGTCCCAATCGCGTCCTGTTCGGCCTGCTCGATGCCGCTGGCGGTCTGGAGAATACTCGCGGCATCCTCTCCGCCGCCCAGCACACTTTCCGAACCGTCGGGACTGAGCTGTTTGCGCGAGGGGACATCAATGAAGCCGATGCGATGATGGAGCTATGCCTGCAATTGAACCAAACTGTCCTGAAGGCTGCCGCGGGGGTCCGCTCTTGTCCTGCATTCCTCGGCTGCTACGAGGAAAGTCTGGGAATCGTTTGCTATTGCAACGCGGGCCATACTCCAGCACTGCTGCGCGATCGCGCCGGCGTTAGCGAACTTCCCGCCACCGGTTTGCCGCTGGGATTGTTTTCCCACATGATCGCGGATGCTCCCGTAGCCGCCCTCGAGCCTGGCGCCGTTCTTCTTCTGGCATCGCGTGGAATCGTCGAAGCCAAATGCAAAGCCCAAGAGTTTGCCTTGCAAGGCGTGAAAGAAGTTCTTCAGCAATCCAAAGCGGCAAGGGCGAAAGATCTTTGTGTGTCGGTCCTGGACCAGGTGCAGCGGTTCATGTGCACCGCGCCTACACACGACGACGTAACCGCGCTCGCCCTGGCTCGAAACCCCTAGGTTTGCGGCCGTAGCTTGTCTCCGAGGACTGGAGTTTGTGCGCCAGAGCACCCAGCCAGCCTCATGGCACAGAGCACTCTCCTAAAGTTCCTGTTCACCATGCCGATGGACTTGATTGACGGGAAGCAGTCCCCTGCTCGAACCACATTGGAGGAGCTAAGCTATGGATCTAGTAACCTGGGACAAATCTTACAGCGTGAACGTTGAGTGTTGCGATGCCGAACATCGCAAGCTATTTTCGCTCATCAACGCGCTGCACGAGGCGATGATGTCGGGAAAGAGCCGTGCTATCATCGCCGGCACTGTCCATGAGCTGGAAAAGTACACTCAAACTCACTTCCTCGCGGAAGAGGCTCTAATGCAACAAGCACAATACCCGAAACTGAACGAGCATCGCGGAGAACATCAGAAATTCGTCGCCCAGGTCAAGCAATTCAGACATGACTTGGAAACCGGCGGCACATGCGATCCGAACGCCGTAGTGATGTTCGTCAAAGATTGGCTGGCCGGGCACATCATGCAAACCGACAAAGTGTATGCGAGCCATCTGAATTCCCACGGGATTCACTGACGGTTGCCGGTATCGTCAGATTCCAGAGGCAGGCACACCGCCATAATGCGCACCCCAGCGCGCTGCACGCGTTTGCCTAGTCTCCTAAGCCAGTGTCACAATACTTCCATGCAAAAACTTTTCACCACTGCGGCAAGTGTAATGGCCGCTGGGATGATGCTGCTGGGGAATGTCCTGGCGCAGCAGACTCCAGCCGCGAACCCTCCACAGTCTTCTGCGCCGGAAAGCACGAGCAATCCGGCCTTCAAAACGCAAAAAGACAAAGTCAGCTATGCCATTGGGATGAATATCGGTGCCAACCTGCACAGACAGTCCGTCGACATTGACCCGAAAGTCCTGCAGCAGGGTCTGGAAGACGCCCTGGCTGGTGGCAAGACCCTGCTTTCGGAAGATGAAGCACGCGCCACGCTCACGGACTTCCAGACCGATATGCGCAAAAAGCAGCAGGAGAAGATGCAACAAGCCGGAGAGGCAAACAAGAAAGACGGGGATGCGTTCCTGGCAGCGAACAAGGCAAAAGACGGCGTGGTCGCGCTGCCCAGTGGGCTGCAGTACAAAATCTTGACTGCGGGCACAGGACCGAAACCCGCCGCGGGCGATTCCGTGGTCTGCAATTACCGGGGCACGCTTATTGATGGTAAGGAATTTGACAGCTCCTACAAGCGTGGCCAACCTGCAACATTTCCTGTCAGTGGAGTGATCAAAGGCTGGACCGAGGCGCTTCAGCTCATGCCGGTGGGATCGAAGTGGCAACTCTTCGTTCCATCCGAACTGGCGTACGGCGAGCGAGGCACTGGTGCCGACATTGGCCCCAACGCCACCCTCATTTTTGAAGTGGAACTGCTCTCGATCCAGAGTAAAGATAAGGACAAAGATAAAGAGCAAGGCAAAAAGTAGCCTGGCAGTCGCCAAAAGCGCCGTGGACAATGGTCGTCTCGCTTCTCCAGCAACGGAAGGAACCTGACGTCACTTGCTCGCAGCGTGTCCGACGCGATGGGAAAGGGCGTCTTCGCGAAATCGTCCCAGGTCTCCAAAACCGCGAGACCTGGGGCACATCTTGATCTGCGGTAATGGCCGCAAGTCGTTGGGCGCTAAATCGCAACTCACAACTGCTCCACCATCTTCTGCAGTTCGCGCGCAATCCACTCGGGGTCGCTTCCTGGCGCGAATCGAACCGGGGCTCCGATCTTTACCTTCACCTCGCCTGGTCGGGCAAAGTGTTTTCCGGCTTGCTTTACTTCGAACAGTCCGTCAATGCGCATGGGCACGATCGGAATCTGGAGATTGTTCGCCAGCAGGCCGATACCGGCTCGGAACGGGAGCAACTTGCCAGTTGTTGTGTGGCGGCCTTCGGGGAAAACGAGTACGCTGTAGCCGCGATCTACCGATTCTCCGGCATAGGCGAAGCTCTCGCGGAATCCCGCTTCACGAGGCAAGGGAAAGAGATTGAGCAATGCTACTCCTAGAGTCCATTTCACCCGGTCGTAGGCTCTTCCCATAAAGCTTCGCGTTGCGGCCGGAGTTCGCAGTTTTTCTAGAGCTTCGCCGCCGGTGGCGATTGCCAACTTGCGCCGCAGACCAGAGGGAAGGGCGGTTAACACGAAACCCGGATCGACGTCACCGATGTGATTGCAGACTACGAGGACCGGCCCCTGCGTTCCGCGTAGATTCTGTCTTCCCTCGACGTGCGGCCATCCTAAGAAAAATACCGCGGGGCGCAACAACAAGTAATGCACGGCCAGACGAACCCAGGTGACCGGCCAGCTCTGCGCCCACCGTGGATAGTAGTAAGGCACTCGGGCCGGAGGCTTGCCCTGCAACAAGCGCTCCAAGTCGGCAACCGTGTTCACGGCGGCGAAGCGGGTCTCGCTGAGATCGATCTGATAGCGGTCTTCGAGCGCGCTCAACAATTCCACGCGGTCAAGCGAACCGAGGTTCAACTCGGATTCGAGATTCGCATCTGGGGAAAGCCGTGCGGGCGGGCGCCCGGTGATTCTCCCAATCAATTCCGCGAGTGGACTCGCAGAGATCTGGTTCAGAGATTGGTGCGCCAATTGTGCCTGCGCCGCCTGCTGAATTACTTTTCTAAGCGGCTTCTGTGTGGAGGTGCGGGGAAAGTCTTTCTCCGGCCATACGACCCACGAGCGCATGCGCTGGTAATCGGCCAGGGATTCGTTCGCTCGCTGCACGATGGGTGCGGGATCCGCGTTAACATCTCGCAGGATGATCGCCGGACAAGGCTCAGCATTTCCATTGCGCGGCAACGGGATCACGACTGCGTCTTTCACTTCCGGCTGCCGCCGCAGAGCGGCTTCCAGATCGTCGGGATAAACCTTCATGCCGGCCGGAGTGACAATGACTTCTTTCTTCCGCCCCTTAAAATAGAGGTTGCCCTGCGCGTCGAGTTCCCCGACATCGCCGGTGGAATACCAGCCATCTTCGCTCGCCATGCGTTGTAGCTGCGGCCCGTTCCAGTAGCCCACGGCGACTCCGCCTCCGCGCACCAGGATTTCTCCATCCGGAGCGAGTTTGACTTCGCGTCCCGCGAGAACTTTCCCAATCGAACCTTTGCCCAGCCGAAAGGGATGATTGACGCTGATGAGCGAGGTGGTTTCGGTGAGGCCGTAGCCTTGAACGACGGCGTATCCCAACCGTCCCCAGAATTCTTCGGTATCGCGGTCAAGGGCGGCGCCGCCTGCGATGAAGGCCCAGAATTTCCATCCGAATTGACGGCGGATGCGGCGGAAGATCCACCAGCGGTGCAGAAAGTGTTTGCCTTCGGCGGCTCGAAATCGTTGCCGGAAATGCTCGCGATGGCCTTCGGCTTCGAGATCGCGTTCGATCTTTTCTTTGAGAGACTGCAGCATGCGCGGCACTGCAACCAGTACCGATACCCGCTCCCGGCGGATAGCGCCGATCACCTCCGTCGGGTTGAATGTGCCTTGGAATATCACCGTGCCGCCCATCAGCGGCGGCAGGAAGATTCCCAGAAACTGCCCGAAAACATGGCTGAGCGGCAACAAATTCAGGAAGCGGACAGGATGCGCCCAGCGTTCGTACTTCAGATACTTCTGAATCTCGAATTCCAGAGGTGCGATGTTGGCGAGAACGTTGCCATGTGTAATGACGACTCCTTTGGGTTCGGCGGTGGTGCCGGAAGTGAATACGATCTCGAGCGTGTCCGCAGGTTCGATTTCGGCAGCGGGATAAAGGCCCGGCGAGCGTGCCGCTATTGCATCCGACAAATCCTCCAAAACGATGGTTGGGATCGACTGGGTAACATGCTCGCGTGAGCACACCAGCAGCCTGGCGTTGACCTGCTGGTGGACGCGCAGGGCGAAGTGAGATGTGGCCACATCGTCCATCGGGACGACCACCACGCCGCGCAAGGCGCATCCGAAAAATGTTGCGATCCACTCGGCTGAGTTCGGCCCCCAGATTAAGACCCGTTCGCCCTTGCCGATCCCCCGGGCCTCCAGTTCGCGGGCAAACCGGAAAGCGGTTTCCGCGACTTGCCGGTACGGCCAGCGCACGGTGCGATATCCGCAGCGCTGCACGTAGGCAATTTCCCGCCCCCATCGCAGCATGTGGTCGACAGATTCGACAAGCGAACGGCGCACCATGTAACAGATAGTAGCGCTTCACGGTCGCGGAGAATGTCCGCCGGACGAATCTAATTCCTGAGCAGGACGTGGGTAATGTATCCACAGGGGCAGTTGACGCATCTTAATTTAGGCGCATATCATCATCGTTTGGCCTTAGTGGCGGAGACGAGCTAGGAAGTGCGGACTGTGAAGCTATTATCCATGGACAAGAAGAAATTAGAGTATTTCAGAAAGAGACTGGAAACGCGGCAGGATGAGTTACGCCGCATGGTCTCGCGCACCGAGCAGGACGGACGCACCGTCGATGAGGGCTCGGCGCAAGACATCGCCGACCGTGCCGCCAGTTCTTACACCAAGGAGTTCCTGTTTCATCAGAGCAACAACGACCGCCAACTCTTGCAAATGGTGGAGGGAGCACTGTCGCGGCTTCGCGAAGGCAGCTTCGGAGAGTGCATCTCCTGCGGCAAGGAGATCAATGCCAAGCGTCTGGAGGCGGTTCCTTGGACGCGCCATTGCATCGAATGCCAGGAAAAGGCGGAACAGGGGCGGCTGGAAGAAGCGCAGAAGTAGCTTCTGCCGATAAGCTTTGACGCTGCCGATTTTCCCCTGTTAAACTTAAGGATTGTCAATCCTACCCTGAGCCATCCAGAAGGGAAGTTGTGCGCGCAGAAACCCGTCATCAAATGAAGCAGGACCGGTTCAGCCGAGTCACTATCGACGCGGCGGAAAGAACCGCCCACTGGTCCGTAGAACACAAAAACAAATTAATGGTTGCAGCGGTCATCGTGCTGGTCGTGGCGGTGGCCACGGTCGGGTCCTGGTATTACTTGAACCAGCAGGACCAAAAGGCCAGCCTTGACATGACTCAGGCGGTGCGCACGCTGGAGATGCCGGTGCGTCCACCGAACATGCCGGCGCAACCGGACGCGCCGAGTTTTGCCAGTTCTTCGGAGCGCGCCACTGCGGCCCACAAACAATTTCAGGCGATTGCGGATAAATATCCGCATACCCATTCGGCTGAGTTCGCTCGCTATTTTCTGGGCCTGACGGCAATGGGTATGGGAGACAACGCTTCCGCGGAACGTGAACTCCAGAAGGTTGTTTCGTCCGGCGGTAGCGACTTGGCAGCACTAGCCAAAATGGCTCTGGCATCGGTTTATCGCAACACCGGCCGCGGCCAGCAAGCGGTTGAACTCTACAAAGAGATAGCTGCGAAGCCTACCAGCACGGTGGGCAAGGTGGCGGCTCAAATGGAATTGGCCGCGACTTATCAGTCGGACAATCAGCCGCTGGAAGCCAAACGTATCTACGAAATAATCCAGAAGGAAAACCCCGCCAGCGAAGCGGCCCAGATGGCCTCGGCGAAGTTGCAGGGGTTGAGGTAGGGAGCTTCTCGCCGTCAGCCATCGGCACGCTGTAATCTTTCATTCTCCGCGCCGCACCTCTGTCAAGCGCCGTCGTTAAACCGGCGTATGGTCATGATATAATGACTATAGTCATCAGAGGTGGTCATGAAAACAATGCCTGCTGGGCAATTCAAAGCCCGATGTTTGAAAGTCATGGATGACGTCCAATCCACCCGTGAGCCGGTGGTAATCACAAAAAAGGGCCGTCCGGTCGCGAAGCTGGTGCCGGCAGAAGAACCTTCGGACGATTTCCTCGGCAAGCTCTCCGGTACGATGAAGATCGTAGGAGACATCACCCAGCCGGTGGAAGATCCTGAGGTTTGGGAAGCTTTGCGTTGATCCTGCTAGACACCCACGTAGTCCTTTGGGCGGCAATGGAACGCAAGCGCCTTTCACGCGCCGCCGAGTCCGCGTTGCGGAGGGCGCGCTCAAGCGACGGATTGGCGATGGCTTCTATCAGCCTTTGGGAAATGGCGTCGCTGTTTGCCCGTGGTCGAATCCAAACCTACGGAACCATCGAGGCATCGCTGCGTCAAATCTTGGAGACCGTGGGTGTTGTAGTGAAACCCATCACCCAAGAAATCGCGATTCTTGCCACGCAGTTCCCGGAAAACTACCCTCGCGACCCAGCCGACAGACTAATCGGTGCCACTGCCCGGGCTGACGGCATTGCCCTTGTCACCAGCGATGACAGGATTCGCAGCTGTCCTCTCCTGAGAACGATCTGGTAAGCCCCGGCCGGACAACCCCCCGAGCCACACATTACTTTCGTAAGCCTGATCCCTCCTTTTGCCGTGAGCCTATTGCCCAACTCGCGGACAATTCTATAGTCCCCAAATCTTCTGACCGCGAGGGTCCATGACCGCATTCTTCCGTCCGACGCGTTTCGTGCTGGTTTGCGCTCTGCTTTGTGGTTCGCTGTACGGCCAGCAGCCGGCGTCTCCGGCGGCAGCCGCTTCCGCCGGCTCCGAGCCCGCCGCAGACCAGGGTCAGAGCCTGGGTGAACTGGCGCGCAAGGCGCGGAAAGACCACACCAGCGAAGTGCAAATGTCCGACGAGGACGCAAAGGATCTGTTTCGATCGGTCGACAAGATTATCGCCTTCGCCTCGGAAGATACCGGCTTCCCCAAGCGCTCCGTCGTGAAACGCCGCCTGGTCAGTTCCGCCGAAGTCGAGAAGTACACTCGCGACCAGGAGGCAAAGGAGGAATACGCGCAACGTCTGGCGCGCTCAGAAATGACCATGAAGAAATTCGGCTTTTTGCCACGGGAATTCAATCTCCGGGAGTTTGTGGTCAAGGCCAACGGCAAGGAAATCGCCGCCTATTATGACGCTGAGACCAAGACGATCTCGCTGCTGAACTGGATTCCGAAGGATCGCCAGGCCCCCATTCTGGCGCACGAATTGACGCACGCATTGCAAGACCAGAATTACGACCTCAAGGCCTGGCTAAAAGCTGGGCAGGGGGCATCGCAATCAGGCGAGACAAAAGACGGCGACCCCGATGTCGATGACGATAGCGCCGGGGCGCGGCGAGCGGTAGTCGAAGGTCAAGCCCAGGTCGTTTTCGTGGATTACATGCTGGCTCCCCTCGGACGCACTTTGCAAAACACGCCAGCGCTGATTTATCAGATGGAAGAACCAGCCGTGAAGGCCGTCGCTGATTCGCAACTGTTGCACGACGCGCCCATGATCCTCCGGGAAATGGGCACGTTTCCTTATCGGGAAGGTCTCATTTTTGAAGGCGAGCTACTCGAGAAAGGCGGCAAGAAGATGGCGTTTTCAGGAGTCTTCGCGCGTCCGCCTCGCAATACTCATGAAGTGCTGCAACCAACCGCTTACATCAACAGCGAGAAACTGTCGCCGGTTCATATTCCTGACGTCCAGCAAATCCTCAGCGACAAATACGCAGTCTATGACTCCGGCGGAATTGGCGAACTTGACGTTCGCGCATTGCTGAAGACCTACGGAAATAGAAAAGAAGCCGACAATCTTGCGGCGGGATGGCAGGGCGGAGCCTACGTTGCATACCGCCGCACCGCCAAAACCGCAGCGGATGCGCTCACTACGGCTGACTTGGCCCTCTTGTATGTTTCGCGTTGGAAGTCATCCCCTGCGGCGGAACGCTTTGCCCATGTCTACGCGGCCGCGATTGCCCAGCGCTACAAGAATGCGATGCCACAACCGGCGGCTTCCTGCGCGGGAGCTAAGTGCCCCGTCTCCGCCGTGCAGATTCTCACCGAAGAAGGACCCGTGATTGTGGAGCAATGGGCGGACAACACCGTGGTGGTTTCCGAGAGTTTCGATCAAATCACAGCCGGCAGGCTGGTGGACGCGGTGCGGGAAAGAAACGCCGATGTGCGGGCCGACAACCGTCGCCACGATGAACTCGGTTTGCGTCTTTACGATCTGCCCGGATTTGCCGCGTTTCAATCCCACATCGGCGACGGAATATTGCGGGAACTTGCGCAAGAAACAAAATAGGAATAATTGGGGGAGGGCACGGCTGAGTCGTGCCCGGCCCGGTTTCAGGGCAGGGCACGACTCTCGCTTACCCCTGGATCAGCGCGATGGTATCTTGTGAAATTTGGTCGAAGGTAGTCACCGCCTTCGCATCGGCTTCAAAAGAACGTTGGGCTACGATCAGGTTGGCGAACTGGCTTGAAATATCCACGTTGGACGACTCCAGCGAACCACCCGACAAAGTTCCGCGTCCTCCCGTGCCCGCTATTCCGATGACAGCCTGCCCCGACGCCAAAGTCTGGGTATAATCCGTGCCGCCTGCGCTTTGCAGTCCTTGTTGGTCGGCAAAACTGGCCAATGCCAATTGTCCCAGGGCGGCAGTGTTTCCGTTGGTGAATGTCCCGGTGATCGTTCCATCGGAGCCAATGCTGAAGCCGCTCAAGGTTCCGCTCGCGCTTCCGTTCTGCGTGGCCAAGGATGTGCTGTCGGTCGCCGCCACCTGGGTGATCACTGGAGTCTTTCCGTTCAGCACGTTCCAGCTGAAGGTCTGATCGGTAGCGCCGTCAGCGAATCCCTTGATAGGAATCGCCTTGATGTTGGCGAGAGTGGGGGGCGTCACGGGCAGCGTGATCGTATCGCCGGTCGCCCAAGCTGTAGATCCCTGATTAATCGTAAGGTCGACCTGGGCAGACGTAAAGGGAGTTCCAACCGTGGCATTCCCCAGCGCGCCGGAAACCGAGCCGACGACCGTGAAAACGGTCGAAACCGCCGTTGCAGTCAAAGTGATGGTCTGGGCAACCGTCGCCGATGTCGCCGCTTCCCCGGAAACGGTTCCGTTTCCGACGTTTCCGGCCGTGTACGTTGGAGTCCCGGCACCTCCGCTGGTCCCGATCAGAACTCCACTTCCGTTGAAGGTCAGCGTGCCCGTGGCCAGAATTCCCGTCGGCGGAACCCCTCCGACCGTATTGAGGTCGCCGGGTGGGATGTTAAGACTGTAGCTCCAGGTGTTGGGGCCGGTGTGGGTAAAGTTATAGGTCAAAGTATGGGTGCCTCCTAACGAGTCGTAGATCGTGACTGGGGTCGAGTACTGGGTGCCCAGGGGATCGGCGGAATTGAGGTTGCTCGTGATCGAAGTCAGAGTGGTCGCGGTCGGCGGGCTGATCGTGCCTGCGCCGAGTTGTATGGGTCCGACGGCTGTGCCGGTATTGACGACCCCATTCACTGCCGGATAGCCCAACACTTGTTGGCCTGCGGAGGTGACCAGAAAATTGTTGTTGTCCACCGAGAAGTCGCCGGCGCGCGTATAGCTGGTGACTCCACCGTCCAGCACCGCGAAGAAGCCATTCCCCTGAATAGCCACGTCGGTAGGGACGTTTGTGGAGGTTACGTTGCCTTGGGAGAAATTGCTAGGCATCTCTTGCACTTGGGTACCGGAGCCGAGTTGGATGGGATCGCCAGCGCCCGTGGTGCCCAGATTCTGATAGAACAAATCGCTAAAGAGCACAGTGGTGTTCTTGTAGCCAGTGGTGTTCTGGTTGGACAGGTTATTGGCAATGGCTGACAACGCGGTGGATTCGGCGGCCAGCCCGGAAAGCGGAATCGAAAAGTTCGGCATTATTGTGCTCCTTGAACTGAGTTCGTCGAGCCACTGCCAGCCGTTGTGCCGGTTGACGACCCCGACCCAAAGGCGGTGGTCAGAGTCTGATTAATCTGGCTTAGCTGGTCGAGCATATTGAACTGCACCAGTTGCGAGGTGAACTGGGTGGGATCGACGGGATCGGTCGGATCCTGATTCTGCAGTTGCGCCACCAGCAGTTGCATAAACATGCTTTGCGTCGAACTTTGACCGCTGGTCGCCTTGCCGCCGGTGCCCGGTGTGCCACTCGCTTTTGCCGATGGGGCTGCGGGTATTGTCGTTCCGATCACACTGCTTGCTACTGGAATAATGTTCATAAGTTCTCCTTAGCTTCTCCTTGGCTTTGTTGCACTTTCATGCGTGTACATTCAGCCGCGTCCGCAATCCGGCGCTGCTGTCGGCTTCGGCGGATTCCTCCGGCGGGCCGTGGATGGAGAAAACTCCCGCTGGGGAAGGATGCTGCTGGCTTGAGGAACGCGCCTGCGAATCGGCTCCTCCGGAGAATCCCGAGGTCGTCCCCGAATTCGTTTCCAGGAAATGGATGCTGTCGAAATGCAGATCCTGCTGGCGGAATGTGGTTTGCAGGCCAGCGACCTCGGGTGCGAGAAGAGTACGCAAATCGCCCCTCTCGCTGCCCACGGTCAGGCCCACCTGGCTGTCGCGCACGACCGTGCGTACGTCGACGCTGCCGAAAGCCTGGGTGCGCAGTCCGATGCGCATTTCCGACTGCGCCACACCTGCGACCAATCGAGCAGTTTCCACCGGGCCAACGGCAGGCAATGGAGTTGGAGCAGCCGCTGCAGGGGACTGAGGCTCCGCCGCGGGCAGGGGAGTGCTCCGGCCTCCGGCTTCTTGGTTCGCCGCTGGCGGAACCTGCGTCAAAACATTCGCGGTTGCCGCAGCACTCCCAGGCTGGTCGCCCCCATTCGACTGGCTGGTGACAAACGCGGTCGCCGCACTGGGGGATGGTGCCTGCACATTGGTGTCCGCTGAGTTTGGCGCAGAATCGGCGGCCTTCGGCCGCGTGCCCTCCTGATTTGAGGGGACGTGATTTGACGGGACCTGATTTGCAGGGACTTGATTTGATGAAGCCTGGTTCGAAGAAACCTGCGCCGTGGAAGTTTCTTTGGCGAGAGTATCTGCGGCGTGGACTGTTTCTCCCGCTTTCATCGTCATTGCCGGGCGCAGCCAACCAGGCTTTAAAACCTCCGCCAAAAATGCAGCTCCCGCATCGGTGAATGAAGCGTCCGGCGTTGCTAGACTGTCCTGTCCCGAGCCGTTGCGTGATCGCAATTTGTTGTCCGATGCGGCTTGGTCGACTCCAACAACGGGTTGGGATATACCGCTCACAGGATCCGTCGCCTGTAGTGGCTTCCCGGTTGGCGGAGAAGTCGGAGGAGACAGGACTTCGCCCCTGTCAGATTGCGCATTGACTCCCGCTGCGGATGGTTGGACAACAGCATTCACGTTGCCGCTCGCAGGATCCATCGCCGGCAGCGGCATCCCGCTTTGAATCGGAGTCGCGGGGATAGGTTGAGGATTGCCATTGCCGGCCGCTCCAGCCAACTCCGCGGTTGGCGGGGAAAGCAACTGCGCCGGCGCATCCGAACCTGCCAAGGCGGAAGGCGGCGTCCCCAGCAGTTCTTGCCTTGCAACGCCTGGTTCGGTCACGCCGTGTAACGTTGGTACGCTTTTCCCCGCCTGGCTTTCATCGAGAAGCGTAAGTGGTGGGCTAGCGTCGCAGACCGGAAGAGGGATGGCCTGCATCCCAGGCGCGGCAGAATTCGGCAGCGATGCAGGACTGCTTGCCGGTGTTTGGCTACCAGCTTCCGGCGCAGTCACGCTCAACCCGAAATCGAAAACGGTTGCGAGGTTGGCCGTTGATCCGTCTTTCCGAACTTGGCCCGCAACCGACGAATCCTGCTTTGCCGAGTCCGCACCAGCGTCCACGCCGCTTGCGACATCTGATCGCCAGTTCATCACCGAGGGCAGTATGGAGCCTTGGGGCAAGAGCGACACCGCGAGGTTCGGAACCAGGGCTGGCATCGTTTTTACATTGGCGGTCGGCGCGGCACTGGCTTTCGCGCCTGCAGTAGGGGTCGATCGACTGCCTGGCCTTAACTGGCCCACAGCTGACGTTCTCGAATTCTCCGCTGAGTCTTTTTCTGCCGATTTCCCTGGGCCCGCAACCGTTGTCGCCACAGCTTGCGATCGTACCGGCACCGCCGAATCGCTGCGCACCGCGCTCTGCAAAGTGCTGGCGAAGCTGCTCGCTCCCTGCCCCGAGGCTTGCAGAGGCAGAGCCGACTGGTTCGACTTACCGGAGGCAGCATCGGCTTGGATCACATTGGCTAGCACAGGATCAGTCTCATGCTTTGTTCTGTCAGCATTCCCATTCAATGCATGCCGAACACCAAAGGTTCGCATCGCCCTTCCTATGTCGCCGAGGGCAAATAACCGCTTGAGACTCAAGGCGCAATCGCGCTTTGCCGATAGAATCGTTTTCGCAAGACGACAGGTTGGAGTGAAGTTCATGGGCAAGGCTTGCCCATCAAGCTCGGCAAAGACTAGCGGTGCCGAAGGTAGGAGCGGCGCAGCAGAAACAAATCATCGAGACGGCGCTGGCCCTGTCGGGCTTCCTGTTGTTGGTAGTCCTGAAGCTGGTGACGACGCAGCGTGTCCACGACTTCGCGCTGCTGCCGGGCCTTCTGCAAGTCTTCACTGCAGCGGCGTCGAAACCCTTCGGCTTCAACCAATTGTTTTTCCAGGGCATGTTGGCGTGCGGTTAGAACAGAGCGGCAGAGCAGATCAAATTGCAGTTCTGCCGCGCTGACTCCGGATTCCAGTTGAGACCGCCGCTGGGCTGCGATATTTTCCTTTTCGCGGAGTGCGTCCTCGATTTGCCGCCGTAGCGCCGCAACCCGGTGATTCGCTTCCTGCAGCCGCAACTCTTGCTGCCGTTCCATGCCCTGACGCACCCGCAAAAGAGCTTCGAGAGGAAATCGGAAGGCCATGAGGTTAGCTGGCGAGGGACAGGAGCCGGTTGATTGTGTCTTCCAGGGTAATCGCTTCGTTGGCTCCCTGTTCCAGAAAGCGATTGAGTTCAGGCAAGATCGCCAGCGCCCTATCCAGCAGCGGGTCGCTTCCTTTTTGGTAGGCGCCAATACGAATCAGGTCCTCGGATGCGGTATAAGCAGCCAGCAGACGCCGCAGCGCCAGCGCTTTTTCCATATGCTGGGCCGAGCATACCAGAGGCATCAGGCGACTGATGCTGTCCAGAATCGCGATTGGAGGATAATGATTCTGCGCCGCTAATCGGCGGTCGAGCATGATGTGCCCATCCAATAGCGCGCGCGCCCCATCGACGATCGGGTCCTGCTGATCGTCCCCTTCCATCAGCACGGTATAAAACGCGGTAATGCTGCCACCACTGAATTTTCCAGCCCGCTCGATCAGGCGGGCCATCAAAGTGAAGACCGACGGAGTGTATCCTTTCGAAGTGGGGGGTTCGCCCGCCGCCAGACTGATCTCCCGTTGCGCCATGGCGAGACGAGTGAGGGAGTCGACTACCAGCAACACGTTCTTACCACGCGCGCAAAAATATTCCGAGATTGCAGTGGCCGTCAGCGCGGCCCGGATACGCAGCAACGGCGACTGATCGGATGTGGAAACCACGACCACCGAATGCTTCCTCCCCTCCTCGCCCAAAGCCTCCTCGAGAAAGTGCCGCACTTCGCGTCCGCGTTCGCCAACCAGGGCCAGAACCGTGAGATCCGCGCTGGTGTTGCGTGCCATCATCCCAATCAGCGTGCTCTTGCCTACGCCGCTGCCGCCGAAGATTCCAACTCTTTGCCCACGGCCACAAGTCAGGAATGCGTCCACTGCGCGAATTCCGCATCCTATCGGTTCGCGAATGGGATCGCGTTTCATGGGCAACGGCGCGGCTGCTTCCAGCATTTGAGAGTCGCGCCTCTCGCACGGACCCATGGAATCGATGGGCTCACCCATGCCATCGACCACGCGGCCCAGCAGTGCGTCGCCCACCCGCACCTCAGGTCGGGCGCCCCAGGTCACCACGGGATCGCCATATCGGATCCCGCTCGGCCGCGCTAACGGCATGGAGAACACCGTGGTTCCGCGAAAGCCGACAATTTCGCCCGGAAAAACCGTGCCCGTCGCATCCACCACTTCGCACAACTCGCCAACCGAGCAGAACGGTCCTTCCGATTCCACTAACTGCCCAATCAGTTGAGTAACTCGGCCCTGCCAACGCAAGCTGGAACAGGATTCCAACCGCTTGAAAAACGGCGCCAGTAAGACGGGGGCGCTCATACCGTCGTTGGCCGCTTGGCCAGAAGATCGAACAGTCCCTGCTCAATTTCCTTGAGCTGAGCTTCCGCCCCCACTTCGGTTATGCCCAGCGCGGTTTGCAGTACACACTGATCCATTGGAATCGCAGCATCTTCCACCACATCCGGAACTTGGTTTGCTTTCATGCAGTGCTCAAAATAGCCGCGGCATTCCGAAACTTGCCGGGGGTTCACGCGCACCACAACCGTAGTCGCGCTCTCGATCTTTTCCAGGGCCACCCGCACCATGCCCGCCAGCAGCAGGGGATCGACCTGCGCTTCCCGATGCAGAATCTTGCGCGCGATGCTGAGCGCCAGTTGCACAACTTCGCTTTCCACCTGCCGATGGTACTGGGAGCGATCATGGGCAAACCCTGCCAAGGCCGCAGCCACGCTTTCGCGGACCTGCGCCAGGTGTTGTTCGCCCGCCGCGCGCCCCTGCGCCTCGCCTTCCTGGCGCCCGGCGTCTCGCGCCGCCGCTTCCCGTTGCGCCTGCATTTCGCCGCTGCCAGGAATGCCTTCTCCCGACCTTGCTGCTGGAGTTGCCTTCTGGGAGCCGCCGGATCCAACCTGGCCCGCAACTTCCATATAGGGGAACGGACGGGTTTCCGATTCCTGTTTGGCCTCGGGCGCGGGACTACACGACGTACTCATCTTCGTCTCCTCCCAAGCTTATTTTCCCTTCCGCCTCCAGTTTGCGTGCCACCGCTACCGTTTCCTGCTGCGCCTTAATTATGTCGCGCGAGCGCACCGGCCCCAGAATTTCCATGTCTTCTTTCAGCATTTCCACGGCCCGCGTGGACATGGATTTGAAAATGAAGGCCTTCAGTTCCTCAGTCGCTCCCCGCAGCGCCAGGGCCAGCGACTTCTTGTCCAGCTGTCCCAGCAATTCGCGGATGCCCGCCTCGGGCACGCCCAGCAAATCCTGAAAGGTGAACATCAGATTGCGAATGCCCAGAGCGACCTTGGGATCTTCCTTCTCGATGGTTTCGAGGATCACCTTGGCTTGAACTGGATCCATGTGGTTCAACAGATCCGCCACCCCCTGAAACCCGGCATAGGCCCGCCGATGTTGCTCACCCAGGGCCTGCAGCCGCTTGTGCAGGGCGAGAGAAACTTTCTGCGCGATTTCGGGAGAAAACTGGCGCATCTGGGCCAGCCGCTTGATCGTCTCTGCACGCATGGTTTCGGGCAGGCGCATCAGCAACTCGGAGGCCCGCTTGGCATCCACATGGGCCAGGGTGAGAGCGATGGTTTGAGGATGCTCGCTCTCGAGAAACTTGGCCAGTTGCTGCGGATCGGCTTTCTGTAGCGAATCGAGCTTGTGGGCGCTCATTTCGGCGGCGCGCGATACTTGCCTCAACAACAGCTGGGCCCCCTCGGCGCCGAAGGATTTCACTAGGAGTTTCTGCGCATAGTCCGTGCCGCCCTGGGCCAGGTAGTCCTGGGTGAGCCCCATCCGATAATATTCTTCTAACACGGCGAGGGCGGTTTGGGCGTCGATATGATCCAGCTCGGCAATCTCCTTGGTCAGCTGCTCCAGATCTTCCTGGGGAAGGTTGCGGTAAATATGGCTGGCAATATCTTCTCCCAATAGCACCAACAGCACTGCAGCCTTCCGCATCCCCCCGAGTATGTTCTCGGCAGGGTTCACTCTTTTCCGCCATCCCGGATCCAACTCTGTACCAGGCGGCTAGCCACAGCCGGCTCCGCCTTCACCTTCTCCGACAACTGACGCTTAAGGGAACTGGCGCGCCGGGCTTGCTCCGTACCCGGGGGTTCGATTTCCACGGCAACTGCTCCAAGCCCTCCTGCAGCTGCCCCGGCGATTTCTTTCGGGCTTCGCGCCAGCCGCGTGGGCAACTCCCGGAGCGCGGTCAAAACCTGTTTCTTCACCGGACGCAGCATCAGAAAATACACGATCAGGAAGAGGGCCAAGATGCCCGCATAGCGCAACAGACCGGACCACTGCGTGAACAGCTTCCGGGTATTGTCGAGCTTGCTCGGTGGCGCCGGCGTTTCCACGGGAAGCTCCTGAAAGGAGAGATTCTGAACCGCCAGGACATCGCCGCGCTGCGAATCGAGACCGATGGCCGCTCCCGCCAGTTGCTCGATCTCTTTCATTTCTTCCGCCGTGCGCTTGCGCCGGGTTGGAGTCTTGACCCCGTTTTTTTCCGCCATGTCGATGGCATCATCGACCAGGACTGCGGCCGCCAGGCGCTTGATTCTCCCCGGCGGCTGCACGGTGTGGCGCACGCTCTTGCTGACCGCATAGGTCTGGCTCTCGGAGCGGGAGTTCTGGCTTTCGGCAGTCGCTGTTACTGCGGTCGCGGTGGCGCCTGCCGTTCCCGGAATGTTGCTGGCAGTTCCCGGAATGCCGGCGGGCCCGCCGCCTCCCGCATTCTCCTCGGACTTTTGCTGGGTAAGAGTTGCGGTAGTCTTGGGGTCATAGACTTCCTCCGTGTTCTCGCTGGTGCTGAGGTCGTATTCCACATGCACGCTGGCGCGCACATGCTCGGCTCCAACCACAGGCTCAAGCGTCCGCAACAAGGTTTTGACCAGTTCTTCATCGAGATCGTAACCGCCCTGCCCTGAACCTGCACCGTGCGCGTGCAAAAGCGGCGTATTGCTGTCGGCGTCCACCACGGTCACATTTTCCGGCCGCAGGCCATCCACGGCGCTGGCCACCAGTTGGGGAATGGCCAACTGCGTCCGCTCCGAGAGAGCGCCTCCCCGGGTCTTCAAAATCACCGCCGCCTTGGCCTCCCGCTCCTGCTCGCTGAACAGCGACTCCCGCGGCAGCACCAGATGCACCCGCACCGCCTCCACTTCGCTGAGGGTTTGCAGCGTGCGTTCCAGTTCGCCTTCGAGCGCCCGCTGGTAATTGACCTTCTCGGTGAAATCTGACCCCGCCCAATTCGGAGTATCGAAGAGTTCAAAGCCCAGCCGGGCGTTGCGCGGCAAACCTTGCGCCGCAGTCTCCAGGCGGCTGGCATCGAGTTGGTCCGCCGGGACCAGCAAGCTGGCACCATCGGGGGAGAGTTCATGAGGAATATTCTTAGCGCCCAGGCGAGCCCCCAGCGCCTGCGCCTCCTCCGGTTTCAGCCCGGAATACAGCGTGGCGTACTTCGGCTTGCCAATCAGCCCGACAAACAGCCAGAGGGTAACCGCTACCAGCGCCGCCCCGCCTGCCAGCAGCGCCCGCTGGCCCAGGCTGAGCCCGCGCAGCAGTTCTCCCCCCTGCTCGATCGCCTGGCCGAATGATTTGGGTGCTTCCACTCCGTTCTCCTAACCGCCCGCTCAGAACTGCATGCGCGAAATCTCCTGGTAGGCCGCCACGATCTTGTTGCGCACCTGCATCATGAGCTGAAACGAGAGATCCGCTTGTTCCACCGCGATCATCGCGGTGTGCACGTCCATGCCGCTGCCGTCGAGCAGTCCGGCAACTTTGGCGTCGGCTGCGCCCTGGAGCTGTTTGCTCTGGTCCATGGCGCCTTGCAGGGTTTCCATGAAACCCCACTCTCGCGGCGCAACCCCCTTGGCCGTTGCACCACTGTCGCTGGGGAGAATTCGCAAGTTCGAAATCGGATCTGGCATAATTTTCCTTGCCCAAAAACTTCAGCGCGCAGCTCCACCCAACCGACAGTCAGCGCAGCAGGTCCAGAGATTGCTGGATCATGGTTTTGGTCGATTGCACCGCCGACGCATTCAGTTCATACGCCCGCACCGCTCCCAGCAGGTCGGCAGTTTCTTCTACCGGATCGACCGCGGGATAACTCACATACCCCTTGGCGTCGGCATCGGGATGCCCCGGCTGGTAACGCAGCAGCGGCGGCTTGGCATCGGCGATGACCTGATCCACCCGCACTCCGCGGGCAGACATATTTCCGAAACCCGCCAGCAGCGCCGGAAACTGCGGCATCCGCCGGGAGCGGAACACCACCAACTGCCGCCGGTACGGTCCGCCTTCCGGAGTTCGCGTGGTCTCCATGTTCGCCATGTTGCTCGTGACCACCTCGGCCCGCTGCCGCTCGGCCGTAAGCGCGGAACCGCTGACTTCCAGCATGCCAAAAAGATTCATGACCCGCCGCCTCCGTTAATGGCGCTCAGGATGCCCTTGAATTCATCCCGTAACAACTGCACTCCCAGGTTGAAGCGAAGCTGGGTATCGGCCAGCAACAGGCTTTCGCGTTCGAGGCTCACATTGTTGCCGTCAGGACGCTCCATCAAACCCCGCACCGGCCGCGCCACGGGGGAGAACGACGCGTACTCCAGATTCCCCTCCGTGCGCTCCATTTCTTGGCTGAAGTTGACGTCCTGAGTGCGGTACCCGGGAGTGTCGATATTCGCCATGTTGGACATGACCAGCTTGCTGCGAAAGACATTCACATCCAGGAAGCGGGTCAGCGCGGTGATGCTTGGATCGTCAATTATGGACATAGCTCCTCCTCGCGGGCAGCCCGTATTCGCGAATCTTGTTGCGCACCGTGCGCAGGCTCACCCCCAGCATTTCGGCGGCGCGCGAGCGATTGCCTCCAGTCGCGTCGAGGGTCACCTCGAGCAGACGTTTTTCCATGCACTCGAGAGATACTCCCGGACGCAGCCCGGCATCGTCCTGCGTGGAAGTTTCGCCGCTTGCTTCAAGCGGCGGCGGACTCAATTCGCAGGGCTCCAGAATCTCCACTCCGATTTCACTCCCCGACAAAGCCACGGCACGCCGCATCATGTTGGCGAGTTCGCGAACGTTGCCCGGCCATGCGTGCCGCTGCAGACGGCGCAGAAACTCCGCGCTGATGACCGGCGCTGTTCCCGGCAGCGCATAGAGGCCGACGAAATACTCGGCCAGTTCGGCAACGTCTTCCGGGCGCTCGCGCAGCGCCGGCAGGCTCAATGGAATCACGTTGAGGCGGTAGTACAGATCGGCCCGGAAGCAGCCTTCCCTGACCATGGCTTCCAGCGGACGATTGGTGGTCGCGATCACTCGAATATCGACCTTTACCACCCGCGTGTCGCCCAGGCGATCGAACTCCCTTTCCTGCAGCGCCCGCAGCAGCTTGGGTTGCAGCAGAAGCGGCAATTCGCCCACTTCATCCAGCAACAGCGTGCCTCCGTGGGCCAGCTCAAATTTTCCTGGCTTGGAGGCTGCTGCTCCGGTGAACGCTCCCTTGGCATAGCCGAATAATTCGCTTTCGAGCAGGGTCTCGGGAAAGGCGGCGCAGTTTACGGCGATAAACGGACGATCGCGGCGCGGGCTGAGACGGTGAATCATGCGGGCCAGCAGTTCCTTGCCGGTGCCGCTCTCGGCTTGAATCAGAATGTCGGCGTCAATGACCGCGACTTGCCGGGCGCGGTCGACCGCCCGCAACAGTGCGGGAGAATGTCCCACCAGTTCCCCGGGGTCGGACTCGAGGGTCTGGGTGCGGCCCAGAATCTGCTGGGCCGCGTGTTCCAGTTGCTCGAAGGCCACGGGCTTGACCAGGTAGTCGCAGGCTCCATTCCTCATCGCCGTTACCGCGTCAGGGACGCTGCCGAATGCGGTCAAAAGAATCACCGCAGTGCGCGGCGCCAAGGCGCGAGCCTCGCGCATGACCGCGAAACCGTCGCCATCGGGCATGCGAATGTCGGTCACGATCAGGGGATGCTGCCCCCGCCGGAACTTGGCCATGGCCTCAGCCGCGCCGCCCGCCGTTTCCACCCTCCAGCCATGGCGCAGAAAGCTGATTTCGAGCGCCGCCCGCATGCCCGCATCGTCGTCCACCACCAGCACTTGGCGCGGCGGAATCGGCTTCGATCCCGCCGCCAGGATGACCACCGGATTCAGGGCCGCCGGATTCAGGGTTGCCGGGTTCATGGTGTGATTTACTTCTGCCTGGTTGAGTGCCGTCTGATTCATTCATTCGCTCCCGATAACGGAAATTCCAACTTAAACGTGGTTCCGTGCCCCGACCCGCTGTCCACCGTGATCCCGCCGCCATGCTGTTCCATGATGGTTTTACAGACCGCCAATCCGAGGCCCGGACTTCCGGCGCAGGTGGTAAACCCGGGATGGAAAATGCGCTCTCGATCTTCGGCTGCGATCCCCGGTCCGGTGTCGGATATCTCGACCGCCGCTGTCGCCTTCCCAGCCCGCGAACTTACCTCGCCGCGGATTCTCAACAACCCTCCATCTGGCATGAAGCGAAACGCGTTCAGCGCCAGGTTGAGCAGGACCTGTTCCAGCCGGTGCCGGTCCGCAGCCACCAGCACACCATCCAGCTCTTGCCTCAGTTCCATGCGCACCTGGGCCCGCCGCGCCAGAGGCCGCAGAAAATCGTGAGTCGAGCGCAGCAGCCGCCCCAAGTCGGTGGGCGCGAGCCCGGGCGAGGGCTGACTGTGAAAATGCAAAACGTTGTTGACCGTGGCCGCCAGCGTTCTCAGCCCGGCTTGCAGGTGGCCCACCCAATTGCGCTCCTCTTCTTCCAGGTCGGATTCGGCCAGCAATCCGGCAAAAAGTTCCAGGCTTCCCAGCGGATTGCGGATCTCGTGGGCGAGCAGCGCCGACATCTCGGCTAGGGCCTGCCGCCGGCTCAATTCTTCGTGCTCCCGCTGCAGACGCTTCAGTTCGCTGATATCCTGCAGGATAAAAATCGAACTGCCGCCCTCTTCCTCGCTCAACTGGGCGCGCCGAAGGTTGATCCATTCCGCCTGCCGGTTTCCGCAGCGGTATTCCAGTTCGCTGCGACTTCCGTGGGTACTCCCCAGCAAGTCACGAAACCAGGCGGGCAGAGGTGATTCGCAGCCTGAGCCGCAATCCGTCCCCAGCAAACGCTGGCTTTCCGGGTTGGCCAGCGAAACCTCTCCGTCCGCCTCCATCACCAGCACGCCGCAGGGCAAGCCTTGCAGGATGCGGTTCAGGTGCTGGCGCATGCGGTGGTTTTCTTCGAGGCTCGAGGCCAGATCGCGATTGGTGTCTTCGAGTTCGTGACGCAGCCGCCCGACTTCCCCCTGTAGCTGCACGTAGGAGCGCTCGAGCGATGCCGCCGCCTCGGTAAAGGAAGCGAATGCGCGGCTGAGCGAGCATTCATCCAGGGCGATCACCCCGGCTTCGATCGGGTGCAGCAACGCGGATAAAGTCGCACTGGACATGGCCGCTGAGATTTCTCCTGAACCGCTAAATGTTGGCGCCCGCAAGTTCCTCACGCGCCATCCCGGCTCGACGCGCGGTGGAAAAATACAAATGTTCGGATCGGATCTGGTCGCCGCCTTCCGCCAGTATGGAAGCCCGCTCCATCACCTGTTGCAGCTCGCGCACGTTGCCCGGCCAGGGATGCGCTTCGAGCAGGCGCGCTGCCTGCGGACCGAGCGCCGCCGGGTTGCACTGGTTGGCGGCTGCAATCCCCTGCAGAAAGTGTTCGGCGAGCCGCAGGATGTCGCCGGAACGCTCCGCCAGGGTTGGAAGTTCGAGGGGAAACGCCGAAAGCCGGTAGTAAAGATCGTCACGGAACCGGCCCTGCTCGACGCACCGCGCCAGATTCGCGTTGCTGGCCGCGACCACCCGCACATCCACTTTCAGCGCCTCCGGGCTGCCCAGGCGCTGCACTTCTTTCTGATCCAGGAATCGCAGCAACTTGGCTTGCAGGCTCAGGGGCAACTCTCCCACCTCGTCCAGAAACAATGTCCCACCCTGCGCCAAATGAATGCGCCCGGCATAGCCCTGCACCGCCCCCGTGAAAGCGCCCCGCACGTGCCCGAACAGTTCGGATTCGAGCAGAGCCTCGGGAATGGCGGCGCAGTTCACGACTGCCCACGCCTTGGCCGCGCGCCCGCTCAACTGGTGAATGGCCCGGGCCACCAGTTCCTTGCCCGTTCCCGTGGCGCCTGAAACCATGACCGTGGTCATGCGCGGGGCCACGAGTCGCGTCAGCCGGTACAGACGCTGCATGCCCTTGGCTTCGCCAATCATTCCCGGCAAAGGCGCCACCGCCCTGGCCGGCAAGGGCTCAGGCAACAGACATAGCCCGGCTTCCTCGCCCGCGCTCGAAATGACGGCACTCGAAACCGCGCGCGCCGAAGCCCCGCGCTCCGCTGCCGAAAACCCTTGCGTCGGCGGGTTCCCCCATGAGCGCTGAGCCTCGCCTTTCGTGGCAAACGGCGCACTGCTGTCGGAGTCGAGCAGCACGACTTCGATGCCCGGAAAACGCCGCTTGATGATCTCGATCAATTCTTCCGCATCCAGATCAGGCAGCCGGCGGTCCAGAAATAAAAGCTGCCAGTGGCCGCTTTCGAGTTTCACCAGAGCGTCGGCTCCGCCCTGCACTTCGTGGATCGGGCCGCGCCCCTCATGCAGGCTTTTCCGAACCTGTTGTCGGAGGGAGGTGCTGGGACTGGCTACGAGCACGCCGCCCGTAATCGAAGGGAATATTGCTGCACTGGTCATGTTACCGATTTCATTCCGGAGAGATTAAAACGCGATGAGAAGAAGATTAAGAATTTCTCTTGTCGGCAAATCTTTCCCAGTTCGACAGCCGTGGCGAAAACGGGAAAAATTTGCCGCCCGGCAACCGTTGCCCTGCAAGCCTTGCCCCCGTGCCTGGATCTCGACCACGCTCACTTCGATACCGAGACCACGGGCAACCTCACCTCAAGCCACAATTGCTCTCCTCTGTCTTTCACCTGCAAGCTCCCGTTCGCGCTTTCGAAGATGCGCCGAGCGATCGCCAGTCTGAGGCGACGTTTCAATTCGCGATCCTTCCACTCTGTTTGCTGAGTTGGTTCGCCTTCCAGCACCTTGGCGCCGGACGCGCCGGCCTTTGCGAGTGCGACTGCAGAAACAGCAACTGTGACCCGGGCCGTCTGGTTTTCTTCATCAACCGCAATTATCATTTTCTTGTCCTTGCCGGCCGCCGCGCCGGCTACACAGGAATCCAACGCAAAGTCGAGCAGATGAACCAGCGCCTGCCGTAACCGGTTGGCCTGGAAAACCACCCGGCAGTCAGAGCTGGAAGTAAGCGAGACGGTCACCTTTGCCAACTCCGCCACCGGCAGGAGGTCCGTCACCGCCTCTTGCAGGCAGTGGGTGAGCGACAACTCCTCTTGATCTTGCTGCGCATTGCCCGCATCCCACAACTCGCGCAGATCACAGTGCAGCCGCACCACGGAATTGGCCTGCTTGAGGGCAATTTGCAGATCATGCCGTAACTGTTTCGCCGGACGCGAGAGCATCAGATTCACTTCCAGCAGGCAGACTAGAGTGCTGAGCGGTTGGCTCAATTCGTGGAAAATATCGCTACCCACTCGCTGATATTCGCCGCCCGGGTTTGCCCTCTCCGGTTTAACCCCTGGCTTCAGTGCCCAATCCCCGGACGGGCTTAGGACCGGCTTGGCTGCTCCCGCCTTCACGCCTGAGCCCCAGAACGACTGCTCAGTTCATAGCCCACGCCGCGAACCGTATGGATGAGCCGGGTCCCGTGCCCATCGTCGACCTTGCGGCGCAGATAATTCACATATACGTCCACAACATTGGTGCAGGTATCGAAGGACAAATTCCATACATGTTCAATGATCATGGCGCGGGTGATTCGTCGCCCCGCATTGCGCATCAGGTATTCCAGCAGCGCAAATTCCTTGCCGGTTAACTCGATGCGATGTCCCGCGCGCTCGACCCTGCGCTCCACCCGATCAAGCTTCAAGTCGTCAACCGTCAGCACCGATTCCGCGGGCAGATGGCAGCGCCGCAGCAGGGCACGAATCCGCGCCGACAGTTCTGAGAAGGAGAAAGGTTTGCCCAGATAATCATCCGCGCCCAGATCGAGACACTGTACCCGGTCTTCGACTCGCGTCCGCCCGGTGAGCACGAGGATCGGCATGGTCGGTTTCCGGGTGCGCAGATAACGCAAAATCGCGACTCCATCGAGGCGCGGCAGGTTAAGGTCGAGCACGACCAGGTCATAATCGAACTCGCCCGCCATGGCGCGAGCCTGCTCTCCATCATTCGAAACGTCCACCGCGTAGTGTTCGGCGTCGAGGCCCTTCTTCACGAAGCTGGCGAGCGAAGCATCATCTTCAGCAATGAGAATGCGCATAAGGTTTCTCTAAGGTTCACTTTCGATTCTAGGCAAGAACCGGGCGAGGATCAGCGATTACTCGCGCACGAAGGGCGCTGCCTTCCGTAAACGGGAACGATGTCCGTGGCAAAAGTTGAGAAGTGTTCCACGTGGAACACTTTGTTAGTGCGTTAGTGTATGTACATAAGCATAGGTGCAATGGGTGGAAGTAGTTTTGTTTGTTGGAGTTGGGAGCGAGGGGCTCGTCGGAGCAGGCGGAGTGACGGCGGGCCGGCAGGTTGGACGCCCTCGGCCCGGGACCATGCTATACTTTGGGCGCAGGATGAGCCTGAAGTGCTTCCCTTCCCTCCGCCGGCCCACCTGGTGAATCGAGGTAACGAACCATGCGATCCAAGAAGCCGTTCTCCGCAGGTAAATCAACTTTCGTGGTTTTCATCACGCTCTTGCTGGCGTCGGCCATTGTTCCCACTCAGGCGCGGGCGCAGACGTTCAAGGTGCTGCACACGTTTCACGGCAAGGACGGAGCTCGACCTGTCGGGCAGCTAGCCCAAGACAAGGCAGGCAATTTTTACGGTACGACAGGCACGGGAGGACTGGGCAGGTGTCAGCTCGGCTGCGGAACCGCGTTCAAGATGAACAAGTCGGGCACCATAGCGTGGACACATAGCTTTAGCGGCCCAAACGGACAAAACCCCGGAGGCGGTCTGCTTCGCGGCTCGGCGGGGAGCCTCTATGGAACGACCGCGTTTGGGGGCAAATGTGATCGGGCGTTGGAGTGGAAGACGGTCTCAGCGGTGACCTGGTGGATTTGTCCAAGCGGGACATTCTTTGGTTCGGGTGGGCATTGGAAACTCAAGGCACTTGCTCTGGTGAAGCCCGGACTTTTGCAGATCTTCGGTTAGCACGCTCGAATTCGTCCTGGTCATTTCAAGACTGATGTGGCAGAGGGCTCAATGGTAAGGGACAGGTTTGAGTCGGCATGCAAGAATGGGCCTCAATTCTGGAAGGCCCGTAAGCTTCTGAGGGAAGCAGGCTTCCGTCCCGAGTTTGAGGTCTCGTTTGGTCCATATCGGGTCGATCTCTTGATCAGGGGGTTGCCCGCCAGCAAGTGGCGAGCTTTTCTAAGATCTAAACGTCGAGTACGTTTGTTCGGAAGGATAATTGGGCCAATTCCCCCCGGTCATGCACTCGCAATCGAAATAGATGGTCCAAAGCATGAGGGTGATTTTGACAGTCAACGAGATGCCTACCTGCTTGAGCATCACAAAGTCTATGTCGTTCGATTCGATACTTCAGAGATTGACGCATTCAGGTAATCGGCTGGGCTCACCCTCCCTCAGCCCTCAAAGCCTGCTAATATCAGCAGTTTAGAAGTGACTGCTATGCCAGCAAACCATTCTGATCTGGAAAAACGTCTGTGGGACGCCGCAGACGAACTCCGGGCGAACTCCAAGCTGAAATCGTCAGAGTATTCGATCCCGGTTCTCGGGTTGATCTTCCTTCGTTACGCCGATCACAAGTTCGCCGAGGCCGAAAAGAAGATGCCTCAGCAAGCCAGCGGTCGCCGCAAGATCGGGAGGACCGATTACCAAGCTCAAGGCGTCCTGTACCTGCCCGAAAAGGCCCGCTTCGGAACCCTGCTGAACCTGCCAGAGGGCACCGACATCGGCAAAGCCATCAACGAGGCAATGAAAGCGATTGAGGCCGAGAACGAAGACCTCAAAGACGTTCTCCCCAAGACGTACAACAGTCTGGAAAAGAACCTTTTGGTTTCGCTGCTGAAGAACTTCTCGTCGATTCCGATGACGATAGAGGGAGATGCCTTCGGCAAAATCTACGAATACTTCCTCGGGGGGCTGGCCCAGCCCGTACTCTACCACGGCACGGGATGCCCCACCCGTGGCAGTTTCACGGGTGGGCTTCATCGAACTCTCCCTGGCATGTTCATCGGTCACATCTAAGTCGTAGCGTTCCTGTGACATCGTCGACGAGACCCAAAAAGCGGAGCTTCAAATCCGCAAAATCTTCTGATCCCATCGGCATCGCGGCCCACCCGTGAAACTGCCGCGGGTGGGGCATCCAGTTCGTCGTAGACCGGACGAAATACAT
>Ga0182014_10000522_pt1 | contig 51166 bp, 51 predicted proteins | sample 612S2DmetaG_FD_120489 | JGI IMG/M metagenome (GOLD analysis project Ga0182014, IMG submission 120489) | Permafrost microbial communities from Stordalen Mire, Sweden - 612S2D metaG | ecosystem: Environmental > Terrestrial > Soil > Wetlands > Permafrost | place: Sweden: Stordalen | collected... | reverse complement strand
GTCCACCCCCACCATCCTCCAAGACATATGCCACACCCCCCTCATAGCAAAAAACTGTAAAGGATGTGTGGAGACAATGTGTAAAGGATGTCATGGAACTGAACAACTTCAGTCGTGCCGTAAGCTCAATCAAATCAACGCGGCCTTTAGACCCCGAGGGACGTATTTCTCCCACGGGCCCAAAATCCAGAGTCTTTCCGCAGCCTCTTTATCCCCCGCATAAAACCCGCAAAATCAGCGCGGAATTTATCCCCGGCTATCTTTCATCCCCTAAAAATGGCCGACGCCGGCAGGCATTTCGCCGGCCGGCGTCGTCAATCTTCGGCAAAAGGACCTGTAAGCCGAATTCTGTCGTAGTGCGATCATTCCTCTAGACGCCGCGTTGCCGCGGACGTTCATCAGCAACCTACCCGAAGGTTTCGGCAATTACATAGAGCAGCCTTGCAGTGCCGAGCCGACACTGGACGCCGCCTTGCTCCTGGCCTGCGTCTCCCTCCCTATTTGGTCTTGCTCCGTGTGGGGTTTACCCTGCCGCCGACATTACTGCCGGCGCGGTGCGCTCTTGCCGCACCTTTTCACCCTTACCACTGCGTGGGGCAGCCCTCCGTCAGCCCTTCGGCCCAATCCAAAAGGCTGCCCCACGCAGTGGCGGTTTCTTTTCTGTGGCACTTGCCGTCCACGGGTTTTAAAGCCCGCGTCCCGGACGTTATCCGGCACACTGCCCTGCGGAGTTCGGACTTTCCTCCCCCTGAGCCTCACAGCCCAGGCAGCGATCGCCCGGTCCCCTTGCCAGTCGTTAGTGTACCTTGAATGGCCCTCATCAGTTGCGGTACGGGATTTGCGAGGGGACGACTTCGACGTTCCTCAGAAAGCAGAAAACCGGCCCAAAGCACTCACCCGATTCTCGGCTTAGCTACCCGCCTGCATCTTCCCGAGCACCGTAGCGATCTGCTGCCGCAGTTTGGAAATATCTTCGACCGCTACTGTCCATACGAGTTCTAAGTTGATGAAGAAGTAGCCGTGCGAGATGCGATTCCGCATTCCATACATATCGACTCATGGAATGTCGGGATAGGTGGATTGCAACTCTGGCAGGCAGGTAAGGAGGTTTCTGGTTGCTTCGCCAAGAATCTCAATGTTGCGCAACACCGCGTCCTGAACCATGGAATCCGCCAGGAATCGCTCGCGAGTGATCCCCGAAGTGTAGTGCAGAATTCTGTCGCAGGCTTGCAGCAAATGCTCAAAATAATCCGGTGCGCGCAAATCGGACTTGCTGATTTCCTGCATCATAAAGGCAGCGCCTCGGCAACCACACGTTCCCGGAACTTTGGCGGCAGGTCTCCCGGCGTCAGCAGGTCCACTCGCACCTGAACGGCCGTCTCGATCATTCGCTGCACGCGAACCACATCCAGCAAGCTGGTTTTTGACGATGGGTCCACCAGCAGGTCCAGATCGCTGCCCTCCCGGTCGTTGCCGTGAATCACACTGCCGAAGACGCGCGGATTCGACATCCCCGCCTGCAACACAAGCTGGCGGATCGTCTCCCTATACTGCGGCAATGCTTCAGAGGGTTTCATAAAACCGTGACCGTCTTTCCCGTGCGGGCAATCTCTATCGCCATACCGTCCGCCTTGCCCTTTATCGTACCCCGAAGGCGCCCCGCTCCGCGCCCTTTTTCGCCCTCGCCCTGCCCCGCCCGCCTTCTCCGCCCGGTTTCCCGCCAATTCATGAAAGAATAAACCCATAAAAGCCATGACCGACGAAAAGCTCTCTTTGCCACAATCCGCCCCCACATCCGCCGCCGCGCTGCCTGAAACCGTCAACGCCTCCGCCGAAAAACCCGCTCCAGCAGCCGCGCCAGCCGTAGAAGCGTCCGCGTCCGCGCCAGAGCCAGAGCCGGACCAAGACGGCGAGTCTTTTGCCGAGGCGCTTGCCGCCTTCGATCAGACGCATCAGCACCGCAGCAAAGCCGCCGAACAGTTGCAGGGCTCGGTCATTTCGCTCACCGCCGATCAGGTCTTTCTCGACATCGGCTACAAAACCGAAGGCGTTTTGCCGCGCTCGGCCTTTGAGAAAAACGCCGACGAGCTGAAGGCCGGCGACAAGTTCCCGGTCTCGATTACCGGACGCAACGAAGAGGGCTACTACCAGCTTTCGCGCCACCGCGTAGCGCAACCGCGCGACTGGTCGGCCATCGAGCAGGCCTTTGCCGGAAAAGTCGCCGTCGCCGGAACCGTCACCGAAGTCATCAAGGGCGGCTTCAGCGTAGATATCGGCGTCCGCGCCTTTATGCCGGCCAGCCGCAGCGGAACCCGCGACGAAACCGAAATGGACGCGCTCGTCGGCCAGCAGATCAACTGCCGCATCACCAAGCTCGACGTCACCGACGAGGATGTGGTGGTCGATCGCCGCATCGTTCTTGAAGAGCAGTCGAAGGGCGAAATGGAAGCCCGCCGCGCCTCGCTCAAAGAAGGCGAGACAATCACAGGCACGGTGCGCACGCTCATGCCCTACGGCGCATTTGTTGAGATCGCGCCCGGCCTCGACGGCCTGCTGCACGTCAGCGACATTTCGCGCGCGCGCATCGCCAAGCCTGAAGATGTGCTCTCGGTGGGCCAGGAGCTCACGCTGCGCATCTTGAAAATCGACACCGAAAAAGGCAGAATTTCTCTCGGCCTCAAGCAGCTCCAGCCCGAACCGTGGGAGACGGCCTCCGAGCGCTACCAGCCTGGCCAGCGCATCAGCGGCACGGTCGAGCGGCTGACAGATTTCGGCGCCTTCGTCGAAATCGAGCCTGGATTGGAAGGTTTGATCCACATCTCGGAGATGTCGTGGAACAAGAAGGTCCACCATCCGAGCGATCTGTTAAAGGTTGGCGAGCGCGTTGAGTCCGTCGTTCTTTCGGTCAAGCCCGAGGAGCGCCGAATCGCGCTAGGGCTTAAGCAAGCGCTGGCCGATCCCTGGCTTGAGATTGGGAGCAAATTCCCCGTAGGCTCTGCCATCGAAGGCCCCGTCACCAAGCTGATGGGCTTTGGCGCATTCGTTGAGCTCGCCGAGGGCGTCGAGGGATTGGTGCACATCAGCGAAATCGTAGCCGACCGCCGGCTCAATCATCCGAGCGAGGTCTTGAAAGAAGGCCAGCGGGTAAAGGCTCTGGTTCTGGCCATCGATGCGGAAAAGCACCAGATCAAGCTATCGATGAAGCAGTTGCTCCCCACCGACATCGACGAGTACATTGCCGAGCACAAGGCGGGTGACCAGGTCATGGGCCGCGTGATCGAAGTAACGGCCTCTGGCGCGTCGGTAGAGCTGGGCGAAGGCCTGCGTGCGCATTGCGGCATTGCGGCGGCGCCAAAGGCAGCGAAAGCGGCCGCAAGCAGCTCCGGCGCGGCCGATCTGTCGGCGTTGACCTCGCTGCTCAAGGCGCGTTGGAAGGGCAATGCTCCGGCGGCCTCGGCCGCGCCCGAAGCGCTGGCCTCGGGGCAGATCCGCAGCTTTACCATCGCGAGCCTCGACGCGGACGCGAAGAAGATCGAGCTGAAGCTGGCGCAGTAGCAACATCTTTTTCGGTTGCCCCCGTCCAGAGCATTTTCACCGGCTGGTGTAGTGGAAATGCGGGTGCCCCATTCTAGCCACGTTCTTTGTGGCTAGAATGGGGTAGAAAAGTCAACCCATACCCCGATACACCCATTGTAAAAATGCTCTAGCCGTTTAAATTTCTTCCATCGAGGGTGCCCCCGGTCTCGATTCTGAGAAGACCGGGGAACCACAACGCAAAGGGTCGAAATCATCCGGCCACGGTACGAGAACATTTTCACAGCTTTGAAGGGGCACGGCTTTACTCGCCGCGGCGAGCGGAAAAACTCTTATTCCGGAAAAGCCTTGAAGGTGCACGGCTTTTAGCCGTGCCGTAAACCAAATAAAATCAACGTGGCCTTTAGGCCCCGAGGGACGTTTTTCTCCCCTATATCAGGCGCTTGCTCCAAATCGATGCCACACTTTTGCGGACCATTCTCCCTATCTGGCGCACAATAGCTTCATGCTTCAGGCAGCTCGGAAGCTCCGCCTTTCCGCTAAAAAATTTTTCCCCTAAAAGTAGCCCTGAATTTGGTGCAGAAAACGCCGTCCAAAAACACCGCCATAATTAAATCAACAACTTATCTATTTACTAAATCGCCAATAAAATCGCAATGTACACCAAATAGCACGGCATAATCGGCGTCTATTACTACATAATCAACAGACGCAATCGCCGCTATCCATCGTGTTCCCAAAGGCAATCTATCCAAAAACCCTTTGTTTATGCGGTTGTTACGGCAGCTTGAAGGCTTTGTCTACCAGTGCGCTGGGTTCGCGACCTGCCGGCAGCAGCGTGAACAGCGAGCGCAACGAGGTGCGCACGACAGCCACATCGCCCGAACGACGGTCGGCGACGAAAAGCAGATGCCCGGCAGCGGAAAAGGCCAGCGCCGATGGGCCGTCGCCCACGTGAATCGCGCCGGTGCGCTTGCCGTCCTCGATCGAGTAGATGGCGACCTCCTGCGAGTGCTGGTTGGCCACATAGAGCAGCGTATTGTCGGCCGATACCAGGCTGAAAACCGGATAAGCGCCGATCGTGTAGGTGTCGCCGATCTCGTCGGTCGAGTTGTAAATCTCAGAGATCGAATCGGAGAGTGAGTTGGAGGCGAAGATTTCGCCGCCGTCTGGCTTGAGCGCCAGATGCAGAGGAGCGCGGCCAACGTCCATCAGCGCCTCCAGGCGGTCGGGCTGCGCGCCGTGAGCCAGCGCGACAACCATCACCTGATGCCCCGTCGAACAGGGAACAAATGCCTTGGTCGAGTCGGAGAGGATCACCGCGCCGGCCGCGCCAGGGCACCCCGTAAGGGCTGCGCGCAGGCGGCCCGAGGCTGGATCGATCAGCGAAACGGAGTTGCCTTGGCGGTTGGCGACGACCAGGGTTTTGCCGTCAGGCGCCAGCCGCGCGGCCACGGGGTCTTCGCCGACGCCAATCTGCGCAATCTCGCGGCGGGCCTTCAGGTCCACGACCGAGATTGAGTTGGAACCGGAGTTGGCCACGTAAGCGCGGTCGCCGGCGGCATCCAGATCGATCGAAACCGGCTGGCGGCGCAGAGTGATTGCTGCAATGACGGCGTTATGCTCGGCGTCGATTACCGTAATCGAACCCAGCGCGTTGGCCGCGCCGGAATCGACCACATAAACCTCATTGCGCGTCGGGCTGGCGGCCAAAGCCACGGGGGTTTTACCCACCGGCAGCTCGCGGTCCAGCCGCACATTCACCACGTCGTAAACGCTCACCGTATCGCTGCCCGAGTTGGCTGCATAAACGTATTCGCGATAGTTCGGCGGATATTGAGGGAAGTCGTGATGGCGGCAGCCGGCAAAGGAAAGCGCGAACAGGGCCGATAGAGCAACGCCCGCGCTCCAGCCGCTCCGAGCTTTGGAAATCAGATGGGAACGGACTCCCGACTGCGCGTTCATCGCTACGAACATGAAGATCCCTCGATCCCTCAGTGTAATGACTGGGGCAGCGCAGGGCAATTTTCAAAAAAGCGTTACAGCACAAAACAAAGCGTAGGCAGCGGCAAACGCCAATGAGCGGGTTCAACCAACGCGGATCTGGGGAGTCGATCCGGAGAAGGAGAATCTCGAGGAGAAGAGTCTCTGGGTTATCGGGTTATTTTGAGCCGTTCATCGCTGCTTTACTGTATCCCGTAGCCACAATCGCGGGGGCAATAACCATTCCGATGAAAGCTAGCGCAATGATGAAATCATGCATCGTTGGGTTCCTTTGGCGACGCTGAATTGCCGCCGCATAGTCATCATCGGCAATGGAAATGGAATCTAAAATCCCACGAACCCGTGACGGGGACACGAAGGTGCTATTGCCAGAGCGTACTTTTGTGATTAGGCACAAGCGGCGATCTGTCTCATTCAGTACAAACCAGAGATCGGGCAAAGTGAAGATCGGGCTAAACTGTATCTATTCCGCGAGTCGCTGATTTCCGCCGGCAAAACGGGTGGACGATTCTGACGCACGGAGTGCTAGAAAGCCGCCGTGCGATCACGGCTTGCACGATCGCTTTATCGCCGTCTCATTGAATGGGAATGATTTTGTTTTTCGTCTAAGGGGGCAGGATGGATCTGAAAAGCGGAATTGCCGCGCTTTTGTTCGGCCTGCCGGCGCTGGTCGCTCCGGCTAGTGCTCAGCTTGCCCCCTCGCCCGACGCGCCTCCGGTCAGCACCGCGCCCGCCGCGCCTGCCGAAGAGACCTCCGTGGCCACCTTCAAGGTGAGCGTCAATCTCGTCGATCTCTTCTTTACCGTCAAAGACAAGAACGGCAACCTGGTTCCACACCTGAACCGCACCAACTGCTCGGTGATGGAAGATAAGGTTCCGCAGACGCTGAAAAGCTTTGTGGCCGAAACCCACCAGCCGCTTACGCTGGGCATTCTGCTTGACACCTCGGGCAGCCAGCAGCGCGTGCTGCCGCTCGAGCAACAGGCCGGCAGCCAGTTCTTGAAAGAGGTTCTGCGCGCCAACGACGAGGCCTTCCTGGTCTCCTTCGACGTCAACGTCGATCTGCTGCAAGACTTCACCAATAACGCCCGTCTGCTCTCGCGCGCGCTCGACAAGACCGAAATCAACACCGCGGGCGGCAACGGAGCCGGCGGCATTCCCGGCGCGGGCGGCGGCACCATTCCCACCATCGGCGATCCCAAGGGCACGTTGCTCTACGACGCCATCAACCTCGCCGCCAATGAAAAGCTCAACAAAGAGACCGGGCGCAAGGCAATGATCGTGCTCACCGACGGCGAAGACGAAGGCAGCCGCACCAAAATCGGCGACGCCATTGCCGCCGCGCAACGCAATAACGTCATCATCTACGTCATCCTGATCGCCGATCGCGGGCTTTATTGGAACCAGGGCGAAGGCTACTTCGGCTACTCGCCGGCCAAACGCATCGCCGAGGAGACCGGCGGCCGTGTAATCGACGTCGGCAACAACGGCAAAAAACTCGAAGCCGCCTTCCAGCAAATTCAAGACGAGCTACGTACCCAGTACGTGGCCAGCTACATTCCCACAAACGCCAAGCAGGACGGAAAATTCCGCCGCCTCGCCGTCGATTGCAAGGGCGACAAAGACGAAAACCTGAAGGCGCAGGTACGCAAGGGCTACTACGCCCCCTCGCCAGAAAATTAGCTCCGTGACTGCTTAAGTTTGTACCGCTAAGTCTGTCCCCACTCTCGATTCTGAGCTCCGTGACTGCTTAAATTTCTGTCATCGAGGGTGCCCCAGGTCTCGATTTTGAGACCGGAGAACCACAACACTACAATCTGGTCACGGTACCAGCGCGCTTTATCCGACATTAAAATTTACAGATTATGATTCGCGGGGTTGAAATTCAGCCTTACGGGTCGCTATCTGCGGCTCTTCGCCGGCGCGGTTGCCCGCACTGTCTCGTTTTTATACATCTTGTTACGTTAGTGCAGCTACTCTTGCGACACTGTAATCTAGCGTAAAAATTCACACCTCGGTACTATCGGCAGTAATAAGGAAAAACTTGAGGTTGGAAATGAAAAAATTCCAACCTTGGCCTTTTCCACTGCGAGGTATTCATCATGGCAACTCAATGCGCAACTCAAGAAGCTTTTGAAATCAGCCCCCGATTCCGGAAAACGATTGAGGAACGGATTGAGCGCCTGGAGCGCGACGCCAACTTCGACGAGGCGCAATTGGACCATCTGGACGATATCGACCACATCCGCCGTCAAATGCGTCTGGTGGCCGCCGAGCGCGCCGATGCGCTGCGTCTGCGGCTCTTTCTCGACCGCGCCAAGCCACGCCTGCCGCGGCCGCTGATCGCGCTATAAACCACCGGACAGTGAAGAGTGAAAAGAGGGCAGTGAACAGATGAAGATCCTGTTCACTGCCCTCTTTTTATCTCTTCGCCCCTGCAAAAACCATCACGCAAATCGGCAACTTCGAGCAGCGTCCATAGAGCAAAGTTCGTTTGCCGCCGCGCAAGCGTCGCGAGTGAATAGGCGCGCGCAACCTTTTCATGAGATTTTTTTCATCCTCATAAAATCATCGCGGCGAGGGTCGGAGTTCTCGGCTAAAACGATCGCACCTGATTTGCAGCAAAACGTCTGCTTTTCCTGTCGCGATGCACATGCTTTCAACAGCGCGCCCCACACGTAAGTAACGGAATGTATTGGTTCTAGACATTTTCCACTTGTTACACGCGGATTTTCACCGACGTTTTCGCTTCTCTTTCCCTCTTCCCTCGATTCTCCGATGAACGTACTCTTCAAACTCGTTGAGCAAAGTTCAAAGTTACAAAGCTTTAATCAAGCAGCGGGCTGAGGACTGAGCATTTTATCGGGAAAGAAAGCCTACGTCGTCCAAAGGATTGCAAGACGATTTCCGGCCGAGGCAATAAGCTGCAACCCTACCAGTTGCAAGCCAATGCGCGGGCCACAAGAAATCGAGCCGTCTTTAGAAAGAACTGCGCTCTCTTCTCCGGCAGCAGACCGACAATCAGCAACTGGCAAAACCTGCTCCTAAGCGGGACAGGAGAGTTGTTGTCTGAAAAGCGGCCTCAAACATTAATAGAAGGAGCATACCCCCCTACCATGCGTCCAAAGAAAGTGATTTTGTGCGTCAACGATAATGAGCAGGAGCTTTCCGTACTCCGGTTCATGCTTTCCACCAACGGATACCGCGTACTGGCAGCCTCGAACGGCCAGGAAGCGATTACGGTCTTTTCTTCCGTACCACAGGTCGACTTAGTGCTGGCCGACGCCCAGATGCCGCAGATGAGCGGTAGCCAACTGGTGGAACGGCTGAAGCAGATCGCCGGTCACGTCCCCATGATTCTGCTCAGCGACGTGCAGGGCACCAGCACCGAGATTCACGCCGCCGACGCGATGTTGACGCGCAAGAACTGTTCCACGCAGGAGCTGCTGGAGCGCATCAAGGTGATGAGCGCACGCAAGCGCGGCCCGCGCAAGGGCGCGCAGCGCGTCCTGCCCATGCAGGAATTCGCCGCGGCCTCCTAAAAGGCCTTCCGCCTACCCTACAGGATCATGGACGAAAGGGCCTTTCGCCCCCGCTGCAAGATTTGTTTTGCAGCTTCGGGGGCGAAGCTCCTCTGCCGTTCTACGGCTTGGGGCTTGTGCTCTCATCGGGCGCGGGCGGAGGCAGTTTGGGGCCAACGACGACGCCATCGTTGAGCGAAGCGGCAACCAGATGGTCTCCCGCCGAGCGGATCAGTGCGATCTTGTAGCCGGCGCGCCAAAACTCCCAAGTCATGTTTTTAGAGTCGATGGCGTAGACCTGGTCGCTTGAGCGCGAGCTGACAAGCATCCGCCGCGACTGTGGGTCGTAGCTCAGGTCGTCGATGTCGCGGAAGGGCAGCCGGTGAATCCACATCCAGCTTTTGCCCAGATCGCGTGTGTAGTAGACGCCCTCGCGCGCGCCCAGCCAGAGCGTGCCGTCGGGCGAAAAGGCGACGCGATGGATGCGCGTGAGCATGGTCGGCACGCCCATCGGCCACCAGCTTTTACCTGCGTCATGGGAGACGGCTACGCCATCGGCTTGCGCCGCGGCCATCTGGTCGCCAAGCACGGCTACCGATAGAAAGTTGCCCTTGCCGGCCACCGGCCCGCCCTGCCAGGTCGTGCCCCGGTCGCGGCTGGTCAGCAGCCCGTAGTTGGTCGCCGCCGCCCACACCGGCCCGGAAGCATCGACGGCATTCACTAGGCTTTCCAGCTCGATGGTCGGCACCTGCACCTGTTTTTCGATATTGACGCGCGTGCCCATGAGCTTTTCGGTGGCCATCTTCAAAACCGTATTGGCGATGGCGTTGCGCGGCCGCCAAACGGGAGAGTCGTCGGCCTCCGTGCCCAGAGCGAAGATTCCGTGACTGGTTCCGGCAACGATGATTCCATCGCTGCTTTCGGCCAGCGAAAAAACGTCGCGACCGTCCAGCCCGGCGACCAACTGTTCCCAGTGCGCGCCGCCGTCGGATGAATGAAAGACGCCGCCGTAGTTTTTGTCGTTGACCACGCCAGCGTAAATCTGGCGCGGATCGTTGCGGCCGACCAGCAGTGCCGCGATTTTGCGCTCCGAGATGCCATGATTCGAGGCGGTGAAGCTCGCCCCGCCGTCGTCGCTGATTCTGACGCCACCGCGGTCGGTAGCCAGCAGTACATGATTTGAATTGGCGGGGTCAACGTAGACGCCGTTGACCACCACGTCGTCGTCGGTCATGAGCCGGAAATTTTTGCCGCCGTTGACGGTTTTGTAGAGCCCCTCGGTGGTGCCGGCGTAAACGATCTCGCGGTTTTTCGGGTCTTGCATCAGCACGCGCGTGCGCCGCGCCGAAGAAGGAATGCCCTGAATTTTGTGGAAGAGCAGGCCAGCATTCTCGCTTTTGTAGATGCCGCTGCACGCGCTCAGGTAGACGATATGCGTGCGCACGGGATCGACGATGATCGAGAAAACATCGGAGTCGTCGATGATTCCCTGCTTGATGTTGCGCCAGTTCTTGCCGCCATCGACGGTCTTCCACGGCAGGTGCCAGGTGCCGGCGTAGATGATCTCGGAATTTTTCGGATCGACGGCCAGCGACTCGACCTCGTGAATTTCGCGACTGCCGCGCGGGCTGATCTCGGTCCAGGTAGCGCCGCTATCGGCCGAGCGATAAACGCCCTCGAGGGTTCCGGCAAAAAGCAAGTGTGGATCGGAAGCCGCCTGCGCCAGCGCATGAATCGCCTGCCCCTTGAAGGCCGGCGACTCCGTCCAGCTTTTGCCGCCGTCGTGGCTGATCCACAGGCCGCCGTCGTCGGAGTTCTTCCAGGCGCCAACGTAAATCGTCGCCGGATCGGTCGCGTCGACCACGATGCTATCGAGCACCAGACCGTCGGCGCGATCGAATCGGGCTAGACGGCGCCAACTCGCGCCCTCGTCGAGCGACTCATAAAGCCAGCTATTGGTTGTGCCCAGATAGAGATGCTCGGGATGATCCGGCGCCGAAGCGAAAGCGCGCGCGTCGCCGCCATCCGGTCCGATGCCCGTCCAGCGCTCCTGCGCCAATGCAAAGGGCGCGGAAACGAGAACAACGAGGAGCGAGAAAAACCAGACCGGAATCTTTCCCCGGCGCAGCGCAAATGGGAAACCCCGCAAACAGATCATGCAGGCAAAAAACTCCCTCTATTTTTATTCAGGATAGACAAAGACACGCGGCCCACGCCATGAATGCGTCGAGTTTATTCTCGCAGACGAATGGGGAAGGAGGCGAGGCGCTTTTGCGATCTGCTTCGCTACTCGAGATTCAGCGTCTTCCGCAAGCTATGCCGCTCGTGCTGGATCTTTTCCTGCAACAGCGTCAGCGCGTAGAGCAGTTGCTCGGGACGCGGCGGGCAGCCGGGCACGTACACATCGACCGGAACCACCTGATTGACGCCTTGCACAATGGCGTAATTGTTGAAGACGCCGCCCGATGTGGCGCAAGCGCCCATCGAAATCACCCACTTGGGTTCGGGCATCTCGTCGTAAAGCCGGCGCAACACCGGCGCCATCTTTTGCGAAACCCGGCCGGCCACGATCATCAAGTCGGATTGTCGCGGCGAAGGGCGAAAGACCTCCGCGCCCATACGCGCAATGTCGAAGCGCGCCGCGCCGGTCGACATCATTTCAATAGCGCAGCAGGCCAGCCCGAAGGTCACCGGCCATATGGAATTTTTGCGAATCCAGTTGATCGTCAGATCGAGCGAGGTCAGCAGTATGCCCTCTGGGGCCTCGAAACCGTAGTCGGCCTCGGCCACCTTCAGGCGGTTTTTCGCGCTGCTCTCCAGCGCGCCGAAGAGATAGCGGTCGTGTTCAGCCGCGCCAATCATAGTCCCACTATACGCCGATTCGGCGCGCCGCTCGCCATCCTCCGGGCAGGCGTGCTATGGTTCATGGCCAGTTATATAAGTTGTCCACGCGGGGTCCGCCTATGCTAAAAATCGAAGCTGTCATCCAGCCCTCCAAACTTGACGCCGTTAAAGAAGCGCTGCTTGAAGCCGGCGTTGAAGGCATCACCATTCTGGAAGCCCGCGGCCACGGCCGCCAAAAGGGCCACACCGAGTTTTACCGTGGCCGCGAATACACCATCGACCTCATCTCCAAAATCAAGCTGGAGATCGTCACCACCGATGCGCTGAAAGATAAGGTGGTCAACGCCATTCTCGGCGCGGCCCGCACCGGCCACATCGGCGACGGCAAAATCTTCATCAGCCCGGTCGCCGAGGCCATCCGCATCCGCAACGACGAGCGCGGCGAAGCCGCCATTTAGAGCATTTTTACCAAAGGTGTATAGAACTCAGGATCGCCGAGTTGACGCGAACATCAGTGAGCGGCAACCTTCAGTACAATTCGGCACTCTACAGAATTGGTAAAAATGCTCTAAGCACCGACGAACCGCGCCGATACCACCATGGCAACGCCATTGGTGCGCCATAATCACAATCGAATTTGCAATGCTTTGGTTTTGGCGAGAGATTCTTCAAAACGTTGACGACGATTGCGTCAAAACCGCTCTCGATCACAAAAGCCATAAGTAATCCATAGCGAATCCGATTTCTTCATGGAATCCTTATGGGCGTCATGGAATATTTTACTCAATCTTTATTTCTGCAAAAGAAGGCGGGCGTTCATTGCCTCGGGCGAGGCTTGTCGTATTCTCGCCCCGGCGATGGAATCTCATGTCGCCTGGCCCATGCCTGTTTGGAGTGAAATTCCTCATGATCTGTCGTTCGATCCGCTGGTCCTTCTTTTTTCTTGTACTAGGAATCCCCGCACTGGCTTTTGCCCAAACCTCAGCCGCAGCTCCCTCCGCTTCCACCACGCAAACTTCAACCGCGCAAACTCCCGCCACGCAGGCGCAGATCGCCGCTTTGCAGCAGGCCGTCCAGAACGCGCAGACCGCGTCGGCCAGTGCGCAGTCGGCCGGCGACAACGCCTGGATGCTGATCTGCTCGGCGCTGGTGCTGCTGATGACCGGCCCTGGATTGGCGCTGTTTTACGGCGGTCTGGTGCGCAAAAAAAACATTCTGGGCACCATGATGCAGAGCTTCGCCATGATGGGGCTGGTGACCATTATTTGGGCGCTGGTCGGCTACTCGCTGGCCTTCGGTCACGGCAACGCCTTCATCGGCGGCTTTGAGCATCTGTTCTTGCGCGGCGTCTCGCTCAATCCCAATCCCGATTACGCGGCGACCATTCCCGAGCAGACCTACATGATCTACCAGCTCATGTTCGCCATCATTACCCCGGCGCTGATCACCGGCGCCTTCGCCGAGCGCATGAAGTTCGCCTCGATGGCGGTTTTTCTTTCGCTCTGGTCCATCTTCATCTACTGCCCGATGGCGCACATGGTCTGGGGCGTGGGCGGATTGTTGAACGCCACCGGCATGCACATTCGCAGCCTGGATTTTGCCGGCGGCACGGTCGTCCACATCACCAGCGGCGTTTCGGCGCTGGTCACCTGCATTTATCTGGGCAAGCGCGCCGAATATCCTCATACCAAAATGTCGCCGCACTCGCTGGTGCTCAGCTTCATCGGCGCCTGCCTGCTGTGGGTGGGCTGGTTCGGATTCAATGCCGGCTCGGCGCTGGCCGCCAGCGGACTGGCTACAAGCGCCTTCGTGAATACGCACTTCGCCGCAGCCGCCGCGGCCTTTGGCTGGACGATCTGTGAGTGGCTGCAAAACGGCAAACCGACGGCGCTGGGCGCGATCTCAGGCGCAGTAGCCGGGCTGGTGGCCATCACGCCCGCCTCGGGCTTTGTACAACCCATGCCGGCGCTGCTGATCGGATTGATGGCCGGCGTCTTCTGCTCCTTCATGGTCTTCAAAGTCAAAACGCTCTTCGGTTACGACGACTCGCTCGACGCCTTCGGCGTGCACGGCGCGGGCGGTACGCTGGGCGCGATTTTGACCGGCGTCTTCGCCGCAAGCGTCATCAACCCGATCTTCGGCAAAGGCGTGGCCACCGGCGGGCTGGAGGGCAACTGGGGCCAGGTGCTCAACCAATTCACCGCCGTGGGCATCTCCTGGGGCGTTTCGATCGTGGGCACGCTGATTCTGCTTTTCGTTGTGGACAAGACGATGGGTCTGCGCGTGAGCGCCGAAGACGAGGCCTCCGGCCTGGATCTTTCGCAGCACAACGAAGAGGGTTACGACTTTAACGACTGATTCGTTCTGCGCTCTTCCGGCCGCCAGAAATACGGCTGGAAGGGCGCAAGCAATTCTTCGGCGCGCTCGCGCACGCCGGCGAAAACTCTCCAATCCGTTTTCGGACAAGTTCCAACACAAAACCGCCGTTTCACGAGAAGGGAAAAACTTCCACCGGAAAGCGGCAAACCTACCGCCTCGCCTGATAGGCTATCGAACGAGGAATTTCTTTTATGCTGAAGATCGAAGCCATTCTCCAACCATCCAAACTGGACGCCGTTAAAGATGCCCTGCTCGAAGCGGGCATCGAAGGCATGACGATTCTCGAAGCCCGCGGCCACGGCCGCCAGAAGGGGCACACCGAGTTCTATCGCGGCCGCGAATACACGGTCGATCTTTTGCCCAAGGTGAAGATCGAGCTGGTGATTCACGACGATCAGCAGGAAAAGACGATCCAGGCGATCATCAGCTCGGCGCGCACGGGCCGCATCGGCGACGGCAAAATTTTTGTCAGCCATGTCGACGAAGCCATCCGCATCCGCAACGACGAGCGCGGCGAAAACGCCCTCTAGCCTGGTTTTCTAACGTCATCGCAGCGGCTCCCCGGTCGCGCTTGTGCGTGGTCAGCAGCGTGTTTTAGTGTTTTTATTGCGCCTGCTCTATTTAAGGAAAGGGTCACGCACATGATTCGCCGCTGGGCTTGTGTCTTTGCCGTACTGTTGACTGCCGTATCCTGCGTTGCCGCGCAGGACGCGCGCACCGTTATCGAGCCGGCCTTTCCGCCGCTTTGCGCCACGCTGGACGCCGAATTGCATACCGACACGGGCGCGCTCGCGCCGGCCGACGAACAGAAGCTCGACACCGCGCGCATTCAAAAAGCCATTGATAAATGTGGCAAAGGCCGCGCCGTCATACTGCACGTCAACGAGCGCGAAAATGCCTTTCTCTCTGGGCCGCTCGAGCTGCGGCCGCAGATCACGCTGATTGTCGACCGGGGCGTAACGCTCTTCGCCGCGCGCGACGCCAAGCTCTACGCCACCGCGGCGGGCAGTTGCGGCATCGTCAGCCATGGAGAGCTTTCGCACGGCTGCCGGCCGCTGATCGCGGTCAACCGCGCCTCTGGTTCGGCCATCATGGGCGACGGCACAATTGACGGACGCGGCGGCGAAAAGCTGCTCGGCTCGCAATATTCCTGGTGGGATCTGGCCGAGCAGGCACGCGCCGGCGGCAGCCAGCAGGTTCCGCGGCTGATCGTCGCCAACGATTCCGACAACTTTACGCTCTACCGCATCACGCTTAAAAACTCGCCCAACTTTCATGTGGTTTACAACCACGGCAACGGCTTCACCGTCTGGGGGCTGAAGATCGACACGCCGCAACGGCTGGCGCGCAACACCGACGGCGTCGATCCCGGCGATGGAGCAAAAAATGTAACCATCACCCACAGCTACATCCGCACCGGCGACGACAACGTCGCCATCAAGGGCGGCGCCGGCGGAGCGACGAACATGACCATCAGCCACAATCATTTTTATTGGGGCCACGGCATGTCGATCGGCAGCGAAACCTATGGCGGGGTAAGCAAAATCCGCGTCTTCGACCTCTCGCTCGACGGGCCAGACAACGGCATCCGCATCAAGTCGAACGGCTCGCGCGGCGGGCTGACCGAGGATGTGGTCTACGATGACATCTGCGTGCGCAATTCGCCCAATCCCATCACGCTCGATACGGCCTACTCGGCGGCGGGAACGCCCGAAGGCAACCAGCCGCCCTCGATGCGCAATATCACGCTGCGCAACGTGCGCGTAACCGGCGGCGGCAAAATCACCTTCAACGGCTACGCGAAGAACTACCGGATCGCGGCCACACTCGACGGCGTGCAGATCGCCGACGAAGCGCAATACACCTACCAGGTGAATCACGCCGACCTGACGCTGGGCCCCGGCGCGACGAACTTGCAACTACCCGCGGACACCGATGCAACCATCAAAGGAACACCGGTCGAAGGCGACCCGGACGCCTGCGCCGAAAAATTCGTTCAGTTTCCGTAAAACGGTGGCGGTTAAACGCGCTCCGGTATGCATGCCGGGGCGCACACCGCTGAAAATCTCTTTATTTCCCTTACTACGGCACGGAATCTCCCCCATCGGCCGCCATTTCGCTTATTCTTGTAACAATTCTTTTATTTCAACAGGTCACATAACAACCTTATGAGCTCAGTCGTTTTGGCGGTAGACGATCTTCGGGAGCAGTATCTCAAGGAGATGGCGCTTGTGCGTCAGACCTGCGAGCGCACCGGCGACGGCACGGCCGCCATTCGGCGACGGTCGGCGGTGGTCGACCGCATTCTGGTGGAGATGTGGCGCCGGGCCTTTGCCGATCTGCCCAGGCAGAATGTGGCCCTGCTGGCGCTGGGCGGCTACGGCCGCAAAGATCTATTCCCCTTCTCCGACATTGACGTGCTCTTCGCCTTCTCCGACGAAAAAACCGAGCAGCAATCCCGCGAAGCGGTACGAACGATCATTCAGGGGATGTGGGACATTGGTCTTCGCGCCAGCCCTTGTTCGCGCACGATCAAAGAAGCCGCCAAATTCGACCCGGAAAACCTGGAGTTCACGATCGCGACGCTGGACCGCCGGTTTTTAGCCGGCCAGTTTCCGCTCTATCAGCAGTTGCATCAGGAGGTTTTTCCTGGGCTGGTGCTGAGCGAGTGGTCCACCATCGCGCAAAAGCTGGGCGAAACCGCCCGCGCCCGCCACGCCAAGTTCGGCAATACAATCTTCCATCTGGAACCGAATATCAAGGACTGTCCCGGCGGCCTGCGCGACTACAGCATCGCCGTCTGGTTCGCGATTCTTTTTCACCTGAAAGAGACCAAGGAATGGCCCCGCCAGCGCGGCGGCGTCTTCCAGTCGGCTCGCGGCGATGCCGAAGCGGCCTTCGATTTTCTCGCCGCCGCCCGATGTTTTCTCCACTTCCGTCACGGCCGCGACGACAATATCCTCGACTGGCAGTCGCAGGATGAGGCCGCGACCCGTTCGATCGGCCTGGAAACCCGCGGCACCGCCGATCCCGCCTACTGGATGCGCACCTACTACCGTCACGCGCGCGTGGTCTACCGCCGCGCCGCGCTGTTGATGGAGCATCTGCCCGCTCCGGTGAGCTTCTACCGGCAGTTCCGCCGCCGGCGCACGCCCATCGCCGGCACCGATTTTTTGCTCGACCAGGGACGCATCGACATTCAGCCCGGCGCGCAGTTCAACGACACGGCGGCGATCCTGCGCGTTTTTTCGCTGATGGCCGCGCAAGGCTATACGCTTTCGCAGGCCGCCGAAGACCGCATCACCGACGCGCTGCCGGTGCTGGCCATCTCGATTCCCGAAGGCCCCTATCTGTGGAATGCGCTGCGCGAAGTGCTGATCGGCCCGCACGCCGCGCACGCGCTGCGCACCATGCATGCCCTCGGCGTGCTTGAGATGCTGATCCCAGAGTTCCACGGCATCGACGCCCTTGTCATCCGCGACAGCTACCACCGCTACACCGTCGACGAGCACACTTTTTTGTGCATCGACAACGTACACGGCCTGCGCCAGCCGGCCCACGAATTCGAAAAACGCCTGGCGCAACTGCTGCCCGAGGTTGACCGCCTCGATCTCTTTCTGCTGGCGCTGCTGCTGCACGATACGGGCAAGGCGCGCCGCACCGACGAGCACGCCGGGCAGAGTGTGGAACTTGCCGACAGCTTTCTGGCGCGGCTGGATTTCGACGCCGAGGAAAAGGAACTGATCCTCAAGCTCATCCGGCTGCACCTGGATATGTCGGCGGCCATGCGTCGCGACATCTTCGACATCGAGAACGTGCGCTCCTTCTCTGAAAAAATCGGCGATCCGCAGATTTTGAAGATGCTCACGCTGATGACCTTCGCCGACATCAAGGCCGTCAATCCCGAAGCCCTGACGCCATGGAAAGCCGAGAGTCTCTGGCAGTTCTACGTTTCTACTTCCAATTACATGGACCGTTCGGTCGACGAGGTCCGCTACCGCTCGGCCATCGATCCCACGCTGCTCAACCGCATCCGCTCCATGGTTCCGGCCGCCGAACACGAGGCGTTAAAGCAGTATTTGGAAGGCCTGCCGCAGCGCTACCTGCAAACGCGGCTTCCCGAGCAGATCCGCAGCCACTTCGAAATGGCGCTGCATCTCGACCGCGATCCGGTGCAATTGGATCTGCGGCCCATCCGCCAGATCTACGATTTGACCGTAATTACCCGCGACCGCACGCGCCTGTTCGCCGACGTGGCTGGCGTGCTGGCGGCCTGGGGCATGAACATCGTCCGCGCCGGCGCTTTCTCCAATGAAAACGGCGTGATCGTCGACAGCTTCCACTTCACCGATAGCTTCCGCACCATCGAGCTGAACCCCAGCGAGAAAGATCGTTTTCTGGACAACGTTCGCGACGTGGTGGCGCAAAAGCTTTCCGTCGAGCAACTGCTCGACGCACGTCGCCACCTCAACGACCCCAGCAACATCAAGGTCGAGGTAACGACCAAGCTCGAGTTCGACTCCGAATCATCGACGCACGCCACCATTTTGCAGGTGGTCGCGCAAGATCTGCCCGGCCTGCTGCGCCAGATCGCCCTCATCTTCAGCGCGCACGACTGTAACATCAAAATCGCGCTGATCGACACCGAAGGCGAAACCGCCATCGACGTTTTCTACCTGACCAGCCAGGATGAAAAGCTGACCGCCGAAGCGCAACGGGCTTTAAGCGCGGATTTGACGAAGACCATCGACGCGATGCGCGCGCCGGCAAAGTAGCGCGGGCTAAAGTAAATCTCTTATAGGTGTAGAGTGGCTTTGAAGGGGCACGGCTTCAGAACCACGATTGCGACGGAGTTTTTCCGCAGCCTGCAAAACCACCTTTTAAACTTCTTTTGCATCCTCGGCTTTGCCGCCCGTCGGAAGCGCACAGCCTTGGAGTACAATCCCTGCTGAGTGAGGTGAAATCTATGGGTGATCTCTCTATCCCTGTGTTGATCGTCGTCGCCATTGTCGTGCTTTACCTGCTGAACTCGATCAAGATTCTGCGCGAGTACGAACGCGGCGTCATCTTCCGTCTGGGTCGCGCGCTGCCCCAGGCCAAGGGCCCCGGCATCATTCTGGTCTTCCGTCCCATTGACCAGATGGTACGCATCAGCCTGCGCCAGGAGGTGCTCGAAGTTCCACCCCAGGACGTGATTACTCGCGACAACGTCACGATCAAGGTCAACGCGGTGGTTACCCTCTACGTCGTCGATTCCAACGCCGCCGCCATCAAGGTCTCCAACTACGTTTACCAGACCTCGCAGTTGGCGCAGACCACGCTGCGCACGGTTCTGGGTGAAGTCGAGCTCGACGAGCTGCTCAGCCACCGCGACAAGCTCAACATTCGCATCCAGTCCATCATGGACCAGCGCACAGAGCCCTTCGGCGTCAAAGTCATCTCCGTTGAAGTCAAGCAGGTCGATTTGCCCGAGCAGATGCAGCGCGCCATGGCCAAGCAGGCCGAGGCCGAGCGGGAAAAACGCTCGAAAATTATTCACGCCGAAGGGGAGTTCAACGCAGCGCAACGGCTGGTTGACGCCGCCGCGCTACTGGCCACTCAGCCCATCACCATTCAGTTGCGCTATCTGCAAACCCTTACTGAAATCGGCGCCGAAAAGAATACGACCATTGTTTTTCCGCTGCCCATCGAACTGCTCGGCATGCTGAACAAAATTGCCGACGTGGCCAAACCGCCCGAGGACAAAGCCTGATTTGCAGTCTTTTCCCGTGAATACCGGAGGGCGCCGGGGACTTCATCGGTTGCGGAAAGACGCTTAGAAGGTGATTAAAAAAAACATTTGCGTCAGGGCGTGACTTTACACAGCCGCACCCTGACACAGCCGATCTATACCCGTGGGACCTGTGGGACCTGTGGGTGATTCGCTCTACTGATTGGGAATGGCTGGGGCGCGATGCGGCAGCCGGGGAGTGAGCCGGCGAACGACAAATTCCTGTAACAGGTTTTGCACGGCGCTTCCGGCGGTGCCAAGCGCGGAGTTCTCAAAGGTCTCCTCTACCCCGTTGCGGCTGCTGGAGGGGTAGTAAAGGTTGGAGATGCCTCCGGCGGCGATGCCGCCCAGAATGCCGGAGTAGTTGAATTGCCAGCGGCGGTTGTCGCCTTTGCAAATGAAAGCGCTGGCGATGGCGTAGCGCGCGCGAGAGCTGACGCTGCCCGTCCCTTTATAGAAGTAGCGCGGATCCTGCCTGAAAAGCGAGGGCAGAAGCGCGCCGCCGATCATGGCGGACGAAATGCTATCGGCATAGTTGGCGCCAAAGCGCTTGCCGTAACCCTCGGCGCCCTGGCCGTAGCCGGAGAAGGTGTTGCTGGCCTGCTCGACGCCGGCAACGACGCCGGTCATCATCCAAGTGATGGGGTCGATGGAGGTTTTCCAGGCCAGTTGGAACTTTTGGTGCGCGGTCAGCGGAGCCGCTTCGTGGTCGTAGCTGACGTAGTAGTTTGGGAAAACGCCGAGCACGCGCTGCTTTTCCTCGATGTTGAGCTGTTGCTGGGCGAGCTCGACCTGCGACTCGGCCGAAACGCGAACGACGCTGTCGGAGCTGGCTACCGGCAGGGCAATGGTGCGGGCGTCAAAGGCCTCGCCCGGGCGCAGCAGGCCGACGACCGATTGGGAGACGAAGCCCTCGGCCGAGATGGTGATCTTAAACGCGCCCGGCTGCAGGTTGGCAAAGTGGAAGTGCCCGTCGGCGTCGGTTTGCTGCGTTTCTTGCGCGTCAGAGACGCCGCGCTCAAGCACGATGCGCGCTCCCTGGTAGACGTCGCCCTCGGTGCTGGCAACCACGCCCTGAATGCTGGCTAAGGCGGAATTGGCGGCCGGGCCGGCCTGCTGCGCTCCGGCGCAAAGCGCCGCCGCGGCCAAAAGGCAGGCAAAAGAAAAAAAATGCAAGTGTCTGGCGGTCGTATGATTGGGAGACAAGTTCGACTTTAATACCAAATATTTCAGCGAGATACCTTTTCTCCTTGCCCAGGAGGCAGGGGAGGGGATTCGGAACAAAATCGATTACAGAAAATATCGCCCGGCGAAGCGCTCAACAACAGACTAGGCGCCAACATGCATAACGAGCAATGTAGAGGAAGCCATCTTTGTAGCTTTAGACGCGAACTTTTTTCATTTTGGCTCTACGGACAGGAAAACAACCATTTTAGCCCGCTGAAACCAGCTTGCCATAGCGCCTCTTTTTCGGTCTTGTTCCTTTGCTCCTGTCATTTACCATGTCCGATAGCTTAGACTCTTTCTCACCGATGCAATTGCTAATTGAAAAACTTGTAAAGCTACAGTCTATCGAGTTGGAGCGCACGCGGCTGAACCACGAGCTACATGCATTGCCGGCTGAGATCGCGCGGTCCGAGGCTAAGCTGGCCGCCGCGCAAAAGCAATCCTCCGAGGCCAAAGCGGTGCTTGAGCGCGAGGAAAAGAAGCGCGCGCAGCTGGAATTGGAGATCGGCGGCCACCGGCAGAAAGCCTCGCGCTTCCGCGAGCAGTTGGACACGGTGACGACGCCGGAGCAGGTCGCGGCCATGGAGCACGAGATCGAATTCTCCACCGCCGAAGCCGAGCGGCTTGAAGCCGAGGAGTATGCGAGTCTGGCGCGAACCGAGACGCAGGAGGCCGCGCTGGTTGCGGCCGGCGAGCGCGTCAAGCTGCTGGCCGCCGAGGTCGGGGCCGTTCGCGCCGATGCGGTCAAACGTCAGCGGCAGATCGCCGGCGAGCAGGCCAAGCTCGACGAGGCGCGCCTGGCCGTTCGCGCGAAGATCGATTCCGAATGGTTGGCGCGTTTCGACCACACCGCCGCCTCGCGCGGAACGGCGATTGTCCGCGCGCAAAACCAGCAGTGCACCGGCTGCCGCATGGGCATTCGCCTGCAGATGTGGAACCAGTTGCGCGATGGCGAACTGATGAACTGCGACAGTTGTAACCGCATGCTCTACTGGCAGCCGGAGGCTGCTCCGGTTGAAGTCGCGCCCGCGCCCGACCCGCTGAAAGCCAGCTCTGGCCGGGCTCCGCGTCGTTCAAAGCAAACGGCGGGTTCCTCAAAACCTTCTGCTGCATGATCCTGTTCGCATCGGCAGACAATCTCGCCGCGTGGCGGGGGTGAGCGCGTCTTCCGGAGTAACCGCCGCGGCCAATCGGAAGAGCGCTCTGGCGCTTGATTTCGGCTGTGGAGTTGCCCGTTTGACGAATCGGCCGAGAACTAAGACAATAAGAAAGTTGCATCCCCCCGTGTGGGCCTGTGGCGCAGTTTGGGAGCGCGCTTCCATGGCATGGAAGAGGTCGTCGGTTCGATCCCGACCAGGTCCACCAATTAAATCAATCATTTAGAAGCCCCCTCCCAAATCGTTTGCCCGCATTTTGCCCGCAAATTGCAAAATCTTTCCACGAGACGGCACTACAGTCTTCTCTTCCTCCCCTTCCGTATTGTTTTTCCGCTCCATCATGAAAGAGCGTTCCTGAGTGGAGACGCCCGCATCTGTTCTCCGTTCGGGGGCCTTTGCAGATGCCGCCGGCGAGTGCTCAGAATCGGATCCTTCGGTACCCGTGGCCGCCAACTCGTCGCAAATCGAGTTGATCGCCTTGCGCACTTCCTTCTGCTGCGACTGCATGTAGACTTCCATCGTCGTTGCCAGGCGGCTGTGCCGCATCAGGCCCTGGATGTCCTTGGGATGCCCCTTGGCCTCTCCTAAGGTTGCGATGGTGCGGCGGATGACCTGGAATGTCAGCTTCGGCAGTTCCAGTTCCCTTGCCAGTTTGTGCAGAACGCGATGGCGGAAGTTGCTGGAATCCATCGGTCCTCCAAAACGCCCAGGAAACAAGAAGGCTTCCGGAGCAGTGTCCCTGCCCTTCTGTCTGCATTCCTCCCGATACGCCACAATTTCTTTTGCGAGGACGTCTGCGATCGGCACCTTGGTGAGACTCGACTTGGTCTTGCCAAACGGTCGAATCTTCCCCTTGTAGACCGTTTCCTGAATGTCCAATATGCAACTGTCTTCGTAAAAGCATCGCCACCGCAAAGGAAATAGCTCGCTCGGCCGAAGAGCATTCGACATATCGAGTTTCATCAGTATCCAGTCCCGAAGACTGATGTCAGCAAGTTTTTCGAGTGCGGCGCGAAGCTGATCCCAACTGAGCGTTGTCTTGTCCACCTCGCGCAGGTTCGCGGGAGGCCGGACCGTTCGTGCGGGGTCTTTCGGGATAAAGTCCTGATCGACCGCTTCGGCAAAGATGGCGCGCATATAGGATCGTGCCTGCAGCACTCTGTCTCTGGAATGCGTTTTGGCCAGCTTGTTGAGGTGGGTTTGCAGGATTACTTTGTCGAAGTTTTCCAGCCTGCAATCGCGGAACGCATCGACGAGATCTGCCTGGATCAGGTACTTCTTCACCTTGGCAGTCTCTTCTCTCCAATCCCCCTCTTTCAGTGGCAGGTAACGGTTATTGACGAACCATTCGAAAGTGACCGCGCCGTTGACAACGGATTGGTCCCCGATCGAGCAGCCGCCCAATTTGACGATCTCGTTCTCCAGTTTCTCTCGAGCCTGCGACTTTGACATCTCTGCCCTAAGCCCCAGGACGAAGGAGTGAGTAACGAGTTTGGGTTCACTGGTTTCAGAATCAAGCTCGGTGCGACGAAAACAGCCATGCCATTTCTTTCCCCGTGGCCTGACCCATCCTTTTTGGTATGAGACTCCCATTTGTTCCTCAAATTCTGTGTGGAGGAAACAAGTGGCCATCCCCATTTTACCGGCGTTTGCGCCGCAAAGAGGAGGCCCGTTCGCGCTCTTTCAGAAACTCTTCAATCCCGCTTGCGCGATAGCGCAAGGCGCCGTCGCTCATGCGGATAACCGGCAAGTAAGGCAGTCTCCGCGAGGAGTGATCCCAAACCCAGTCTTTGCTTACCTTTAGCTTCGATGCAACGTCCTCGGCGGTCAAAAGTGAATCGTCACGTTCAAGCTCCGGCATAACAAGTACAGATCCCATAACGATATTTCCTCCAACCGTTTGTGCCTGGCCGCAGCAGAGCGGCGAGTGACGGCATGATGAGTCGGATCCGTTTTTCGGTCAAATCCGCGCCAACTCCTCTCCCTTGTCACGGCTCAGACCTCGGAATCTACGCGAAACCGAATTTGACTGAATTCCGGTTCGGACTCATTCTCCAACCGTGCAATGCGAAGGAGGCATCCGGATGTTTGAGTCCTATGAGGACCTCACGAGCAGGCTGAAGGCGACCGGGTACTTCATCGACCCGGTGATGATCAAGGTCGTGTATCTGGCGGCCAGGATGCAGAAACCGCTGCTGCTGGAAGGCCCGGCCGGAAGCGGCAAGACGCAACTGGCGGTGTCCGTGGCCAAGGCGGCGGAAACGCATATCGAGCGGTTGCAATGCTACCGCGGCGTAACCGTAGACCAAGCCATCGGGAAGTTCGACGAGGGATTGCAGCGGCTTTATATGGAATTCGCCAAGGACCAGCACACGGACTGGCAAGGCGTGCAAGCAAGCCTGAAGGGGCGCGATTTCTTCCGCGCCGGTCCTTTGATGCGCGCGCTCGAATGCGAACGGCCGTGCGTTCTGCTGATCGACGAACTCGACAAAGTTGACGAAGGTTTCGAGGCCATGCTGCTCGAAATTCTGTCGGCGTGGCAGTTGTCGATTCCTGAATTCGGCACAGTCGAAGCAAAGAGCATTCCCTTTGTCGTGCTGACCAGCAACGAGGAACGCAGGCTGGGCGATCCTATAAGACGGCGCAGCCTTTATGTTCGTATCGAGCATCCGACACCGAAACTCGAAGCGGAGATCATCGCCAGTCGCACGCCCGATGCCGATGAGAAGTTCCACCGGGAGATGGCGGGCATAGCGCTCTCGTTCCGCAATTATTCCCTCGAAAAGCCGCCGTCGGTCTCGGAGATGATCGACTTCGCCAATGCACTGCGATTGCTCGGCACGGACCATGTAACTGAAGATCTGCGCGACGTGCTGTTGCCGTTTTTGGCGAAAACCGAAAAAGACCGCAGACATCTGTTGCTGCGCGAGAGCTTCAAGAGCCTGCTCGACGATGGCGCAAGGTTCGCTGCCAAACTTGCGACAGCGGAGGCAGGGGAATGAAAAAGGTCCTTCCGCTTGCACTCCTGCTCTTCGTCGGATTGCCCGGTGTTCGCGCACAACCAAGCCCAGTCACAGCCGAACAATGCGTGCGGCGCTATGCAGCGCATTACGGCGTGCCGCCCGAATTGATTGCTGCGTTGATCGATGTTGAATCGCGATGGAATCCACGAGCGGTATCGGACAAGGGCGCGATGGGTCTGATGCAGCTGATGCCTGCAACGGCGCGGCGTTATGGTGCCTTTCATCCGTTTGACGTGGACGAAAACATTGCGGCAGGCACGCGCTACGTCACGGCGCTGATGTGGGAGTTTCATGGCGATCTGCGTCTGGTATCGGCCGCTTACTACGCGGGAGATCGTTGGATTGCCGAAAAGCGATTGAACTACAACAACCCGGATGTCATGGCCTACGTCGAGGCCGTTCAAGTGAGATACACAATGCGCAAACGCGCATCAACAGGTATACGAAGGAGGTAGAAGCAGTGAAACATTTCGGAGTATTCCTGACAGTAATGTTGCTTCCATTGCCGGTGCTTGCAATGGATCACGCTGTGCCCGCTCGGGTCGCCACGCTCACGATTGATCCGAGAGAGGTGACGATCCTCAATCTGCGCCCGGAGTTCGAGTCGTCGATCCGGATGCCCGAGGAGGTTACTTCCGTGATCCTGGGCAGTCCAGGCGAATTCAAGGCCGAACACAACGAAAGTGAACCGCAATATGTCTACGTCAAACCCATCACCAAAGAAGCAGCACAATCGAATCTACTGATCGCAACCAAATCGGGCCAGCACGTGACGATCGAGTTGATCAGCGCTGGCACGGTCGCCGTGGGCGATTCGCCCCCGGTTGATTTCCTGATTGAGTACCGCACGGCGCGCAGTTTCCTAATTTCCGCCGACGTGACGGTGTCTGCTATGCCGAAAGCTACGGAGAAGATGCCGGGACGAAAGGGCGTCGTACATGGCGCCGACTCTGGCGTCGCGGCAAGTTCGGCTCTCGATGAGGTGTTCGCGCAACAGACGCAGATCAATGCTCCTGAGTGGACGAAGTGGGATGGTCGCCAGATCGAAACCTCTATTGGCGGCGTCCGGCAGTGGAAGAACCAGACGGTCGTCGCTTACTCGATCTTCAACAACTCAGACGCCTCGGTCGAGATCATGCCGCCACAGATCCAGATTGCTGGGCGCTCGTTGAAAAAGAAGCGTGCTAAGAAAAACAAGGGCATTTTTTCCGATCAGATGGAGATACGCGATTACAGACTCAGCGCGACAAGGCTCGAACCAGGAGCGCGCGCCGACGGCGTGGTCATCTTCGACCGGCCGAACTTCAAAGAATCTACGGAACAGTTGTTTTTGCAGATCGCGCAGGCGGACCAGGTCGATCGACCGATTCTGATCCGGCTTCCATTCACACCGCCTTATCAATCCGACAACCAGTAGAAAGGAGCAATCGACTATGAGCATCAACGACGGCATCGAAAACAGCACCATTGGCTCAACTGCTCAAACTGAAGGCACCGTGGAACCCGGCGCATCGCAGAGAGGCGGGATCGAGCCAGATCCGTCATCCAAAGCAACGCCTGGTTTCGCAACGCGGACGGACAAAAGCCGAAGCGATGGAATGAGCAGAGGAAAACTGCTTTTCTTGGGTGGCGGACTTGCGATTGCGGTTCTCTTCTTTGTCTTCACGGCAATCGTGGGCAAAGCGCCCAAAAAACAGATTGCGGCAAAGCCACAAGCGCAGCAACAGAAGCAGGCGGAAACGAAGCCTGCCAAAGGGAGCGTCACGCCTGTGATGGACACGGTGCGTACCGCAGCGCCAGACGATTCGGCCGGTCAGCTTGGCCCAGGCGATATCCGACGGACTCGTGCATTGACAGGTCAAACGACGCCAAAATCGACTTCAGAGGCGACCGAGAAGCCTGCCGCGGCAAAACTACGCGCCGGACGAACGCTGGCCAGTGTACCGACGTTCGAGCAGACGCAGCAGAAGTGGGAAGATCCCGCGCCGTATGGTGATGCGTCAAACGGGGTTGCTGCACAGAATCAGCAGCAAAACACATTGAAGGAACCATCGCTCGTCTTTGTGCGAAGCGTGACGCAGAGTTCAGCCGGGACGCTTTCAAATGCGAGCGCCAGTGGCGATGCAACTCCGCGACTGGACCTCACGCCTGGAACACGGATTGAGGCGAAGCTCGAAACTCAGATATCAAGCGCTGTGCTAACGCCGGTTGTGGCAGTGGTGGAGTACACCTATGCGATTGGCAACAGGATCGTCGTGCCAGCCGGCGCCCGTGTCTACGGCGCACTCCAACAGGCAGACCGCAGTGGGTTGGTCAGCGTGAAGTTCGACGAGATTGAGTTGCTCGACGGAGCGCGGGAAAAGATTGAAGCCGTTGGAACGGGTCTTGATCTTGGACCGATCAAAGGCAATGTCTACGGGAAGAATACCGGTAAGAATTTCCTGGTTCGCGCAACATCGGGGATCGGTTCTGTGCTTGCCGAGGTGGCCGGCAACAATTCCAGTGCCGCGTTTTCCGAGAGCGACATGCTGCGGGAGCGGCTGGCCGAAAACATCGGTACAGCGGGCGACACGGAGATCATGAGCTTGAACGCAAACAGCCGTGTGGTGGTCTCTGTGCCTGCTGACACGAAGATCTACATCGTTTTCACCAAGCGCGACGAGAACGTTGTCGGGCTGCACAAAGTCGCTGCGGCCGTCCAATAGAGCACATTCCATAGTTCGCTACGAGCCCTGGCTTCGGCCAGGGCTTTTTCTGCCCAAAAATAAAAGCGATGAGTAGCTATCGTCCCAGTTGTTCGTTGTGCGCTTGTGCAATTTACGATCCGGATGATTCAATGTGCGGTTGACGAAAGATCGTCCCCGTTGCTTCATTGTGCGTTTGAGCCAAATCTTTCCCAATTCTTCATTGCGCATATTGAGCAAAGATCGTTCCCGATGATTTGTTGTGCGGTTGTCGAATTACGATCCAGATGATTCAATGTGCGGTTGTCGAAAGATTGTCCCCATTGTTTCATTGCGCGTGTTGTGCAAAGATCGGTCCCAATGCATCATTGTGCATTTGAAGCAAATTCATTACGGTATGATCTTGTGTCATCGATTACGAGCGGATGAGCGAATACCTGCCACATCGCCGGCACATAAAGGTATGCGCCCAATCTGAATGGAGACGCGGGTAGACTTCCTGGTTATAGCGTGCAATCAGATAAAGATTTAGAAGCAACTTCACAAATGAAGTCATGCATAGAGTCAAAAGCACTGCCGCCCAACATTCCTTCAATGCCAAAGCCTTGGGGTGCATAAACAGTGCGCTGAATCCAACATAGGTCCACATAGCGAAAAATGCGACCACCGATCCCCAAAGTATGAAAGGACGGAAATAATGTTTCGGCGCTGGTGGCGCCGCCGCTTTCGCGGCAATGGATTGGCTGACGCCGGAAGTGAACCTACCGGAAAAACTGCGGGTTCCCTGCTCGTAAAGCAGAGACAGAGCAACGATCTCAGCGCTACCGCATTGGTCGCACCGATACGCTGTCCGTTGTCCTGTGGTCACCATCTTCTTCCCTCTGAGCCGAGCGGCGACAGCCGCCAGAATCTCTTGCCAATAGATTGTAGCTATTTGGCAGATGCGAGGCTATACAAAAAGTGCGTCTTACTGCGGTTTCGCTGAGATTTCAGAAGCACCTGGAAATTGAAGGGGCCAGCGGTTGGGATTTGCGCGGCAATTTGACGGAGTTTCGCATCGACTCCATTCTTTCCTTCGACACGGATGCCGAGAGCAACCGCGTCCAGGAGAGGAAACATATGAGAACCGCATTGGCCTTCTGGCGGCGCGGAGTTGCGACCGCTACATCCACCACTCTCGTTCTTTACCGCCCGGCGGAGGTTAACTGGCTGCACATCGTGCTGAAGATTGCTTTAGGCATGATGCTTCTTGGCAATCTCATGGCGCCCTTTACGGCGAGAGCGCAAAATCTCGGAACCAGTCCACAGTTTGGAAAAGCCGTTCAGGGTCAACAGGCAACCACAGTCGAAGGCACGATTATGAACATCGTCAACTGGGGTTGCAACGTCATTGCGCCTGTAATTGCCATTGCTTGCCTGGGTGTCGCTGGTTGGCAGTTCAAGAGCGGACGCGGCTATATGGGCTGGGGCGTCACCGGCGTTGCCCTGATGGTGATCTCCGGACTTGGGCGCATGGCCGAAGGTTTCATCACTCAGGCACAGGGCATTCAGTAGGAGTATGGGATGACGGTGCCGCAATTCCTTCTCGACCTATTGCAACTGCTGTTTGATCTGGCGGTTCCCGCGGCGTTCTGCACCCTGGCCGCCGCGGGCGTCAGCCTTCGTCAGGAGGGTGAAATCAACTTCCACATCAACGGCCGGGCGGGTAAGTGGATTCTGTGGACAGTCGTTTTTCTTACTCTTCCACAACTCCTCTCATGGATTGCGGCGCAGGGAGTCCACGTTCCTTCGGCGAGCGGATCGGTTGGCACGAGTTGGCTCGCCAGTATGGAGACGGTCTTCAAAAACTTCGTCAGCCAGATTGTTGTTGCTCGTCTCATTCCGGTGATTGCGGCGTATTTCGTTCTGAAGGCGGCACTCGATGTAGCCGGTGGAGAGAATCCTCTTTCCTCAATTATTGCCGCGCTCTTTCTAATGTCGATTTCTGCGACGATGCAGTTGCTCCAAGGTTGGAATTCGGGCGGCGAATACGCGACAACCGATATGCTTGCCTCCCTCTGGAACTACATCGCCGGTCAGATCATGCCGGCCGCAGCGGGCTTGGCTTGTGTGGGCGCGGTCATCAACTTTGTTCGGCACAGGTCATGGGCGAGGCTGGTCTTTGCGGCAATTGCCTTTCTAAGCCTAAGCGGGCTTCTGACATTGTTCAAGGCCATGGCGGCTTGAGGGGATATGGATGAGTCTCGACGGCGCAATCACGAACTTAGCCTCTTGGGCCGGCAACACCATGATGCCAACGATGGCTGGAGTGTTCTTTGCGGGCGCGGTCTATCGCTACAGCAAGAGCGGTCCGTACGAGCAACTACTCTACGGCGGTTTTGCATCGTTGATGTGCTCTGGCATTCTTCGCGCGCTGGAAGGCTTTGTCCAACAGGCGGGACCGACCAGCGCCGACGGATTCTGGATGGCGACGATGAGTCTGGTGAACTGGGTCGCCAACGTAATTCTCCCTGTCTTCGCACTGACGCAACTTGCTGCAATGGCTATCCACATGGGCGGCGTGGTTGCGGAGATCTACCCCGGTTCAAGCTGGATCAGGAAATTCATCGCCGCGATGGCCGCGCTGATGGTTTCCGGAATGGTGCGCCTCGCTGAGTCGATGGTCACGCACGCGCACGGCATTTAAGGAGTGTTGCATGAGTCTCGATCTGACACCTGTTCATCGCAATCTGCATACCAAGGTGACGTTTCTCGGTCTCGAATTCGAGGACCTGATCCTGGTGCTGGCGCTCGCCGCCGTGATGAATTTACTTGCGCACTTAGTAAGCGGCAATGCGCACGTCTTCGGAATACCGCTCAACATCTTCATGGAGTTTGTCGTTCCGGCGCTGGCCGTGCCGTTTCTGATTCTCTTCAAGTACGGCCGCCCACGCGGCTATCTCACCGACTTGGTGCGTTCGTTCTTTGCCCCAAAGGCATGGTGCACACTTGAGCGAGATTCCGAGTTGACGCAGGCTTATCTGGTCGAAGAGGAGGATTAACCGATGCAGGCAGCGATCAGGAAGAGGCCAAATGGATCAATAGCTCTCAAACTCGACGCCGATGCTGCGCGCGCGGTCTTTGCCAGCGTGCTCTTCGCCGCGCGATTTCACGAAGGATTTGCGCCCCTGACCCGAATTGCAAAGGAAGGGTTAAAGCGCGACAGCCAAGATTTAGCCAGAAGAGGTGAATCATGCCGATGACCTATGCGGAGCACGACAGAAAGATGAAGTCGCCGGCGGTATGCGAACTGCTTCCTCTGCGGGATCTTCCCGAGGGCGACAACGTCATGATTCGAACGAACGGCGCTTTTGTGGCTGGCTATGAGTTGCGCGGCATCCTCGGCTACTTCGCCACGGACAGCGATCGCAACCAGACCAAGGCGATGCTGGAGGCTCTCTTCCGCAGCGTTCCCGATGTCAGTATGCGCATCCAGTTCAGGTACGAGATCTCCGAGCATCTCGGCGATCTTCTGGACAACTATCTCCACGAGCAGCGTGCGGAGCAGTTCGAAGTGATGGCCCTTGACGCACACCGGATGAGCATGTGGCGCGATAAGGAGCGCCGCGGCTACTACTTCGAGAACCGGTTGCATGTCTATTTCATCTGGGATCCACGCATTCATGCAAAGCTCTATCACTCGGCAGAGCAGAACCGCAAACTCAGCGGCTTCGTACTGAGCCAAAGAAAGGCGATCCAGCGGACACGCAAGGAGCACGAGACCTACCTGGCGGAGTTCGAGTCGATCCTCCGCGGTATCGAGGGATCGATGGAGGCCGCCAACCTCGGCTCGCGGAGGCTCACGACGCAGGAACTCTTCGAGGAGTTGAAGCACGCGCAGCACCCTTTGCGCCGTGACCATCGCCCCTACATCCCGGGCGAAGGAATGATTGAGTATCGCAGCGTTCGCGAGCAGGCTGCGGAGGCGAGCATCCTGAATGAGACCGAAACGTACCTTAACATCGACGGCTACCTTTACGGCGTGGTGAGCCTCAAGGAGTTGCCCGACGCGACGTTTCCTGGGATGCTCCAGAATTTCTCGACGCTCGGGTTCCCCATCGTGATCAGCGGACAGGTCGTAATCCCCGATCAGGTGAAGGTGCTCAAGAGCTACAAGAAGCGTCTGCAGAAGATGACTGCGGCGCAGAAGGATGCAAACGGCAACTTCAAATCTAATCCCGAAGCCGAGGTAGCGCAAGCGCAACTCATTCAGGTGCAGCGCGACATCATCTCGTCATCGCTCAAGACGGCAAAGCTAAGCCTTTCGGTTGTCGTGCGGACCTCGCACCCGGCAGTGACGATGCGGGATCTCGAACAATCGGAGCGCGAACTGGCCAACCGGACGCAGGAAGTCCTGAACGCCTTTACGCACATGAATGGCGCGAAGGCCGTAGCAGAGACAATTGCCAAGCGCCGCATCTTTCTTGGAACTTTGCCGGGGATGGGTGAAGCCGACAAGCGGGACCAGGACATGCTGACCTCGAATGTCGCCGATCTGGTCCCGGTCGAGATGCCGTGGACGGGAACCAGAAGAAGTCCGCTGATTCTTTTCGAGACGCCGTTCCGGCAACTCATTCCCTTCTCGATGTTCGATCCAGACCTGTCGGACGCCAATGGCCTGCTGATGGCCAAAAGTGGTGGTGGCAAGACGCTTGCCGCGCAGCAAATGTTGTTGATGGCCGCGCGCGCAAATCCTCTCATTTCGATTCTCGAACGCGGGGATTCTTACCAGCCGCTGGTGGAGTTGATGGGCGGAGAGATGATCGAGATGTCCTTGGATAGCGACCAGACTATCAACCCATGGGATTTGCCGAAGGGCGAGGACCGACCGTCGAACGACCATATTTCATTTCTCAAAAACCTGACCCGGCATATGCTGGGCGAGAACACGCCGCCCGATCTCGACATCGACCTGCTCGACAGTGTTCTGCTCGAAGCCATTGCCTCGACATATAAGCGGTGCAGTGCGAAGACCTCGAATCCGATTCCGTTGTTTGGCGATCTGGCGGCGGAGTTGGCGCATTGGCAGGACCGGGACCGCAACCAGAGGATCAACGCAATGGCGCAGATGGCCTCAACCAAGTTGCGGGCTTGGGTGGACGAAGGGCCGTATGCCCGCCTCTTCGATAGGCCGACCACGGTCGAGTTGAATAACCCTTGGCTCTATTTCAATGTCGAAAAGCTAAAGGACGATCCACGTCTGGAACGCGCCATGAGCCTGCTGATCGCACATACGGCCACTTATCGCGCATCGGGATCGACGGGCCAGCCAAGCATCGTGCTGCTCGACGAATGCTGGGCGCTGCTGGAGTCTCCCATTCTGGCGAGTGTTGTCGTCCAACTCTTCCGCACAGCGCGCAAGCGCAACGCTAGCGTCTGGGGAATCAGCCAGACGCCGGAGGATTTCGTTGGCACACCAGACAAACCCAACGAGCACGGCGCCGGCATCGTGAAGAACGCTACGACAAAGATTATCGGCAAGCAACCAGGTGATATGACCGCACTCCGGGAACACGTCCACCTGAACGAGACGGCACTCAATCAGATCAAAACTTTCGCCCATCCGAAGAAGGGGCACAGCGCGGAGTTTTTGATCGCGATCGGAGAAAAAGCGGAGTCCACGCACTCGATCCGCATCGTGCCGAGTCCGGTGGACTACTGGATCACGACGACCTACGCGCGGGAGCGCACTTACCGCAAGTGGTGGATATTGAAAAACGCATCGATGGCAAGGATAGAGGCCTACGAAAAGCTCGCCGAGCGCTTCCCGTGCGGACTGGCCGAGTTTGCTCTGCTACCGGAGGAACTCTCAGGCGAAGTTCAGGAGGTACTTGCGCAATGAAACAAGATGACTACAAACCGGAAGAAGAGTTGTTGCTGAACGGTGTCCCCTACACGGGTAAGTCCGGCGCGACAAATAGAGTTTCCCGTCATCAATGGAAGGGGGCAGTTGCGGCGGCAGTCATTGGCGTTGTGCTGCTGGTCGCGCCGGCCCGTGCCCATGCAGGCATCTTCGATGTCTTGGGGGAGATCTTCGGTACGATCCAGAGCGATATTGGCAGCTCGCTCAAGTCGATCAACCAGATTACGCAACAGGTTCAGAAACTCTACCAGACGACCATGTGGCCACTGGCCGCGATCAATCAGGCCCGCGGCTTTGTTGCGAATTCTATTTCTGGCTTTCGCAGTCAGATGAACCAGATCTTCTCGATGCGATGCACCAGCGCGGTCACGGCGGGTCCGCAGCAGTTCGAGTCGATCTTGCATAGCCGTATGTCGTCTCAGATTCCCGCTCTTGGAACAAGTTTCTCTGCGAACTACGGAGCGGTTCCGCGGATCAACAATGCTGCGCCGCAAGACCGTCTGATGATGGACATGGACGACGCGCTGGGACAGGAAAATCTCAAAACGACGCTTATCGCCGATCAGAGCGCGGACGCGATTCTCAGCGCCGCAAACCAGATGGAAAATCAGGTCGCCGTCTCGACGCCCGGCTCCAATCCCTATCTGACGGCGCAGGCGCAGGTCGCAAACCTCCGCTGCCAGGCCTATATGCAGAAGATGCTGGCGGCCGAACTGCGGCAGGAGGCCGGGCGCATCGCTCACGACAATGCGCTTCTGAAGCGCAGGACGAACATCACGGGCGGAATCAACAACCTGATCACGGGAGCGCTCACTGCGCGCTAAGGAGAGAGTCATGACAGACGCAAAGAAGTTCACGAACAAAGTACGCAAGCCTTTCTTCTGGCAGCGCAGACGTGATCCATCGTCTGAAACAGCTACGCTCATTTCAAGTGTCGAAACCGCCCGGTCTGAAAGGTACCCCCGGTATCGGCCGACACTTTTGAAAACAGCGGCGGCGGTACTTGCAGTCCTGGCAATCCTGCCGTTCAAAGCGCACGGACAGTTCGGTATTGATACCGCAGCAATTCTGACGGCGCTTTCGAAGATGCAATCTCTAATGTCAACCTACATTGCGACGCCGCTGAAGACAGTCAACCAGTATGAACAGACGACCGCAAAGTATGAGCAGCAAGTGATGTATCCACTGGCAGCGATCAACCAGGCAAAGAGTTCCGTCACGCAGTTCGAGAGCCAGTTCAGCCGGGTCAGCAGCCTCTTCCATGTGAATGTTTCAAGCGCCACGTTGCCGCAATCAGGAAACCTTGAATCGCTGCTGCTTTCCCGTAACGCTACCAACGTGGGAACTGTTTCCAGCCAGTTTCAGTCCGTATATGGCGTTGTAATGGCGCAGAATACCGCCGCGCCCGCTGTGCGAACGATAACCGATATGACCGACGCCCAGGCACAGGACGCAATGAAGCGAGCCATTCAAATTGACGCTCTGGCGGATGCGGAACTCAAGGAAGCGGACCAGATGGGACAGCAAATCACCACCGCCGCACCGGGCAGCGCGCCAATTCTCGAAGCCGAAGCGGACGTGTGGGTGGTGCGGGCGAACGCCTATACTCAGGCGGCGCTGGCGGAGTTAATGCGCACGCGCGGAATCGATCTCGCCAATCAGAGCGCCGCCGCGAAGTTGGCGACCACACATAACACGACCAACAACGGCCTCATCAACGGGGCGCTGACGAATAGGTAATACGCAATGACGATACCGATTCTCAATCCGCACGTCGCCGTCTCGATGCTCGCGTTCTTTCAAGGGACGCAACTGAATCTCTTTGAGCGTTTTCTGACGCAAGCCGTAGCTGGAATTGATTCGACCAGCATCACGAATGGGATGCAGAATGTTGCCTACGTCGTGCTGCTCGTGGGATTTCTCTGGCAGGTTTATCAATCGGCCCTGCATGGCGGAGATGTGTGCGGATTGGGAACAAATCTGATCAAATACGTTGTTACAGCACTAGTGGTGATGAACTACGGGACCATCTTCACTACCATCAACCATGGTTTCGTTAATGCTGGAAACTGGATCAGCAATGCTTCGGGAGCTTATAACCTCTTTGAAAATTGGAAAAATGATCTTCAAACGCAATACAACCAGGCCGGAGTCCAGCAATTGTGGGGCTTGATTACCGGTTCAATGGCAGGGCTAATCGATGGCCTCCTGATTATCGTCGCTTATTTGTTGTATCCCATTGTCATCGTTATCTTCGGATTCTTCTATATCTTTTATGGCAGCGTTCTTTATATTTTTGGCCCGATTGTGATTGCGCTACTCCCCTTGAGCGCCGCGAATCGCATCGCCAAGTCCTATATCGAGAACGTCTTCATCTGGAATGCCTGGCCGATTCTCTACGGAGGATTTGGCGCTCTGCTCAGCGCCGTTCAGATGGGCCAGGTTGGACAAATGCTCAACCAGAACGACTTTCTCGGCGGTCTGGGTAATCTCGAAGGCTCATTCCTCATCGGAATCGCGAGCATCATCTACTCGCTCGCCATCGCGGCAATCCCGTTCATTGCCAAGCGCATCGTCACAGGCGATGTTGGAGCAACGGCATTTGCCTTGGTGGGCACTGCGGCCACAGCGCTGACCGCGGGAATCGCAGCTAGCGAGGGAGTCGCTGCCGGACTCGCAACGGCCGGGGCGGGCACCGCACCCGGCGCCGAAGCGGGTGGATCGGCAGGCGCTACAGCCAGCGCAGGTCAGTTGACGTCCGCGGGAGGCGGATCGAACCAGCCGGCGCCAGCGCAGTTGCTACCGGCAGAAACAGGTTCTTTCGCGGAAGGACCGACTATCGAAGGTCATGCCGACGAGATCCGCAGCGCCTTTAGCGGCGTAATGGGTGAAGACTCAAACGCCGAACGCGCAGAAGGCGAGTCTGTCGCGGTCACATCCGAATCGAAGGATGCGAGTTCTGCGGATACCGCCGGTCAGAAAAGCAAAGGCTCCTCAGGGACACCCTCGTCAGCTAGAAGAGGGCCGACGGTTCGCAGGTATGACATCGGAACCTGGGGCGCGTACCACGCTGCCCGTATTGCGACACGCGGAATAGCGAACCTCGCACACCGCACCACGGAAACGAAGGAGTAGGAGGCGATTCATGAAAACGATACCGGATCAGGCAGCGGAGGCCGCCGCCGTAAGGCCGAAGTATTACGAGGTAGACGGGGCTTTGCGCGCGAATGCAAATCGCGCCTGGCTGCTGGCTTTTTTGACGATCCCGATTGCACTGTCCGCGACTGGCTTTGCCGTCTTCGCTCGGATGCAGCCGCCAACAGTGATTCGCATCGGATCGAACGGCGAAGCAACCGTCGTAGGCAAACCTGCCAAGGGAACTATCACGGACCTTGCGACCGCAGGCACGGACCAGTTCCTAGACGAGGCCTTCGTCAAGCGATTTCTGACCAGCTACTTGAACTATTCACCGACCGATGTGGACGATCACTGGGCAGCGAGCCTCAACATGATGACGCGAAACCTGCGCGGGTACACGTTGAAAGCAATGGCGGACGATAATACGCGCGGCAAGATCGACGACGAACAGATTCAGTCGGTCTTTCACCTGCGTGAGATCGATACCGTTCCAAGCGAACCACTCACGTACCAGGTTTACGGCGTCAAGGACATTCACCATCTCTCGGATGGGACCGAGATCACCGATCACTTCGTCAACGAATACCGCATCCGGGTAATCGCGGATAAAAGGTCGGATGCGAATCCGGACGGTTTGTGGATCGCCGAATACAGCGAACGCCCCATTGACGGCGAGCGGCGCAATCAGATTCTGAATGCACCCGACAATGTCGCGTACAACCAGGTTTCATCCAACGGAGGAGGTCAATGATGGCAACAGCCGCAGTAAAGATCCCTGAGAACGAGCAGCAGCCCGCGCTGGCTTCCGAGCCTAGGCGCAGCCGCCGTGTGCGGCATGACGAGGATGCGCAGGTGCGGTACTTCCTTGCCAAGGATGGATCGTCACTTGAGAAGCCTGAGCTTGGCGTGGAAGCTCCGAGCGAAGGCGAGGCTCTGATCAAAGCATTTCAAACGAAGAGCGGCCTGCTCTACGCCGTCGTGGCCTACAAGGCGGAAGCGGAGATTCAGGGCAGTTCTCCGACATTGGTGAAGCGGCCCTTGCGCAAGTAGAAGGCCGTCAGGTCAACGGATTCAAAGAGGATACAACCCTGAAATATGGATATTGTCATCCTCCTTTGACGCCTTATCGCACACGCGATGAGGAATTCCGCTGACCCGGTTTGGAATCTCGAACCTGGTTTGGCAAACACCCACCCCTAACCCGGGCGGCCAGGCGAAGAGATTCAAGACTGGGATCAGCAGATCTCTTGTCACTTCGTCTTGAAGCGCCAGACAAGTGAGGAGAAAATGACAGCGAACAGGACACAAAAAACGGCACTCGATCAACAGATTATTCTCGAGCTGAGTATCGATGCGTCCGGTGAAGTGACCCGCAAGCCAAGCCAACTGGGTCGCAAGGATACGCTTGACGGCAAATTGCTCGCCGAGCTCTATCCGGGCATCCAGGTAGCGCGCGTCAGCGTGCCGAGCGAGTTGACACCATATGAGCAATCCGTGGTCGAAAACGCCATGGCGAAGCTCAAATTCGGTGAGGTCGAATATCGTTTGGTAGGTGCCAGTAATTCGGCGAAGGATGGCAAGTTCTACTTTGTCGATCTGGCGCACTCCAAGCAGATTGCTGAGCGCTTTCAGCATTGGCCCGAGGCGGCAATGGTGTACTTCGCCATTCTCGTCTCCGACTGCAAGCTGATGGTAGATGAACCAAACTTCCGTGTCGCGGTGGTCCAGGAGCATGATCTTGGCACCAACGACTGCCGAGGCTGGGTGCGTGAGTCCATTTACCGGAAGCTCAAGATCGGCGCCAACAGGTTTTGCCAGTTCCGTCTGGCATTTGACGCGCAAGAACCGAAGCAGGCAAAAGGGGCTCTCAAGGCGATGAGCGACCGCGTAGCCGACAGGCTTGGGGTTGATCTTATCCTGCCCGATAGCTCCACGAAACCAGCATTGAGAGGGGGCTTGCGTTTCCTTCCGCAGCTGGGCACATCGGGCCGGTTGTATACGGGTCCAGCGGTACTCGGGATCAAGGCAATTTCCCGTGTATTGGAGTACGGATCAAGTTACACGCTGATCGAGCACGCTTCGGAAGACAGCCTTCAACTTGAGATTCTGCCACGAGCGATCAAGCGGATTCGCAAGGTGAGAAAGGCTTGGGACGAGGGCGACTATGAAGCCTTGCTTGAACTACTGGGCAAGTCTTCCGACGTTGCCACATTCGAGGATGAGGATGCGAGTTTTGATCCTGAATCGTTGGAGAATGGCGCAAGCCAGGCCTCCGAAGAGTGGGAACCGGCGGAAGCGGTGCTTCTGGCCGATACCAGCGGAAACAGTATCCGTTTCCCCTATGTATCGAACCAGATCAACCGCAAGTTGGCCCGCTGGGCATTTCGCACCTGCACCGGTGGAGGTTTTCGGCTGCCGGCATTTGCGCTCGCTGATGACGGCGTCCTGATCGAGCACCGGGGAAAGGTTCTCTCGGCCTCGGACTGGATACCGCTCGATACCTCCATCACATCGGTAACGGCGGAACAGGGCCTTTGCATCCGGTATCCAATCCGAATGCAGGAGGACCTTCTTCCCGTCCGCCATCTCAACAATGACGAACTCGTTCCGGCGCTCAAACGTGCACTCGGCGCGGACCTTGACGAAGCCGAGGTCGCCTACCTGCTCGACCGCCAACTCCGTATGGAAGGAACCTACATCCTCCACTCGGAAACGGCCATGCGCAATGGCGGCGACTTCGATTTCGATACGGTCTGCATCATGCCATCCGATCAATTTCCGCGCTTCGTTGCGGGACGGATTGCATACGGAGAGCAATTCCGCCAGGTCAAGACCAAGCTTGCGAAAGCGAAATCACCCTGGTGGAATGTCTGCCTGGTTGCCATGAAAGCACGCGGGAACAAGATCGGCTCCATTACCGATCTGAAGACCTCGTGCCTGGCTGCCGGACGGCCGGACCTTGCTTATAAACTCGTCGAACAACTGCAGAACGCGCTCGATTCCCTGAAACATCGGGTCGAGATCGACGAATCGGTGATTAGTGAAATCCGCAAGGAGGTGGCGTCGGCGCCCTGGCTCAAGTACAAACGCGAGCGCAGAGTGTCAGATATGCCGGCCCACCTGGACGTAGCGGACACCGACAAAGTCGGCAGGCTCTACAACGTATTGCGCAAGGAGCTTGGCTTTTTGCCCAACGAATCCGGCACAGGCTTCGAAGATCGAATGTCGATTGAGGACTTCCGCGGACTCTTCTCTGGCGAAACCGTCACCAAGGGAATGTTCGAGGAATGCCAGTTGATCAACTCGATTTACGCAGATATTGCAAGCCGGATTGTCGAACGCGAGGAAGAGATCAAACTCCAACTCGCAAACGCACAGGCGCTATGGGATGCCATGCGCAAGTGTGAAGACAAAGAACAACGCAGGTCAGCGGTACTTGCGCGGAACAAAGCGCAGGCTGCTCTCTGGGAGCATGAACGGGAGGCGCGGGAGCAGTTTCGATCGCTTCACCTGTTCATGCACTACTGGGCGCAGGGCAAGCAGGAGAATCGCAAGGCGTGGGCGCAGGCAATGAACACCATCGTTACCTTGGGCTCTGGCTCTGGAGCGGTTCTCTTCCAGTCTTTCCCGCAGGAGATCGTCGATGCCTTTGCGGAGACAACCGGCGGTCAGCGGGTGAGAGTTCGCTTACCGAAGATCATCAACGGGTACGTCTGGTTTGACGATCAGCAACGCGCATTTCTCGTCGAGCGGATCGAAAATCCTGACGGACCGGAAGGCATGAAGAAGGTCTTCCTCTTCCAGTACAAAGGAAAGCGGAGCCTGATCTTTGAAGACGCGAGTGCCTCAACACAAACGGGACACTCTTAACCCGAGAGGAGAAGTCACTGCGCAAGCTGTGGCTTCTCCTTTCCATTTATGCGCCGAGGAGGCCGCTATGAAAACGCTTTTGACCATGCTTCTTGTACTTACAGTTGCCGCGGCGGAGGCGCAGACAACCGGCCAAGGCCAGATTCGCCACGTCGCAACCTCGATGAATCATCTCACGGTTCTCGAATTTGGAGAGCCCGTGACGACGCTCGCCATCGGCGACGCGGACAGCTTTCAGGTCGAACGCCACGAAGACAAGGTCTTCATCAAGCCACTTCAGCAGGGCGCCGCGACCAACCTCTTTGTGTGGACAGCGTCCCGTGAGCTGAGTTACGAACTCGATCCGGCTGGTTCTCTTTTATCTATGGACGTTTCAATCCGCACCGATCCCGCTCCCAATTCGCACACGAATGCGCCGTCGAATGCGGAATTGTCCGAAGAAAAGATTCACAAGATTGCGTCGCTTGTTCTCACCCAGACGCTTGCCGGCACGGAAGACATTGCACAGGATTCCACCAGGATGCCTCGCCATCAGGTACAGGTGACACTGGAGCAGGTGTACCGCACTGGGAATCAGATCTACATCCGCTATTCGCTGACGAATCGGACTGCGATGCCGTATCGGGTGCCCACACCTGTTGTCCATCTGCAAACGCCTCCGGAAGTCCCTATTTCCCTGATAAGCCTTCGCAACCATCAACTGAAGCACAGAACATATAAATCCTTCAAGGCGCATGGTGGCGTGGCGCTCGACGTGATGCTGGCAGAGTCCACGCCTTGCGATCTTGCGCCTGGCACGAGGATGACGAGCGTCATCCACATTACCGGGGCGAATGGGAACCAGCCGCATCTGTATCAGCTGAACTTCGGGATGAATCGCAATCAACCGGTCACGGCCGAAGCGGTGCTTTAACCATGGACGCCGCAGGTTATGTCACGCCGGAAGAGGTGCGTCAGGCGATGAGGAAACTCCACTCCGAGGACCTGGAGACTGACATTGGAAAGGCATTGAGCCACGCTCTTGCAGACGATCTGAAGCCCATCGACGCCAAGGGACGTTGGAAGCCAAACCCGCTCGTGATCCTCGTTGGCATTCTCCTGTGCGCACTGCTGGGTGTCTTTTTCTACTTTACGTTGGGGTGAAGCTGATGAGTCTCTATTACAACCAACCCGGTTATCGGCGGACAGGACCGGAAGATGTTGCCGGTGTTGTCGTGCTGTTCGGTTGCGCGGTGCTCGGACTTCTCTGGTATATCGCCGTATCCCGCCTTCATCTGCGCAACGATCAGTGCCTGGAAATCTTTCTTGATTGCGCGATTCTGTTCTTCGGCACGGGGCTGATCGTTGCCCACATCATTGGCAGAAGAACCAAACGCGAGGAAAACTGGCCGCATCCTCCCGTTCATATTTCAAGTTCAAGAGATGCGCAGATTGCTGTCGATACACACCGGGATGCGGCTACGTTGCTCGGATACAACGTGCACAAGGAACCCTGGCTCTGGCCGGATGCGGTGCGGATCAAGCACGGCGTGATTGTCGGCGGCACCGGCGCCGGCAAATCCACCTTCATCGAAAACATTATTGCGCAGGACCTGACGCGACGCTTCGGCGCGCGCAAGATGCCAATGATTATCTTCGATGGCAAGGGTGAGCGCGAGTTCCTTAACCATCTTCTGCCGCACATCGCCGTTGCTGGCCGGTTGCAAGATTTGAGGGTTCTCGATCCGACCAGCCCCTCGGAGTCCTGCCGCTACAACCCGTTCTACTCACTTGATGACGCCTACCAGGAGCACGTGAACTTCATCTTCCGCTCCTTCGGGCTGCGCGAGGATTTCTTCAAAGGCCACCAGGAAGCGTATCTCTCCGACCTTGTGCGCGTTCTGCAGTACACCGGAAAGCTCTTCAATGTTTACGACGTGCTGGTCATGGCGCTCGATGAGGATGTACTCCAAGATCAGATCAAAGCGGCCAAGGCGCGCATCGCGGCACTGACGGGTCTCTCGATGCAGAAGCGTTTGAACTTCGAGATGTCGGTCAAAATGCTCATGCGGTCCCTCCAGGATCGCGAACGTGTGGAGAAAATTCAGGGACTCTTGAACGAACTGTTGAGCTTCCTCGAAGATGAATTGTCGGTCGTGACTGGCGCATATCAGGACCTATTGACGCTTGACGACGTGCTTGAAAATGACCTGATCCTGTTTGTATCGTTGAATTCCAACCGCAATCAGCGCGCCGTGGAAGCCCTGGGAAATATTCTTCTCCAGAACATTCAACTGATGGTGGGCAAGCGTTACTCGCAGTCGGCTAGCGCCAAATCGAAAGATGAACCGATGCTTTCGGTAATCCTGGACGAGTTCGCGCCCTTCGCTTATCCGGGATTCACGCAGGTTCTGCAGACGGCGCGCGGCGCAAAAGTGTCGTTCCTGTTTTCCTTTCAGAGTCTGCCGCAGTTGCAGCGTGTCAGCCAGGCATTCGCCGATGAGGTCTCCTCGGCGCCCGGAACCAAGATGATCATGAACGTCTCCGAGGAGAATACCGCGCAGTGGTTTCTGAAAGCGTCGGCGAGGATCGCGACGAAGCGGCGTAGTTTGTCTGTGCGCCGGACAGGTATCTTCACACCCAAGTACACAGAAACCGGCATGGGAAGCGAAAGCGAGGCGAAGGAGACAAGGGCGCGGGAAGATCACATCAAGAACCTTCCCGTTGGGCAGATGGAGATCCTGATGGTCGATAGCCGCGAGGGAACGCTCCACTCGCATCTTCATGTACGCCGCGCGCCGAGCTATCAACTGGAAGGAACTGCGCCATACCTATACCCGAAGATGCACAGCCCAATGACCCCAGAGGTTGGCGTTAATCTCCGCTTCAAAGACGCCCAGAGCCGCCGTCAGCGGCGTAGGCGGATCGCCGGAATTTCGCTGGACACCTTACAGGGGAGTTGAATATGCGACGCCTACTGGCCATCCAAACACTGACAGTCTCGCTGCTCTTCAGCCTTGCGGTGCCGCATATTGCGGGCCAGACGCGGAGCACTTCACCGCAGAGGGCTGTACAAACCCAACGTCAGCGCCAAGGGTTCTTCGACTACGCTCTCGGCAAGATCAATCCTTCGAACACCGATTATGGCGCCGCTATAGCAGGCGACCGGTTCAGCGTTGTCGACCATACCATCGACGATCTCTACTTCTGGTCGAACGTAATAACACTCGGCCTGCTCGTTTGCGCGACAGGAATCCTCTACTTTGAGTGGCGCGCTGCGGCGAAGAAGGAGATTATTGTCGCCTCTATCATCGCGGAACTCTGGAACGGCCGTGTGAGCGACACAATAGAGATTGCTCGGCGCACGGAACAATTCAATCAACTGGTCGGACAGCACAATGTCGAAGTCGAGCGCGCCCTGATGGCGAAGCAGTCGCCAAATCAAGCGATCGAACCGGACACATCGGATTTCAAACGCACGGTTCAAGTTCTCGAACAGAGGGCTAAGACGGGTAGTGAAGGCGTTGCCAAAAATTCATCAAATGTACCCGATACGAGTTTGGCTGACCCTTCACTTACCGGGAATAGCACGGTGAATGTGCAACAGCAGGCCCGACTTCTTAAGCACCGCCTTGAGGCAACGCAGAACAGCGAACGCAATCTGCGGGAGCGGCTTAACCTGGCGAACGCGCAACTGGATGAGGAACGGAGACGCAATCGGACTCTCAAAGGGGCCAATGGATAAAACGATGACTGATGAGATAAAAATGAAATCGCCTACCGATTTCTCCGATCCCGAGGATTGGCGCGCGTACGTTCGTGCATCAATTCCGGCTGAAGACGTGGATTATGTCTTGGCATTCGAGCGCACACAACTCTTTCTACGCTTCTATGATCTGCGCGAAATGAAACCGCCTGCTGAAGTTCAGCCGGAACTCGACCGCATAGCGATGCTCCGCGAACCCGAGCGGACCGAAGCGCTCGAAGCGTTCAATGACAGACTGCTCGCAGCGGCAACCATGCAAACCATGGTAGGAAACAACGTCTTCAATGTTGCCGCCGATCACTCCGATACGTCAATTGATCCGCGTACACAGATCATCACATTGATCGATTACCTGGTCCAAACAAGCCCCTGCTTTGCGTTCTGGCGCCAGTATGCGAAAGACGCTGATCACGCTACGCGTCTTACCTGGGAGGAGTTCGTCGCCTCAATGTATCGCAATGCGCTGTCCAAGAACACAAAAAGTGAGGCAGAGTATGCGCTTCTGATAGGGCAGTTGGGTAAGTTGCTCGCGCACTACCGCGACGAAAATCTTTATCTGCCGCCACTCCTCTACGAGCGAATCTGGTTCCTCGACCGGCTGCGCGGGTGTGAACGGAATCTCCAGGCGCGCGCCGTGGTGCAGGAGCTGATTGAGGCTATGAAACCATGCGTGTCCGCATAATAGGCCTGGGAACCAATTGGTGGGCCGCGCACTCGCGCGACCTTAACGATCCATTCTGCTACCGCCGGAACGCGGCATGGTTCAACTCGGCAGGCCTCATGTATGGGCGCAGGCTTCGCATGTGCTGGGCATTCGCCGGACAAATCCGCTTCAACCTGACAAGTAGCTTCGATCCTGATCGCCCACAGCGGTCAATCGGGAAAACATTCGAGTGCTCGGGGCCAAACTTATTTGACGGCAGAATGTATCTTCTCGTTCGCCTTCCCGCCAACAAAAACTCTCCCGATCGCTTTCTTGTCACGCTCAACGAGCGTGCGCATGGGTACATCTCGTTCGCAACCAGCGCATGGAGATCGGACGGCGTTCAGCCCATCTCGGTCAGCGTGCGCGGCGCTCGGTACGAATCGATGGTGCTGATGAGCGCCACGGATTGGATCGAGACAGACCTCGGCAGATGGATTCTGTCAGCGGATGGCAGACGAATCGAGCTTGAAACCGGGACTTCGGAGCGCATCGCATGAGATACCGGCGCGGCTTCATCGCACTCTCGGATGATCGGGATATCCCGATGTTGCTGGCGATTCGCAACGCCCGCGCCATTACCTGCGACCAGATTTGCACGTTATTGCTCAACAATGGACCGGAGAACTGCAAGCGTTCTGTGCACTGGCGGCTCGCACGACTGGAGCAGAATGGCCTCGTCGAACGCATTGATTGCGGCCGGTTGCTCTCGGAACCGGTCTTCGCAATTACGCGCTCGGGACTGGAATTGCTCGAACTGCGCGGTCACGCACTGATCTCTCTGCCTTCCACAGTCAAGGAAATTGTGCGCAGATCGCAGGTGCTTCATTCGGTAGAGTTGGCCGAGATCTGCGCGGCGTTGACCGCTGCTGGTGTGCTGAAATCGTGGCAGTGGGAGATTGAAGTCCTTTCGCAGAACCTCGTTTATGGTGGCAGATGCGCGAAAGATTTCGACGCTTTGGCCGAAGTTTCCGACGGCAATCGTGTGAGGAGCTTCGCAATCGAGTTTGAGCGAACGGCAAAAGGCTCGGCCCGCTACAGTGATTTGCGCAAAGCGCTCAGCACGGACAACGGCGTCGATACCATTCTCTATCTGACGCCAGACCCGTCCATCCTCTACCTCCTCGCCGCAGAATTGCGCACAGTTGATAAGCGAATCGGCTTCGCTTTGAGCCGGGCGTTTCGATCCAGCTTACTTTCGACCAACGTTCTCACCAACGCATCAGCCAATGATGTCGTCACCTTCCGCGAGTTTCTCTTTGGATGAGATGGCCTGTTTCGCACGCAGAGCCGGCAACAGATCATCTTTGGAGCGTCAATTGCATCTGAATCGACATTGAATACCGATTGCCTTCCGTTTTCCTTCCTATTGAACAGATCCACAGGATCGCAACCTGCTCGGGCTCAAACAGATGCAATCTGACTATCCCCTTGTTTGTTGGTTGTTTTTTGTGGCTTGGTGAAAGGAATAGTGAAATTGGATCAAAAATCTGATAAAGGAGCATGGTTTCGTCGTCAGGCAAATGAATTAGTGGATTGGCTGGAGTCATTGGTGGATCAACGAATAGCTTTCAGGATTGGAGCTATAGTGGTAATCAGCCGGTCAGGATTGGCAGGTTTTCCATCCGGCCACGTCCCTTCATACTCCGCGATCTCAAGACCAATGACCGTGAGTTTACTGAGCGCTGTACACGCTTCTTCAAGAGCCGCATAAGAAAGTCCATTAGGAACCTGGTACTCCGTGGGCACAAGTCCAGCTTCCAGCACGTCGCAATCAAGATGGATGTAAACGGAACGCCCGCCAGTGGCGGCAAGTAGGCGATCGACAAAATGAGGTCCGGTCTCAACGAGACAGATCTGGCCTGTCCCAATCTTCTCTCTTTCGGGTGGGTCAAGGTCCCGACTTCCAACCAGAATGATCTGGGAAAGATCCAGGTCCATTCCGAGTCCGGTATCCCATTCGCCAGCCGCTCCGCTCAGCACCATCCCGCCAAGATAAGCAGAGTCCAAACAGTCCTTGTCCTTGGGGGTGTTGCAATCTCCGTGCGCATCGAAATAGACAATCGCCGTGTCCGGATGGCGCTTGGCAACCACCGGTAATGTGGCTATAGCCGCGGCACACCTGCCAATGATGGTTATTACCGGATTGCCGCTATCGAGCCTTTTTGCCAGATCGTCGGCCAGCAGACGGAGATCAGGCAGGGCCTCCCGAAGTTGCAGGGCCCACCCCCCATTCATGATCGGAGCCGCAGTGCCAACCTCGTTTGTTGAGCTGGCACACCGATGGGCAATCTCGGTTCCGAGCAAAACCGCGCCTTGCATGGCCCTCGGGTTGCGGTCACCGGCGCGCCCGGCATAGACAGTCACATTCCATTCCCTGGCCGTTTTCACTCCTAATCCAAACCTCCGTCGGTCATGAATATCTAGTCTCAACTCGAAATTGTCTTGCACAATCTTCCGCTCAATTCTATTGTGCCTGATCCACCTTTGCTGCCTTCCCCGATTCTCATCGGATCTTAGACTCGTTAGTTGGCCGATCCGGTTGCGCCAACCCCACGCACTTCAACCAGATTTCCAAAGAAAGAGAGGAGAGTCACCATGCCCCGCAGCCTGGGAAAGATGTCCGCCTACAAGCTGTTTAACTGGCGCAACCGCGCCGCTAACACAATTCAACAGACCGTCCAAGCCTTCCTCGAAATCGGCGAGGCGGTTGCCACCCGCTGGATCGAAACCCGAAAAGGCGTCATGCTCCTGCAGATGGTTCCCGACGACAGCGCAGCCGGCGCGATCTACGTCTTCGACCGGCAGCGCGACGACTGGTACCTGCTCTCCTTCGAGGACTGCGAGGATCGTTTCACCTCGGAACTTTTCGACCGGATCTTCTCCGAGTACAAGCTATTCAGTTACGTCGAACAACCCGGCCTGTTGCTTTCACAGTTGCAGCCAGTACACGCCTGATCACCTCAACCTGTTCCCATCGCACTTCCTGTTCCAAATCTCACACAACCTGGAGGAATCCCCATGCGCCTATCCGCTGACCGTATCCGCTCGCTCGAAAATCGTTACGCCCTCGCTGAAGCCGCTGCCTTTCCCGGCATCCGCACGGAACCGATCTGTTTCGCCACCACCAACCGCAAACCCGCGCCCGTCATCAAGCCAGGCCGACTGCGTTTCGCTCAGCAGCTCTGAACATCCTCGCCTGAGACAAAACAGTAATCCAGTACAACGCCGGCTTCCAAGGTGTCAGCAACTGGTTTTCACAGCAACTCACACAACAGGCCCGGCGGCTGTATCCGGGCCTGCATTTTCCCACCTACTGACAGCCCATCATCACGACGCCGCAAATTTGACCGAGTTCTCAAACCGGGGTACAAACACAGGACTTCAGAAAGGAGTGTGCGCCATGTATGCCACCTTCTGTGTAAGCCGCGAGTCGGCCAACCGGTTCATTCGACTTTTCGTCAACCGGCGCGCCTATGGGATGCAGGCTATCCATCCCTTGCCCAACGGCTCAGTTCCGTACTATCTGGCTCGGGACTGGCAGACCAAGAACCCAAAGCCGCTCGATAACGGCGTGGTGCGTATGCACCTGAACGGCGACATCACCATCAATCTCTATGCCATCACCCCCGAGACGCAGCGATCGAAGTGGGTAGCCATCGATGCCGATTTCGAGGGCGCTGTCGAGGCCCTCTTTCAGTTGCAGTGGGAACTGAAGCAGGACGGGGTCGAGGCCGCGCTCGAACAGTCACGTCGCGGCGGGCATCTGTGGATCTTCGCGGAAACACCGCTGCTCGCCGCCGAGTGCCGCATCTACATCTACAACCTCGCCCTGCGGCTTGGTGTGCCGGTCAAAGGCGGCGGTCTCAAGGATGGCATTGAGGTCTTTCCACGCCAGGACCGGATCGAGGACGGCGAATATGGCAACGCCATCCGCGCGCCGCTCGGCGTGCATCGAAAAACAAACCAGCGGTACTGGTTTTACGAGGCCGCTCTCACACCGGAAGCTCAACTCTATTACCTTGACGGCCTGAAGAAGCTCACCGAGGCGAAACTCAGAACCTTCATCCAGGGAATGACGCTGCCCAAAGCCTACCGGCCAGTTGTTGCTCAACCCTATATCCCGCCGGCCGCTTCGACGTTAAGCACCGAATTTCGGATTCTCGATTACGTGCGCCCTGCTCGCAAGGACGGCCGCAATTGGTGGGCGCGGTGCCCATCGTGTGCGCAGGTAGGACACGACCGCTCCGGCGACAACCTCGCAATTCAGATCAAGAACCCGCGTCTCTACAAGTGCTGGGCAGGATGCACGAAGGAAGAGATTCGTGCGGCGCTGGGCCAACCGATTCGCCGCAAGGCTGCGGTCTGAGGAGGCGATGCCGATGACGAACCCAGCAAAGATCGTTCCAAGCAACACCAACAGGTATGCGCGATTCGGTCTGCCGCTTCCGCAGCAGACGCTTCGCGCCTTGGAGAAGCGCGGCATCTTCTGCCAGCCGAGCGTCTCAATCGAGCACCAGCATCTGGCGCGGCGGTATGTACTACGCGGCGTCGAGTCCGGAGGCGCGGTCGCCGACATGGGCCGCTACTGCGCCTTTCTCGACGCCGATGGAAACCCGGCGACGTGGCTGCAACAGATCGATTCAATCTCCTGCAACGGTCGCCACGCCATCATTATTGCGCCGGAACTGGACCGGATCGAAATGCTGCGCATTGGCTATACCTATGAACTCGCCATCACGCGGCTTTGGCTGAAGTCCGAAGAAGGCCACACGCGCCCGGCTATCGCGACGGCGCTGCTCTTCCGTGGCCATCAGGGAACGCTTGCCGTCGAACTCTGGAATGCGGAGAACAAGGCCCTGCGCGGAACCGCTGCGCCGGTCTTTTATACCGCGGCCGGCGAGGTGCTCGATCTACCTGAGCGATTCAATGAGGCGATTCGCAAGATCACCAGCGCGGTTGCGTGTCTGGGATGCAAGCACACGCACATCGCCGTAGCTCCGGCCTCGAACAAAGGCGGTGATCTATGAAGTGTGCCATCGAGGTGGGCAAGCCAGACTGGCGGCCTCTTGAAAGCGCCATGCCGCCCGAGTTCTGCGAAGACTTCATGTTCATGGGCAAGGCTGGAGGCATCGTGCTCTACAAGCACCGCTTGACGCGGCGCTATCTGAACATCGATGCGGTGACTGGGAAATTCTACCGCTATGCCAATGACGAGTACGTCGAAATCGACCGCAGACAGGCCTTCAAATCTGTCTACGGCCACGATCAATGAGAAGGAGTGAAACAAATGGGAAAGTGCGTCAACAAGGTCATTCTTCTGGGCCGGGCGGGAAAGGACCCGATCGTCCACATTTTGCGCACCGGCACAGTCGTCAATCTGTCGCTCGCCACCAGCGAACGTTACCGAGACATCCACGGCGACTGGCAGGATCGGACCGAGTGGCACAATCTAGTCGGCTACCAGCGCACTGGCGAGATTTTGCGCGACTACGTACGGAAGGGCTCGCTGCTCTATATTGAGGGTTCCCTGCGGACCCGCTCCTGGGATGATCGGGAGACCGGCCAACGCAGGTATCGCACCGAGATCATTGTCACAGAAATCAGTCTCTTGTCGCCGCCGCCTGCCGCAGGCAATCGTGACAATGTAGATCACTTTGTAAGC